>ERZ772974.2640-NODE-2640-length-10881-cov-19.390079_pt1 | contig 10881 bp, 7 predicted proteins | sample MGYA00580671_ERZ772974 | MGnify/ENA primary metagenome ERZ772974 (study PRJEB29015, sample SAMEA2738065) | human oral metagenome | biome: human oral; feature: human-associated habitat; material: saliva | place: China | collected 2218 ... | reverse complement strand
ACGAGGCAAAAGAGGCTATGCAGGACTATGCAACGAAAACTATCTACTCAGCCTCAGACATGGCTAGTACGTTCTCTCAAATGGCGGCAATTGGTCGTAACGATAGCAACGAACTTGTAAAAGCAATGGGTGGTCTAGCAGCATCCGCAGAAAATCCTAAGCAAGCCATGACAACACTATCTCAACAAATGGTTCAAGCCTTAGCTAAGCCGAAAATTTCATGGCAAGACTTCCGTGTAATGATGGAACAAGCGCCAGCAGGGATGAGTGCAGTTGCTAAAGAAATGGGATTGTCACTGAATGAATTGATTACAAAAATTCAAGCTGGACAAGTCAAAACGGATGATTTCGCAGAGGCGTTTAAGCGAGCAGGTATGACCATGCAAGACATGGCGACCAGCTATAAAACGGTAGACCAAGCTTTAGACGGATTGAAAGAAACACTATCGAACAAACTCAAGCCAGCGTTTGACACGTTATCTAAAGCAGGTATCAAGGCACTTGAGGCGATTATGAATCAACTTGATAAGATTGATTTCAATAAACTAGCTACTGGAATTGAGGGCTTTTTTAGTAAAATCGATTTCGATGCAGTCATCGAAAAAATAACCTCGTTCGTTGGTTCTGCTGTTGCTAAAATCAAAGAATTTTGGCAAGGTTTTTCAAACACAAGTGCGATTTCTGATTTTAAACAGGCATTGAACGAAGTTTGGGAGGCTGTAAAGAAAGTATTTTCATCGCTTGCTGGTGGAGATACGGCATCATTTGGCGAAAAGATTGGAAAAGCCTTAAGTGCAGTTTCACAAGCATTACAGGCGTTTGCTAAAATCGTTCAAAGTCTAAGCCCAGAACAGATAAGGGCGATTGCTACAGCGTTTATTGGTTTTAAAGTGGCTCAAAGGTCAACAAAACTTTTGACAAATGCTTTAATCGGATTGAGCAAAGGAGTAGGCGCAATCAAGGCTGTTTTTGGTGGACTACAAAGCTTCACAAGTGTGGTGAAAGCTTTACATGGAATCGCAAAAGGTTCTCAAGCTGCAAGTTCAGCCTTATCATTCATGGCTGGTAGCTCAAAAATTGCTAAAGTTGCAATGGTCGGATTGAATGTCTTTAGTAAGATTGGCGGTTGGATTGGTTCAGCGGTTTCAGCACTCGTTGCTTTCCTCGGTCCAGTCGGTTTGATTATTGCTGCAGTAGTGGCGGTTGGTGTAGCTTTCGTTGTCCTATGGAATAAATGCGAAGGGTTCAGAAACTTCTTTATCGGCTTATGGAATGGAATTGTCAAAGTTGCCTCAAACGCTTGGAAAAACATTCAAAATGCTTGGAATGGAATGGTAGAGTGGTTCTCTAACCTATGGAACGGAGTTAAGGAAACAGCCTCAAATGTTTGGAATGGTTTCCTTGAAACGGCAAAACCAGTGATCGATGCTATTAAAACTGCTTGGGATAGCATTACAGGGTTCTTCTCAGGACTTTGGAAAGGCATTAAACAATTTGCCTCAAATGTCTGGGAAAGTTTTGTAGAAGGCGCAAAACCAATTGTAGAGGCATTAATGAATGTATGGAACGCTTTATCAGAGTTCTTCTCAACACTTTGGGACGGTATCGTTTCGGTAGCCACAACGGTTTGGAATGGTATTGTTGATGTTGTTAAGTCGGTCGTTGAAGTGATTAAAGGCGTTTGGAACGGCATTACAGAGTTCTTTAGCAACCTTTGGAACGGCATTACAGAGGCATCTACTATTGCGTGGAATGGCTTTGTTGAGTTCATAACTCCTATTGTGGAAACAATCAAAGGATTGTGGACTGGTTTTTCTGAGTTCATGGTTTCTATCTGGAACGGAATTATTTCAGTTGCCACAACTGTTTGGAACACACTCCAGCCAATTATTGAGGCGGTATGGACTGCTATTCAAACATATATCTCAACAGCTATTCAAAACATTCAAACTGTTATCTCAACAGGTATGCAAGTTGTCCAAGAAGTATGGAATGCGGTTTGGACGGTGTTTACAACGATTGTTCAAACTGTATGGACTGTTATTTCAACGGTTATTTCAACCGTTTTGAATGTGATAGCGGGCATTATCAACGTAGCGACTGCGCTTATTAAAGGCGATTGGAGTGGCGCTTGGGAGGCAATTAAAGGAATAGTCTCGACTGTTTGGGAAGGTATTCAAACAGTTATCACAACTGTAATCAATGCGATTAGTACTATTATTAGTACAGTTTTAGGTGCGATTAAGAATACCGTTTCAGCAATTTGGGAAGGTATTAAGAGCATCATAACAATAACAATCAATGCGATTAAAGAAACTGTGGTGAATGTCGCAAACGCCTTGAAGGAAGGTTTCTTGGGTGCGTTAGATGCACTTAAGGGCGGAGTTTCAAGTGCTATCGATGCAGTTGCTGGTTTCTTTGATAAATTATGGCACATCGACTTAGCAGGAGCTGGACGAGCTATTATGGAAGGTTTCATCGGAGGTTTGAAATCTATGTGGAGTGCAGTAACTAGTTTCGTTGGTGGCATCGCTGACTGGATTGCATCACATAAAGGTCCTATCTCCTATGACCGAAGATTACTTATCCCAGCAGGTCAAGCTATCATGGGCGGTTTCAATACTGCTTTAATGAGTGGATTTGAAGTTGTCAAAAATAATGTGTCTGGAATGGCTGGTGGCATTCGTTCAATGTTCGATGACGCAGGTTCTAGGGTTTCAGCTATGTCAAATGCTTTACAGGGCGATTTCTCTAACAACGTATCTGGTACATTATCAGCAACTTATGAAGTCAACCAAGCGAAAGAGCCAGCAGTTATCAACCTTGCACTTGGTTCAAATGATTTCAGAGCGTTTGTTGCGGATATTTCAAACATTCAAAGTAAAGAAGAAAGGATAAGATTGAAGGCTTCAAGCCTTTAATGGGTTTTTAAATGTATATTTTTAATGACACAACAAAAGGCACACCAACATTTAATTCTGGCTTAGAAGTTCAATTTGGCGGTGTAAGCCTCAATCAAGAAATGAATAACGAGGACGGAACATTCTTTGTGGCGAACACAACAGGGCGTGATGTCCTCGATTTTCGTCATGAAACATCGACTATCAAAGGTCGAGACGGTCAATATCTCTATGGGGCGACTTACAAAGAGCGTGAAATTGAGGTGCAGGTTAGATTAACTGGTTATACTGATATAGGCATGAGAAAGCAATACGAGCGATTAAACCGTTTATTGTTCTCTCGTCAAGCTAAGAAATTAGTATTTGGTGATGATCCTGGAAGATACTACAAGGCAATCTTTTCAAAAGTCAAGAAGCCGGAACTGGAAGATGCAAATGATACGGTTATTAAACTACATTTCATTTGTTACGACCCATTCAAGTATACTGAGCCTAAAACTGAAACGACTAACACGGTAACTTACAACGGAGACTTTCCAGTAGAGCCTATTTTGAGGCTTACAACGCAAGAAGGTTCTGAAATACGTATCTTACACCTTGAGTCTCAGAAATATATCAGATTAAAAGCTACTTACATTCAAGGTTCAAATCTACTTGTTAATTGTGAGACTAGAGAAATCACGTTAAACGACAGAAACGAGTTGATGAACTTTGATATGGTTAATAGTCGATATTTTAAACTTCAAAAAGGCGTAAACACTTTTCAAGTTGAAGGCGCTGTGTTGAATAGTATTGAGTATAAAGAGGTGTTCGCATGATTTATTTGTTTAATCAGACAGAGGAATTGATTGATGTAATTGATGAGGCGAGCCTTGCAGATTTTACTCATACGATAGAAACAAACCAGTTTGATAGAGCAAGCTTTGAAATTCCAATAGATTACAAGCCAAGCATTATCAAAGAAGTCCAGTTTTTCGGTTTTCAATCGAAAGACGGGGCTTTTTGTTTATTCAGAGTTTCTGAAAAATCTTACGATATCAGTTTGACTATCCAAGGTATAGACAGAGCAGAAAGCGACTTGAATTCATTCATCATCGAGAATAAGCGACCTGGTGGAACTGCTGACCAAGTGTTGAGTGGAATTTTAGAAGGAACAGGCTATCAATTAGGAAATGTAGACGGCTTGACTAGAACAGGTAAATTGAGTTTCTACTATATTTCAGTTCGTCAAGCGCTCGTTAAAATAATTGAATCGTATGCTTGCGAGTTCAAGATTAGATATACCTTTGTCGAAAATAAGATAATCGGACGATACATTGACCTAAATCAACGCTTTGGACGTGTTACAGGTCATCAATTCGAGTATGGATCTAATATTCTAAATGTTACCTACGAAGAATCGTCTGATGATGTTGTAACTGCTCTTATCGGCCGTGGTAAGGGTGAACAAAGCACGGATGAAAATGGGGAAGCAACGGGTGGTTATGGTCGTAGAGTCCAGTTTAAAGACGTTGTTTGGACTGTATCAAATGGCGACCCTGTCGATAAACCTGCAGGGCAGAATTATGTAACGAATGACGCTGCTAAAAATATCTACGGTTTACATCAAAATGGCGTTATTAAGCATCGTTTTGGCGTATATACCAACGAAGATATTGAAAATCCTGTTGAGTTGCTAAAAGCGACTTACAAAGAGTTACAACGCTTATCTGTTCCTATCGTTACATTCAAAGCCAATCTTTTGGATTTGTCCAATGCGATTGAGCAGGATGTTTGGATTGGAGATAGCGTCGGAATCGTAAGAGACCAGATTAGTATTTCTTTTGAGGCTAGAATCCACAAGCTAATAATTGACAAGCTTGATGATAACCGTTCGGTCGCTGAGTTAGGCGATTACCAAACATTACAAGCTAAAGACCGTGCGATACGTCAACAAGCAATAATAGATGCAGTGAGTAGTTTTAGTGAATCACTAATTGAAAAATCTATTGCGAATGAAGTTGAAAGACGAAATAAAGAATTCGATGAGAAAGTGCGAATCAACAAGCTTGAAATTGATAATGCTATCAAAGAATACAAAAACAAAGCTGAAGAAACTAAGCGTGCGCTATCTGATGAAATCAATCAAAGGTTCCAAGAATTCAGCCCAACTGGACTTGATGAAATTAAAGCAAAATCAGAGGAAGCCTTGAAGAAAGCTGGGGCGAGTGCTGACCTTGTTGAAGAATTGAAGAAAAATGTTGCTGAAAATACAAATGATTTCCAGCGTGTTAAAGAAACTAATCAACTCTATGAGCGTATCTTGGGTAGTACGGATTCAAACGTTGCCTCAAACGTCGCTCGTATGGCTTTAACCTCAGAATTGTTTAAGGTTGAAGTAGGAAAGAGATTTAGTAAACTTACTAATCTATTTTATGCGCCAACCAAGATTCCTAAATACATTTCATCAGTCGCAACAGATAAGCATTTAGAACGTGTTAGTTTTGGTGATCATGATGGTATCAGAATTAACTATACTGATTCTATGTCAGGGTGGTTGGGGGTTCAATTCCCTCTTACTAAAAAGTTTGTTAAACAAGGTGAGAGTCTTGGGTATCGTATTGAGATTGAAGTAGAAAAAGTGCCTAAAAATGGTATGGTTTTAATTCAATTATTGGATAACACTCCAGAGCTGGGGATGTATTATGCCTCTCAAATTCTGCTTAATAAAACTGGCAATCATGTATTTACAGGATATTTAGACATTCCTACGACGGGAGAACTTAATGAGTACTCACTTAGGTTTGTCCTTTCAAGTCCAGGTAACATCGTTATTCATAAGCCTATGGTTGTTGACAAACACATAATTCCTGACGAATTCGTAGATAGCACTGACTACAACAACGAGTATAATCGAGTGTCTATGTCATTGTTAAAAGATAGTTTTGCTATCCAAACCTTGACTAGTCCAGGAGCAGTAACATCTCAAATCAATTTAGCACCTAACGACGCTTTGATTGAAGCAAGTAAAATCCGACTAAAAGGTCGAACACTTGCTGATGAAATTACAGCGATAGACGGTTATTTTAAACGATTGTTTGTGGGTGATGCACGAATTGGAACGCTTAATTCAGATATCATCAGAGCCGATTCAATCACGGCTGATAAGCTAGTTATGGATTCTGCTATGGCTAGAAGATTCGTCGCTAGTGATTTATTCACGGATACGCTCGCTGCTAAAACAGCCTTCATCAACAAACTACGGTCAGTAGTAGTATCAGCAACCTTGCTTGAAGGTTATAAAGGAAAAATCGGTGGATTCCAAATCGGTACACATGATAAAGATCCAAGCGTTTCTTGGTTGACTGGTACCAATCAATTTGCAGTTGGTATGAGTAACGGTAGCTCAGCATGGGGGCAAACAGCTCTTTGGGTAAACTGGGGAGATAACTGGGATAACCCAGGCAACTATGCCTGGTATGTGAAACGAACAGGAGAAATGTTCTGTTATAACAAAGCACAATTTTGGAATGTCCCTCGGATTCACGGAAATCTCGAAGTGACTGGCGACGTCTTCTATTACATTGACAGAGCGAGTAATAAAGTCGGTTATTGGGTCCACTCACCTTCATATAAACGTATCGAGGAAAGCAATGGTTATGCCTATCTATATCGCCAAACTGGCGGTTATTCGTGGGTTCCTTTAAACAAAGATATCTCAGACCGTAGATACAAAACTAATATCAAAGACAGTCAAGTATCAGGTTTGGATGTTATCGAGCAGTTGAAAACCTACTCTTATCGTAAGGAATACGATGACAAGATTGAAGATATCTCATGCGGTATCATGGCTCAAGATGTCCAGCGAGTTGCACCAGAAGCGTTTTTTGAAAATCCGGACGGTGCTTACTCATATAACACGTTCGCACTTGTGCCTTACTTAATCAAGGCTATTCAAGAACTCAAGCAGAAAGTAGAAAGGTTGGAAAAAACATGAACGGACAAGACAAGCAGATTAGTAGTCTCACGATTAAATCATTGAGTGAGAGAATCAGCAATGAAGCTACTCAATCAGCTACACTAGAAGCTCTATACACAGTTACAGCTATGGAATTGGAGCAGATGAAACGAATCATCGAATCAGATGAAGAACTAAAAGCAAAATTTGAAAAAGTAAGAAAAGAAAAGGAAGAATAATATATGACATTTAAAGTTATCAACAAATACTTACAAGAAAACAACCGTACATTCGTTGCGGTTCGTCAAGAAGCACCATATACGGCATTTGACCGTGTATTGATCGGTAATCACATGAATGAGTCAGATGAAGACTTGATTAAAGCGGTCATTGCTCAAGTGACTACTGAATTCAATCCAGCCGAGGGAGTGAAGAAACTTCAAGAAGACTTGCAAACGCAAGCTGAAAGTTACGAAGAAAAGCTTGCTGAAAAAGATGCAAAAATTGCAGAAGTTAAAGCAGTTGCAGATTGGGCGGTGTTGGCTCGTGTAACAGACACGGACAATCCACTCGACCCTACAGTATTCAAACGTGGTCTTGAATTGGTTAACCTTGGAAAAATTGGTAAGACTTACCAACCACAAGAAATTTTCACCCTTGAAAATCCAAATCACATCGAAAAATATCAAGAAGGGCGTCGTGTGATGATTCAAGTCAACGAGCAATTCACTTATCAAGGAGAAACACTTGAACAACTTGCAGCACTTGAGCAAAACGGCAAGTTAGGCATTTGGAAGTGGACTGAACCAAAACAAGAAAAACCATCAAATGAATTAGACACTCAGCCTGTTCAATAGACCGCTGTTTTTTTAGAAAAGAGGTGGTTTAATTGGATTTTTAACTTTACTCGATAAACTCACGCCCGTTTTAATCGTTATAATTCCAAGCTACTTTTCGTTTAAGAGTACGAAGAACACAAAAGAAACTGAAAAACAAATCAACGTACTTTCAGACAAAATCGGAGGGCTTGAAAAATCAGTAAGTGAGATAAACGAAATTGGGCGAGAAAATCGTGATAACCTTTCTCTAATCGGAAAAGGTTTGCAACGATTGCAGCGTTTTCGATTACAAGAAAACTTAAAAAAAGCGATAAGGCGTGGGTGGACCAATCAACATGAAATCGAGGAATTGACTCGGCTTTATGAAAGTTATGTTGAATTGGGTGGAAATGGCGCCATAAAAATATTGTTTGAGAAGTTTCTCAAACTAGAAATATCGGAGGAAAAATGATGAACAAGATTAACTGGTCTGTACGACTTAAAAATAAAAACTTTTGGCTTGCTTTAGTTCCTGCTTTAGCATTACTTGCACAAGCCTTTGCAAATATCTTCAATTTTAAATTGGAGTTTGGCGATACTGTTGATAAAATCCTAGTATTTATCAATGTATTGTTTGCCTTATTAGTATTGGTTGGGGTTGTTAACGACCCTACAACCGCTGGACTGACTGATAGTTCAAGAGCGCTTGAATATCACGAACCGATCGAAGATTAAATTAGAAAAGGGAAGTCTTTGTACTTCCCTTTTCATTTTGTATGAAAGGGGGACAAACATTGAAAAAAATTATTAAACGACAAGCAGGCGTTTGCGCCAACGTCCGAGATAATGTTTACAAAGTGAAAGAAGAATTTTACTCACACGATAAGAACAGCGCATTTATCGAGTTACAACTAAATGGAGTAGGCGCTGAAAAAATCATAGTGTTATTCCATTTCAAAACGACAAATCGCTTCTTGGAAGTCGTCGGAGTGGTTGAAAATAATATCGCATCTATTCCATTCGATACTAGCTTAATTACAACCGATGAAATCGTGTATGGGTTTGTTTACGCTGAGAAAGTCGTACAATCAGCAGATATTTTGAAATTCTCGTTTGGTGTTCGTGTCTCTGAAATTGATAAACATAGCGAATTACCGATCATTGAGAAAGACACAAAACGTATTGTAGCATTAACTGACATCGTAACGAAAGCTGAATTAGAAGAGGCAATCAAGAATGTTCATGCCGAGGGCGCGACTTTTGACGAATCTGAAATCTTACGACGATTACAAGCACTTGAAACGAAACCAGAAATTGATACAAGCTCATTCGCTACCAAGCAAGAAATATCAAACAAGGTTGAACGTGCTGAAATTGAGCAAATTTCAAGCGAAATTGAGACTTTAAAGGCAAAGACAGATAAAGACACAATCTATGATGATACCGCCCTCAGAGAGCGAGTATCAGCATTAGAGAGCAAGCCTAACATTGATACAAGTTCATTCGCTACTAAAGAAGAGTTGAGGACTATCTCATTAACGCCTGGGCCTAAAGGCGATAAGGGAGAAACTGGTGAACGCGGACCACAAGGAGAAACTGGACCTAAAGGCGACGCTGGTGAGCGTGGTCCTCAAGGCGATACTGGACCAAGAGGGGCAGACGGAATTCAAGGACCTATCGGGCCTATCGGACCTCAAGGGTTGCAAGGTGAACGTGGACAAGACGGACAAAGAGGTGAACGTGGGGAACAAGGGCCAATCGGTCCTACTGGTCCACAGGGGCCTATCGGGTTGACTGGACCAAAAGGAGAGAATGGTCGTGATGGTGTTGGAATTCCTCAAAAATTGACTTTGTCAGGAAATACACTCATCTTATCTGATGGTGGCGGAAGTGTTACGCTACCAAGTCAACCGGCTACAAATGCACCCGCTGGACAAGTTAACGAGTACGAAATTCACGGAACGGGCATGCCAAATGGAAAGGTAATAGCGCCCGTCGGTACTACTTATGTGGACACTGCTGTGACAAATGGAGCTTTGAAGTGGACTAAAAGAACGGGTAACCATAACCAAGGCTGGGAGGTTCTGACAGGAGACACGGGATGGCGAACTCTTAACATCGTTTCTAAACTAGGCAACTCATATTTAAAGGTACGACGCAAAAACGATACAGTAACTTATCAATTCGGTGGCTTGTCGTGGGGTTGGTTCGGAATTGTTCGCCGTGGCGGTCCAGGGTATCAATTGCAACCTTCAGACCGTGAAAGAAATGTATTCATTTTAGGTTTAGGAGGAGTTCCTGTTGGTTTTCGTTCTGAATCGTCATTAATCGGCGGTATTTACAACGATAAAGGGACGCCTTACGGGACATGGTACCTCGGAGGCGCAGGAGATAGTAACATGTTACGTTTTCAATTTACCGACCCTGTGCCGACAGATAGAGATATTGGTGACATTCGTGTAAGTTCTATTTCGTACTTAACGAGCGAGCCGTGGCCAACAACATTACCATAAAAAAGGAGGAATATAAATGGAAATTGATACAAGTAGATACAGAGAAGGATTGCCACAGATTGGATGGCCTAAATTCCATCAAGTACATGCACATTCAACAGGAAACCCAAACTCAACTGCTCAAAATGAAGCAGACTATCACATGCGCAGACCTGTAGACTCTGGATTTTTCACACACGTTGTAGGAAACGGAAGAGTAATGCAAGTTGGACCTGTAAACAATGGCGCTTATGATGTAGGTGGGGGTTGGAATTTTGAAACCTATGCTGCAGTTGAATTAATCGAGAGCCACAGTACTAAAGAGGAATTCTTAAAAGATTACAGATTATATGTCGAATTACTTCGAGCGCTTGCCGATGAAGGCGATATTCCTAAAACGTTAGATTCAGACGATATCGAAGGAATTAAGAGTCATGAATACTGTACGTATAATCAACCTGCAAATTACAGCGACCATGTAGATCCATATCCTTACCTTGCGAAATGGGGGATTAGCCGTGAGCAATTCAAGCATGACATTGAAAATGGATTGACTGAACTAAAAGCTGGATGGCAAAAGAATGCTACTGGATGGTGGTATCAAAATAAAGATGGAAGCTATCCTAAAGACAAATGGCAATACATTAATGGCGTGTGGTATCTATTCGATGGTAGTGGTTATTGCATCTTAAACAAATGGGTTAAACGTGCGAATGCGTGGTATTGGCTTGATG
>ERZ772974.2639-NODE-2639-length-10882-cov-57.872541_pt1 | contig 10882 bp, 10 predicted proteins | sample MGYA00580671_ERZ772974 | MGnify/ENA primary metagenome ERZ772974 (study PRJEB29015, sample SAMEA2738065) | human oral metagenome | biome: human oral; feature: human-associated habitat; material: saliva | place: China | collected 2218 ... | reverse complement strand
CCTCCTCCGACGTGGGGCGCACCATCGCCATGATCTCCTCGCTCATGGGCGTCGCGGTCGTCGCCCTGCCCTCCGGCATCATCACCGCGGGCCTGCTCGACGAGCTGCGCGGCGAGGCTGGTGCGGACGACTGAGCGCCGGGCCGTGCCCTTGCGTCCTCCGCGCCCTTGCGGTCTTCGTGCCCTCATCGCCGTCGCTGCTCTCGCGGTGACCCTCCTCTGAAAACTCGCACGTAATTCTCATCCGGTCACTTTGTAGGTGCGCCTGCAAACGTTGAAATTCTGCGCATCGCGACGATGGGGATCGGGGCGTGCCCAGGGAATTACGTGCGAAATGACGGGGACGAACGAGGCCGGGGCCCAGCCACGCTCCCATCGTGCGGTGAGCGAGTGGCCGAGCCCCGGCCTCGTCAATGAAAGCGTCAGATCAGGCGTCAGCCTGCGGCGCAGGGGAGCGGTGGCGCTTCGAGTACGCCTCGCCCTCCAGCTCCGAACCCGACGGCGCCGACGCGGGCGACGCCGCCTCCAGGTTCGTGCCGCGCAGCTTCGAGATCAGGCGCATGCCGTGGTAGATCGCCAGCGCCGAGGCGGTGCCCAGCGCGATGCCCTCGAAGGACATGTCGCCGATCTTCCACGTGAAGTTCGCGATCGCGACGATCAGGGCCACCGCGGCGGTGTTCAGGTTCACCGGGTTGGAGAAGTCCACGCGGTTCTGCACCCAGATGCGAACGCCCAGCATGCCGATCATGCCGTACAGGACCGTGCCCGCGCCGCCGAGGACGCCCGGGGGAATCGTCGCAATCAGCGCGCCGAACTTCGGCAGCATCGACAGAACCAAGGCAACACCAGCCGCGATCAGATACGCGGCCGTCGAGTACACGCGGGTCGCCGCCATCACGCCGATGTTCTCCGCGTAGGTCGTCGTACCCGAGCCGCCGCCGCTGCCAGCCAGCATCGTAGACAGGCCGTCCGCCATGAGCGCACGGCCCGTCAGGTCATCCATATTTTCGCCCGTCATCGCGGACACGGACTTCACGTGGCCGACGTTCTCGGCGACCAGGATGAACACGACCGGCAGGAAAAGGCCCAGGGTCGACGGGGCGAAGCTCGGGGCCTGGAACTCGGGGAAGCCGATCCAAGCAGCCTTGCTCACGGTCGAGAAATCAACCTGGCCCTGGATAATCGCAGCCACGTAGCCGATCAGCACACCGATGAGAATCGACAGGCGGCCCAGGATGCCCTTAAAGAGAACCGTCACGAGGCAGATCGACACGATCGTCACGACAGCAGTGATCGGGCCTTCCTTCACCCAGTTCCATGCGGCGGGTGCCAGGTTCAGGCCGATGAGAGCCACGATCGCGCCCGTCACCACGGGCGGCATGACCGCGTCAATCCAGCGCACGCCCGCGAAGTGAACGATCAAGCCAACCGTAGCAAGCGTCGCACCCGTCGCAATGATGCCGCCGAGCGCGTAGGAGGACCCCATGGACGCCGACACCGCGGTAATCGGGGCGATCAAAGCGAACGAGGAACCCAGGTACGAGGGCAGACGGCCCGCCGTGATCAGGAAGAACAGCAGCGTGCCGATCGCCGTGAAAAAAAGCGTTGTCGACGGAGGGAAACCCGTCAACAACGGAACAAGGAACGTCGCACCAAACATTGCGACCACGTGCTGGGCGCCAATGCCGATAGTGCGCGGCCACGACAGCCGCTCGCCCGGGAGGACGACGTCGCCAGGATTAATGGATGTGCCGTTACCGTGAAGCTTCCAACGGAACAGCGAAGTCTTCGTTTCGCTCATAAGCGTACAAATCCGATCAGTTGATGGGCGGGATGGCCGTACCGGTCGGAACAACAGGGTAGCGCGTTCCTCCCTCGTCCCGCGGCATTTGATACCGAAAAACCCAGTCCGCGAGCAAAGTGTGGTGGACGCCCCTTTCGGTATGGGATAGTGGACGCATGAGCGCACAGGCACCCCACCCCTCCGCGCCCGGCGGCACGCCCCCGGGAGTGGCCGCCCCGGCCTCGTCGCCCAGTCTTGCCGAGGCCGTCGCCCCCTACCCGGGAGCCGGCACCGGATTCCCCTATGCGTCGCGCGGCGCCGATGACCGCTACGGGTACGCTCCCGCCAACCCCGCTTCCGTCGGCCTGGCCGCCCCGCACTTCCCCGGGACCGAATACGTCAACATGCGCGAAGTCTTCGCCGACGGCGGCTACACCTCCCCCAAGCCCGTCACCAACCCCCTGGCGAAGACCGCCCTGTGGGTCAGCGTCTTCGCGATCTTCGGGCTGCCCCTCATCGTCGGCGCGGTCCTCGCCGTCATTGCCCTGATGGAGGCGCAGAAACTCCCCGATCGGATCGGCCGACACGAGGCCATCGCAGCCCTCATCTACGACGGCATCATCGCCTTCGTGTGGGCGTCGCTCTACGCCCTGTAGACGAGGCTGTGACCGGCTCCATTGGCTTGGATTGGCGCGCTGGGCCGTTTATTGCTTATGATTGTCCGGCACGATGTGCACGGAGGATTCGCCTAGTGGCCTATGGCGCACGCTTGGAAAGCGTGTTGGGTGCAAGCCCTCGGGGGTTCGAATCCCCCATCCTCCGCCACCGGACCCCGGGACCGCTTCAGGTTCCGGGGTTTTCTCGCGCCTGGGGCGCTCGCTCGGGGTGCAAGCCGGGGGTTAAGGGTTAGGGTTATAGGACACTACGTGTTGCTGGAGGGGTGACTTTTCGGCGTGTTAGTGCGGGAAAGTCGGTGTTTTAGTTGGCGGTGTGCGCCTCGTTCCTGCGAATACTGCATCACGGGCCTGTGTGTGGCCGCCGCATGATTGAGTGAGAGGGTGCTGCAGCCTGGCCCTTGCGCTCATGGGTGTCGCCCGTCCAATACCGGGCGCAGCCATCGATGAATCGCCTGGCCCTTGCGCTTTTGGGTGCCGCAACCTGACTCTGCTCGGGTAATGGTGGGGGGTTTTGCAGCATTAGGAGCCTCCCTTCGGCGTGTCGCCGGCGTGTCGCGCCTCTAATGGTGCAATTCCCCCCGTTTGCTGGCGGCGAGGTCGCAGTTCGGTGTGGTGTGGCCGCGGTTCGGTGTGGTGTGGCGCCCACAGCGCACACCACCTCGATGAAAAACGCCGACAATGGGCTGCCGCGGGCGAGGAGGTCCGCGTTGTGGATACAACGATGCCTGGCCTCGCGCGTCGCTCGCACGCGAACCCGCTATCTCGCACGTAAACCCGCTATTGCGTGTCTGGGCGGGTCTGCCCTCGGTCGCAATAGCGGGTAAACGTGCGATTTCGTCGGCGGTCGTCTCGCAGATTCCGCGTTTGTTCTTGTGATTGGGGGCGCTGCACCCGATCCGTAGGCATTACACCCCTTCTGTTCGGGTGTATCGCCACGTAACGGGTGTATCGCCACGTAACGGGTGCAGCGCCACGTAACGGGTGCAGCGCTTCCGATCATGTGCGTCCAGTCCCGGGTTTTGTGGAGGCTTGTTGAGGCCGCTTCCTTTCGTGTTGTTGTGTGTTGGTTTTCTGCTTGTTGTGGTGTGATGTCGCCCAGGGCGAGGTGGGGGTGGCGGGTGTTGTACCAGTGGACCCAGGTGGCGGTTTCGCGTTCGACCTCGCCGCGCTCGGCCCTGGCTTGGTCGCCCTGCTCGGCCCTGGCTTGGTCGCCCTGCTCGGCCCCGGCCTGGTCGCCCTTAGGCCCCGGCCTCGTCGCCCTGCTCGGCCCCGGCCTCGGCCCCCCTTAGGCGCTGGCGGGGACGCCGAGCCCCTCGACGACCTCCGCGCCCGGGAGCGCCGCGAGGACCTCGCCGGTCACGAAAAGCTTCGAACGGCGCAGCCCCGACCCGATGCAGCTCCAGCCCACCGCGCACGCCGAGTCGACCAGCAGACGCCACGAACCGGGCACGCCCACCGGCGTGATGCCGCCGTACTCCATGCCCGACGCCTCGACGGCGCGCTCCTGCGGCCAGAAACTCGCCTTGCGCACGTCGAGGCGCTTCTTCACGACGTGGTTCACGTCCGCGTTCGTCGTCGCGCGCACGACGCAGGCGGCGATCCGCTCCTCGCCGGCGCGCTTGCCCGCCACCAGGATGCAATTCGACGACAGGGCCAGGTCCATGCCGAACTCGCGCGTCATGGTTTCCGTGTCCGCCAACCGCGGGTCGATCTCCACCACGAGGGCGGACGAGGCCGTGGCAACCCCGCGCTCAGCCAGTGCGGCGAGTGCGACGGCGACCGGCTCCGCAAGAAGATCCAGGTGTTCCAAGGCGGGTGCCGGCTCGAGTGAGCCGACGCCGGGAATGATGATGTCGCTCATGCGTCCAGCGTAGGCCCGATGCTCGCTAGATGACGGTGGTGGCCATGGTGCAAGCCACTGTGACGGCGCGCCTCGCCCGCGGCTGGTCCTGTTGTTGGCCTGAGTGTGACCGGAGCGGCTGCGCGCGAGGGTGGAAAACGTGTATGCTGGGGGCCGGTCCTCCGCGTGACGGTATCATCCGAACCTCCCCAGGGCAGGAATGCAGCAAGGATAAGGGTGCGCTGCCGGGTGCGCGGAGGATCTTCGTATATGCTGCTCGATTCTGGTCGACTGCAGGACCCGCATCTACCGTGTGGTTCAAGCCATATCGTTTGGTTTTGCATCTCGATGAGAAGCGTGTAAGCTTATACCCAGCCAAACGGCGTAGCGCCCGTAGCTCAATGGATAGAGCATCTGATTACGGTTCAGAAGGTTGGGGGTTCGAGTCCCTTCGGGCGCGCAGCGGCCCCCCTCGGTGCGATCCACCGGTGGGGGTTCTGCATTTGTGAAAAGCACTCCTTCGGGAGTGCTTTTTTCATGCCCGCCGCCGCGGCCGCCGCGACCGCTTCGCCCGCCGGGACCGTGCCTCACTCGCTCGGCGGCGTCACCACCCACGGCTCGGTCGACAACGAGCGCAGCCCCTCAATCCCCAGGGCCTCCGCGATATCGGAGGCGCAACGCGCCCCGGGCACGCCAAGAGATGCCCCGATAAACGAAACGGCGTCCGCCGTGGACCAGCCCAGGCCTCGTAAATCGGCGAGCGTGACCGCGCCGTCGCGCTTAGCCAGGCGCGCACCGGACGGCGCGAGAGCGAGCGGCACGTGCGCGTAGGTCGGCTCGGGCGCCCCGAGCAGGTGCGCGAGCTGAGCCTGCGCGGGCGCCTGCGAGAGCAGGTCGAATCCGCGCACGACCTGGTCGACCCCCTGGTAGGCGTCGTCGACGACGGCCGCCAGGTTGTAGGCGGGCACCCCGTCCGCGCGGCGCACGACGAAATGGTCGACGGGCCCGGTGTAGGAGCCGTGCAGCTCATCGAACACGGTCCACTCGGGCGAGGGCGCGGCCAGGCGCAGCGCAGGTTCGCGCCCGAGCGCCGCCAGCGACGCACGTTTGGCGGCGCGCTCCGATTCGCTGAGCGTCAGGCACGTGCCCGGGTAGTGGCCGGGTGGCACGTGGGGCGCGGAGGCGGCCTCGCGGATGTCGCGGCGCGTGCAGTAGCACTCGAAGATGAGGCCTCGCGCGGCCAGCGACGCCAGCGCTTCCTCGTGCGCGTGCGCCCGCGTGGTCTGGATGAGGGGTTCGCCGTCCCAATCCACGCCGATCGCTTCCAGGTCCTCGAGCTGGCGCTGGGCGGACCCGGCGCGCTCCCGGTCGATGTCCTCGATGCGCAGGACGAAACGCCGCCCGGTCGTGCGCGCCCACGCCCACGCGAGGATCGCGGTGCGCAGATTACCCAGGTGGAAGTCGCCCGTGGGGGAGGGCGCGAATCGTCCGGTATTCGTCATGAGCCCAGTGTACGAGGCCGTGGCCTGCTCGCCGCTGTGCCCTTCCCGGGTGCGCGGTGCGGTGGGCGTACAGTGGTGTGCATGATGAGTTTTCGGGTGCCCGACTGGTTGGCGGTCTTCGTGGGCGGTGTCGCGGGCACGGCGGCGCGCGCGGGCTTGGACGAGGTTGCGAAGGCGTCCCCCGTGCGAGGCCTCTTCCTGTCCTGGTCGACGCTGACTGTCAATGTGGTGGGTGCGTTCCTGCTCGGCACGCTCGCCGCGTGGGTCGCGGGTCGCCTCGCGCGCGGCGTGGGCGATGCGGCGTCATTGAAGACCCTGAAACTACTGGTCGGCACGGGTTTTATGGGCGCGTTCACGACGTATGGGACGTACATCGTCGCGTCGGTGGGCTACGTGTCGCTCAACGGTGTTGTTGCGGCCGTTTCTGAGTCCCTGGGTCTGCTCGCCCTGGGTGCGGCGTCGGCGTGGGTTGGCGTGCGCGTGGGGGAGTGGCTGTGCGGCCCACCAGCGGCATCAGCAGCGTCCGCGGCCCCCGCCAACGACGAGGAGGGACGAGCATGAGCGTGTCGACCTTCCTGTTTGTGGCCCTGGCCGGCGGCGTGGGCGCGTGCGCGCGTTTCTGGTTGGACCGCGGGACTCAGCGCGCCCTGTCTTCGTGGGACGACCCGGCGGGAGCGAAGCTCGGCATCCTGGTCGTCAACGTGGTCGGGTGTTTCCTGGCCGGGGTGGCAACGCAGCTTGTGCCCGCCCACCTGATGCCGATCGTGTCGACGGGGTTCCTGGGCGGCTTCACGACGTTCTCGACGGCTCTCGTGGATGCGGTCACCCTGTGGGCGGGGTTCCGGGGGCGCTCGCTGGCTCTCGCGCTGGGCACGTGGACGGCGTCTTGGGGTGCGGCGGTCGTGGGCATCGCCGTCGCGTGAGCCTCGTCGGGGCGTTCCGGGCTCTGCTTGTTACCTAGCTTTGCTTGTTATCTGAGCGCAGGTCTGGCCTGCGCGATCGTTACCCAAAAATGTCGCACGTAATTCCCTCGCAGTTATTTCATGATTTGAATTGTGATCGTTGGAATTGCAACGTTTTCTCGGACGCTAAGAAAAGTGAGGGTACCCAAATTACGTGCGACTTTTGGGGGCGAGGCTGGATGTACGCACAGACCCGCGCTTATCCTTACCCAAAAATGTTGCACGTAATTCCCTCGCGGTTATTTCATGATTTGAATTGTGATCGTTGGAATTGCAACGTTTTCTCGGACGCTAAGAAAAGTTAGGGTACCCAAATTACGTGCGACTTTTGGGGAGGGGCGAGGCCACGAGGCCGGGTGGCGATGCTGGGGCCCGCGTCTGTCGCTCGCCGCGGCGCGCGTCAGTGCTGGTGAGGGTTTAGCCACGATACGGTGTTTTGTAACAGCATGCCGAGCGCTCCCGCGCGCCGCCCCCATATGCTGAATATGCGGGCCGAGCGGCCCAGTAACGGAGAAACTCATGATTGACCTCACCGGGGTGTCCAAGGTCTACCCCGTGAAAAACGGCGGCCAAGTCGTCGCACTCGATGGGGTGAACCTGCACGTTGACCGCGGATCGATCCACGGCATCGTCGGTCGATCCGGCGCGGGCAAGTCCACCCTCATCCGGTGTTTGACAGCCCTCGAGAAGCCCACCGAGGGACACATCGTCGTCGACGGCCACGACCTGGCCGCCCTGTCCGGCAAGCCACTGCGCGCCGCGCGTCGCCGTATCGGCATGGTGTTCCAGGCCGCGAACCTCCTGGACGCGCGCACCGCCGCCGAGAACATCGGCTACCCCCTCAAGCTGGCGGGCATCCCCGCTGCACAGCGCCGCGCGCGCGTCGAGGAACTCCTCACGCTCGTCGGCCTTGAGGGCCGCGGCGACTCCTATCCATCCCAGCTGTCCGGCGGTCAGCGTCAGCGCGTCGGCATCGCCCGCGCCCTGGCCGATGAGCCCGCCGTGCTCCTGTGCGACGAGCCGACCAGCGCGCTTGACACCGAGTCCACCGCGCAGGTCCTCTCGCTGCTGCGCGAGATCCGCGATGTCGCCGGCGTCACCGTCGTCATCATCACCCACGAGATGTCCGTCGTGCGAGAGATCTGCGACTCCGTGACTCTTCTCGGCCACGGCCAGGTCCTGCAGACCGGCACTCTCGAAGAGGTCGTCGCCGACTCGGGGACCCCGCTTGCTCGCGAGCTGGTTCCCATGCCGCTCGTTGAATCGGAGTCGACCGCCAAGGGTGCTGCCACCCTTGACGGTCGCACGAAGAACAGCGTCCTCCTCGACGTCGTCTTCACCTCGCACCCGGGCGTGCCCACGGGTGCGACCGTGCTGCGCCTAGCCTCGTCCATGGGCGCGGACGTGACCGCGGGAACCTTCGAATCCCTCGGATCCGTGCAGGTCGGTCGCCTGGCCCTGACCGTCCCCGCCTACCACGCTGACAAGATCATCGAGCAGCTGCGCAAGAACAACGTCCACGCGGAAGTGAGGGACCAATGATCACCGCACATCTCGCGAGTGCGACCGCGCAGGCCGCCGCGCAGGCGCTCGTGCCCACAGGCAAGGGCGACCCGACGTGGTTCGACAACCCGGCACTGACCCAAAAGTTTGTCCCAGCGATCCTTGAAACCCTCATGATGACGGGCCTGTCCACGCTCTTCGCGGTCATCATCGGTACGCTGCTGGGCCTCGTCCTGGTCCAGACCGGCAAGGGCGGCCTGACCCCCAATAAGGGTGTCTACCAGGCCGTGTCCTTCGTCGTCAACATCGTGCGCTCCTTGCCCTTCATCATCGGCATTATTATGCTGATCCCGGTCACGAGGGCGATCGTCGGCAAGTCCACGGGCTCGCTGGCCACCGTCGTGCCCCTCGTCATCCTCTCTGCGCCATTCTTCGCGCGACTCGTGGAGACGAACCTCCTGGCTGTCGACCCCGGCAAGGTCGAGGCCGCCCAGATGATGGGCGCCTCGAACCGCCAGATCCGCTGGGGAGTCCTCATTCGCGAGGCCATGCCCGCCCTCGTCCAGTCCATCACGACCCTGGCGATCACCCTCATCGGCTACTCCGCGATGGCGGGTGCCGTCGGCGGCGGCGGCCTGGGCCAGATGGCTATCAACTACGGCTATAACCGATGGCAGGACGACGTCATGATCTCGACCGTCGTCGCGATCATCGTGATCGTCCAGGTCATCCAGCTGATCGGCGACCTCATCTCGCGTCGTCTCGACCACCGCGCGCGCTGAGAAGCTGAGAAACCGCGGACACCATCTCATCCACCTGAGGCCACCCCGGCCTCGTCCCATCCCATCGACACACAGAAAAGAGAACCACTATGCGTCATCGCTCTGTCGCGGCCCTCGCGCTGGCGGCCGTTGCCTCCCTGGGCCTGGCGGCCTGCTCCGGCGGCTCCACCTCCTCCACCCCCTCCGACGTCAACACCCTGAAGGTCGGCGCGACCCCCTCGCCGCACGCGAAGATCCTGAACTACATTAACGACAACCTGGCCGCGGATGCGGGCATCAAGATCGAGGTCGTCGAGTACACCGACTACGTCCAGCCCAACAAGGCGCTGAACGAAAATGAGCTCGACGCCAACTTCTACCAGACCGTCCCCTACCTGGAGAACGCTGAGAAGCAGGAAGGCTACGACTTCGAGGCGGGAGCGGGCATCCACCTGGAGCCGCTCGGCATCTTCTCCAACAAGCACCAGTCGCTCGACGAGCTGCCCGATGGCGGCACGATCGGCATCATTTCGGACACCTCCAACCAGTCGCGTGCGCTCCAGCTCCTGGCCACGCAGGGCCTCGTGTCCATCCCTGAGGGTGACGGTGACGTCAATATCAACACCGTCACCAAGCTGAAGAACTTCGATTTCCGTGAGGTCGAGGGCCCGCAGCTGGTTCGCTCGCTCGATGACTTCGACTACGCGGTCATCAACGGTAACTTCGCCCAGGAGGGTGGCAAGTCCATCTCCTCCGACGCGCTCGTCGTGGAGTCTCCCGTCGATAACCCGGCCGTGAACGTCCTCGTGTGGAAGGACGGGTCGAACAAGGCCGAGGCCATCGCCAAGCTCGAGGAGCTCCTGCACTCTCCCGAGGTCAAGCAGTACATCGAGCAGACCTGGCCCGACGGCTCGGTTATCCCGGCTTTCTGAGAACGAGGCCGGGGCGCGCAGCGGCGAGCGTGCGGGGGTGGACCGCCCAGCGAATACCGCGCGTGGCCGTGGCGTTTAATGGGTGGGCCCCGGAACCGTGAGGTTCTGGGGCCCACCCGTTGTTATAAGTACTTCACTTGGTGCGCGTGTCGAGCGGGAACTCGGCGTCCGGCTCGTGCGTGATGCGGTTGCGCAGGTCACGGCGGAAGACTTCGATGACCCATAGCCAGATGATGTGGCCGAAGAACTCGGAGAAATGTTCCGCGAAGGGCTGGTTCCAGGGTGCCGGGACGGTGCCCATCAGCGGCATAAGGATGACGTGGAATCCCACGTAGACGACAATGCCGAAGGCCGCGCCCTGCCAGAGCTTGATCTGGGGGAAGCGTTCGGCCAGCACGCAGTAGATGACCGCGAAGCCGATGGAGAAGGCGAAGTGGACGATGAAGGAGACCCAGGGGAGTCCCTCGTTGCCGTTGTAGGTGTAGGACAGGTGGGTGATGCTCTCCGGGACGCCCAGCTGCTGGAGCAGCTGCTGCGGCGGGTTAGTCGCGTTGCGGACGGGTGTGCGCGGAGGTAGCGGCACCTCCCAGCCGAACTTTACGATGGCGGAGACGATACCGCCGAGAACACCTGCGAGCGCTGCGACGCCGTAGCGGCGGCGCTTGGGATTGGTCTGAATAAGTGCCATGTGTCAAGCATCCGACGTGATTGTTGAAGTTTCGAGGGCTTTGGTGACTTAGCGCTCAAGGTCACAGTCGTGCGCCACCTGCGATAACACCCGAAAACTAGCCAATCTGGTCGAATTTTTGGAGGGGATACTTCGGAATTATGCGGGTGGGGGGGGGGGGGGCAGGCCCCCCCCCCCCCCCCGCGACATGTTGCTCGCCACGTCATCAGAACTGTGAACTCGACCCACCACTATC
>ERZ772974.2637-NODE-2637-length-10886-cov-16.061952_pt1 | contig 10886 bp, 8 predicted proteins | sample MGYA00580671_ERZ772974 | MGnify/ENA primary metagenome ERZ772974 (study PRJEB29015, sample SAMEA2738065) | human oral metagenome | biome: human oral; feature: human-associated habitat; material: saliva | place: China | collected 2218 ... | reverse complement strand
CAGATGATATTTGTTCGTTTAATCCTGTGAGTGAAAAGTTAGAAGAGATGTATGCGTATTTCATGGTACAATGCATGCCTGTAACTTTTTATAAATTTAGAAAAACACAATTTAAATTATATACAATGTGGCGAAATAATTGTTTATTATTTGTTGATTATTTAGTTTCCGCATTAAAAGTAAGACCTCTTCGTGCAAGAATAACAACTTTCCCAAGTTTGTATCAAGAACGATTAGAATCTTTAAAAGAAAAACAACATTCGATCGTTACTGACTGTCAGATCTATTAATACTAAATAACCGTTAATCACTATGATTAACGGTTATTTTCTTGAGTATCAATCGGCGTAATTGCCACCTTCTACACCCATATATTCTTCTAATGTTTGTTTTGAAGTATAGATTTTTTCTGCAATATCTCCCACATATCTTAAATGCCAGGCTTCTGCTTGATAACCTGTAATAGCTTCTTTTCCTTCTTGGAATCTTACGATAAAGCCATATTCATGGGCGTGACTATGTAACCATTTAATGGCTTTTTCATCTTGAGGATTTTCTCCTAATAATCCACCAGACCCGTTTAAAATATCAAAAGCAAGACCTGTTTGATGTTCGCTATATCCTGGACGAGCAGAATAAGTATCTGCTGCTTCTTTTCCATCTTTGTTTACATAATTTTGATAAAGCTGAGTTTGGTACTCATAGGAACGAAATCCACTATATTGATTGCTAATACTGAAACCTAGCTCCTGCATTTTTTGAATAAGCTCCCTTACTTTTTCCCCAGCAATTGGATTTTCTCCTGGATTATAATCTGCAGGAAGTTTGTGTTTTTTGTTAACGACCATTTGAATCCCTAATGATAGATCAGCTTCTCCATTACTTTTCTGAGTCGTTACAGTAGTTTGTTCAGTTGTAGCAGCCGTTTGAGTGCTTTCTGTCTTGTTTTCTGTTGTATTAGAGTGACAAGCTGTTAAAAATGCTAGACTTGCTACCATATAAATGAATTTTTTCATCATAATCCCCCTTTATTCTTAGTGTTTATTGTAGCACAGATATTGTAATGAAAAAATGTAGAATTGAAAATTAGGAAAATAAGAATATTTTACGTTACAAGGATAAATAATGTTCATAAATTAACCGTTTTCTAATGAAAAAACACTTGAATTTTATTTAGTTCGTGGTATAGTAGCTATTAAAAAATTATCGATTCTAGGAGGTCTCCATTATGTCCATGTGGGAAACGAAGTTTCAAAAAGAAGGTTATACGTTCGATGATGTACTATTAATTCCAGCAGAAAGTCATGTGCTACCAAATGATGTGGATTTACAAGTACAACTTGCAAAGAATTTATTGTTAAAAATTCCATTGATGAGTGCGAGTATGGATACTGTTACAGATTCTACAATGGCGATTGCGATTGCTCGTCAAGGTGGTTTAGGCGTTATTCATAAAAATATGTCGATTGAAGCGCAAGCTGAAGAAGTTCATAAAGTGAAACGTTCTGAAAGTGGCGTTATTTTGAATCCATTTTTCTTAACTCCAAAACATTCTGTGCAAGAGGCAGAAGCATTAATGGCAAAATATCGTATTAGTGGTGTTCCAATTGTGGAATCATTTGAAAATAAAAAATTAGTCGGGATTTTAACAAATCGTGATTTACGTTTCATTACAGATTATTCTATTGAAATTGAAGAAGTGATGACAAAGGAACCATTGATTACTGCACCTGTGGGAACTTCTTTAAAAGAAGCAGAAAGTATTTTACAAAGACATAAGATTGAAAAACTACCATTAGTAGATGAAAAGGGGAATCTATCAGGATTAATTACCATTAAAGATATTGAAAAAGTTATCGAATTCCCAAATTCGGCAAAGGATCAGCATGGGCGATTATTGGTAGCTGCAGCAGTCGGCATTACTTCTGATACTTTTGAACGTGCGAAAGCATTATTAGAAGCAGGGGTAGATGCGATTGTTATTGATACAGCACATGGACATAGTGCAGGAGTCATCCGTAAAATTAAAGAAATTCGTGAAACATTCCCAGATGCAACGCTAATTGCAGGAAATGTTGCCACAGCTGAAGGTACTCGAGCTTTATTTGAAGTGGGAGTGGATGTTGTAAAAGTGGGGATTGGACCGGGTTCGATTTGTACAACACGTGTGGTAGCTGGAGTAGGAGTTCCGCAAGTAACAGCAATTTATGATGCAGCAACTGTTGCAAGAGAATATGGAAAAGCGATTATTGCAGATGGTGGTATTAAATATTCAGGAGATATTGTTAAAGCAATTGCTGCTGGAGGGCATGTTGTTATGTTAGGTAGTTTATTAGCAGGAACGGATGAATCTCCAGGTGAATTTGAAATTTATCAAGGTCGTCGTTTTAAAACCTATCGTGGAATGGGTAGTCTAGCAGCGATGGAAAATGGTTCGAGTGATCGTTATTTTCAATCGAAAAATGAAGCAAATAAGCGTGTTCCAGAAGGAATTGAAGGTCGTGTAGCGTATAAAGGAGCTGCTAGTGATATTATTTATCAAATGATTGGTGGTTTGCGTTCTGGTATGGGTTATGTTGGAGCGCACAATTTAGAGGAGCTTCGTGAAAATACGCAATTTATTCGTATGAGTGGTGCTGGATTGAGAGAGAGCCATCCACATGATGTACAAATTACAAAAGAAGCGCCTAATTATTCCGTCCAGTAATGGCATAAATTGGACTTTATCTAGCTGTAGCGAAGGACGGCAGCAGCCCTGCGGTCTCATGCCTAAAACTTGAGCCCAAGGTCTCAAGTTTTCCTGTACTAGAAGCCAATGTGGCTTCTAGTACTAACGCTACAGCGAAAAGTCCATTTATTTGAACGTGTATGTATGGGAGTACGCTGAGTGAGATAGGACTTTGTCTGTAGTAGTAAGGGACGGCAGCAAACCTTACGGTTTCATGCCTAAAAATCGAGCCTGTAGTCTCGATTTTCCCCAAGTAAGAGTACCCTGACGGCTACTCTTACTTTTACTACTACGAAAAGTCCATTTTTTTGGATGTGTATTTATGAGGGGGCGGTGAATGAGATAGGACTTTGTCTGTAGTAGTAAGAGATGGCAGCAAACCTTCGGTTTCACGCTTGTTTACTACGGCGAAAAGGCTATTAATTTCTTTATTATTTAAAAATTTATAAAAATTATGAGCATTCTAGTTTAGAATAATTCTATTCTGTGATATACTATATTCATAAAGGGGGAATGACAAATGTCAAAAGAAAAAACAAAATTAGTATTAAATCAATTAGTAGCTGACTTAAGCCAACAAGCAGCAATTATTCACCAAGTACACTGGTATATGCGTGGACGTGGATTTTTAACATTACACCCAGCAATGGATAAATTAATGGATGAAATCAATGCTCAATTAGACGAAGTATCAGAACGTTTAATCACTATTGGAGGAGCACCATATTCAACATTACGTGAATTTGCAGACAATACAAAAATTCAAGATATTCCTGCTTCTTACGAACGTTCAATTGACGAATGGGTAAGACATTTATTAGTAGGATATGAATACCTAAGAGGTTTATACCAAGAAGGGTTAGAAACAGCTGGAGAAGAAGGCGATGATGTATCACAAGATATCTGCATCGGCTTCAAAGGCGATATCGAAAAAATCATTTGGATGCTACGTGCACACTTAAACGAAGCACCTGGAATCTAATTAATTCACTTGAATACAATGAAAAAAACGGATGAGGTAATCGTCCGTTTTTTGTTTGGAGTTATTCAATCATTTGAAAGAAACTCATCAAAAGTATAGAATAGTTTAAGAGAAAATGATTTAGAAAAAATAGATACAGGATAAAAGGAGGATGAGATGAATTCAAAGGCGTTTTATCAACAAATGTTTGCGATTGCGATTCCTGTTGCGTTGCAAAGTTTACTAACTTCATTTTTGAACACATTAGATACGATGATGATTTCCTCTCTTGGAGATGCGAGTATTGCTGGTGTTGGATTAGCGAACCAAGTGTTTTTCTTATTTACATTGATTTGTTTTGGAATTAACACAGGTTCCTCAGTTTTATTTGCTCAATATTGGGGAGTAAGGGATGTTCCTCAAGTTCGAAAAATTAATCAGGCAAGTTTAATGTTGTCTACAGCTATTTCTGTGGCATTCATGCTTGTTGCAATGGTTTTCCCTTACGGAATTTTAGAATTATTTACTCATGATGCGGCAGTTGTTCAAGCTGGTGGAGACTATTTACGTGTAGCGGCCTTAACATATGTCATTACTGCATGGAGTTTTTCTTTAGGGAGTGCGTTAAGAAGTACAGGAAATCCAAAAGTTCCATTAATAGCAACGATGAGTAGTTTTGTTGCCAATGCTTTTTTCAATTATATTTTTATTTTTGGAAAATTAGGGTTTCCAGCAATGGGAGTTGTCGGAGCAGCATTAGGAACAGTTGTAGCTAGAATCATTGAAATTGGGGTATTAGTTTTTGTCATTAAACGTTATCAAGGGCCTCTTCAAATTCCAATTCGACATTTGCAAAAAATTCCAAAAGAGTTTTGGATGGTCTATTGGAAGACAACTTTACCAGTTATTGTCAATGAAACATTTTGGGCATTGGGGCAAGTGTTTTATAATGCAGCTTATGCGATGGTTGGAACGCAAGCTACTGCAGCGGTGCAAATTGCCGTTGCGATTCAAGGTTTAGCATTTGTTATCGTCCGTGGATTAGGAAGTAGTTGTAGTATTATGCTTGGGCAAAGTATTGGAAAAAATAAAATTGATCGAGCGAAAAAAGATGCCCATCGATTTATTATTTTATCCATTATAACGGGTGTAGTTATTGGAGCTATTGAAAGTTTAACGCCACAATGGACATTATTATTATTTGGACATATTAGCCCAGAAGTGTATACTCTTGGTCAACAATTATTACAAGTAATGGGAATCATTTTTATTTTAAAAACGATTAATTCCATTATTGTTGTAGGTGTTTTAAGAGGTGGTGGCGATACTCATTATGGAATGAAATTAGAAATGAGTTGTGTTTGGTTAGTCGGCGTCCCATTATCTCTTTTAGCAGCAGGAGTGTGGCATTTACCAGTTACTTTAGTTGTTATTTGTGCAGGAATGGAAGAAGTGACAAAAGTAGTCGTCGGACTTTATCGTGTTTATTCTCAAAAATGGATTCATCGTTTAGTTCAAGACTAGTCAATTCCTTTCATTTATGGTAGAATATTTGTCAGACAGTTCGTAACCATCCTGTCTATAAACAAAACTAGGGCTTATTTGAACATGAAATGATCAATCAATTCCTGGAAAACGATGGTGTTTTTCAGGAATTTTTTTATGTCTAAATAGTCCGGAAAGAAGGAAGAACAATGAGAAAAAACGAAGAAATGGGAGAAATCACACACTTAGGAAGTAAAACAGTTTATCGTGACGATTATGCACCAGAAGTGCTAGAGTCATTCCCGAATAAACATCCGGAAAATGATTATTTTGTAAAATTTAATTGTCCAGAATTTACTTCATTATGTCCAATTACAGGTCAACCTGACTTTGCGACAATTTATATTAGCTATGTTCCAGGAGAACGTATGGTAGAAAGTAAGTCTTTAAAATTATACTTATTTAGTTTTAGAAATCGTGGAGATTTTCATGAAGACTGCATGAATATCATTATGAAAGATTTAGTAAAATTAATGGATCCAAAATATATTGAAGTTTGGGGCAAATTTACACCACGTGGCGGAATCTCTATTGATCCATATTGTAACTATGGAAAACCAGGTACTAAATGGGAACAAGTAGCAGACCACCGTATGATGAATCATGATTTATATCCTGAAAAAGTGGATAACCGTTAAGGAGAATCATGATGAAATTAGTTTTATTAAGTGGTGGAGTTGATAGTTCGACTGCATTAGCGCTTGCTTTGAGTCAAGATCCTCAGGTTGAAGCTATTTCATTTTCATATAATCAAAAGCATAAGGAATTAGAATTAGAAGCTGCTAGAAAAATTGCAGACTATTATAAAGTTCCACATCAAATTTTAGAGGTTAGTTCTGTATTTTCAGGAAGTAAATCTTCTTTAAATGCTGGAAATGATATTGAAGTGAGTACAGGAGATTATGCGACTCAAACAGAAGCAAATACCGAAGTGGAGTTTCGTAATGGAATTTTTATTTCGATTTTAGCAGGAATTGCGATGCAAAAAGGAGCTTCTGAAATTTATTTTGGGGCACACTTGGATGATTCTGGAGTCATTTATCCAGACTGTTCGCCTGAATTTATTGAAGCGATGAATCAGGCTGTTCAATTAGGAAGTGGAGGCAAAGTTCGATTGACAGCTCCATTTGGACAAGTGAAAAAGAAAGATATTGTCACCAAAGGAGTCGAATTAGGAGTTCCTTATGAATTGACGTACAGTTGCTACAATGGCGTGTATCCTCCATGTGGAAAATGTGGAACTTGTATTGATAGAAATAAAGCCTTTTTAGCAAATGGATTGGAGATTTTATAGTGAATAAAAAACAGATTAGATTATTAACACAAAATACTTTAATAGGTGCGTTATATGTTGTTTTAACATTAATCAACCCTATTTCATACGGGATGTTTCAATTCCGTTTATCAACTTTATTAATGGGTGTTCCATTTTATAAACCACAATTGTCATTAGGGATTTTAATTGGTGTAATGATTAGTAATATTCCAAGTCCTCTTGGACCGATTGATATTTTATCTGGATTTTTAATTCAATCAGTGAGTTTATATGTTTTTAATCGTATTTTCAAAAATTCTTATGTGAAGAGTGCTGCTTATGGCATTTGGTGTGGTTTTGTAGTAGCTGCAGCATTGTATTATTCTTTACAAGTACCATTCTGGCCTAGTGTATTTGGCGTAGCTGTGTCGAATATTTTATTCGCCTTCTTGGGTACTTTTATTGTTGAAAAATTCTTAACAGGATTTTTAGATAAAACAGTTGTTGAATAGAAAACGATGCATAGACTTCGAAACGTAATAGTGTTTCGAAGTCTTTTTTTACGTAGAGGCTAAAAGATGAAAGAAAAATTTTGTGTTAGCGAGGTCGCCAGCAGCCTCGCAAGCGAGTCTCATGGCTAAACTTCGAGCCTAGGTCTCGAAGTTTCCCTATAATGGAAGCCAGACGAGGCTTCCATTATTTTCGCAACAAAAATTTTTCTTTCATCTTTTAGCTGAATTTTAGAACGGAGTACAACAATTTTTTAAAGCTAAATACTACTTTTAAATGTTTACTCTAAATGTCAAACAAAAAATATTGACAGAATAAGAAAAGGAGAGTAAAGTTATAAAACGTAAAGATTACGTTTTATAAGAAAGGGAGAAAAAATGAAAATTCATAAAAAGTCATTACTAATTGGGAGTGCAAGTCTTGTATTATTGGGAGGGTGTTCACTATTTAATACTCAAAACACAAGTCAGCAAACAGAATCAGAAACTACGACAACAGAAATTTCAAAAGCCGATTTAGCAAAATTTGAGAAAATTGCTGAAGAAGTAAAAGAAAACAAACCAAAAACAATTGTGGGAGAAATATTCGAAAATGGATATTTAAAAAAACATGGAGACCATTACCATTTTGTATACGGAGCTCCACCAGCAGATGCTATATATGAACAAAAGACAGCAACTACATCTTTTAGTTCTGCAGATGATGGATATATCTTTAATCCAAATGATATTGTAGAAGAAAATGAAATGGGATATGTCGTTCGCCACGGGGATCACTTCCATTTTATTTATAAAAATAATACCCAACAAACACTTGCAACAACAATGGCTACAACTGCAGTAGCGCATGAACATCATGAAGAAGTTCAAGATGGTTATGTATTTGATAAAAAAGATATCGTAAGTGAAACAGAAACAGGGTATATCGTTCGACATGGAGATCATTTCCATTATATTTATAAAGATAAACAAGGAAATCCTGTAGTAAGTACGGAGCACCATGAACACGATAGCGAACATCACGATCACGAAGGTGAACACCACCATCATGACGGCGACAAACATGAGCATGAAGGTGAGCACCATGATCATGAACATGATGGCTATGTATTTGATAAAAAAGATATTGTTAGCGAAACAACAGAAGGTTATGTCGTTCGTCACGGAGATCACTTCCACTTTATTTATAAAAATCAAGTGAATCATGAAAATACACATCATAATACTGTTGCATCAACTATTGAAAAAGTTGAAAAGGTAGAAAAGGAATTACACGGTTTAACAGGAGGAAGTGTAATCAATCCTACGAAACCTGAAACAAAACCAATCGCTGAAGCTCCGACTACACAGCCAAAAGAAAAACAATTTTCTGGAATTCATTATAGAACAAGCGACGGATTTTTGTTTGATGGAAATCATATTATTGGAACATCAGGGGAAAATTTATTAGTAGCGCATAATGGAAATATGAAAGATATACATGTTATTCCATTTGAACAATTAGTCCATACAAAATGGGAACATTTAATTCCAAAAGAACATTTGGAAGCAGCTAAAGCACGCTATAATGGAACTGCAACGACTCCTAAAGAGGAACCTCACCATGATGATGCAACGAAGCCGTCAGAAATGAGTGAGTTAGATAAAAAAATCGAAGAAAAAATTGCAGGTATTATGAAACAATACGGTGTAAAACGTGAAAGTATTGTCGTAAATAAAGAAAAAAATGCCATTATTTATCCTCATGGAGATCACCATCATGCAGATCCAATTGATGAACATAAGCCAGTTGGAATTGGACACTCTCATAGTAATTATGAACTCTTCAAACCAGAAGAAGGAGTTGCCAAAAAAGAAGGAAATAAAGTTTATACAGGTGAAGAATTAGAAAGTGTTGTAAAATTATTAAAAAACAGTACATTTAACAACCAAAACTTTACATTAGCAAATGGACAAAAACGTGTATCCTTCAGTTTCCCACCAGAATTAGAGAAAAAGTTAGGAACAAATATGATGGTGAAATTAACAACTCCTGACGGAAAAGTGATTGAGAAACTATCTGGAAAAGTATTTGGTGAAGGTGTAGGGAATATTGCTAATTTTGAATTAGATAAACCATATTTACCAGGAGAAACATTTAAATACACTATTACTTCAAAAGACTATCCAGAAGTAAATTATGAAGGAACATTTACCGTTCCATCTTCATTAGCTTATAATATGGCAAGCAGTACGATTTTCTATCCATTCCATGCAGGGGATACTTATTTAAGAGTGAAACCTCAATATGCATTGCCAAAAGGGATTGATGCTTTAGTCAGAGTTTTTGATGAATTTCATGGAAATGCGTACTTAGAAAATAACTACAAAGTAGGTGAAATTCAACTTCCAATTCCAAAATTAAATCAAGGAACTACGATGACAGCAGGAAATAAAATTCCAGTAACCTTTATGGCAAATGCTTATTTAGACAATCAATCTTCTTATATTGTGGAAGTTCTGATTTTAGAGAAAAATAATCAAACAGAAAAACCTGGAGTTTTATCACAATTTAAAGGACATGAATCAGAAGAAAGTTCTAAACCTGTAGAAAAAGGTGAAGAATCACCAAAAGAAACTGGAAAAGTAGAAGAATCTTCAAAACCAACTGGAAAAAATGAAGCGTTGAAACCTGAGGCAGAAAAGCCAAATGAAAATCCTATTACTGACCCAATGTTAGAAGAAGCACCAGCAGTAGATCCGGTACAAGAAAAAATTGCAAAATTTGCTGCTAGTTACGGATTAGGATTAGATAGTGTTATCTTTAATATGGATGGAACCATTGAACTACGTTTACCAAGTGGAGAAGTCATTAAAAAGAATATGGCAGATTTTACAGGAGAGGCACCTCTAGGAAATGGTAAAAATAAACCAGCAGATTCTTTACCAGAGGCTCCAAAACCAAATGAAAAACCTGTGAAACCTGAAAATTCAACAGATAATGGAATGTTAAATCCTACAGGAAACGTAGGAGCTGACCCTATGTTAGAACCAGGATTAGAAGAAGCACCAGCAGTAGATCCAGTACAAGAGAAAATTGCAAAATTTGCTGCTAGTTATGGATTAGGATTAGATAGTGTTATCTTTAATATGGATGGAACCATTGAACTACGACTACCAAGTGGAGAAGTCGTGAAAAAGAATATGGCTGATTTTACAGCTTAATAAATTGGTGAAAAACGTCTGAATCGAAAAAATGATTCAGGCGTTTTTCGAGTTATAGTTACATGAGAATAGCGTAGGATAATGATTTAATAATGTACGTAGAGGCTAAAAGATGAAAGAAAAATTTTATGTTAGCGAGGTCGCCAGCAGCCTCGCTTGCGAGTCTCATGGCTAAAGTTCGAGCCTGGGTCTCGAACTTTACCTATAATGGAAGCCAGATGTGGCTTCCATTATTTTCGCAACAAAAATTTTTCTTTCATCTTTTAGCTGAGTTATAAAACGAAGTACAACAATTAAAAAATAAATACTGTTCAAAAGGATATGACAAACAAAAAAGTTAGCAGAAGTAAGCGTGAAATGATGATGTGACGTATTCTTGAGAGCAGGGCAAGAGGCGTTTGATAGGTCTTAAATCGAAAAAAATCCATGTTTACAATAAAGAAAAAAATATGTTAAACTGACGGTAGTTAAGGGGTTTCAAAAAAACAATGAATATGTATATATAGTTAATGAAAGCAATAAAGCACTTCATTAGCCTTTTTCAGGTTGCTCGTGTTTAGAAAACAAAGAAATAAATCAATTGTATAAGTTAGCGAGTAAACTTATTAGCTAATAAATTTGAGTTTGTAGAGGTTTTGGAATATGATATTTCATGAATTTGGTGATAAAAAATTTCCACATATA
>ERZ772974.2635-NODE-2635-length-10890-cov-1.880941_pt1 | contig 10890 bp, 12 predicted proteins | sample MGYA00580671_ERZ772974 | MGnify/ENA primary metagenome ERZ772974 (study PRJEB29015, sample SAMEA2738065) | human oral metagenome | biome: human oral; feature: human-associated habitat; material: saliva | place: China | collected 2218 ... | reverse complement strand
GGAAAGCAGCTTGAGTTCGCCGCAGCGTGCGCGATGCGCGCTCTCCAGCGACGGCGTCGCGCTGCCGAGGAGCAGCACGGCGCCAAAGAGCTTCGCCATCGCCTCCGCGATGGGACGCGCATGATAGCGCGGCGCTTCGTCCTGCTTGTAGGACATGTCCTGCTCCTCGTCGAGGATGATCAGCCCCACCTCCTCGATGGGCGTGAAGAGCGCCGACCGCGCGCCGATGACGATGCACGCTTCGCCGCGCCGCACGCGGAAGATCGCGTCGTTTCGCTCGGCGAGGGAGAGCTGGCTGTGCATGACGACGATATCCTCGGGAAACGCCTTTTTGAACGCGAGGACGATCTGGCTCGTCAGGGCGATTTCCGGCACGAGCACGATGACCTTGCGTCCTTCCTTTCGCACGAGGGCTGCCGCCTCGATGTACACCAGCGTCTTGCCGCTGCCCGTGGGGCCGATCATGAGGACGTTCGACTTGCGCAGCTCCACATCCTCGTTCTTTCCCTGACCGGCATGAATACGCTTGTAGTGATTGTAGACCGCCACGGAAAGTGATTTTTTCGCCTCATCCTGACCAATGACATATTGGTCGAGAATGCGGCGGATCTCCTTTGGCTTCGGAATATCCTTGAGCCCGACATCAATATCGTCGCCAAGTTCCTCCGCAATGATCTCATTGCAGAGTTCGATGCACTCATCGCAGATATAGACGCCGGGACCCGCCACGAGCTTTCTTACCTGCTCCTGCGTCTTGCCGCAGAACGAGCACTTGAGCTGACCCTTGTCGTCCGCCCCAAATTTCATCGCATGACACCCCCTCAGGCCTTGCTGTCAGCAGATGTATCCTTTGGTCGGAGGACAACCTCATCAATGAGGCCGTATTCTTTTGCCTCCTCCGCCGACATGAAGTTGTCGCGTTCCGTATCAACGTTGATCTTCTCTGTATCCTGCCCCGTGTGGTGCGCGAGGATTTCGTTGCCGACCTCACGCAGGCGCAGGATCTCCTTCGCCTGGATCTGGATATCGGTCGACTGTCCCTGTGCGCCGCCAAGCGGCTGATGAATCATAATACGAGCATGCGGGAGGGCATAGCGTTTTCCCTTTGCACCCGCCGTCAAAAGAATCGAGCCCATGCTCGCCGCCTGTCCAACACAGATCGTGGAGACATCCGGCTTGATGTACTGCATGGTATCATAGATGGCAAGTCCTGCCGTCACAACACCGCCGGGGCTGTTGATGTAGAGATGGATATCCTTATCGGGATCCTCCGACTCCAAAAAGAGCATCTGTGCCACAACGACGTTGGCGACGCTGTCGTCAATCGGTCCACCGAGGAAGATGATGCGCTCCTTCAGCAGGCGGGAGTAAATGTCATAGGCACGCTCCCCGCGTCCGGAGTTCTCCACCACCATCGGTACATAGTAACTCATACGTTCCTCCCCGCAGGAGCTTTCTTACTCCGTGATATTGTCCACGATGAACTGCGCCGTCTTCTTGCGCAGAACCGTCGCGGCAAGGTCACTGACACGTCCCTGCTCCTTGATGATCTTCTGAACCTGCTTCGGCGTCGCACCATAGGACAGAGCCATTGCGTAGACTTCCTGATCGAGATCCCTTCCCTCGACCTTGATGTCCTCTGCCTTGGCAACCTCCTCAAGCATGAGATCGGTGCGCACGTTCTTCTCCGCCGTCTCGCGGTACTCGTCGCGGATGCGCGCCATATCGAGCCCTGCGTACTGGAGGTACTGCTCAAGGCTCATTCCCTGCTGCTCAAGACGCATCGCCATTTCCTGGATCATCGCCGTGATGCGGTTCTCGATCATCACGGGTGGAATCTCCATCGTGCAGTTGTCCGTCGCCATGTCGATTGCCTTTGTGCGGCGCTCATTCTCTGCCTGACGCTCCGCCCCCTCCCGGAGGTTCTTGCGGATGTCCTCGCGCAGCTCTGCGAGCGTCTCGAACTTGCTTGCCTTCTTGGCAAACGCATCGTCCAGCTCAGGCAGCTCGCGCGACTTGATGCTGCGCACCGTGCACTTGAAGACAGCCGCCTTGCCCTTGAGATTCTCCGCGTGGTAGTCCTCGGGGAACGTGACGTTCACCTCGCGCTCCTCGCCGACCTTCGCACCGATGAGCTGATCTTCAAAGCCCGGAATGAACGAGCCCGAGCCGATCTGGAGCGGATAGTCTTCGCCCTTGCCGCCCTCGAACGGTGTCCCGTCCACAAAGCCCTCAAAATCAAGCGTAATGAAGTCGTCCTTCTTGACCGCGGCATCGGCAGGGGCGTCGATGAGCGTGCCCTGATGCTGGCGCATCCCCTCGATCTGACGATCGATGTCCTCCTCGGAAACCGAGACGGCAGGCTTCTCGACCTTGAGTCCCTTATATTCGCCGAGTGTGACCTCGGGACGCTGCGTGAACTTTGCCGTAAATACGACATCCTTGCCCTCCTCGAGGGTCACGATGTCGATCTCGGGGCGCGTCACAGGCTCCATGTTCTGCTCGGTCAGCGCTTCATCGAACGCCTTCTGTGCAACGCTCTCGAATGCCTCCTGAAGGATGGCCTCCTTGCCGACAAAATTCTCGACGATCTTGCGCGGTGCCTTTCCCTTGCGGAACCCCGGGATATTCACGCGTCCCGCAAGACGCTTGGACGCACCATCCGTCGCCTTCTCAAGTTTTTCCTGTTCGACTTCAATCGTCAGAGTGACCTCGCGGTTCTCACCATGCTCTGCCGTAACCTTCATTGTATGAAACAACCTCCTGCTTCTTTCCATTGGGGGCGCGCTGCCCCCTCCGATTTGCGGGCATACAAAGAGAGCATTCCCGCCATTCTACTTGTATCCTATCACAAAACAGCCAAAATGACAAGCACAGCTATTTCAGCAGCTCTGTCATGCGCGGCAGCGGCTCAGAGAGATCCATGTGCCCCGAGAGGGTTTCCACATCCTCCCCCTCAATGCGGATGCGCACCTTTTTCACCTCGGGGAAATCCGTGAGCGTGTTGACGATTGATCCGACGAGCATCTCTTCCCCCGTCGACCCGCCGTTGAAGTTCTTCTGCAGCTCCTTGGAGAAATCCACCGTGGCGACACCATCCTGAACCTTGACGCTGCGCAGCTTCACGTGTTTCGGGAAGACATTCGTCTGCCCCTTCTCCGTCGTTCCTGCGAGCAGGGACTTGAGTGCCGCCGTATACTTATCCTCGCTGCCGAGTTTTACCGTACGGCTGTCCGCCACAAGACCCATGCCGTCATTCTTCGGATAGTAGACATTCACCTTGACCTCTTTGTCCTTTGCCGCTGTGTCGTCCGCAGCCGCAGCCTTCGTCTGTGTCTGCTGTGACTCTGCGGCAGGCGGGGCAGACGTCTTTTCCTCTGCACAGCCCGCCGTAAGCAGAAGTGCTGCGCAGAGCGGTGCGCCCAGCAGACGTGTGATATGTTGCGCGTGTTGGAACATTTCCGATTCTCTCCTCATTCCTCAAAATAACGTGCAATCGCACGAAAGAGTGCCTGTGCCAGTATCTCCTGATAGGCAGGATCCGTGAGCAGCTGCTCCTCCTCGGGATTCGAGATAAACCCCAGTTCCGCAAGGGAAGCGGGGATATCCGAATGCTTCAGGACGTAGAAGCGCGCATACTTGACCCCGCGATTATAGAGTCCGCCCGCCGCAGCAAGTTCCTCGTTCAGCAGCGTGGCGAAGCGTTCATCCGCATCCGTCTTGGGATAATAGTAGGTCTCCATCCCGTGTGCATCCGGATTGCTAAAGGAATTGCAGTGCACGGAGAGGAAGAGTTCCGCCTCCTCATGTGCCGCCGCAGCATCCACACGCGCCTGCAGTTCGCGGGAAGCCGAACTGCCCGCATACGCGACGTCCACATCGTCCGTCCGCGTCATGACGACATGCGCCCCCGCCTTGGTCAGGAGGTCACGCGTACGCAGGGAGACGGCAAGGGCGACATCCTTTTCGCATGCGCCCGATGGACCGATTGCCCCTGTATCACTGCCCCCATGCCCGGGATCAATGACCACCGTATGCCCCATGACCGCCTTGCTGAGTGCATCTCCGCCATCCGCAAAGATCTCAATCACGAGCCGCTCGGTGTTCTTCTCACGTCCCGTCCCCGGGACAGTATACATGCGATAGGCATCCGCACTGCGAAGATCATGCCCTGCATAGATTCGCAGTGCCGCACGATGATTCTCGCGCGGAATAACGACAAGCCGCTGCAGCACCGCTCCATCGAGAGCGATCTCATGGGGAAGATGCTCATCCAGCGCAACATCCTCCAGCTCGACCAGCAGCTGATTGTCCGCATGATAGCGCTCTGACAGAGCGTAGTGCAGCCCCGCCTTCTTAACTGTGATCTCTATGCGCTGCGCCGCGCGCCCGTCCACCTCCACCGCATGGCTGTCAATGCCCGTAATGCGATGGATGGTGCCTGCTGCTTCTCCCGCTCCGCCGAGGAGAAGCAGCAGGCAGACAAAAACCGCTGCGGCAAGCAGCGGTCGCATCCACAGATGAACCCTGTTCTTGATCGTCAATGCCAATCTCGCCCCCATTCAGCCTTTCAGCAGCTCCAGTGCCTCATCCTCAGCGGCATCCGTCGCCGCCGCATCGCGCTCTATCGTCAGCTTCAGATAGTCGCCCTCTGTCAGATCTTTGGGCAGGAACGCGCGCGGAAAATTCACCTTGACCATGGCATCTCCAAGAAGAAGCACGGCAAGATCCCCTTCAAATCGATCCAGATACGCAGAAATCATTGTTTCTCCCCTCTCTCCGGCGTGATATGGTAGTCCTTGCCATCGCTCGTAAGGGTGATCGTGCCATTCTCCGCCGTCACATAGATGTCCAGATTCATGGCATGGTACTTCTTCATCGTCTCCTTATGCGGATGTCCATAGTCGTTGTTTACACCACAGGAGATGAGTGCCGCCGCAGGATGGACGGCGCGCAGGAAATCTGCCGAGGAGGAGGTTTTGCTGCCATGATGGCCTGCCTTGAGGACGGTGCTCTGCACCGCGCCCTGCGCCCCCGCAAGGATGTCCTGCTCCTCTTTCTTTTCTGCGTCGCCCGTAAACATCATGGAGAAATCGCCAAAGACCAGCCGTCCGACGACGGACTCGTTGTTCGGATCGTGCTTGTAGCCCTTGACGCTGCCCTGCTGGACCAGTGATGCCGACGGGGCGAGCACCTCAAAGACAGCCCCGCCGCCGAGATCCACGCGATCCCCCGTACAGAGGCCCTTGCGTGCAATCCCCTTCGCCTTCAGCTGTTTCATATAGCCGATGTAGACGCGCGACGTTGACGGCATCCCGTTGTCATAGACGATGCCGATCGGATATTTATCAATCAGCATCTCCATCCCTCCGATGTGATCGGCATGGGGATGGGTCAGGATCACTGCATCGAGTTTTTTGACCCCTGCCTTGTCCAGTTCGGCGCGGAGCTTATCCCGCTCGTCCACATCGCCCGTGTCGATGAGGACGTTCTGCTCTGCAGTCTGAATGAGGATGGCGTCCCCCTGCCCAATATCGAGCATCTTGACCGTGAGTGCCTGCTGCACGGGTGCTGTCGTGGATGTTTCATGCGATGCTCCTGCACATCCGCCAAAGAGCGCGGAGAGCAGGAACAAAAGGCTCACGAGAAATGCCATGCGGTGTTTCATCTGCACGTCAGCCTCCTACGAACGAAGTGCCAGATTGATCAGGAAGGCAATCGAGACGAGATACATGATCCAGCTGACCTTCTTATACTGGCCCGCACAGAGCTTCATGACCGTGTAGCTGATAAAGCCGAAGGCAAAGCCATTGGCAATACTCGACGTGAGCGGCATCATGATGATCGTAAGGAAGACGGGCAGAGCATTCGTGAAGTCGGAGAAGTCAATCTTTCCGACCTCGGACATGAGCAGTGCTCCGACTAGGATGAGGGCAGGCGCCGTGGCAAATGCCGGCACGAGCCCGATCAGCGGCGTAAAGAGGAGTGCTGCCAAGAAGAGCACGCCCGCTGCAACGGCAGTCAGCCCCGTCCGTCCGCCGGCGGCAATACCAGCCGCGCTCTCGATATAGGAGGTGACCGTCGACGTACCGAACATGGCAGAGACCATCGTCCCGACCGCATCCGTGGTCAGTGCCTTGTCGATGTTCTCGATGTGTCCGTCGGGGCGCACCATCTTTGCCTTTGTCGTCAGACCGATCAAGGTACCCATATTATCGAATAGTTCCACCACGGTGAACGTGAAGATAATCGAAACGAGGCCGTAGTGCCATGCGCCCGCGAGATCGAGCTGCCCGAACGTCTCCCCCATGTGCGGGAGCGAGGTGCTCACAATATCCGTGATTCCCTTCGGTGCCGGCGTCATCCCGAGGATCATGGCGAGGATGGTCGTCACAAAGATGCCGATGAGAATCGAGCCGTGCACGTTGCGCGCCATCAACGCCGCCGTGAGAAGCAGTCCGAAGAGAGAGAGCAGCGTCGTCGGTGCGGTGACGTGACCAAGGGAGACATAGGTCGCGGAATTCTCGACGATCAGCCCCGTCCCCTTTAGGCCGATGAACGCGATAAAGACTGATGGCGTATTTCAGATCACGCGGGACAGCATTGATGATGGCCTGTCGGATTCCCCCAACCGTCAAAATCAGGAAGAGTACCCCCGAGAAGAACACGGCACCGAGTGCCACGGTCCAGTGCAGTCCGAGAACGCCGCAGACATAGTAGGCAAAGAACGCATTCAGCCCCATGCCCGGTGCGAGCGCGACGGGATAGTTCGCAAAAATGCCCATTGCGAGCGACGCGAGTGCGGCAATCCAAATCGTCGAGGCAATCGCCGCCTCCTTCGGGATGCCGGCATCCGCAAGTATATTTGGATTGACGAAGAGAATATACGCCATGGCAATGAACGTCGTCATGCCCGCGAGTAATTCCGTGCGCACGGTCGAGCCCTTTTCCCGCACTTTAAAAAAACGTTCGACAAAGGACGGCGGCGTGCTCTGCATCTCCATAGAAGCATCTCCTTAAATTAAAAAAACCCGACGCAGACCGGGTAATAAAAAATGGCGGAGTGGGAGAGATTCGAACTCTCGCAGCGGTTACCCACTCTAACGATTTAGCAAACCGTCCTCTTCAGCCTCTTGAGTACCACTCCATATTCACTTCACGCTTTCTCTGCGACAGATGTTATATTAACAGATGGATTCATGCTTGTCAAGACAAAAATAAGGACTGCCATACGAAACCGCAGGATTCCGTAGGCAGTCCATTATCATTTATCATTTTATGCTTTGATGTCGAGATTGCTTCCGACATGCTGCGGAGCGCGCGGGCTGATCGCATAGGCCGCCTTTGCCTGCTCCATGCGCTGGCTCGTCGCCTGGGCACCATACTGCTGTGCTTCGCGAAGGGACTTCTGGAAGCGGCTCGTGCCCAGCATCGCAGGATCCATGTTCTGCGCCGCCTGCTGCGTGGCGCGCGAAGTAACCTGCTCTGCCGTGCGGATGACCGTCCGCTGCGTCTGCTGGAACTCACTCGTCCCCGCCTTCGTGCTCGAACCGAACTTCGAGTCACTCGTGACCGCTTTGACCGCGTCCATCTTGGCCTGCGTTGCCTGTGCACCCATCTGCTGTGCCGAGCGGTTCGACTTCTGGAATGCACTTGTTCCGAGCATCGCAGGATCCATATTGCGTTCTGACTGCTGCGCTGCACGCGAGGTGCTCTGCCCCGCTACGCGAATCACATGATCTTGTGTCTGCTGAAATTTACTTGTACCCGCTTTGGTCCCGGAGCCAAATTTCGAGTCGCCGGTAACCGCCTTGACCTCGTTCATCTTGGCCTGCGTTGCTTGTCCGCCAAGCTGATGGATCTCACGGTTTGACTGTTGGAAGAGACTTGAACCAAAGCCCCCTCCGATGGCTGATAGTGCCATATTGGATCCCTCCATTTCCTCTCTGCATCCCATACTCCCTTGGGATGTTACGCCCCCATTATAAGCGATGGATACGCATTATGCAAGAAGAAAAGGGCACTGCGATACCGATTTTACGGCCAACTGCCCTTTGTTTCCAGTTATGTTGCTGAGGCTGTGAGACGTCCGACGCGCACGACCTCGGAGATCTGAACCTTGTGCGACTGCCCATTGACGTCGGCGATGATGCTCGGCGCGCCGTCCGTAATGCTGACACCGATAACCTTGCCCTCAAAGCTGGTCTTGGACACGGCACCGTCCTCGCCCTTCGTCTCAGACATCCACTGGATCGGCTGACCGATCATCGAGCTGAGCTGTCCGATCAGCACCGAGGAGTCAATATTGTCGACGATCTTGCTGACGTTCTCGAGCCCCTTGGAGACGTTCGTCATCTGCTCGAGCGCGGAGAACTGCGCCAGCTGCGAGAGATACTCGGCATTGTCCTGCGGATTGAGCGGATCCTGATAGCGCATCTGCGTTACGAGCAGCTGCAGAAATGCATCTTTGCCAAGTGCACTGTTCTCCTTGCTGGCTGCCTTTGCCTGATTTTGTGCCTTCTCATAGTCGGAGACCTTCTGGATGACGCCGCCGACATTGATGGTATTCAGTGGGTTTGTACTTGCCACTTTTTTTCCTCCTCACATGGTCAGACGCGATAGTCCACACCGTCTGCCGTTACACCGCCAACACTTTCCTGTGTCGATGCGGGGGCAACACCATCATCGACGATTTCCCCGTCGAGATAGTCGTCGGCATCGCCATGTGCGTAGACCTGTGTCTCACCATGACCAGCCTGATGCTGCTGCCATGCTTCCTGCCCTTGTCCCTGCGGCATCTGTCCATCGGCAAGTCCCGTATAGACACCGACGCGATCTACCTTGATCCCCTGCGTATTCAGCTCCTGCCGCAGTTGGACAAGGGAGTTCTCAATCACACTGCGTACATGGGCGTTGTCGCTGTGGAAGGACGCCTGCACTGCACCATCTGCACCAACAGCGACACGCAGTGTCAACTCACCAAGATGCTCAGGTTTCAGACGGATAATCATCTGTGTATCTGTCATCGAGCGCAGCAGGCGCGCCTGCTCGACAATCTGGCGCGGAATCTCATAGTCGGTCTGCGGGCGCTGCGGCACTTCTGCCGCAGGTGCTGCCTGCTCTGTCTGAATTGGGGGTGTCCCCGTCTGCATGGAGGCAGTCTGAACGGGTGTCTCCGCCGTACGTACCGTCGTCTCAAAGGAGACGTTCTCATGCGTTGGTGTGGGCTGGGGGATGCCGCTCTGCATTGACTGCTGGTTCTGCTCCGCGCTCTCTCCGCTCATGTCACGCTGCATTGCATCGTGGCGCATCGTACGCTGTGCGAGAACATCGAGGGGACTCGGTGCAGGCTGCGTTTCCTCGGTCAGTTTCTCTCCGACCAGCGCGGCCGCACTCTTCCCCTGCGGCAGGGGCTGCTGCTCCTGCATCGCGGAAACGGCCGCTGCCTGTACCGCGGGCTGCTGCACAACCGTCGGCTGCGCAGCGGGCTGCAGTACGGCAGTCTGCTGTGTGACAGTAGCCGCCTGCTCTGCAGGTGCTGCGGGAACGGGTTCCGCCTGCACGACGGGCTGCAATACGGGTGTCTCATCCGTCACCGTCGCCGCATTCTCCGCAGACGGCAGTGCTGCTGCCTGAAGTGCCGCACGCAGCTGTGCGGGCATTGCCGCATCGAGCGCTGCGAGACGCGCCGCCGCAGCGGCAGGTGCATCCGTCTGTGCCAGCATGACAGCGGTATTCGCCGTCTCCTGCGTCAGCGGTTCACCGGCAAGGGCACGGAGAAGCGAATTCCCCTTCTCATCGGTCTGCGGCATCTGCTGCAGCAGATGTTCGACCGCCGTCTGCAGCTTCGTATCACGCAGCTGCTCAGCGGTCAGCCCATAGCGTTCGAGGATATCCGCCAGAGCCGGCGGCAGTTCCCCCTCCGCCGGAGTGCTCTCCACGGGAACCTGCTCCACATCCGCCGGCAGGAGTGCTGCGAGCACTGTTGCCGCCGCTGCGGAGGCTGTGGCTGTGTCCTCGGCGGACACGTCCTTCAAGGCGTCGCTTTGCCCTTTTGCCATAGGCATGGACGCTGTTTTTTTCACATCCTGTGCGTTCTGCGCCGTCCCGTCCGTCCCCGTCGCCGCAGGCTTATCCTGTACGGCAGACGATGAAGGATCACCGGTCTGGATCTTGGTTGCATCTGCACTCATACCCTTTTTCTGCAGCGCGCCCATCGTATCGCTGAACGTATTCTTCCCTGAGGTTGTCTGCGTACGGCTGCCCGCCGCTGCGCTGCGCGCTCCCTGCACGCCCGCTGCCGCCGATGCGCCGTCCGTGGTCGATACCGCCATAAGATTTCCGGCATTCATCTACACATCACCTCTTCAATCTCTTTATCGTGGAAATCTTATCTTTTCTTAAATATTTTTTGGCATCGCACACTTCAAAGCATCGCCAATCGTCTCTGCACCAAAGAGCTCCATCCCTGCGAACTTTCCTTTTAGCTGACGGTAGTTCTTCATGGGGAGCACAGCGGCGTGAAAACCGAGCCGCTGCGCCTCGATGATTCTCTGCTCCGCCTGTGAGACGGCGCGCACCTCCCCCGAAAGCCCCACCTCGCCGCAGACGACCATCTGCGGACGCGGCAGGCGTCCTGCAAAGCTCGATGCCATGGCAACACAGAGGGCGAGATCCGCCGCCGGCTCATCGAGACGGATACCGCCCGCGACTTTCACATAGACGTCTGCGGCACCGATCGGCAGGCGCACGCGTTTTTCGAGGACGGCGAGGAGCAGCTGGATACGCTTGACATCCACGGAGTCCGCCGTACGGCGCGGCGGCTGATAGGGCGTCGGGGCAACCAGCGCCTGTACCTCGACGAGCAGAGGGCGCGTCCCCTCCACCGTC
>ERZ772974.2631-NODE-2631-length-10897-cov-51.780022_pt1 | contig 10897 bp, 9 predicted proteins | sample MGYA00580671_ERZ772974 | MGnify/ENA primary metagenome ERZ772974 (study PRJEB29015, sample SAMEA2738065) | human oral metagenome | biome: human oral; feature: human-associated habitat; material: saliva | place: China | collected 2218 ... | reverse complement strand
GCCCGAAGCCGACCCGCTCCCGGCGGACGCGCCCCCCGCGCCCGAAGCCGACCCGCTCCCGGCGGACGCGCCCCCCGCGCCGGAGGCCGACTCCCCCGATGGGGGCGAGCGCTTCGCTCCCCCGCCGGGCAGCGAAGCCGACGCCCGCTAGCCGACGTGGAAGTAGCGGTCGACGAGCTCCTCGACGGACACGCGCGAGTCCGCCAGGTCGTCGCGCAGGTGCATGTCGCCCAGTTCCACCAGCCGTGAGGCCCACGAGTCGATGAGGCCGGCGGGGAACACGCCGTAAGCCTCGTAGTCCTCGCGCTGAGCGAGAAGGCGCCCGGCCGCCTCGAAACAGGACGAGGGCAGCTGGTCCAGGCCGGGGGTCTGGGATGCGTCGCCGTCGACCTTGCGCTCGCGCGCGTAGTCGGCCATGCCGGGCTGAGTGAGTCCAAGGCGAGCGGCGACCACGATCCCCGCGAGCAGCAGGTGGATGGCCGCCGAGCCGTCGGGGCTGCGCAGCTCGACGGTTTGCGAATCGTTGGGAAGCCCGGTGATGGGTGACTCGTTCGGGTTCGCGTCGCGGAACATGGAGTCGTCAATGTGCTGCCAGCCGAGCGGCACGCGCACGAGGACCGATCGGTTGCGGTCCCCCCAGCAGATCGAGGTCGGGGCCTCCTGGTGAGGGACGAGGCGCAGGAACGAGGTGGGCACCGTGTTCCCGAAGGCGGTGAGCGATGCCGCGTGGGAGAGGTAGCCGCCGATCACCTTGAGGGCGTCCTCGGTCAGCCCTTCGCCGGTCGAGAATTGGTTCACCCCGTCTTTGACGAGGCGGGTGTGGAAGTGCATGCCCGAGCCCGCCTGGCCGACCGCGATCTTGGGCGAGAAGGACACCTCGATGCCATAGGAGTGGGCGACCTCACGCAGCACCCACTTGGCCAGGACCATCTGGTCGGCCGCGTCCATCGCGTCGACCGGCAGGAACTCGATCTCCTGCTGGATCATCTGGCGGCCCTCGACGACGAAGTTTCCGACCTCGGAGTGGGCGTATTTGACGGCGCACCCCATACTCACCAGGTGAAGCAGCGTTTCGGTGCGCACGTCCTCCCACTTGGAGAACGGGCCGGACTCGTGGTAGCCGCGCTGCGCTTCGACGCGGAAGAGGGGCTCTTCGGGGGAGAAAAGGTAATACTCGAGCTCGCCGAGGGCTTCGAGGGTGCAGCCCGTGTCCTCCTGGAGGGCGCGCTGTGCCTTGCGTAGGATCTCCTGGGGTGCCGAGGCTAGGGGTGCGCCGTCGACGTCGTAGAAGGCACAGAGGAATTCCAGGGTGGGGATGGTGGAGAAGGGGCTCAGGAACGCTGTCGACAGGCGTGGGACGACGTAGAGGTCCGAGGAGGTCGCGTCGACGAAGGTGAACAGGGAGGAACCGTCGACACGCTCGCCAAGGGTGAGGACCCGGTCGAGGTGCGCCTTGGATTGGATCGCGAAGTTGAGAGTCTTGAGCCGTCCGTCTCCCCCGACGTAGCGCAGGTTCAGCATCGGGATTCGATTGTCCTCAATGTAACCGATGATGTCGGCTTTGGTGAACTCCTTCGGCGGCTTGCGGAGCGCCTGCACGAGGGGGTTGGGACTCAGCGAAATGGTGTCGGTCGAAAGCAACGAGAACTCCTCTTTGAGCATGATTTGTGCCACCTCATTGTGTCACATGACATCGGATCAGAACAGCCGAGGCCGACACCAGGCCGGGAAGGGGAAACCGAATCTTGCTCCGAAAACGCCACAAGACATTAGTGACGCTTGTTACACTTTCGTTAGTCGTATTCAAGGAGCCGACATGGCGAGTACCCCCGTTTTCGTCCCCCACGACCCCGCGCAGGCGCCCACATGTTCCTGGCGAGGCGTCGCCGTCGACCCCACGCGCTCCTTCTGGCCGGTCCCCTCCCTGGAGCTTGTCCTCTCCCTCATGGCCAGGTACCGCTTCAGCGTCATGCGCTGGCGGCTCTGCGCTGGATCGGCATGCCTCCTGCCGGTCCCAGGCTTTCCCTTCGACACCGGCGCCGGGGCGCGCCCCGCCACCCCGGCCACACCCCGCACCGGCCTCGTGCACGCTCAGCCTGCTCGCGACGCCATGCACGCGGCTCCGCGCACGCGCGGCTACTACTCCGACGCCAATATCCGCCACCTTGTCGACTACGCGGCGGCACGCAATATCCGCCTCATCCCCGAGCTCTGCCTGCCCAGCCACGCACCCGAACACCCCTCGGCGGCCACGCCCGCCCCGGCCTCGTTCGGCCTCCTCGAGGCCGCCGTCCACCACGCGTGCGACCTATTCCCTTCCCCGGTCTTGTCCATCGTCCAGCAGGAGGGAGCGCCGCGAGAGGAGACCGCTACTCGCTCACACCCCGAGGGCAAGGCACCCTCGCGCACACCCCTCGACGCCGCCCTGCGAACCCTGCGCTTCCACGGGCGAAGGGCCATGCTGCGGGAGGAGGACCCGCTCACCTCGCCCCTCCTTCCGGCGGGAGGAAGGGTCATCCACCCGCGAACCATCCCGGGGACCGACCGCAAGCCCGGGCGATTCCCCACCCCCCGACGGATCCTCTCTCTGGCGCTCACCCCGCCGTGGGACGGCGGCGAGCCCACGGAGGCCGAGCTCCTCGCCGCGGCGCGCCACATGCACGAGACGCTGCCCAACGCCCTGCGCGCCGCCGACGCGCCGGGGATCGAGGCCCTCCTCCAACCTGAGTGGACCACAGGACCGGCCACCCTCATCCGACAGCTCCTCCCCCACCTCATCGTCGTCGCCGAGGCCGGCTGGCACGGCGAGCACGCACTGCCATGGGACCGCCTGCGCCCCATCATCGAGCGCGAAAGCGCGCACCTGACCCGCGCTCTCCCCCATCGCAGCGCGCCGCGCGCATAGTTGAGGGCCGCGCACCACAAGCAGGTACGCGGCCCGTGCCCCCTAGCGGGGCAAGGTTCGGAGCAGGCATGGAACCCGCCCCACTAGGCTCATCATGAACGCGGCGACCAGGACTTCAGGCGTTCAGCGAGTTCACGCGCCCTCATATCCAAGCGCTCAGCTTCTGACGCATCTCCGCTCTTCATCGCACGCCAACACTCGATCTTTGTGCGCAAGAACTCACGTCGCAATTCGATAATCTGCGCCTCCTCCTGAAGGCGCGCGTCCTGCTGTTCCAGCAGGGAAATAAACTCCGCGACGTCGCGTTCCGCGCCCAGCCCGGAACGCACATACTCACGCATGTCCGCGATCGACATTCCGGACGCCGACAGGCATGCGACCCAGGTCAGCAGCTCCAGGTCACCCTCCGTGTAAATGCGGTGGCCACTGGAGGGATCGCGCGCGATGGCCGGAATGACGCTGACATCCTCGTAGTAGCGCAGAGTCGACGGGGGCAGGCCAACGAGCGCCGCTACCTCCTTAATGGAGTACGTGCGCCCGATGCCTGTTCCTGCCATAACCTCACCCTAAAAGACCTCAAGTCCTTGAAGTCAAGCGGAACTGCGGGACGTGCATCACGCGGCGCGACCAGCGCAAAAACCGTTCACGAAACCCGGCCGGGCCGCCCGTCACCGAACGACGGCAACGACCGGCCACGCGTCATGAGTCGAGCAGCTCGGCGCGGCGCTGGAACGCCCAGATCGGGCAGGTCTGTTCCCTCAGGCGAACCTCGACGACATCGAGGAGCTCGCAGCCTCCGTTGGTGTAGAAGCGCGCATTGGATTCCGTCGATGTGACGAAGCCGTAGGCACGGCCACCCCTCTTTGCCACAAAGTCCGGCAGCACTTTGGCAACGAGCCATCGCCCCACGCCTTTGCCGCGCATGCGACGGTCCACTGACAGGACCTCGAGATACCAGTCGAAATCACCCAGGTCAATGGCGACCTGATCGCCCCGAGCCGCCACTTCGTCAAACTGGAGGACGAGCTTGGGGGTCGCGTAACGGAAGAGCTCATGCCCGCCGTTGATGAAGTTTCCCCAGAAACCGACCTTGCGATCGTGCATGAGTGCCACGGCGACGACGCGTCCCTCATGTTCGACGACAAGCGCGTTCCTGCTCCTCAGATAGGCCCTGACGAGCATCCGGTTGACCGCCGCCAGGCATTGCGGGTAACGCTCCGGCTGGTAGAGATACGGTTTCAGCATGATGTGAAACGGGTAATCCAGGAACCCCTCGGTGATAATGCGTGTCATTTCGGGGATATCTGCACTAGTTGCGGGTCGACACTTCACAGCAGCCCTCCTCTGTTATGTCGGACAGTATCGCGTGACTAGGTCGAAAACCTGACCACAGGTAGACAGTTGTCATACTACGCGATGAGCCACAATCTGACCTTGTCAGTTAACGACGATATGCTTTGACAGTCGGAGAAGGATTACTTGACGACCGGTCAGGCACTGTCAGACTTGCGCGCCCTCGTTGCTTTGTATCCACGAACGGACGATAATCGAGTGACCCATCTCAGGAGGACTGCATGCGATTCTTTCGTGCCCTGTGCGCTGTGCTCGGGGCTCTACTCATCGTGCCCGCCCTGCCTTCGGCGTCCTTTGCTTCCGACGCTCCGACCGTGTCGGAGGCGTTTGTCCTGACCAAGGACGGGCAGCTCGTGGACACGCTGACCGTCAGGGATCCGTCACGCACTATGACGGAGTCGACGTGCCAGCCCTTTGCGGGTAGCTCGACCGACCACCGCGTCCAGTTCGTCCTTCTGGACGACGCGGCGGTGTGCCACATGCAGCTCATGTACACCCGCGCCGAGGACGAGAGCGAGTTCGAGCTCAAGGATTCGGGCGAATTCATCATGACGGCGCGAACTGATCAGACCATCGACGGTTACCGCCGGAATTTTGGCGTGACGCTGGTGATGACTTCCCTGTCGCTGAGCGTCGAGGGGGACGTGAAGTCGTCGACGGCCGGGGCGGAGAACTCGTCCATGACCTACGAGAACCGCTCTTTTACCGTGGTGACGTGGGAAGACTCCGTCCCCGAGGTGATCACCGTTCGCGGGAATCTGGCGAGCGGCGGCGACCGCTCCGCCGCTGGTGGCACTCGCGCGCTGCGGGACCCGTGGGGCGTTACTCCTCCCCCGGGTCGTCCCGAGGCCGGGGCCGCGCAGAGCGGTAGCGAGCCGTCGTCCGCAGCCTCCTCGTCGGGTCCATCGATCGGCCTGCTTATCGGCTTGATCGTCGGCCTCATCGTCGTGGTGCTCGTCGGCGTCTTCGTCGTTTACGCGAAGCGCTCGAAGAAGTCGCCGACGCCAACGAAGGACGCGCAGGCACCCACGCCCGCGTCGCACGTGCGTCAGCAAGGCTCCCGGCGCGGCGAGGAGCGCCCGCCCGCCGCACACGTCGCGTCCTCCCCGCAAGCACGCCGCGGCAGTGGGGATCCTGCACCGTCGAGGACCTCCGCGCCCCCGAGCGCTCAGCCCTCCAACGGGCGCCGCGCCCCCGCTGCGCCGCCCACCCGCCAGCAGGCGCCCGCTTCCAATGAGCGCCGGGCCCCCGCTGCGCTGCCCACCCGCCAGCAGGCGCCGGCCTCTCGCCAGCAGGGGCCGGCCGTGCCTTCGCGTAGGACTAGGCCCGAGGCGCCCGCACCACAGGTTCCCGGTGCCCCCGCCACGTCGAGCCGACAAACGCCTCCTTCCGACTCCCCGCGCGCTGCGACGCCCGCGGCGGGCGCGAGTCACGCACAGCCGACTCCTCGCGAGACCGGATTCGTGTGGAAGCGTCAGTCGGGCGCTGCGTCGTCCCAGCAGGCGGCTTCGGCGGCTACGCGCTCCGACGAGGCCCCCAAGCGGAAGCGCTCGCGTGGCGGGCATCGTCCCGCGGTCTTCCCCGAGACTCGCCCCTCGGACGCGGTATCCACGCCGGTGCAAGCGGCGCCCGGCAACGGCGCTGTCGCGGCCCAGATGGGTGCTGTCGCGGCGTCCTCGCAGGCGCCCGTTCCGCCGCCCGGCCGCCGCGCCGACCGCGCGCGCCCGCCTGTCGCGGATCAGCCTGCGCCTGTTCCTGCACCCGAGAGCAACGCGTCGACATCCCGGCGCGCCGCGCCGGCCGTGCCCGCAGCACCCGTTGTCCCCAGGCCTGCTACCGTTCCCGCGCCCGAGACGATTCCTGCGCCCGCGCCACAGCCGACGAGCATCCCCGCGCCGGAGCCGATCGTCGTGCCCGAACCGGAGCCGATCGTCATGCCCAAACCGGAGCCCGTCGTCGCGCCGGAGCCGGTCGTCGTACCCGAACCTGAACCGGTCGTCATGCCCGAGCCGGAACCCGTCGCCGCACCCGAACCGATCGTCGTGCCCGAGCCCAAGCCGGTCGTCATGCCCGAGCCCGAGCCGGAACCGGAGCCCGAGCCGGTCACCATGCCCGAGCCCGAGCCGGTCGTTATGCCCGAGCCCGAACCCGAACCGGTCGTTATGCCCGAGCCCGAACCCGAGCCGGTCACAATGCCCGCACCCGAACCGATCGTCGTGCCCGAGCCCGAGCCGGAACCGGAGCCCGAGCCGGTCACCATGCCCGAGCCCGAGCCGGTCACCATGCCCGAGCCCGAACCGGTCGTTATGCCCGAGCCCGAGCCGGAACCGGTCGTCATGCCGGAGCCCGAGCCGATCGTCGTGCCCGAGCCCGAGCCGATCGTCGTGCCCGAGCCCGAACCGGAACCGATCGTCGCACCCGAGCCGATCGTCGCACCCGAGCCGATCGTCGCGCCTGAACCGGAACCGGTCGCCATGCCCGAGCCCGAGCCGGTCACCATGCCCGAGCCTGAGCCGGAACCGGTCACCGCACCCGAGCCGGAGCCGGTCACCGCACCCGAGCCGGAACCGGTCACCGCACCCGAGCCGGAGCCGGTCGCCATGCCCGAACCCGAGCCCGCACCGGCCTCGTTCATCGTGCACGAGGAGGATGCCGACCTGGCAACCACGCAGATGCCCCAGGTCCGCAGGATCGCGGGCTTCGATTGGGATATGCCCGCCGCACCTCAGGCGGCTGCCGAGCCCGCGCCCGAGGCTCTCGCTCCCGAGGCCCCCGCGTTCGATGCCCCCGCGTTCGAGGCGCCCACACCCGAGGCTCCGACGCGCAACACCGGTTTTGTCGCCGGCCCCGCCGAGGGCTTCCCCTCCTCCCAGGTGCAGCCCAGCGCCCCCGTTGAGCCCGCGGCTCCCGCGCCTCTCTCGACGTCCGAGCCCCAGGCTCCCCAGTCCCCGCAGATCCCGGCCGCGTTCCAAAGCGACTGGAACACCGATTTCTCGTGGAACGACGAGGCGCGCGAGGAACAGGAAGCCGAAACGAAGCGCCGCGGCCGCTGGCCCTGGAACAAGCGCCGCAAGAAGCAGCGCGACGAGGAAAACAAGCCGACCCTGCCCGAGATCGACGAGCGCGACGCCGCCACTCGCATGCCGATCATCGCGGTCGACGCTCAGGACGACGACTGGAACGACTGGCAGAACTGGAACTCGCAGAACTGACGCCGTCTCCGTAGTGTCGCCGTCTCCGAGGGGTGCTCGTTACCGCGAGCGCCCCTCGGTTTGCGTGAGCTCGACGTAGGAGGCGATGTCGGCGCTGATCTCGTCGGCCAGCTGGGAGCTCACGACGCCCGTGGAATCCTCCCCCGCCTCGTCGATGTAGCCGTAGCGCTCCGCGAGGAAACGCTCCCGATACAGGTGATCGGCGGTGTCCCCGATGGTGCGCATGAGGGAGGCGTTGACGAACGCGCCGACGATGATGCCGATGAAGGGTATGATCTGCGCGATCTTCAGACTGGCCAGGCGCGCGCCGAGGGAGGCAACCAGGGAGTTCATGGCGGCAGAGAACACGTTGGTTCCGACGCTATCCACCGGTCCGCGCTTGGCGACGTCGCGCATCACCTTGTTGAAGGCGATCATCGTCGTCTGCTTCTCCACGACTGCGCCTTCCCCGGCGCTCTCCGGGTCGATCGCCTGCGAGAGCACCATCGTGGCGAAAAGGTTCTCGGCGGGATCGACCGTGTCGTAGCCGTAGTAGGCCGCCGTGTGGGACACGAGCCGCGTCGCGGCACCGAGGAAGGTCGCGATGTCGAGGGCGACCACCGAGGCCGTGAGGGCGATCCCGGGGGCCGAGGCGACACCCAGGCCGAGGACCGCCGCGATCGAAGCGCCGGAGGCGACGACGCCACTGAACGCCCCCTCGGCGGCTGCGGCGCTCGAATACGCGATCTTCAGGTGGGGTCTCACCGGGCGAATCTGGTCGAGGTCCAGGCCGAGACGGCGGATATCCTCCAGGCACTCGACGTCGTAGCCTGCCTTGCGGAACGCCTTGAGGATGAGGCGTCGACGCACCGAGGCCTCGGACACCGAGGTCGCTTTCTCCATGAGGCCAAGCCCCACCGCGGACACCGCCCGGGCGACGGCAGCACCCCCGGGGACCTTGCGCGCCACAGACACAATCGTGCTGAGGGGCGCCATCAGGTAGGAACGCAGGCGCTGGGAGATGACGCGAGGGCGCCTGGGGCTGATCTGTGCTTCTTTCCAACGCTGGATGTCCTCCCACTGGGCAGCGTCGCTGGCGCTCATGCGCGCGCGGGCCTGCTCGTGGGCAGGCTCGTCGTCCCTGAAGGTTTCTTTCACGCTGCCACCCTACACAACGCGGCGGCGTCACGAGGCGTGGGGGCGCCCACCGCCCTGTTATGCTGAAGTCTTGGTCATCACTCGTGGCCTCACGACGAAGGAATTACCGTGGATTCGCGCGCACAGCTCATTGATCGGGTCAACGCCCTGCACGACGAGGGCGAGCATCAGAAGATCATCGCACTGATCGAACAGCTGCCTCCAGCATCGATGGGCTACGAGCTCACGTGTCTGCTGGCGCGCGCCTACATTAACTACGCGCAGCCGTACATGGATTCCTTCTCCGAGCACATCAATCGTGCCGTGGAGCTGCTGCGCAGCGTCGAGGCGGAGGGCCTGTCCGACCCGCTGTGGTACTACCGCATCGGTAGCGCCCTGTATTGGCTGGACCGGGAAGAGAGCGCCCTGACGTACCTCGAACAGTGCGTCGCCATGGACCCGTCCAACGCCTACGCGCCCGAGCTGATCGAGCAATGCAAGCGTGCCCTTGATCGCCGCAGGATCGTCCGCCCCGTCGACTTCGCGCGCCTCGTCAGCTACTTCGAGGAGAAGGACTACAGCCACGAAGTGGAGGACCAGCACGTCTACACGAACTTCACGCATGGCTTTTTCATTTTCTCCATCGCCAACGACGACACGGACCTGTGCATGTGGGGTGCCGTGCGTGAGGAAGTGTCGATGGAGCTGCGTTCTCGCCTGCTCCAGGCGTGCAACGACTGGAATAGCTCCACGACGTGGCCGAAGGTCTACGTCGCCACGCTGGATGACGGCCGTCAGCGCCTGTGCGCGGAGCAGTTTGCGATTATCCGCCTGGGCATGACGGACGCGCAGCTCTTCGACAACATCGACCGCTTCATTTCGGCCGCTGAGGCGTTCTTCAAGGATCAGATCGAACGCATCCCCGCCCTGGGCGGCACCGCCGAGTAGGAGCAGCCTCCGAGCGCGCAGGAGCCGACCGCTCGGGGCCGACCCGCCCGAGTCCGAGGCTTCTCCGCGCGGGCGGCCACCGCCTCGTCGAGGGGACGAGGCCGTGGCACGTGTCGCGCGTCGCCGCGCCACACCCTTCACGATGACATACACTGTACATACAAGAGGGAGGGGCGATATGCCGACACAAACGACCGCAACAAAGTCCTCGCGTATCAATCTGCGACTGACTCCCGCCCAGGAGGAGAAGCTGCGCTACGTCGCGGCCTCCTCGCAGACGTCTCTGAGTGATTTCGTCCTCGCTTCGGCCTTGGATCGCGCAGATCGTGTGCTCGCAGACCAAACGGAATTTACCGCGGACGACGACGCTTTCGACCACCTGCTGGAGGCACTGGACACTCCCCTGCCGACGGCGCGGATCCGCGCCCTCGCTTCCCGCCCCTCCCCCGTCGGATCGACGCTGACATGGACGCAATAGGACAGCCCACACTGGAGCCTCCTCGACGGCTGGAGCGCCACGATCGACGCGGAGATTTCACGTGTGGCAACGACGAGCTGGACCAGTGGTTTCACCGTTACTCCTGGCACAACCAGAAAGCACACAACGCGGTGACATACGTGGCCCCGCAGGGCGGGCGCGTCGCCGGATACTACGCACTTGCTGCAGCGACGATCCGGCGCGACTGGTCGCCGGCAAGCTTCGCCGCCCACCGGCCCCAATCCATTCCGTGCATGCTTCTGGCCCGGCTCGCCGTCGATCGGAGGGTGCAAGGCCAGGGCGTGGGTACGACGCTACTGCTCGACGCGCTCCGCCGGACACTCGCGGCGTCCGACCAATTCGGTATCGCCGCCCTTCTCATCCACTGCAAAGACGAGGAGGCGCGCGCCTTCTACATGCGCCACGTCGATGCGCTGGAGTCTGCGGTCAGCCCGTTGCAGCTGATCGTCCCGACACGGACAATTGCCCGTGGCCTGGGCGGCACCGCCGAGTAGGAGCAGCCCCTGAGCGCGCGGGGCCGATCGCGCGGGGCCGATCGCGCGGGGCCGACTTACCCGAGTGCGGGGCTTCTCCGCGCGGGCAACCACGGCCTCGCCGAGGGGACCAGGCCGCGGCCCGCTCCCAGTCAGATGCGCGGCACGTAGACGCTCAGTCCGCCGTCGCTGACGAGGCCCGTCAGCGTCCCATCGTCGGCGACGCGCACGGGCGGGTGGCCGCCGATGAGGCACTCCCATTCCTCGCCCGCGTGGTGGGCGCCCACGGACAGGGTTTTCTCGGCGGCGCAGCGGTCGGAGAGGATGACGGCGCAGCCCGTGCCGGGCACGTCCGCCCTGCCTTCGCGGGCGAAACCGACGACGTCCGGGT
>ERZ772974.2621-NODE-2621-length-10917-cov-11.041889_pt1 | contig 10917 bp, 6 predicted proteins | sample MGYA00580671_ERZ772974 | MGnify/ENA primary metagenome ERZ772974 (study PRJEB29015, sample SAMEA2738065) | human oral metagenome | biome: human oral; feature: human-associated habitat; material: saliva | place: China | collected 2218 ... | reverse complement strand
ACCTGCACATGAATCATCCGTTCCTCGAACGCGATATTCCCATGCTCAACGGCGAACACGTTACCACCGACGCCGGTACGGGTTTGGTACATACCGCCCCCGCGCACGGTTTGGAAGACTACGCCGTCTGCAACAAATACGGCATCGAGCTTTACAACCCCGTCAACGCCGAAGGCAAATACATCAGCGAAACGCCTCGTGTCGCAGGCATGAGCGTTTGGGAGGCGAATCCCGTCATCCTGCAATGGCTGGAAGAAACCGGCAACCTCTTGGCAAGCAGCAAAATCGAACACAGCTACGCCCACTGCTGGCGCCACAAAACCCCGCTGATTTACCGCGCGACAGGTCAGTGGTTTGTCGGCATGGACAAAGCCGGCAGCGACGGTAAGACCCTGCGCGACAAAGCCATCAAAGCCGTGGACGACACCGAATTCTTCCCGTCATGGGGTCGCGCGCGCCTCGAAGCCATGATCGAAGGCCGCCCCGACTGGGTCGTTTCGCGCCAACGCTACTGGGGCACGCCGATGACCTTCTTCGTCCACAAAGAAACGGGCGAGCTGCATCCGAATTCCGCCGAGCTTCTGGAAAAAATCGCCCTGAAAATCGAAGAAAAAGGCATCGAGGCATGGTTTTCACTCGACAAAAGCGAATTGTTGGGCGCGGAAGATTGCGAAAACTACGACAAGCTTTCCGATACGATGGACGTATGGTTCGATTCTGGTTCGACCCATTATTCCGTCTTGAAACAGCGCGAAGAATTGGACTGGCCTGCCGACCTCTACCTCGAAGGCAGCGACCAACACCGCGGCTGGTTCCAATCCTCCATGCTGACCGGCTGCGCCTCATCCATGGGACGCGCGCCATACAAACAGCTGCTGACCCACGGTTTCGTGGTTGACCAAAACGGCCGCAAAATGTCGAAATCCATCGGCAACGTCGTCGCGCCGCAAGAAGTCTATAACGAATTCGGCGCAGACATTTTGCGCCTGTGGGCGGCATCCACCGATTACAGCGGCGAATTGGCGATTTCCAAAGAAATCCTCAAACGCGTAACCGAAAGCTACCGCCGCATCCGCAACACCTTGAGCTTCCTGTTTGCCAACCTAAGCGATTTCGACCCGTTCGAACACACCGTACCGCAGGCAGACATGGTCGAAATCGACCGCTACGCCTTAGTATTGGCGCGTCAGCTGCAAGAGCGTCTGGCGGGCGACTACTACCCGCGCTATGCCTTCCACTTCGCCGTGAAAGACATCGTCGCCTTCTGCTCGGAAGACTTGGGCGCATTCTACCTCGATATCCTGAAAGACCGCCTCTACACCACCAAAGCCGACAGCCACGCCCGCCGCAGCGCGCAAACCGCCCTGTACCACATCACGCGCAGCCTGGTTCTCTTGATTGCACCGATTTTGTGCTTCACCGGCGAAGAAGCGTGGGACATCATCGGCGGCGGCGAAGAAGACAGCGTCCTCTTCCACACCTGGCACGAATTCCCGCCCATCAACGAAAAAGCCGAAGCCGAACTGGTGAAAAAATGGACGGCAGTCCGCGAAGCCCGCGAAGCCGTAACCGCCGCCATCGAGCCTTTGCGCGCCGACAAAACCGTTGGTTCTTCCTTGCAGGCAGAAGCCGAAATCACCGCGCCGGAAGCCACCGCCGACTACCTGAACGCCTTAAGCGAAGAATTGCGCTTTGCCCTCTTGGTGTCCAAAGCCGAAGTCAAAACCGGCAGCGAACTCGCCGTTACCGCCAAAGCCAGCGACGGCGAAAAATGCGAACGCTGCTGGCACTACACCCACGACATCGGCACAGTCGCAGGACATGAAACCATCTGCAAACGCTGCGCCGAGAATGTGGACGGCAAAGGTGAAGAGCGACATTACGCTTAAGTGTTGCCGACATTTGATTTTCGAAGTGGATTTTTGTTTGAAAAGCGGCAAAATCAAGCTGGAAACCGCAGCAAGATTGGATACCTTGCGAGAATTTCCAACGCGGAAGATGCCGCTTTAAGAACAAAAAGATACAGAAATTATTGAATATCGACAGACTCTCAGGTCGTCTGAAAAAAGGTCGTCTGAAAACCAAGATACAGGTTTTCAGACGACCTTTGCTATGGCGGAACGGCTTTACGCTTCGACCGGTTTGCCGCGCAGGGAGAAGGTGTAGGCTTCGGTGATTTCCAAATCGATCATTTGGTTGATCATATCGGGCGTGCCAGTGAAGTTGACCACGCGGTTGTTGGCGGTACGGGCTTGGAGCTGGTCGGGGTCTTTTTTGGAGATGCCTTCGACCAGACAGCGTTGTACGGTGCCTATCATGGTTTGGTTGATGCGGGCGGTTTCGGCTTCGATGACTTCGTTCAGGGCTTCGAGGCGGCGCACTTTTTCGGCGTGCGGGGTGTCGTCCGGCAGGTTGGCGGCAGGTGTGCCAGGGCGCGGGCTGTAAATGAAGACGAAGCTCAAATCGAAGGCGATGTCTTTCACCAGCTTCAGGGTCTGCTCGAACTCGCGCTCGGTTTCGCCGGGGAAGCCGACGATGAAGTCGCTGCTCAGGCACAAGTCGGGGCGGATGGCGCGCAGTTTGCGGATGATGGATTTGTATTCCAAGGCGGTGTAGCCGCGTTTCATCGCGCTCAATACGCGGTCGGAACCGCTTTGAATCGGCAGGTGCAGGTGCGACACCAGCTTGGGCAGATCGCGGTAGCACTCGATAATCGAGTCGGTAAACTCGCGCGGGTGGCTGGTGGTGAAGCGCATACGCTCGATGCCGGGGATTTCGTGGACGATGCGCAGCAAGGTGGCGAAGTCGCAGATTTCGCCGTCTTCCATTTCGCCGCGATAGGCGTTGACGTTTTGTCCCAAGAGGTTGATTTCTTTCACGCCTTGTTGGGCGAGGTTGGCGATTTCGGTCAAAACGTCGTTCAGCGGGCGGGAGAACTCTTCGCCGCGGGTGTAGGGGACGACGCAGAACGAGCAGTATTTGGAACAGCCTTCCATGATGGACACGAATGCTGCGCCGCCTTCGACGCGGGCGGGCGGCAGATGGTCGAATTTTTCGATTTCGGGGAAGGAAATATCGACTTGAGACAGGCCGCTGGTTTCTTTATCCACAATCATTTTGGGCAGGCGGTGCAGCGTTTGCGGGCCGAAAACGACGTCCACATAAGGCGCGCGTTTGATGATGTTTTCGCCTTCTTGGGAGGCGACGCAGCCGGCAACGCCGATGATGAGGTCGGGATTTTTTTCTTTGAGCGGGCGCACGCGGCCTAAGTCGGAGAACACTTTTTCCTGCGCTTTTTCGCGCACGGAGCAGGTGTTGAAGAGGATGATGTCGGCTTCGTCGGCTTCGGTCACTTGTTCGATGCCGCCGTTTTCTTCGGCGAGTACGGCGAGCATTTTTTCGCTGTCGTATTCGTTCATTTGGCAGCCGAAGGTGCGGATAAATACTTTTTTCATGGTTTGTGTCTTTCTCAGGTAGCCCGTAATTGCGGGGCTGATTGTTATAAAAATCTTCATTTCAGACGACCTTTGGAACGTGGGCAGGTCGTCTGAAACGCAGATTCGTCAGGGCGCAAAAATGCGCGGTTGCGCTGCTGCGGCTGCAACAGCCAACCACGCGGTGTGTGTTTGGGTCGTCTGAAACGGGCAAACGACGGCTTATTGCGCGTCTTTTTTAACCTCGTCGCGGACTTCTTTTTGCGCGGTAAAACGGGAGGCTTCGTCGTCGGTCAAAACCCACACTTCGCGCACGAGGGCGTTGGTGTCGTTGTGTTTGAACGCGATGGTTTTGCCGGTTTTGCCCGCCAGCCGCCCCATCGGGATGAAGCGGTCGTTTTCGTCGTGGATTTTGGTGAAACGGGTGATTTGCAGCTTGGCGGAATTGCCGTCGGCAATGCCCAGCGTCAAGAGGCGTGTCCATGAGAAGCCGCCACGGCTCACTTTCAGATAAGGCAGTTCGACCTGTTTTAAAACCGCCGCGTCCATATCGCTCGGCAGCTTGCGCTGGGCGGCGTAGGAGGCGGTGGAAACCAAAAGGGTAAGCATTAAAATGAATCCGCGTAACATGATGTTTTCTTTATGGTATAAATGGGTGCGGATTATAGCACAAACGCTTCAAATATGAACAGAGTGATTGTTTTTACAGAACAATTTTCATTTTCAGATACGGCGTTGCGCCGTAGCAGTTTGGGCTTTGGAGGTCGTCTGAAACGGCTGGTGCGGGCAATCTGATGATAAAATACCGCTTATTTTTCAGACGACCTCAGAAAGAATCCGCTATGAACCGTAACGAAATCCTGTTTGACCGCGCCAAAGCCATCATCCCGGGCGGCGTAAACTCCCCCGTCCGCGCATTCGGCAGCGTCGGCGGTGTACCGCGCTTCATCAAAAAAGCCGAAGGCGCGTATGTTTGGGACGAAAACGGCACGCGCTACACCGATTACGTCGGTTCGTGGGGGCCCGCGATTGTCGGACACGCGCATCCCGAAGTCATCGAAGCCGTGCGCGAAGCCGCCTTGGGCGGTTTGTCGTTCGGCGCGCCTACCGAAGGCGAAATCGTCATCGCCGAAGAAATCGCCAAAATCATGCCGTCGGTCGAACGGCTGCGCCTCGTCAGCTCCGGCACCGAAGCCACCATGACCGCCATCCGCCTCGCGCGCGGCTTTACCGGACGCGACAAAATCATCAAATTCGAAGGCTGCTACCACGGCCATTCCGACAGCCTGCTCGTCAAAGCCGGCAGCGGCCTGCTCACCTTCGGCAACCCGTCTTCCGCAGGCGTTCCCGCCGACTTTACCAAACACACCTTAGTCCTCGAATACAACAACACCGCCCAGCTCGAAGAAGCGTTCGCCCGCAACGGCGACGAAATCGCCTGCGTCATCCTCGAACCCTTCGTCGGCAATATGAACCTGGTCCGCCCGACCGAAGCCTTCGTCAAAGCCCTGCGCGAATTGACCGAAAAACACGGCGCCGTGTTGATTTACGACGAAGTGATGACCGGCTTCCGCGTCGCGCTCGGCGGCGCGCAGTCGCTGCACGGCATCACGCCCGACCTGACTACGATGGGCAAAGTCATCGGCGGCGGTATGCCGCTTGCCGCATTCGGCGGACGCAAAGACATCATGGAATGTATTTCCCCGCTGGGCGGCGTGTATCAGGCAGGCACCTTGTCGGGCAACCCGATTGCCGTCGCCGCCGGCTTGAAAACGCTCGAAATCATCCAACGCGAAGGCTTCTACGAAAACCTGACCGCCCTGACCCGCCGCCTCGCCGACGGGCTTGCCGCCGCCGCCAAAGCGCACGGCATCGAGTTCACCGCCGACAGCGTGGGCGGCATGTTCGGTCTGTATTTCGCCGCACACACCCCGCAAAACTACGGTGACATGGCGCGTTCCAATATCGACGCCTTCAAACGCTTCTTCCACGGCATGCTCGACCGCAACACCGCCTTCGGTCCGTCCGCCTACGAAGCAGGCTTCGTCTCCGCCGCGCACACGCCCGAGCTGATTGACGAAACCATCGCCACCGCGCATCAAGTGTTCGCAGAAATGGCGAAGTAGGGCGAAGCGGATCCGCAGAAGCAGGTGTGATTTACATAGCAAAGGTCGTCTGAAAACTCGAATTTAGGTTTTCAGACGACCTTTTAAATTTGAAGCGATACCCGAAAAATACCTTATCTTCCCCCGCAAGCCTGATGTCGGTATTCGACAACGCTGTAATCAGGAAGCAGCCGCATCGAAGGTCAACATTCTGCGGCATACAGGAAACAACAATCATATCCGCTTTAAAGGCAAGGTCGTCTGAAAGCCCAAATTCAGGCTTTCAGACGACCTTGCCTTGCCCTCCCCTTTTAAACCATCGCTTGATACAACGCAATCATCAGCGGCATGGTGATGACGCACAGCAGCGTCGTGATGCCGTAAATCGCGCTGGCTTTACGGGCGTTTTGACCATAAACCATCGCCATTTGGGTAACGGTGGACGCGGCGGGGCTGACGGTGGCGAGGAAGCTGATAAGGACGACGGTATCGCTGTGTCCGCCCAAGCGGGCTATGCCTGAAACTTTGACAAACACCAACAGAATCAGCGGGATAAGTATCAGGCGCAGGAAGGCGACGAGGTAAATCCGTTTGGAGAGGACGATTTCTTTGAGCGGCAGCGAGGCAATCAACATTCCGGCAACGAGCATGGCGACTGGGCCTATCATGCTGCCGACAGTAGCGAGCGTATTGTCGATGATGTGCGGCAGTTTGATTTGGAAAGCAAACATGAACACGCCGATAAAGATGGAAAGGATGTTGATGTTGGTCAGTACGGTTTTCCACGCAAGATTGCCGCGCCCGCAAAGCAGCAGGCGCAAGTGCGTCCAGAAAAGGAACATTTGGACAATGATGAAGCCGCTGGTGTAAATCACCCATTGCGGTCCGAAAATGGACATTACCAGCGGGATGATGAGGTTGCCGGAATTGGTGTAAACCGTGGCAGCGTGTTCGAGCGTATCGAGCTTAAACACAGTTTTGAAAAGCCTGCCCAGCGCAATCAGCAGGATGTGGAACACGACCGCCAAGGCGACCGAGAGTTTCAACCCGTCAACGATGTCGGGCGTGTTCTCGATTTGGAAGGCGTGGATCATCACCGACGGGCTGATGAGGTAGAGCGCGATGACGGAGAGCGTGCGGCTGTGTTCGGAATTCAGGAGCTTAAACTTCACCAACGCCATGCCCATCAGGACAATCAGGGTCAGCTCGGTGATTTTGCCGGCAAGGAGCAGGGCGGTTTCCATAGCTTATCCGTATCTGAATATAGAAAAGGAATTCTATAGCAAATCGCAGCTTTCGTTATCCATAAAGCCCCGGTTTTCCAAGCTATATCGCCATCACTATGCAGACCCCTATAAATAAAAAGCAAAAGGGTCGTCTGAAACCTATTTAAGCCTTATGCCAGAATACCAGAGCCTTTCCGACAACAAGTACATCATCCTCATACGCAAGAGAAGTCTTTACAAAAATTAAAACATTTACTTGTAGTAGTAAAATGCCAAATGCATCCTAATAGTCAGATAAAAATACCGTTCGTCGCTTTTTCCCCACAAATTGATAAAAATAGAAATTTAAAATATTTTCTACCAAACAAGGTAATACCCATCAAAAAACCCAAAAATCAAATTAAAATATCATATATTTCATATGCTTATTATTCTATTGCAATTTATTGCATCAAAATACATTTCAAAAAAATCGAAGAATACAGGCCTATGCGCCCCTGTTCCCACTATAAAAAATTACACAAGCCTTGATTTTTAATTTCGTACTTTTACAATATGCATTGAAACTTTTCTTGGCGATTATTAAGTTCCAGCCCGAAACGGCATAATCCTTTTACAGTTTACGGGGAGCCGCCGGAAAAGCATCAACGTCCCTACACCCACCATACAAAGGTAAAAAACATGAAAAAATTCAATGTAAAAGTATTGAGCATGGCTGTTACGGCAGCCGTAGCAAGCGGCGCAGCGGGAGCGGCTGAACAAAACTTTGCAGCAGCGGTTGGCGGCAAAGACGATCAAGGTCAAGCAGCGTTTTTTACTGTCTTCGGCGAAGGCACAACATATGATAAAGATACCGGTAAGCTGACTTTCAAAAAAGATAGCGATGCCCTGCTTTTGAAAACCTTAGAGTTAGAACAAACCATTAATGGTTTTGCATCTGGTTCAAATTTCATCACAACTGATGCTAATGGCAACAAAACCGTCCGCGAAGCCACTAATGAAGATGTTGAAGCCGATGAGTTTAAAGGACTGGGCTTGAAAGAAGTTGTCGCAGCACACGATGAAGCATTGGGTGACTTGACTGAAACCGTCAACGAAAACAGCGAAGCATTGGTGAAAACTGCAGAAGTCGTTAATACCATCAGCGCAGATGTAAATGCCAATAAAGCGGCAATCGAAACCAACAAAACAGCAATCGCCACGAAAGCCGACAAAGCTGATGTTGACAAATTGGTGGAATACACTGCCGATATGGGCAAAAAAGTTAACGACATCGGTGATGAAGTAACTGCCCTGAGCGACGCAACTAGCGCGGCTATTACTCGTCACGATAAAGACATCGTTGACTTGGCACAAGCAGGTCTGAAAGCAACAGAGGCTTTGGAAGCCAACCGTAAAGATATTGATGCCAATAAACAAGGCATCGTTGACTTGGCGAAGGGCTTGCAGCTTGCGGCAGAAGCTGTAGAAGACAATCGCAAAGAAATTGACGCCAACAAAGCAGCAATTGAAACTAAAGCCGATAAAGCTGACTTCGAGGAATTGGCAAAATACACTGACAATATGGGCAAAAAAGTTAACGACATCGGTGATGAAGTTACCAGCCTGAGTGATGCGACTACAACAGCTGTTGCCCGTATTGATGAAGATATCGTTACTTTGAAAAAAGCAGGCTTAACTGCAGCTGATGCGTTAGAAGCTAACCGTCAAGATATTGATGCCAACAAAGCAGCAATCGTTGAAAATACTGCTTCTCTGAAAGAGCAAGAGAAAGCTAACGAAGGCTTTAACAATGCGATTGCTAGCTTGGATGAAGATATCAGTACTTTGAAAAAAGTAGGTTTGGCTGCAGCTGATGCTTTAGAAGTTAACCGCCAAGACATTGATGCTAATAAAGCGGCGATTGCTGAAAATACTGCAGCAATTGACAAAAAAGCTGATAAAACTGATATCGAAACTGCTAAAAAAGCAGCTGTTGAAGCTGAAAAATCAGCTAAGTCTGTACAAGGTTCTGTTGAAGTTGCCCAAAAATCTGCTGAAACTGCTGAAAGCCATGCTAAAGCCGCAAAAACATCCGCTGATGCTGCCAATAATGTAGCAAGTGCGGCGCAAACTGCTGCTGCTCAAGCTCAAGATGCAGTTAAAGCCAATGCAGCACAAGTTGCAACTAACAAAGCCGATATTGCGACACTGCAAACAGCAAGCAGCCAACACGCTGCAGGTATTGCTAAAAACTCAGCACGTATCGACAGCTTGGACAAAAACGTAGCTAATCTGCGCAAAGAGACCCGCCAAGGTCTGGCTGCACAAGCAGCCCTCAGTGGTCTGTTCCAACCTTACAGCGTTGGTAAGTTCAACGTTACCGCTGCTTTGGGTGGTTTCAAATCTGATACCGCAGTTGCTGTGGGTGCAGGTTATCGCTTCAATGAAAACTTTGCAGCTAAAGCCGGTCTTGCAGTGGGTACCTCTTCAGGCGGCTCTGCATCTTACAACGTAGGTTTGAACTACGAATGGTAATATTCTTCGTAGAACTGACCTAAATTGACCCGCAGCTTCGGCTGCGGGTTTTTTATGCATTTAATCTTTGAAAGAAAAAATGCCCAAAGGTCGTCTGAAAACCCAACTCTGATTTTCAGACGACCTTTTCTCAAACCATTTCAACCGAAATGTTGACAATTTTTCACCCGATAACAAAGCGTTTTCAGTATAATACCGCCCGCAAATTTCCTTTTTTTTGAAAAGCATAAATCATGACTACTTCAAATCAAAATGTGCTGGAGCGCATATTCAATTTAAGCGCAAACGGCACGAATGTACGCACGGAGCTGACGGCTGGGCTGACCACCTTCCTCGCCATGTGCTACATCATCATCGTCAATCCGCTGATTCTCGGCGAAACGGGCATGGACATGGGCGCAGTATTCGTCGCCACCTGTATCGCTTCCGCCATCGGCTGCTTCGTGATGGGCTTCGTCGGCAACTATCCGATTGCGCTCGCGCCGGGTATGGGCTTGAACGCCTACTTTACTTTCGCCGTCGTCAAAGGCATGGGCGTACCCTGGCAGGTGGCTTTGGGCGCGGTATTCGTTTCCGGCATCATTTTCATTTTATTCAGCTTTTTCAAGGTGCGCGAAATGCTGGTGAACGCGCTGCCTATGGGTTTGAAAATGTCGATTGCCGCCGGTATCGGACTGTTTCTGTCGCTGATTGCACTCAAAGGTTCCGGCATTATCGTTGCCAGCGACGCGACTTTGGTGAAACTGGGCGACATCCACCAACCTGCCGCGCTTTTGGTGTTGGCAGGCTTCGCTATGGTTGTGGCTTTGGGACACTTTCGCGTCAAAGGAGCGATTATCCTGACCATTCTGACACTCACAGCCATTTCCACTCTGCTGGGCTTGAGCGAGTTTAAAGGCGTAATCGGCGAGATTCCGAGCATCGCACCGACTTTCATGCAAATGGATTTCAACGGCCTCTTTACCCTCAGCATGGTCAGTGTGATTTTTGTCTTCTTCCTAGTCGATTTGTTTGACTCCACCGGCACGTTGGTCGGCGTTTCCCACCGAGCAGGCCTGCTGGAAGACGGCAAACTGCCTCGTCTGAAACGCGCCCTGTTCGCCGACTCAACCGCCATCGTCGCCGGTGCTGCGCTGGGTACGTCTTCAACCACGCCGTATGTCGAAAGCGCGGCGGGTGTTGCCTCAGGCGGCCGCACCGGTCTGACTGCCGTAACCGTCGGCGTATTGATGCTGGCGTGTCTGATTTTCTCACCGCTGGTGCAGAGCATCCCCGGTTTTGCCACAGCGCCTGCGCTGCTCTACGTTGGTGCGCAAATGTTGCGCAGCGCGCGTGAAATCGACTGGGAAGACATGACCGAAGCCGCCCCCGCTTTCCTGACCATCGTGTTCATGCCGTTCACCTATTCGATTGCAGACGGCATCGCCTTCGGCTTTATCAGCTATGCAGTGATCAAACTCTTGTGCAACCGCGTGAAAGACGTACCACCTATGGTGTGGATAGTTGCCGTATTGTGGGCGTTGAAATTCTGGTATTTAGGAGGCTAATGCCCCATTTGCAGAAAGATCGTCTGAAAAAACCTGAACTGCACCCCAAAAGTTGGACACATCCCCTCCAACTCGCAAGGTGCAGTTT
>ERZ772974.2616-NODE-2616-length-10921-cov-7.967881_pt1 | contig 10921 bp, 9 predicted proteins | sample MGYA00580671_ERZ772974 | MGnify/ENA primary metagenome ERZ772974 (study PRJEB29015, sample SAMEA2738065) | human oral metagenome | biome: human oral; feature: human-associated habitat; material: saliva | place: China | collected 2218 ... | reverse complement strand
GCACCCGCATAGCGGGTGGTTTTTTTGTCTCGCACCTAACGGAGCGAGACGGACTAATAGTCGCATAATAAAAACCAATACTCCTCAAGAGCATTGGTTAGAAATAATAGTGATAAAACCAATCTATCCACTATTGTTTATCATTACGTTTTTTCATAAAGTAGACAATGCCGATAATGACTACTCCTAGTACAAGTACAGGAGCATAAAATTCAAGCGTTCCAATAATTCCTTCCATTCTTATCCTCCTTTAAGGTACAATTCACCTCTTTTAACCACAGCTTACATGTGGTGTAGCACATTCATAGGAAAGTGTAAACACCCCTCCGCATCGTCCTTGCATAGTCAAACGAAAAGCAGTTTGCCAACCTGCAGCAGATTTCCCACTCAGTTCTTGATGACTAATTTCGTAGTCCAAAGTATCGATACCGTGATTTTCTTTTCTCATCTCTTTACCTCTTTTAATATATAATTTTTGTTCTATATTGTCAATAATAAACAAAGGAAAATCTATGTTTAGTTTCTAACAGTGAACATTATTGCTAGTACACTCATAAGAACATGTGAAGCACAGACCACATCTCCCAGCTAGTGTCAATTTAAAAGCAGTATACCATCCACCTGAACCCGATTTCCCAGCAAGCTCTTGATTGCTAACTTCAAATTCAAGTGTATCAATTTCATTTTTGAATTCATCACATTTCATAGTTTCACCTCATAATTCTCCCTTATTACTATCAACAATAATCAGCTTTCAAACATTCAATTAAATCCTATTTCCCACTAGGAAAATCTTTGGTTCACATAAACAAATTACGTACGTTATTATAGTAGGTTGAAACTAGAATAATACACTACAGCTACTAAAACATTTTTAGCAATTAATTTAACTTTCCCAATCGATTTGTTCACATCTTATTTTAAAATACTGTAAATTATTTTTGTTATATAGAGCTAGTATTTCTTTGTATTGAAAATAGAAATTTAATTAGTGCCAGTGTATAAACTTGCCCAATATAATGTACGAATTTTCTATTGAGATAAATATGATTTACATTTTTAACATATCATCCTCAAGATGATTTAACAACACATTTTAATTTCAATTTATAAGTAACTAAAGATTAGTACAGATATTATTGAGCAAGCATAACACTAAAATTTATCCACATTTAACATTATTACTTGTGCATTCAAACGAACCAGTAAACCAGTTCCCACAACGTCCTGCTAATGTCAACTGAATCGCTGTAAACCAACCAGAACCTGATTTCCCAGCAAGTTCTTGATTGGCAACTTCAAAGTCTAGAGAATCAATCACTGGACGTTCAGCATCCTTTGCCATAGGCTTATTCCTCCTTTTTTTCTTTAGATGATCATCTTTACAATAATTAGTATACAACTTAATCTTAACTACGTAATGAGTAAATCGTGCAAAAGTTATAAGTTTCTCAAATTAACTATATTTTTTAAAATTTTTTAAAACTAAAAACTCTAAGCAGGCAGATAAATCATCGTTAGGTGCTAAAGGTTTAGCTTATTGTAATTCAGTTATTTTCTTTAGAGAGACTGGGAAGACTTGTCAGTTGATGAACGCTTACAGAAACGTCAAGAAGATCTTCAACCCTTAATGGAATACTTCTTTGCTTGGTACCTACGGCAGTCAATTTTACCTGGTTCAAAACTAGGACGGGCAATTGAATACAGTCTCAAGTATGAAGAAACCTTTAAGATAATTTGGAAAGACAGGCATCTCGTCCTTTCCAATAATCTAGCTGAACACGCCATTAAATTATTGGTTATGGTACGTAAAAATTGGTTGTTTTCTCAAAGTTTTGAAGGATCTAAAGCAACAGCTTTTATTATGAGCTTGTTGGAAACAGCTAAACGCCATCAATTAAATAGTGAGAAATATATATCCTATCTTCTAGAATGTCTTCTAAACGAGTAGAATCTCGTAAACAAAGAGCTTTTAGAGGATTATTTACCATGGACAAAAGTTGTACCAGAAAAGTGCAAATAAGAAATCTCCAGATTAGGAACTATCAGTGAGTTCTCTAGTCTGGAGATTTTTTTAATATACTTCGTTATTAGACGATTACACTATAATAACATAAATTCAACTATTATAAAATTAATAGTAAAATCAAGCTAAAGTTATCTAAATATGAATTATAGCTGATTTCTCTATTTTTCTACTCAATAATAACTTTATATCAATAAAAGCTATGAATTATCTAATTGATATAATTTTCGATAAAGCCCTCTTTCTCCTTGCAGTAATTCTTGATGGTTCCCCTGCTCTATAATTTTTCCTTTTTCCATCACAAAAATTTTATCTGAATCAATGATTGTAGATAGCCGATGTGCAATTACCACAATCGTAATGTTCTGTTCTTTAAATTTTTGCATAATTTCTTTCTCATTAACATTGTCTAAATAACTTGTCGCCTCATCCAATAATATTATTTTAGGTTTTTTTATAAGTGCTCGAGCTAAGATTATTCTCTGCCTTTGACCTCCAGATAAATTCATCCCCATCTCTGATACTAACGTATTGTACCCCATAGGCATCTCCATAATATCATCATGAATATTCACCAACTTACACACTTCTTCCATTTTTTCTTGTGATACAGACGAACTTCCAGCGATATTTTCAAATATCGTCTTATTAAAGAGTGTCATATCTTGTGGAACAATACCAATTTGTTGTCTTAAATACTGTTTATCTAGACTATAATATTCAAAGTTATCAAAGAAAATTTTTCCAGTAGTTGCAGGAAATAAACCTATCAACAATTTTGAAAGTGTGCTTTTCCCAGAACCTGATGTACCTACAATTGCTATTTTTTCTCCTTTATGAATTTCAATATTAATATTCGATAAAACTCTTTTACTGTCTTTAGTATATGAAAATGATACATTTTTTAGTGAAATAGATCCATTCAAATCATGTTTAATATTGCCATTTACTTCGTGTTCCTCCTCTAAAATTTCTACAATACGAGATAAAAACGTCTTACTATTATAAAATGCTACAATAGTATCAAAGATACTATTCACTTTACTAAATAATACAGTTGATAAAGAGTATATCACAAACATCCCCCCTAATGGATTTTCTAATTGAGGGTGTGGCAATAATGTAACTATTAATAAAATAAACGGTGATATAAAAGTGATTATTGTAAATAATGAATTTACCAATCCTGAAAACATCTCACTGTATTTATACCTATGTAAACATTTATCGAAATATTCCTTCCACTGCTTATATGTTTGTTCTTCAAAACCTTCCATTTTTATTCCCATCATAGAATAAATCATCTCAATTTGTTTATTCTGAAGATTGTTTTGGGAAATTACAAATGATTTATTCTTTTGTTCGATGTTCTGTCTAGTAACTAGCAACAATAATAAATTTATTAACAGTAGTAATAATGCTAAGACTGCAATAGAAAAATTTATGTATGAGAAATAAATTAGGATAAAAACTCCCAATCCAACATCCAACACACCTAGAACTACTTGATTAGTGAATAACTGTCTAATTCTTGTCAAACCATTTATAGAATAAATTAAATCGCCACTGCTTCTCGTAGAAAAGAATTTATATGGTAGCCTAAATAAACTTCTGATCACATTAATATTCAACCTTTTATCTATATCATTTGTCAAATTAATAGAAAGATAGCGTTGTCCAAACATAATTGCAAAATATAGAAATGTAAATATAACGAAATTAATGACAATATTCGATTGGTTTATACTAACTCCTGTAGAAACTTGGTTGAAAACTTGTTGCAACCAAATTGGTAAAACAAAACTAACTGTATAACTTGCTAATGTCACTAACAATAGTGGTATAAAATAATTCCAAGACTGCCATAATTGTCTATAAACTATACTATAATTCTCCCTAGATTTTTGTTTTGTTACTTTATCACTACTCATAACACTAATAAGATATTCCGAGAATCCTTCTGAGAATTCACTGAAACTATACTTTAACTTCCCAAGTTCTGGGTCAGCTACCCATACAAACTTAGATGTTACTCTCTCTATTACAATAAAATGTTTACTTTCCCATAATGCAATAGCTGGAGTTTTTATCTTTTTGAAAGTATCCATTCTATCTTTTGGGAAACGAAATGATTTAATAACAAATCCCATCCCCTCTAAAAGTTCAATTAAATTCTGAAAACTTGTACCATCTCTACCTGTTTCTTTAATACTTCTTAAATCTTTTACAGAGATTTCATGATTATAATAGCTTGATACCATCGCAACACAACATAAACCACACTCTGTTTTTTGATGTTGTTCAACAAAAGGAACTTTATTTTTCATACTTATCTCCTATTAATATAAAATAATAAGAATTCTAAAATATCAATTTTTAATTCAATTATTTAAAATTTTATTGGCATGACAGAGTCGAAGAAATAACTATGAGTTAGTTCTTCGACTTTCGAATCCTAAACTGTTAGTCACTCAGTTGCATACGCCGTATAACTTCTGTATTGACGATAAGATATTTTTGGAGAATTATACAACAGTCAGAAGATCATATCAAACTATTCGAAAATACTCACTCATCGTGAGAGGTTTTACGTCCCTCTACCTCAATTTTAGTTTAGAAGTAGTACATTGTTCAACATTGCTCTTCCAGTCTCATAATTAGCCATCAATATTCCCAGTTCTCCTGTAAGAATTCCCCAATCATCACAATCATAAGTTAATTTATCCAGCAAATATAATTCACTCTCGGACAATATTTTTTTATTTATTTCAGAATTATCTCCTATAATAGAAGAAATAATTGTCAAATTGCCTACATTTCCATGACAGATAGAATTTTCTATATTTAATCTTTGATTCAATATTTCAGTTGCATAATATCGGACTTCTTCTTCTAAATATTGATCTGGAAATTCATTTACCATGAGATAGTGTTTAGCCTGTACGATTCCTACAATTCCATTACACCAAGAATAGTACTTAGCATTTTTTCTTAAAGGTACAATCTTATCCGTTTTTAACTGCAAACGCTCTTTATTCAAATAATCTTGTATGCAAAATATTATGTTATTCTTCTCTATCGATTCTTCATTACACAATTTAGAATATTTGAACAATTGTGTAATAACTCCATAGTTTCCATGTGCATATCCTGGGTCATTTTCCATCCAATATCCTTGTTTCTTATATACTTCAATTAATTTCTCTACAATTTCTTCAGACATCACATGTGCTAATTGTACAACTTTAGAACTATGCACCATAACTTCTTCGATTTTTACAAGTACAGCCAGAATTCCTGCAAGACCCCCTATAATATCTAGATTGTCAAATTTTCTAACATCATTATACGTGGATAGCAAGATGTTATATATAAACTCTTCTGAATTGTCAACTGTCTTTATTCCTTTCTGTCTTAGCACACATGTAACATACAAATAGCCGTAAATACCAGTAAAAGCTCCTAATTTAGAAAGAGGGAAATTCCCCTGGCAACTTTCAATGTAATTATTGGTATAGTCTATAACACCTCGTAAAATTGATTCTAGTCTGTCATCCTGTATACTACTAATTCCTAAAATCATACCTGATGTACCACCATATAAATTATAATCCATTGGTGAAATTTCATAATTTTTATTCATGGCCAACATATTTAACCAACTAATTTCATCATTGAATTCTAGTTTCGCAGATAAAATACGTTCAATAATATTTGAACTTAATTTTTTTAATAGCTTTCTTTCTTTAAGTTTCTTATTTTTTATAAATAATTCGCTTCCCATAAAAGCCATATTTATAATTCTTTGTTGACGAAGCAAATTTTCTTCTGATAGACTACATATTCTCTTTGATACATTTTTAATAATGTTATCTCCCTCCAAAGAATATATTCGAGAATGAAGTCCATTATAAATCTCATTACTAGATGAACTAGTGTAAAAAATTGGTACATCTCCTTTTCTAAGTTGATTAATTTCATCTTTAATCATACTTTTATCAAACTCATTGTCAACATTACCATATTCTAACATTCTAAGCATATACATTTCGAAATCATATTTATTTCTTAATAAATCTGGATGATGGCTTGTTTCTAAAAACTGAACATATATATTTGTATTTCTATAAATATATCTTGTCTCACAATTTTCAAAGTATTTCATAATCATTTTTTGAACTTTGTTCCTATTTTTTAGAATGATCCTGTAAATTAATTCAAATCCATACAAAACATTTTCTCTATATTCTTTACACGATACAGTCTTCCCCATATATCTTACAGTACTTGGGAAATCTTCTATCTCCTTAAATACATTCTCAATTCTAATTTCATCTGTACCAATATTAGTTAATTGATGTGTTTGGTAAGGAGATTCCCTTTTTTCTCCTGAATTTAATGCTCCAACTTCCATTCCTTTATCATTATTTACAGAATAGAGAGTCATAGGTAAGATACCCACGCTATAAACAGAGTCAGCTACTACATCATACATTCTCTGGATACTAGAATCTATACTTTCCTTCTCACTAAAATGTAAAATAGTTTCATTATCAATTAAGTATGGATATGATTCACACGATAAAATATTCTCGCCATGATAGTCTTTTGCACCAAATATATGCAAAAAAGCCAAAAGCATTCCTATGTTTTCGTAGTACATTTCTACATCATGACGTGAGTTACATTCTTTTACTTCTACAAATTCGACAAAACTATAACTACTTTTACTTAGTGTTCGAGGAAGAAATAAAACATTTGGTAGACTGAATTGTGATGCAAATTCTTTAGAAAATAAATCTAAGTTGACGTCTACAGACATATTTCTTGGTTTATAAATTATCTTTCTCTTATTATTCAGTTCTAAAATACAAACACTCTTACCGTTAGAATGAGTATCTCCTACATTAAATTTTATATTTGATAATTTTAAATTTTCAAATCCAAAATATTTTTCTATATCTGATAAATTCATTTCAAAATTTGTAATTATTTCTTTCACATAATCAGATATATTTAAAAGTTTCCTATCTAATAATTCATACAATACTGGATATTTCTGATAAAACTCCAATATATAATCTCTGCTTTTTAATAAAGTGTCTATAAAAAAGTTGTAACGTTTTTCAGAATCATCTCCTATTAAACGTGATGAACGTCTTAAATCATTAATTTCTAATACAACAGTACGATAACTAATATTCATACACATTTCAAAAAACATTGACTCTATTTCAATCAAAAACTTTTCTTTATTCTCAACAGAAACTATGCTATTTAAGTACATAGATAATCTATTTATATACTTGTAACAAAGTGGCTTAAATAAAGATAACCAATGAATTCTAATTTTTAAATTTTCACTAGTTTCGTATGATTTCCAAGAATTATCACTCAGTTGTTGAGCAATGTATTCTCTCCCTAGTTGTTCATACTGTTTATGTTTCCTCTCCCACTCTCGGAGATTATTTTCTGTATTAGAAGTCAAAAACCGATCCAACTGTTCCTCATCACTAATATTATCACTAAATAATTTCAGCCATTTTTTAGATATATTAGACATAATAAATTCCTCCTTGCTTCCATGATGTTAACAAATTTTAGAATATTTTAAATGAGTAATATGTGCACTTTTTAAATATCTCTGCTCTTTTGATATACAAACTTTTCTTTATTTAATTGATTTATAAACTTATCCATCTTAAATATCATTTTTTCATAACTATCGTTCTCTAATTCTATTCGAATATCTAACTCCTATAGCTCCTTCTCAACAACATCAATGCCAATTTCCTCAGTTATATTCATTTTTTAAAGATTCAACTTCATTTTTTGCTTGTTTTCAATTGAAGACAGCAAATATTTTGCTACTTGATTTATACTCAATGAAAATCAAAGAGCAAACTAGGAAACTAGCCGCAGGTTGCTCAAAGCACTGCTTTGAGGTTGTAGATAAGACTGACGAAGTCAGTTACATATATCTACGGCAAGGCGACGTTGACGCGGTTTGAAGAGATTTTTGAAGAGTATTGTTGTCTTGGTGCTCAGGGTGTGATGGATTAAACTAGGAGAATAATTCTAAGAATTTATAAAATGTAAAATTTCTTTCTATAGAGTTATTCTCTTATACAAGGAGTCTACTATGAAGAAACTATTCATATTATTATCAACTTTTTTTCTCAGCTTCTTCCTTGCTTGGATTATTGTCTTACGTGCTCCACAATATTTATATGCAAGCTATGATTCCGTCTCTTTACTTCGTGTCAAAAAAGATACTCAGGAACCGACGCGTGAGGTATTTGAACAGGAATTGGAGAATTTTGTAAACTCAGAACAGAGTTTAATAGCTAGAAGAATTGTAGAGCCGAGTAAGGATGGGACGACTCACTTTACTTATGCAACTTATGGTCAGGGAACTTTACCAAAAGAATTCCAAGAAGCTAGCCAAGAAAGTCGTGAACGTAGTGATCCGCTAAATAGTTATCTCCTTTTGTCAGGCTCCTTGACGAAAGAAAAGCTTGCCGATAAATTAGGAGATTTGGGTTATAAAGCAATTCCTGACCGAAAGACACCGCCCTATTCTCTTGCTTTTAGAATGTTACTAATTCCCCTTATTTTAATTAGTTTAGCAATATTTGGCTTATCTTTCTTTGCTCTAGTGATTATCACTCGGATTAAGGAAATGAGAGCTGCAGGTATAAAACTCTTTTCTGGTCAGACTCTCTTATCCATCATGGGGCATTCTTTATCTACTGATATCAAATGGCTCCTTCTATCAGCCCTCCTTTCCTTCCTAGGTGGGGGAGTCGTTCTTTTTAGTCAAGGTTTGTTTTATCCTATCTTGTTAGCCACCTATGGTTTTGGGATTAGTTTCTATCTTTTGTTTTTATTGGGGATTTCAATTTTACTAATGCTCCTTTATCTAATGAGTTTGAGTTATAAAGCATTAGTTCCCGTTATTAAGGGAAGATTACCCCTTAAACGCCTGATGGCTTTAACCCTATTGTGTCAGTTAGTAGCTGTTTTTACAGTAGGCTACGCTGTTAAGACAGGTTTGACGTCTTACCAACGATTGAAAGAACTTGAAATTTCAAAACAAGCATGGAAGGACAGAGCAGACTATTACCAGATTTTCTTTGGCTTAGGTGATAGAGTAAAAGATACAGAAAATCAGAATAAGTGGTATGCCTTTGCCAAGGAAGCAATCGAAGAAGAACAAGCCCTTTATGTAAAGGATACTCTGTTCCATTTTGCAAATCCTCAAGGAAAAAATAAAAACGGAGAGACACTGGATACCTATAGTCCAGATGCTAATGTTCTTTATGTCAGCCCAAGTTATTTGGACAAGGAAAATGTTACTGTAAATGATGATACTAGACAGAAACTAGCTCATCTTCAAAAAGGAGAGTTTGGACTCTTATTACCAGAATCTCTTCGTTCACAGGAAGCAGAACTTAAGAAAGTTTTTGAAGAAAAATTGAGTTATTATGGAAAATCTGGTGAGGAGGCAAGTGCTCCTTTAGAGTATGAAATGAGAGCGATTGTTAGCTATCTTCCAACTGGAGAAAAGCGGTTTGTTTATAATAACGGTGAGAATCCCGTATCCACTCAGTATTTGACTGATCCGATTTTAGTTGTATTTACTCCAACATCTATAGGTGATAGTATCATTTCCAAATCTAGTTGGTCTATCAATGCTGGTAAGAATATCTTTGTCAAAGGATATGAAGATGGGATTAAACTCTTGAAAAATGCAGGAATTTATGAGCAAGTATCCTATCTTAAAGAAGGAAGAAGTGTTTATCTAACTCGTTATAATGAAGTTCAAACTGAAACAGCAACTTTAATCCTAGGAGCTATTGTTGGAATAGCTAGTTCCTTGTTACTCTTTTATTCTGTCAATCTTCTATATTTCGAGCAATTCCGCCGAGATATCTTGATTAAACGAATTTCAGGTTTACGATTTTTTGAAACACATGCTCAGTATATGGTTAGCCAATTTGCCAGTTTTGTATTTGGTGCTAGTCTCTTTATTTTAAGCAGTCGAGACTTGGTGATTGGCTTGCTCACTTTATTAGTCTTTCTAGCTAGTGCAGTTTTGACGCTTTACCGTCAAGCCCATAAAGAATCTCGTGTTTCTATGACAATTATGAAAGGAAAATAGGATGATTGAACTAAAGAATATATCTAAAAAATTTGGAAGCCGTCAGCTATTTTCAGATACGAATCTTCATTTTGAAGGTGGGAAAATTTATGCCTTAATCGGTACAAGTGGCTGTGGTAAGACAACACTCTTGAATATGATTGGACGATTAGAGCCGTATGACAAAGGGCAAATCATCTATGATGGTACTTCTCTTAAGGACATCAGGCCTTCTGTTTTCTTTAGAGATTACTTGGGATACTTATTTCAAGATTTTGGCTTAATCGAAAGCCAAACCGTCAAAGAGAATCTCAATCTGGGTTTAGTTGGTAAAAAGTTGAAAGAAAAAGAGAAAATCTCTTTGATGAAACAAGCTCTAAACCGTGTTAACCTCTCTTATTTAGATTTAAAGCAACCTATCTTTGAATTATCAGGAGGAGAAGCACAACGTGTTGCACTAGCGAAGATAATTTTAAAGGATCCACCTTTGATTCTCGCAGATGAACCAACCGCTTCACTAGACCCTAAAAACTCTGAGGAATTACTTTCTATCCTAGAATCTTTAAAAAATCCGAATCGAACTATTATTATTGCGACCCACAATCCTCTGATTTGGGAGCAAGTGGACCAAGTCATTCGAGTTACCGATTTATCACATAGATGATATGGTAAGATTCATACTCAATGAAAATCAAAAAGCAAACTAGGAAGCTAGCCGCAGGCTGTACTTGAGTACGGTAAGGCGACGCTGA
>ERZ772974.2614-NODE-2614-length-10928-cov-2.699439_pt1 | contig 10928 bp, 15 predicted proteins | sample MGYA00580671_ERZ772974 | MGnify/ENA primary metagenome ERZ772974 (study PRJEB29015, sample SAMEA2738065) | human oral metagenome | biome: human oral; feature: human-associated habitat; material: saliva | place: China | collected 2218 ... | reverse complement strand
GGGGGCGGGCGTAGGAGCCGGTGGGCACCGGCCGCGTACCCAGGGGCCGCCGGTAGAGTGGCCTCCGCGGTGGCGCCCGGAATAGCCAGCATTGCCAGCATTGCTGCAAATGGTGGTATATTTCTTGGCATGAATGACAAGGTTTTCCCTACTCGTGATGAGGTCCTCAATCAGCTCGGCGACGGTTTCGTCCGCGCATATCTGGAAGCGCTGGGCGTGGCCCGCGCCCACTACGCCTCGTTCCGCTCGGGTCCCGATTTCCCGGCGAACCCGACACAGCGCATGGTCGCGTGCTTCATCCACGACTGGATCTGGTCGGCGTTCGTCCCGCTGGTCGAAGGGGATCCCTCGATCAGCGTCCACGACCGCGAGCCCGAGCGCCAGCTCACACACGGCACGAATATCCGCATCCGCATCAAACGCCATCAGCTCGACGATTCCCTGTCCTCCTATCCCACTGAAGGATCGCGTGACTTCTGGACGCCGGCCGCTGCGGTCGCGCTCGACGGACTGGAGGAGGTCCCCCTCGCCCTGGGCTATCGCTGGGATTCGGATGAGCGCGCTGTCGGGGACGCCGTTCTCACCCTCCGCGATGGCGCGGACAAGGCGGTGTGGGCGGCGGTCCTGACCCCAGCGTCGGACAGCGCCCGTGGTTTCAGCGCCCGCGAGGCGCCCGAGACGCCGACGTGGGATCTTTCCGCTGTCGTTGCCCAGATCCGTGAAGAGCAGGGGTCATGAACGGCATCGGTGAGGTGTTGCACGTCCTGCGGATCTCGGCGGGCAGGACTCAGGCCGAAGTCGCCGAGCACCTGGGCATCACCCAGGCCGCTTTCTCCCGGTACGAGAACGATTTGCGGGAACCGGACCCTGATACGCTCGCGCGGATCGCCGACGCTTTCGGGGTCACCCCGGAGTTTTTGGCGCACAACTTCCGCGCCGTTGGAGCGGTGGCGGCCCACGCCCACATGCGCAGGCAGCGCACCGCCAGGCCCGGCGACTGGCGCCGCGTCGAGGCGAGGCTGAACATTCTGCGGATGCACGCCGCGTACATCGCGTCGCGCATCCCCCTGGACGCCGAGAACCACGTACCCAGCATCTCCTCGGAGTCCACGACCCCCGTACGCGCCGCGCAGGAGGTGCGCTACGCGTGGAGGCTGCCGATCGGCCCGGTTCGGTCGCTCGTGCGTTGGCTGGAATCCGCCGGTGTCCTGATCATCGAGGAGGACCTCCACTCCCCGCGGATCGACGGGATGTCCCAGTGGGCGGGCGATGCGGCCGTGATCATAATCAACAGCGCACTCCCCACCGACCGCAAACGAATGACGCTCGCCCACGAGCTGGGGCACCTCGTGCTCCACAACCAGGCCGACAGCGACACCGATGTGGAGAGGGAGGCGAACGAGTTCGCCGCGGAGTTCCTCATGCCCGAAGCCGTGATCTCATCGCAGTTGACAAGACCGACCCTTGGGAGGCTCTCCGATTTGAAAGCGGAGTGGGGCGTCAGCATGCAAGCGCTCTTCGAGCGCGCCCACGGGCTGAAGAAGGCCACCGGGGAGGACCGCGCCCGCTTCTACCGGCAACTCAACTCGAAGGGCTGGAAAGTCCACGAACCAGGAAGCGACACGCTCCCGCCCGAGGAACCGGTGCTCGCGGCGTCCATCGGCCGCCAACTCGCGGACGCGGGCCTCACACACCACGAGATCCACCTACTGATAGGCGCCGCGGACGACGCGGAAACCCCCTTCGAGCCGACAAGACTACGGCTCATCTCCTGAACCGGCTCCGGGCCGCCCGCGGCCAGCGCGCGGGACAGAATCCGAAAGTTCCCCGGTAACATCATTTTCGAGCGGGCGGGGTACCCGCCGGAGAAACTCAAGAAAAGACAGAGGAGTGAGCCGTATGGATCTTGGTGGGTGGCTCGGCGTCGCCGGGGGCCTTGTCTCCGCTGCTTGCGCCGTGGTGTCGGTGTTCCAGGCGCGCAAGTCAAAGGAGGAGCGCGAGGCCGCCGAGAAGATCGGCCGGTCCCTCGAAACACTGGCCGACGCCGTCGCGGAGGAGCAACAGGCCCCGCCGTGGGATCTGCACTGGGTCAGCGGCGATACGTACGGTGAACACGGGTCCGCACACTGTTCATGGCGTCGAGGTCGAATGCCTCGCGGAGGACGCGGTCTTCCAGATCAACGATGGAGCAGAAGGCGAGCGGAGCATCGATTCCCACGCTTCGCTCCGCTTCTTCTACGCAGCAACTTTGGGGACGTCGGGAGAGAGGAGCATCCGCGTCCGCTGGACACGGTCCGATGGGACCACGGGCACGTGGAAGTGCCCGATCCCCTGAAAGGCGCCTGAGTAAACCCTCGAATGGAGAACGGGCCCCGCCGCACGGTTCGTGTGGCGGGGCCCGTATTCGCCAGAGACGCTTGTGCGCCGTGGGCCACGCTCTTAGGCATGGAGCGCGTGGGCGTCGAGGTAGTCGGTGAGGGCGTCGCGGATAATGTCCGAGACTGTTGTCTCCTGGGCTCGGGCGTAGGCGTCGAGGCGGGTGTTGAGGTCTTGGGGGAGGCGGACCTGTCGGCGTGGGGAGCGCCCTCGGCCCGCGGCCCGATCCTCCCCGAGGTTGGGGCGCCCGACCGGGTGGGCGTTGACGATGAACTGCGCGAGTTCTTCGGCGCTCTCGAAGCGGACGGGCCCCGAGGGCTCCCCTATCGGAGCGAGTTCGCCGCGTTCGGCCATGTCGGCGAGTTCGTCGTCGCTGGTGGCGGTGGGGATGCGCCTCATCATTCGTTCTCCCATTCTGTATGCCCTGCTTCGTATACGAGGTGGCGCCACGCGTCGGTCAGTTCCATGGCGTGGAACACGACGATGTCGCCGGTGTGCGTGACGGCAACGATGACCTCGATGTAGCGGCGGGATTGCGCGTGCGGCCGACCGACAAACACGCGCGTCGGTTGTCCGTCGCGGCCCTCGATGGGCTGCGTGTTGACCGCGTGGGTCAGCGCGTACAACGCGTCCGTTTGGGTGATGTTGTGCCGTCCGGCGCTCTTAGTGAATCTAATGGCCACACCCATATGGTACTACCAAACTCGGGGCGGGTCAACCGACGCGCGCGGTCGCGCGGAAGGGAACGCGTGCGTTCACGCGGCTACGGGGAGGGGCGAAGGAGGAATCATGAACCCCACCCCGGATAACCCGACGCTCACGATCTACACGACGCCGAACTGCCCTTCGTGTCGTCTCACGCGCCAGGCGTTGGATCGCGCTGGTATCACCTATGAGGTGATTGACCTGAGCGGGCGCCCGGATCTCGTCGAGCAGTTGCGCAGCGAGGGACTGCTGCAGGCTCCAATCCTTGACGATGGCACCTCGAGGAGCGCCGGTTTTCGCCCCGATCGGATTCGGGCGATCGTTGATGCCGCTACGCCGGCACACCTGACTGCTCGAGCACCGGTGCATACACCCGCGCAGTCGGCCGCCTCGGAGGTTCAACGAGGGAGGGCTCTGTGAGGGGCAAGGGTTTGGGGTTCTTTGTTGTCGCGCTCTTTGTGCTTCCTGGCGCGGCTCTGTTGCCTCTTGCGATGCTCGGCGATTCGGGTGCTCGAGGTGGGGTCGCTCGAGGTGGAAGCGGACGAGTGTCGGGGGTACCCGAGGAGTACCAGGATGCGGTGTGGCGTGCCGGTCAGGCATGCGACGTTGTGTCGCCCTCTCTCATCGCCGCTCAGGCTGATCACGAGTCAGCGCACACATGGGATCCACAGATTACGAGCCCGGCCGGGGCTCGGGGGATCTCTCAGTTCATGCCGGCCACGTGGGCCACGCATGGCCGCGACGGCGACGGCGACGGACGCGCCGACATCACAAACGGCGTGGATTCAATCATTTCTCAGGGCTACTACATGTGTGAGCTCGCTCAGAGCATTGATTCCTGGCTCGCCTCCGGGCTGGTTTCCGGTGATCGCGTCGACCTGACTCTCGCGGCATATAACGCGGGGCCGGGCGCGGTGCGGTCCTGGGGTGGGATTCCGCCGTTTAAGGAGACGCAGGGGTATGTGAAGAGTATTCGTGAGGCGCAGGCTAGTTTTGTTGAGACAGTGACCTCGGAGCCCTCGGGCAACGGAACCCTGCTCGCGCAGGCCCGCACCCATCTGGGCACACCCTACGTGTGGGGTGGGGAAACCAGCGCTGGCGTTGACTGCTCGGGCCTCATCGTGCTGTCGTATGCTGAGCTCGGCCGTCCATTCCCAGCATCGGTGCGCACGGCCGATCAGATCACCAAGTACTCTGATGCGGCGCCGATCGCCCGCGATCAGCTTGTCGCTGGCGACCTCATTGGTTTCTCTCACACGCCGGGAGGCCACGTGCACCACATCGGAGTCTATGCGGGCACGGACGCCGCCGGGCACCCGATCATGGTGCATGCACCCGACGTCGGGGGCGTCGTCGAAGAGACGCGCCTTGATACGCCGTATTGGCAGGGTATGACGTGGTGGCCGACTCGCCGGACGGTGTGAGATGGACGCAGGTGTGCACGCGATGGGGGATGATCACGGTATGAGCATCAACGACGAGTCTCACCGCAAACCGAGTCCTCCCAGATCCGAATGGGTTGGAAGTGACTCAGTTGCACCTCGCGCCTTGTCGATTGACGAGGAGTGGGCGGCGATCATGGCCCTCGAGGAGGAACGGGGCCGTACACACGCGCCTGAGCGGACAGCCGTTGCAGCGCCAGCGTCCACACATGAGGATCTGAGCTACCTCGAGCCGATCGTCACTCCGCACTCGAGCGCTCCGCTTAATCCGTGGTGTACACCTGGTCAGACCGCCGTGCCGACGAGGGATCTGTGGCATTGGAGATGGTGGCGCTTGTGGGCCCTACCGAGTCTGGCGTTTCTTGTGGTCGTCACCGTCGCCGTTGTGCGGCTCTATGGGGGCGCAGTCGACCGTGGTGATCCCAAGTCCCTGATCATGCCGTTCCTGTTTCTGGGGACTCTGTGGTGGAACTGCATCATCCATACCCTGTATGTCACGTGCGTCAGACGCATGAATCCATCCGTGGGCTTTCATATCGGCGCGGCGATCGCCGCTTTCGTTGTGTCGTCAGTAGCGGCGTTTGTGTGCGTGTGGGTATTCGTGACGCTCGTGAACGTTGGCGTGGTTGCAGGTGCGTAAACGGCCGTTATCACACCCACCGCGCAATAGCCCTAACGTGAACCGAAAGTCGCCAGAAATCGGGTGCAGAAACCAGGTGCAAATCCAACGGTGTAAAACGATGATGGTTGACCGTTTATGCACCCCGGCGTACGATGAAAGCTGACGGCGGCGTTGCCGATCAATCAAGGGAGAACGTTATGGCTAACGATCAGATCCGTACCGATGAGGAAGCACGAGCGTCGATCGCTTTCGCTGACGCTGCACTGAATCTTGCTGGGCACGTTGTTACTGATGCTCATCTGCGTGACCTTCAGTGGAAGACGGCCACGGGCGAGCTCACGGTCGAAGAAGCAGGTAGTGCGGGAGAAAGGTACCTGTACGAGAAGTTCGGGTATTCGCATGAGTGAGGATCCGAGTTGGGATGAGTATTTCATCCCGGGTACTCAGGTACTGCGCAACAAGTTCACCGGCGGCGGCGAGTTGCCATACGGGGTTGATTCGGAACGCGCGTTGCGAGCGTTGGAGGAACACTGGGCGAGCTTGCGCCTTATCGAACTCCGAGATAATCCGATCCTGGGGTTGTTTGATTACGACCACATGAAGGCCATTCACCGGCATATTTTCCAGGACGTTTACGAGTGGGCGGGCGTTGAGCGTACGACCCCAATGCTTGGTCCGTTGGTCAAGTATGGACCAGATGTGTCCGGATTCCCTGATTACGATCCGACGGATCGCTCCGTTGCACATGAGTACTACCGTGCCGGTCCTGAGCTGAGGCGAGCGGCCGAGCGCGAGTACGACGCAATTCGTCATGCCGACTACCTGCGCGGCCTGGACGTCGATGATTTCGTCGACGCGCTCGCGCAACGATGGGCCGCCATCAACCAGGTTCATGCGTTTCGCGAGGGCAACACCCGCAGCCAGTTCGTGTTCTTCTCAGAGCTCGCTCATCATGCAGGTTATTACGTGGATGCCGGTGCTTTCGCTCCTGTGTCCCAGGCGCAGATCCTCGCGGGAGTGACCAACCCGCTACGCGACGGGTTGGTAGCTGCGCGTTTCTACTACCAGGATCGCCATGATGCCGGTCCTATGGCAGAGGTGTTGTCCTACGCAGTTCGTCCCCTCACCGAGGCGGAGAAGCAGCATAGACCGATTGTATCCATCGAGGCACGTAGGGCTCATGCCGTTACGTCGGCCGCGTTTCCGGCGGGGGTGATGCCACCCGGTCATGCGCATGTTCAGCGTGCGGATGAGCGGTCGGTACGGCCGTATACGCCGACGCAGTATGACGGGTACACACGTTAGGGTGTGCGGTATTCAGGTTGGGGTCGTAGGAGGTTGGCGTGGCGATCGTTGGGTATGCGCGCGTATCGACGCGTGAGCAGGCCACGGACGCGCAGGAAGCAGAGCTGCGGGCGGCTGGCGCGCAGCGGGTGTTCGTCGACCGCGGCGTGAGTTCTCGGCTCGAGCACCGACCCGCGTGGGATGCATGTATGGAGTATCTGCGTGAGGGTGATGTGCTTGTTGTCCGCGCGCTGGATCGGTTGGCGGGCTCTGAGAGAATCGCGATCGATGTGATCCGGGATCTGGGCAGGCGTGGGGTGCGGCTCCGGTCCCTGACCGAGCCGTTCCTGGACGTCGACGGGTCCACGCCGATGGGTGAAGCGATCATTGGGATCATGGCCGTGTTGGCCCAACTACGGGTCTCGACGATTCGCGAGAATACACGCAGGGGGCTTGCGCATGCTCGAGCTGAGGGGCGTGTTGGTGGGCGTCGACCGCGGGTGACTGGGGATCGCCTGGAGGCGGCTGAGGCGATGTTTCAGGCGGGAATGACACACAAGCAAATCGCATCGACATTGGGGGTGCATCGGTCGACGGTGACGCGAGCACTTGCTAAGCGCAGCCAGGAGCGAGATCGCAACGACGCTTAGCGTGCGATGAGGCGACCGATACGGATGCGGCGGGGACAGACTGAGCGCTGTCCCCGCCGCACATGTTTGGGCGCTTTAGGCTTCCGAGAGGAGTAGGTATCGTCAGGAGTCAGCGCCGCTGCCACTCCTGGTGGCGGCTTTGGGTAGACGGGTTGGGTCGGGGAAGCCAGCCTTGGTGAGGTCGGCTTTCGACCATCCAATCGAGGTAGCTGCTTTGAACGCGAGACGGTAGTTCACAACGGCGTCATCGAGGGCGGTGTGCGCGCTGCCGAGTGCACGGAGCACGGCTTCTCGGTGCTCGGCTTTCTGGAGGAGCTTGTCGAGCGGATTCATGGGTGTGTCCTTTCGTTGGTGGCACCACCGAGTGCGGCGCCTGGTACTAGTACCGTGTCGGCGTACGCGCACAAGGAGCACAAGCACGCAAGGGCGCTCCCGCAGGCGGAATGGATGAGCGGGGCGACGTGGCAGTCGCGCCCCCCCCCTGGGGGGGGCGACCCCCCCCCAACCAAACCGAAACGACGTGAGCACATCAGGTCAGTGTTGTCTCCCAGCGTCTTGTTTGTTCACTTGCACGATGCAAGGACATCGAACGCGTCAGCAAAGCCCATGAAGCGGCACGGAAAGCACGCAAAGATCGGCCAGAAAGAGCGCGGAGCGTGAGCGTCGAGGGCCCGGACGAACCGCATTCGCGGTCCGCCCGGAACGAAGGAACTGGGCTGAGTTTTCGGGTGCGAACGTTGAGGTTGTGTCCTTGCGTTGTCATGCGCGGTTTGCGCTGTGTCCCACGAAGTAAGATTCGCGTAGCAAGCTGTATAATACCGATATCGGTATTAAGCTTTTGGCGCGACGCATATGGCATCACGTGGCACACTGGAAGTGTGGTCCGAAGGATCGCTGCGCTGGCTTGAAGAACGTGTGAGGAGGGCGGGTCAGATGAGTAGTGAAGCAGTGTCGCATTCTCGGATGGCTCGCAGGGCGCGGCGGTCGGTGCGAGGGGTTCAGCGGTCTCGTCTGCTTGTGTCGTTGACGTCGTCGGAGCGCGCTCTCATTGAGGAGGGCGCTCGTCTTCGTGGCGTGTCATTGTCTCGGTTTATGGTGGAGGCAGCGCTTCACCCGGTCACCACCTATGAGGGGATTGCTGGGCCAGCTCATGTGGAGGAGTTGATTGAGTTGCTTCGTGTCTATCGGCGTCAGCTTGAGGGCGCGATGACGAATTTGAATCAGATCGCGCACCATGCGAACACGGTGCACGAGGTGCCCGAGGATTTCGAGGCTGTCGTAGCGGGCGTGGCCGATACGATCGAAGAAATTAACGCTCGCCTCGATGGGGTACGGCGATGATCCCTAACATCGTCACCGGCGGCGACACCGGGGGGCTCATGCGCTACCTGGTGGGGCCAGGGCGTGCCAATGAGCACGAGAACCCGCACGTGATCGCGGGCTCGCGCGACATCGTGCGCAAGTGGGGTGACTGGGAGACGATCAGCGTCTCGCAGGCCAGTGAGATCGCAACGCGCTTGGACGCGTATATGCACGAGACAGGCACCTTCCCCACAGGCAAGGCACGCCGCTTCAACCCGGCCACCGGGCAGGTGGAGTGGAATGGCGAGATCGAGGCCACCCATGTCTGGCACTGCTCGCTCTCCCTGTCACCAGAAGAAGCTGCCCTTGGTGATGAGGTCTGGGGACGTATCGCCTCGGACTTCATGAGTGAGATGGGCTTTACCGGCACCGATGGAAAAGCGCCATGCCGGTGGGTCGCGATCCATCACGGGAGTGCGAAAAACGGCGGGGACCACATCCATATCGCAGCGAACATCGTGCGTGAGGATGGCACGAAGTGGAGTCCGTGGTACGACCAGCGGCGAGCTCAGAAGGCGTGTAACGTGCTCGAGCACCGTTATGGACTCCTGGTTGTCGAGTCACGCGAGCACGGTCGCGGCTCGAGGTGTGACAGCGCGGCTGCGCAGAACGCCGCGAAGCGCGCGGGCGCGTCGCGCACGGATCGTACTGTCCTTGAGGAACGTTTGCGCGCAGCTGCAACCGCGGCAGCGAGTGAAGCTGATTTCGTGCGTCGAGCTCGCCGCCTCGGGGTGCGTCTGCACCCCCGGTTCGCGCACGGGCGCACCGACATCGTAGTCGGGTACAGCGCCGCGCTCCGCACCGAGGACGGGCAGCAGACACGTTGGTGGGGCGGCGGCAGAATCGCCCGCGACCTCACCCTCACACAGCTGCGCACGCGCTGGGAGGACACCCCGACGAGCGCGCTCGAGGCCGTGGAAGCGTGGAAGGGGCATTACCAGAAGCGGGCGCCCTACGATGGGCCGCTGTGGGAGGACCGCGTCCGCGCCCTCGAGCACTTCCGTGCGCACCTCGAGCAGTTGTCCCCCACGGATCGCGTGGGGCTCGCAAACGCTTCCGCCGACATCGCGGGACTCCTGCACGCCCAGGCGATTACGGCTCGCACGTCGGGCGGACGGGACATGCTCGAGCGTGCGGCCGTCCAGGTGGGCAGGTGCGCGCAGCTCAAAACTCGGCCAACCAACAAGCGCCTGGTCGACGTCGGCGCACGCATGGCCTCAGACCTGGCACTGTCGATCGCCGCCACGTCAAACCCGCACATGGCAGCCGTCGCCCTCGCACACGCGACCGTCGATCTCGTACAGGCGATCGCGGATCTTCATGAAGCTGCAGGCCAAGCAGCAACCGCCGCCGCAATCGAGCGCGACGCGCAAGCTGTTTTTGATCGAATGAACACGTACCCGCGCGTCGACGTCGATGCTCTCACGTCTGCCTATGAGCGTCTTGAGCACACCTCCGCGCCCACACAGCGCGAGGCTGTACCGCCTCCTCCCCCGCCACCGGCACCAAGGGAGGACAGCGCGATCGCCCGCGACGCCCAGGCCCTCGCCAACGCATCGGCTGATGATGCTCTTCACCGTGTCCGCGCCGTATTAGACGCGGTCGGCATGCCACTCACGTCTTCTCGGCCTCACGCCGCTCGGCCGGGTATTCCGCGTGACGTTCTGGGTGGCCAGCCGCGCACGTTCAAGCCCGCAGCAATAAGCACTGAGGAGGCCCAGCGTCTCGCAGTCGAGGCCGCCCAGCGGGCGCAACGCAAGAACACCGGCCCAACCAGGTAAACATCAGCGCTGTGCGTGTACGTGTCCACGATGAGTGGTGAGAGGTGCCCTCGCACAATACCGATGAGATGGACACCCGCATCCACGATTCATCAAACTGAAGGACGATCGCTGTGAATAAGCATGACCCGTATGAGGGTGTCCCTCCGATCGACGTTGAGCCGACGCCCGGCGACCTCGAGGACGTGGCGCCCACAGAGCCCTCGAGGGACGAGCCGAAGCTGTACTACTCGAGTGTGCACACGTTCGTCGACGAGTTTCTCACGCAGATCTACGATCGGTCCCTCGGGGCTGGTCTCACCTGGTGCAGTGCCTGGTGGAAGCACACCGAGGCGGTCTTCTACCTGACCGCCCTGTGGCACTCATGGGAGGGTCTGCGAGCATCCGGCGAGCTCACGTCAATGGCCACGTGGATCGTACAGTACCTGTACCCGATCATGGATCGGCTCATGGCTGAAAACGGGCCATTCAAGGGGTGCATGTCCGACGAGCGGCACCGCAAGGGCGAACACAGAGACGACTCCGCACCCCACCCAGGGCGTGTACTACCGACGACGCCACCGCCACCCGGGCTCGGCGCTTGCCATTGCGCCCGCCCTGCTCCTCAACCATCCGCACCAACCGCGCCCTGGCCGTGTCCAGCGTCATCTCACCGTTGCAGCGCCGGGTGAAGCGGTCGGGACGGCACACCAGTCGCAGGGCGGCG
>ERZ772974.2610-NODE-2610-length-10936-cov-6.312563_pt1 | contig 10936 bp, 9 predicted proteins | sample MGYA00580671_ERZ772974 | MGnify/ENA primary metagenome ERZ772974 (study PRJEB29015, sample SAMEA2738065) | human oral metagenome | biome: human oral; feature: human-associated habitat; material: saliva | place: China | collected 2218 ... | reverse complement strand
GGAAGAAGTTAAGTTTATTTTTCGTCGCCATTTTTCGACAGCAAAAGCGGGAATTGTTTTTTTAGTAATTATGATATTGCTTGGAATAATCCCACTTTTTTTGTGGCAAAATGATTTAAGAATGCTAGGGATTTTTCTAGGCTTTGTGGTGGTGGGGGTATGTGGTTTTTTGTATTCATATATGATGTGGTATTTTTCGGTTTATATTGTGACTGATCAGAGAATTAGACAGGTGTCGCAAAAGGGGCTATTTAAAAAAACAGTAGTAGATTTGGGCTTAGACAAGATACAGAGTATTTCTTATGGAGTTACCTCGGTAGTAGGTGGAATATTAGGATATGGGACAATTTTGATTCAGACAGGAGTTGGTGATTTAGTGATTTCGGTAGTAGGAAAACCAGCAGAGATTTACGAGAAATTACAAAACGTGGTGGCAAAGAATACAAAATAGAGGAGAGGAAAAGATAAATGAGTAAAGAGCAGAGTGAAGAGAAGAAGACATCGATTTTAAAGCGTTTGAAGCAGCGTAAGGAACAGAAAGAGATAGAGGACTTCAAGAATAAGACAGAGCTTGAGCGGGTGGAGGAGCGACGTGAAGAAGTTCTATCAAAGGGGCGAAAGTTTAAATATCCTTTACAGTATGCAAAATATAGAATTGTGGCATTAACAATTGTAATTTCCTTAGTGGCAGTGTTGCTCTTTGGTGGATTTTTATACCTATCCCTATATAAATGGCAGAGTACGGATCCAGTATTGTACCGCCTAACTCAACTTGTGCCAATATCAGTGGCCTCAGTAGACAATGAGAAAGTACGATATTCTGACTATTTGATGATTTATAAGAGCACTATTACACCCATCGAACAGCAACAAGGGAAATTAGGAAACGAAAAAGATGCTTCGTCGATGAGGAATCATTATAAGAGGATGGCCCTAACGGAGGCTGAGAACTATGCCTATGCTTTGAAGTTAGCAGCGGAATACCATATTACGGTTGATAAAAATGAGATCGATCAGGCACTTGATAAGCATCGAAAGATTGGTGGTGTAGAGCGTAGTGAGGAAAGTTTTAAGAAGATCTTAGAGGATAATTTTGGGTTGTCGGTGAAAGAGTATCGAAGAATGTTATACCTGTCTTTGATGAAGGAAAAGGTGTCACAGCAGATTGATAAGGATGCAATTCGGATTTCGGAAACTGTACAGGATGCGGTGAAGGCGGGGAAAACTTTGAAGGCGATTTCTGATGAACTGGGGGATAAGGTTCTGTATGAAGAGACAGGTGGTTTAGTGGATAAAATGAATGTTGATGGCGGGCGAGCAGGAGTGGCAATGACTCTTGAGGCGGGGCAGACTTCGGATAGGGTAATGTCTTCATCAGGTGATGGTTATTACTTTGTGACATTAATTAATAAGACCGAATCTTCAGTGAATTACACTTCGATCAAGGTACCCTTTCTGGAATTTAATAAACGCATGAAGCAAATACGTGAAGAAGGCCTGGTTCGGGAGAGTATTAGCTTGAAGGATGAATAGAAGGGAAAATTTGCAGAAGGGATATAATACCATAAAAAAATCCCTGGCTGGGATTTATAAATGGTGCGAGTAGAGGGAGTCGAACCCTCGTCTCTTCCTTGGGAAGGAAGCATAATAGCCGTTATACGATACTCGCTTATGTAGTTATTTTAGCATAATTTAAAGAAGATAGAGAAAAAGTCTTGCACAATCGGGGACAATAAAGTATACTACTGGTATTGGATTCGTAGCTCAGTTGGTTAGAGCGCTGCCCTGTCACGGCAGAGGTCGCGAGTTCGAGTCTCGTCGGATCCGCCATTACAGCTTTAGGGCTGTTTTTTCTTGTTCTACTTTTTTATTCAATAATAAAATTATCAGCAAACTGTTTGAGTGGCTTAGTAGAATTTTTAGAAAGAGTCCAACAAAGAACGGGATGGTCTTGATGGTATTTCTGAATGATTTTTTTATGAACTATTTTTTTATCAACGGAAATAAAATGAGGTGTGAGGAATGTGTTAAGTGGAAAATGTAGAACTAAAAGGCCTAGAGCTAGTAGTGACTTTGGGTGACTAGAAATTAGGAGACCAGCTGGAATATCGGGATGGAAACGTTGAAACCATTGCACGATACGGGGATCGAAACTTTTGATGGCGATGAAGGCAGTCTGATTTTGAGATTTATATTGCTGAAGTAATTGGGCGGTTTTTTGGCAGAGAGGGCGGAAATTAGCCATTGGCGCAGATTTAAGCTCAATAAGAAGTGAGGTTTGGCCTGCAATAAGTTTGAGGGTATCACTTAGGGTCGGAATTTGAAATAGCATTTTCTTCGTGAAAGGCTGATTGAGGCAGGTGGAATGGGGAAGTATTTTCAGAGATTGAAGTTCTGAAAGAGTGGAATGCTTTATTTTTTTAGAAACTTGCGTAAGACGTTTTGTGTTATTGTCATGAAAAACGACGACCTGTTGATCAAGAGTTAACTGAACGTCTAACTCAATAGCGAGATGTTGTTGAATAGCTAGAAGAAAAGAAGCGAGAGTATTTTCGGGAATGTATGTAGGAAGCTTTTTGTCATTTTGATGATATGTTCCGTGAATTCCACGATGGGCGAATAAGCGGCTAGTTAGGCCAGCTAGCGAGATGGGTTTTATTGAATTCATAGGGAAATGAGTTTTGGTTAACATGATATTTAGGATGTTCGGTGATTTTTTCATGATATAATCTGACTAGGTGCCATTGTAGCTCAGTTGGTAGAGCAGCTCATTCGTAACGAGCAGGTCGCAGGTTCGATCCCTGTCAATGGCTCCATTTTTTAATTTAAAAAATTGATAGCTGAGGTAGCACTTAGAGCGCCATCTGCTGCGGCGGTAACTAATTGGCGGGTGTTTTTCGAGCGGCAATCGCCAGCTACAAAGAAGCCAGGAAGATTAGTAGAACAATTATCGTCAGTAATAGGGAATCCAGATTCGTCGATAGCTAGTTGTTGATTTGTTGTAAAATTCTGAAGAAGATGTGAACTAGGGAAAATACGACCAATTTCAATAAAGAGGCCACTGACGCTAAGGAGGTTGGGTTTGGATGGATCTTGCCTAAGTGAAGCGTCTAAATCCTTGGTGAGAATGAGCCCTTTGAGGTGATTGTCAGCAATCTGAAAAGATTTAATTTCAGTATTAGTGATAATAATAACATTGGTGCGGGATTTTAGCTTATGAAAAAGCAGTTCTTCGGTGCGAAAAGTATCAGAACGGTGGATGAGATAGACATTTTGACATAGATCAGCAAGATAGAGTGCAGAAAGGACTGCGGAATTACCACCGCCTACTACGGCTACATCTTGATTTTTATAGAGTGGGCCATCGCAAGTAGCACAGATGGCGATACCTTTGCCTAGGAGCTGATCTTCTTCTGGAAGGTTGAGTTTACGGCGCGTGGTGCCGGTGGCAAGAATGACGGTTTTTGCTTGATAGATTTGATTTTTAGTGTAAATCTGATAGATTGAATCTTGAAGGTTCAATTCTTGAACGGTCTGATAGGTAATGCTGAGGCCAAGATCGTGCAATTGCTGGTGAAGATGAGTGGCGAATTCTTGCCCAGAGATATTGGGAAGGGCTGGATAATTTTCTATAAGTGGAGACTGAATGATTTGTCCGCCAAAAATGGTTGATTCTAAGAGAAGTACGGTTTTATTTGCTCGAAGAGCGTAGAGGGCGGCAGTCATACCAGCAGTGCCAGCGCCAATAATTGCAATATCATAAATCATAAAAATATTATACCAAGTCTATTTTAAAGTAGTCATGATATTATTATAGATAATGGTACAGCTTGGAGTTAAAACTGGAAGAAGTCGATTGATGGATTGGATAAGGGGATTATCTGGCGAGAAAGAAAAAACATGGGATTTTGAGCTGATCAGACATAATAAGGAAATGATGGCAAGAATCTTTTTAGCGGCAATTAAGAAATATAATGTTGAATTGTCGCAAAGAGAGATGGTGGATAAAAATGGGGTTCATATTGCTGAACAAATAATTTCTCCAGAGGGGTTCAAGTTGGTTGTGGGTTATCATACCGATCAAATAACTGAAGAAAGAGAGGTGGCAGCAGGTACAGGGGTTTATGTACAAAAATTAACCACAACAATTTACTCCAATTTAGTGATTGGATACAATTGGCAGAAAGAATTAATCGTAGTGATAGAAGTCGATGCTGATCTAAATGCCTATTCAGGTATATATGTGTTCAATAGACAAAATGTTTTTAAGGTAAAACACAGTTGGTTTTCTGACATGTTTCATATTTATGATCGAAGTGAAAATATGATAAAAAATATACTCACTTTTATAAGTTCAAATAATCGAACGACTTTTATGGTGGATAGTGAGGTGAATAGAGAACTAACGGATTCAAGTGGCAAAAGAGTATTAATTTATATGAGGCAATTAGAAGAGAGGGAAGATTTTGTGAAATTTTTTAGGAAATTCGCGAAATAGTCAAAAGAGAAGAAATAGAGTAATATAAAGAGAATAATAGGAGATGATGATGAACGAAGGAGATGTGAAAATTTTAGCAATTGTGGGGATGAGCGGATCGGGAAAGTCGGTGGTGGTAGATTATCTAACGGACAAGGGTTATCCTAAAGTATATTTTGGGGGAATGATATATAAGGAGATGGCGAGACGCGGTATTGAAAGAACTGCTGATGGTGAAAGCGAAAAACACTTTCGAGAAATGATCCGAGAGACAGAGGGGAAAGATTGGGTTGTTAAGCAGGTGATTGAGGAAACAAAGAACTTAATAAATGCTGGCCAGAAAAAAATTATTCTTGATGGGCTTTATTCTTGGACGGAGTATAAAACTTTAAAAAAAGAGTTTCCTGGGCAGTTGACTGTGCTCGCTGTGGTGGTGCCAAAAGCCCTGAGGCATTTTAGGGTGGGTAAGAGGCCAGAAAGGCCGTTCAATACGAAGGAAATTCAGGAGCGGGATCGTTCTGAAATAGAAAATCTGGAAAAAGGTGGTCCAATTGCTATGGCAGATTATTATGTGCTTAATGATGAGAGTGTTGCTAAGTTACATGATGATATCGATGTGATCCTTGGTAGGATAGATTTTTAATTGAACTTCAGGTAATTTTAGGAATAATAATGAAGACATTGGTAATAATTGATGGGAAAAGCGTATTTTATAGGGGGTATTTTGCGATGGGGAATTTATCAATGTCGGATGGTACTCCTACCTCTGGAGTGTATGGATTTGCAACCATTGCAACTGAAATTGTAAAAAAATTAAAACCAGATCAAGTGGTAGTGGCCTGGGATAAGGCGAAAACCTCAATAGCTAAAAGATTAGCCATTTATCCAGAGTATAAGGCTGGAAGGACAAAACCGCCAGAAGATTTTTTTGCACAAATTCCACTATTGAAGGAATTAATAATGGCCCTAGGTTGGGATTTTCTGGAGGCAGACGAATATGAGGCGGATGATATAATTGGCACGCTAGCGCGACAAGCTGATGAGGCGGGCGACTATATGACATATATAGTATCTTCTGATCTTGATATGCTGCAGATAGTTGATGAAAATACACGGATGTATCGTTTAATTAAGGGATTCTCGAATATTGAAGAAATTGATGTTGCGGCGATCGAGGAAAAATATGGTATTTCTAAAAACCAGTTTTTAGACTTAAAAGCATTGAAGGGGGATAATTCGGATAATATTCCTGGAGTGCCAGGAGTTGGAGAAAAAACTGCAGTTAAATTATTAAATGATTATGGCAGTTTATCTGGAGTATATGAACATATTGAAGAAATTTCTGGAACAGTGCGTAAGAAATTAGAAGCGGGAAAAGAGTTGGCACAGATGTCATATGAACTTGCAAAGATTATGACTGATGCACCAGTAGATCTTCGTCAGGTACAAGAATTAAAGATTAACCCTAAGAAGATAATTGCGACATTAAAGAAACTCGAGTTTAACTCATTGATTAGAAAATTTAAGGCTGAATTTAGAGATTATGGGGTGGATGATGAGAATGGGGGGAGAATTGAGGGGGCTAAGCAGCGAACAGTAATTAAGATGAACGGGTCTGGTTCTTCAGATATGGGTCATAGTGTGGGGAGGATAGAAATTCCAGACGATTTGATTATGGCGACAGATCTAAAAGAGAAGATGCATATGTCAGAGAAACTGGCAGAGCTAATTTTAAATGGGGGGAGGCAGATTTGGGATTTAAAGCAGGCAGATTTTCTACTTAATCCACTTAAAAGGGGTGAGGCGATAGAGAGTAATCAGATCGAACTGACATTAGATGATCCATGCGAGAGGATCTTGCGAGGCGAATATACTGATGCGGAAAAAATGGAGTATATCGAGCAGGTTGGAGCTTTGAAGGAGATTCCTAAATTGTATCGCATTCTAACTGATTTTGATTTACCATTGATTCCAGTTCTTTATGAAATGGAGAAAACTGGAATTCTTATCGATCATGAATATTTTAAAGAACTCGAGAGAGAATTTACTCAGAAGGTTGAGGGACTTGAACAAAAAATTTATACAGTAAGTGGGGTGAAATTTAATATTAATTCACCAATACAATTATCAAAAGTATTGTTTGAAGAGTTAGGGTTGCCTACTAAGGGTATCAAGAAGACGACACGTGGTTTTTCGACTGGGGTAAATGAACTTGAGAAGCTTGATGGTCTACACCCAATAATTGGGTTGATAAAAGAATATCGTGAGGTTTCTAAATTGCTATCAACCTATATTTTACCACTGCCAGAGTTGGCGGGCGAAGATGGGCGAATTCATACTACCTTCACACAAGACGTGACGGCTACTGGCAGATTGTCAAGTGTAAATCCGAATTTACAGAATATTCCAGTGCGATCTGATGATGGTAAGCGAATCAGGACTGGATTCGTGGCGAGTGAAGGGAAAATTTTAGTTTCAGCTGATTATGCTCAATTCGAGTTAAGATTGGCGGCGGCCCTAGCAGGAGACACTAAGTTAATAGAATCATTTGCACAGAATGTAGATATTCATACTAAGACGGCAGCTGAAGTATTTGGGATAAGAATGGATGAAGTGAGTAAGGCACAACGTAGGGCTGCTAAGGTAATTAATTTTGGTGTGCTATACGGAATGAGTCCTAAAGGTTTGGCTGATTCAGCGGAGATGAACTTTTACGAGGCAAAGAAGTTTATTGACGACTATTTTGTGGTGAGAAAGCCAATAAAGGATTATCTAGAAAAAACCTTAACACAGGCGCGCGAGGAAGGGTTCGTAGAGACTTACTTTGGCCGAAGACGACCAACGCCAGATGTTAAATCATCAAATTTTATTGTACGGTCGGCAGCGGAAAGAGCGGCCCAGAATATGCCAATTCAGGGGACAGAGGCTGATTTAATGAAGAGAGCAATGATCCGAGTAAATAATTTATTGAAGGAAAAATACCAAGAAAAGGCAAAGATGATTTTGCAGGTACACGATTCATTGATTATTGAATGTGACTTAGGTTTTGAAAACGAAGTGGCAAATGATTTGGTGAGAATAATGGAGTCAATTGCGCCAGAACTGCCAGTAAGATTAAAGGCAGACGTTTCAGTGGGAGTGAACTGGGGTGAATTATAAGCTAGGTATCTATCAAGCGCCAGAAGGGGGAATTATTTTTGATGTTGATGTGGAGTCGGAAACAATGTGGGCGACCCAGGTGCAGATTGCACAATTATTTGGAGTGGATAAGACGGTTATTTCTAGACATCTAAAGAATATTTATAAGGATGAGGAATTAGATGAGGAGAAGACATGCCAGAAGCAAGATGAGGTGAGAAAAGAGGGGAATAGACAGGTACGACGAGAAGTTAAGAGGTATAATCTTGATGCTATTATTTCTGTCGGCTACAGAGTAAACTCAATGAAGGCAACGAAATTTCGTGTTTGGTCGAACCAGATTTTAAAGGAATACATTACTAAAGGTGTAGTAATTAATAAGAATCAGCTTGAGAAAACGTCAGGATTGGAGGCGGAGAAGAAGCTGGATGAAATAAAAACAGCTATGCTGATTGTTGAACGAGTGATCAGGGAGAACGAGCTGTCGAGCGGGGAGGCGAAGGGGGTATTGGAGATTATTTCGAAATATACGCGAAGTTTTCAGGTAATCGATGAATATTTGAAGGGCAAAATTATTTTGTCGAATAATCGACGAGCTAGACATGAATTATCTGGAATTGAAATCGAGAACCTAGTGATGGATCTGAAGGAAAAAATGGGGGAAGATGGAAATTTTGGTGTTCTTGGTGCGGAATATAGTGATTTTGAGGAGTTTGCCAAAAGAATTCGGTATGAATATGAGGAGGGCGATTCGGTTTCTAAAAAGGCAGCAAAATTATTATATTTTGTAGTAAAGAATGAGCCATTTATAAAAGGAAACCAACAGATTGGCGGTTTACTATTTGTGGTGTATTTAGCCCTAAACCAAATTCAGTTAAGTAGTATGGGGGAGACGAAAATTTCAGATCAAGCTTTGACGGCTTTGGTGTTATTGATATCTGAGAGCGTGAGGACAGAAAAAGAACTACTAGTTAATTTAATCTGTAAGTTATTGGATAATTAATGGTATAATAGTGGGGATGAAAGATCTCGCTAAAGATCTCAAAGAAGTTTACGTCAAACATCGGACTATGTTTACATTGATGGTGGTGACGACTATTTTTTCGATTATCTTATTTATCTACTCGATGGTAAATTTGCATCCGAACGCTTCGGTTGTGAAGGTGAGTTATGGAGATATCGGTCGATATCAGGGGGGTGAGTGGTCTTCAATGTCTAATTCTGGTGGTTATCATGATGGTTCGTGGCAAGCGATGTTAGTATACCCATTATTTGCTCTGATTTTTGGAACGTTGCATAATGTAATCGCTCTAAGAATTTTTCGTAAGAAAGGCGATAAGATTGCAAGCGTTTTCTTAGCGGTGACGATTGCTTTAATTTTATTTGCGACGTTGATTCTTTGGAGATTACTTGGTGAAGGTTAAAGATAAAAACGTAAAGAAGAAGACGAAGCAGGTAGTGCGGTCAGATTGGGCGGACCTTGAGATTCCGTTGGGGAAAAGAACAAAGAAATATCGGTTGCTTGAGATATTACCTGGCGCTTTATCATATACGATGATTATTTTGTTATTCGTATTATCTATAATTAGTCCAGCACTTGGTTCCTATTATCTACTTTTAATTATTGCGACAACTTTAGTGAAGGCGGTAGGAATTGTTTATCGTACGATTCAGGGATACAATGCTGCTAAGAGAGCGGAAAAAGTTGACTGGCATCAAAGATTTATTGATCTTGAAAATCCGCACGAACGATACGAAGAGCTTTTGAAGTATAAGTGTAAAGAATTTGCATTTAATGAACATATTGAAAATTTGAAATTATTATCGGTGGGGAAGGATTTAGTGTTGTCTGATTCGGGTGAAGATGCCAGCGGAAAAATAATTACTTTCCCAAAGCCAAAAGATATCTATCATGCTGTGATTATGGTGGCGTATAATGAGGGTCTTGAGACGTTAATTCCAACGGTTGAAGCGGTGCGTGACGGTAGTTTTGATAATGAGCGAATAATTTTTGTGTTCGGATATGAAGAACGAGGTGGTGAATCGATAAAGGAGAGTGCAAGAATACTGAAGGAGAAATTCAAGGATGATTTCTTTGAGTTTATCCCTGTAATGCACCCCAAAGATTTAAAGGGCGAAATTCAGGGTAAGGGTCCAAATTTAAATTATGCCGCTGGTGAATTGCTCGATTTTGTGAATAAAAAGAAGATTCCTCTAGAAAACGTAATTGTTACGTCTCTTGATTCTGATAATAAAATGAGTAAATGGTATTTAGACTATGTGGCGTATCAATTTATTGTTCATCCTAATAGGCAGCACTTAAGCTATCAGCCAGTTTCGTTATTTACTAATAATATTTGGGATGCGCCTGCACCTATGCGGATTATTGCGATATCAAACTCTTTCTTTAATATTATCTCATCGATGCGTTCACATACTTTAAAGAATTTTGCGTCACATTCTCAACCACTTTTGGCACTTTCTGAGATGGGATTCTGGAGTAAGAAGACGATTGTGGAAGATGGGCATCAGTATTGGCGTTCGTTGTTTTTCTTTAAGGGTGATTATGAAGTATTGCCAATTCATGTGGCGATTTATCAAGATGCGGTGATGGAGGAAACTTTGATTAAAACATTAAAGGCTCAGTTTGTACAGTTGAGGCGTTGGGATTATGGTGCGTCAGATGTGGCATATGTTGGGGTTAGATTATTTTCGAGAGATCGTAAGAGGAAGAGTGGGATGGCTTTTTTCCCACTTTTTGCGAAGTTCATGAGGCTACTTGAAGGCCATGTGACCCTGGCGGCAATTTCGCCAATGGTGGCATTTGGTGGATGGGTGCCAAAAATTATTAATTCAAGATCGAAGGATTTACTCACGTTTAACTTACCAAATACAATTAGCTTGATTCAGATTTTTGCGTCGGTTGGATTAATGACTACGATATTGTTATCACTTAAGATGTTGCCGCCAAGACCAAAGGATATTAAGACACCAAGGATTTTAATGATTTTACAGTGGTTACTAATGCCAGTAGTAGCAATTGTATATCAGTCATTTGCAGCTTTTTATTCTCAGACTAGGCTTTTAACGGGGAATTATATGGAGAAGTTTGATGTAACCAAGAAGGTTGTAAAGCCAAAGAAAGTACCGAGAGGGGAGAGTTAGACTGAAGATATAGAATTAAGAATAACCTCGGAAAGTCCGAGGTTATTGGTATAAGTATTTCTTAAAGACATAAAAAAGCGCCAGTAATGGCGATTTTATATATGGTGGGTCGCGAGGGATTCGAACCCCCGACTTCCTCCGTGTAAAGGAGACACT
>ERZ772974.2607-NODE-2607-length-10940-cov-3.615893_pt1 | contig 10940 bp, 7 predicted proteins | sample MGYA00580671_ERZ772974 | MGnify/ENA primary metagenome ERZ772974 (study PRJEB29015, sample SAMEA2738065) | human oral metagenome | biome: human oral; feature: human-associated habitat; material: saliva | place: China | collected 2218 ... | reverse complement strand
GGCAAAGGCGGTTATACTGCTATGGATTATTTCCGTGATAGCGTGCGTATTAACATGAATGCCATCTTTAATGGTGAAGATGGCTATGCACAATCTGTAATAATGCAACAAATAATGAATAATGACATACAAGCGTGGAGTAACGTAATTGATAATCATTTAAATGGACAACCAATTACTGGGAGTGTAAAACTCATGGACAGCCCTATGGTATTACAGCTTATAAACGCTGTTGGTGAAATCGATATTAATCCAAGCGTAATAAAAAAAGCATTAAATGGGAAACATGTAGGGCAAATGGATGCTGAAGTATTAAAGCAGTTACCCAAAAAAATCGCTAATCCTATTGCTATTTTTAAGAATTATGATCCAGTAACTAAACAAGTCATTCCTAATGAATACGTTGTGGTATTGGATGCATACGCTAATAATAAACAGGGAATTAATGCTAGTGGCGAGAATATTCAAGTTGTAATTAAAAATACAACAGTATTTAATGGACGTAAAAAAACATGGCAAGCTAATAAAATTAAAACAATAACTCCGAGACGCAATGCTAATTGGTACATAAATCAGTTGAACAATGGCAATTTGGTTTATTGGAACACAAAAAAAATAAACCGCTTAGTAACCAGCAACAGGCAACAAATCGCCCAACTAGGTACTAAACAGTTTATATTTAACAATAGTATACCAAATGAAAAAGATTTAGACAAGCTCAGAAAGAAACATAATTATCAGTACTACCAATCCGCATGGCATGGTTCGCCGTATGACTTTGATGAATTTGATTTAGGTAGTATCGGTGGTGGTTTAGGAACACAAGCATTTGGTTGGGGGTTATATTTTACTGAAAACAAAAATGTAGCTGAAAAATATAAAGTAGAGCGTAAATCTAAAAATAAATTTACTTTAAATGGTAATGATATACCAATTGAGTATGCTCCTGTTATAGAGCAGATATTTGGTGGCATTAATGTAGAGAACAATAAAGAAAGCCTATTAAATCGGTTAGTCCTCAACAGAGATGCTGAGCAAAGTAATTTAGATTTAGTTGCTAAAAATCTGAATGAATTAGATGGTGTTTTAGATTTTATAACACAAAATAGTAAATTTGCTATTAATAAACTACCAACACTTGTTGATAATAAGTTTGAACGAATGGCAACTGTTATATTAAACGATGCTAAAACCAAAGCTAAATCTGATAACAAACGAGTGAATAAAGAATACCTATTTGATGTTATTGAGGAGCTGCAGAAAAGATACAATAAACATTATATTTTTTATAATGATATCGTTTTAAAAAATTCATATCTAATTGATAACATTGATAATTTTGAAGTAACTTCTGTTTACAAACCAACACTATATAATGTTGAAATTCCAGATACAGATACAATGTTAGATTACTCAAAACCAATTAACGAACAGTCGGAATATGTTTTAAACAAAATAAAACAATTAGATCCGACTGACATTAATAAAACTGGTAAGGAATTTTATAATGATTTATCAGAACGTTTAGGTGGCGACAAAAACGCATCTCTTAAATTAAACGAGTTAGGTATAAAAGGGATTAAATACAAACATGGTCTTAGTCATAATTTTGTAGTGTTCGATGATAAAGCAATCAAAGTCATTGAAAAGTACAACCAATCTGTTAATGGCATGACTGAAATCATGAGCGATGGTGAACGCATTATCAGCATTTTCAAAACCGCAGATAGAAGTACATTCTTACACGAGATGGGGCATGTATTCTTTGATGACATTCAAAAATTAGCATCTATGGACAATGCACCTAGTCAACTTGTAACAGATTGGAACAAGTTGAAAGAGTGGAGCGGTTGGATTGATGGCGAAAACGTAGACAATACCAAAGCACATGAGAAATTCGCACGAGGTTGGGAATGCTATTTACGAAACGGTGAAGCACCAACTAAAGGACTACAACGAGTATTCCGTCAATTCTCTAAATGGTTAACTCGTATTTATCGCAGTGTACAACGTTTAGGCGGTGAAGTACCATCTGACATTAAAGATATAATGGCACGCATGATAGCTACACAAGATGATATTGAAAACTACGCACATGAACAAGCATTAGAGCAATTTGAAAATACAAAATTGTATCAACAGTTGAGTGAAAGCGAACAAGCACGAGTGCAAGGGTACATTGCTGATATTAAAGAAAAAGCAAAAGAACGTGTAATGCGTAAGTACATGAAAGAGTTAGACAATCGACCTATTAAAGAATGGGAAGAAGTGAAAGACGATGTACAAGTTGCAATAGAAAAACGATTAATCGAAGAATATCCTATCTATAAAGAACATCAACGATACATGGCATTGGGTGATGGTGCATTGGAAAATACTCAATATCGAACTATTGAGGGGTTAGAAAAAGCGGAACGTGAGGAAGCTGGCAGTACTTACGATGAAGCAGTAGCACAGGAAATGGAAAACGCTAGAAATGAGTTTGTTAATGATCCAAACGCAGGCAAATCTAACCAAGAAATAGCCGAAGAAATGCTACTATCCAATCAAGGACAAATGGAACTTACTCAAGAGGAAGCACGCTTGATTAAGGCACATACTAACAAAGACCTTGCTAAGAATTGGGAACTACTAAGCAAATTACAAAAGCTTGGCCCTAACAGTGAAAATCTTGATGAGGAATTGAAACCAATTGAAAAAGAATTGACGAAAGCTGAACGCATCAAGAAAGACAATGCAATGGTAGCACAGGAATTAGGTAGTGTATCCAAAGAACTTGATACTGCACAAGAACGCATTGAAAAGCTAAAAGCACAGTTACAAGAACGCATTGATGCGGTGCGTGCAATTCGTGATGGTGGATTTGGTACTATTCCGAAATACGTGGAACGTGCTAAAAATGAATTAGGAGATTTGACATTATCTCAAGCTAGCCAGTACAAGAAATACCAAAATCAAGCGGTACGAGATGGCAAAAAGGCAGATAGTGCATTGGCAACTGGTAAAGTAGATGAAGCATTACATGCTAAACAATCACAAATGCTAAACCAAGCAAGGGCAAGAGTAGCGTTTGAAAATTCAAAAGCCATTAAGAAATTGCGTGTTAAATTGTTAGACCAATTGAACCGCATGACACGTAGTCAAAACCCTATCATGGTTGAGCCTAATATGCGTTATTTCTATACACACATGGCATACCAAATGGGATTGACTAAGTACGATGGCCTACAACCTGTTAATGGGTTCGATATGATGGCCGTGATTAAAGCACTCGATGCAGATGCTGACATTATGGGCGATAAGGAAGCGACTGTACAACTTGAACAATGGATATACGAAATGTTCGATGCTAAATCACCTAGAACGTTTAGTACTCTTAAAATGAGCGAACTCGAACAGTTAGAGGAACTCATGACAGGTATGTACAAAAGCGGTAGAACTCAATATGAGGGAAGCACACTAATCGATGAAAAAGGAAATAACGTTACATTTGATGAAGCTATATTCCAAATCATTGATAAGGCAGCCGAAACATTTGGTAGAGATAATGGGAATGTATTCAATGAGTTAAACAACCGCAGCCGTGCTGATGCATTGTCTAACACGTTAAATAACTTTAACTTATCATTATTGAAAGTGGAAACATTCTTACGCAGATTAGATGGCGGAAAGAACGGCCCTGCAGTTAGATATATTTACGAGCCAATTAATAAAGCTACTCAGAAATTTAACGAGTACAAAGAAAAATCTATGTATAGATTGGCCAGAGATGTAAAAGCGGTATATTCCAAGAAACAACTATTTGATGTTCGTAATGATCATCTTTATAGCGTAGGCGAATTGCGCAACGTTACCAAAGAGCAAATTATCATGCTTGCTTTAAACTGGGGAACAGAAAAGAATAGACAACGTGCATTGGAAACTATCCAAAGTAATGAAGTAGAAATGGAACGAGCGTTCCAAGAATACATGACCGATAAGGACTGGGAATTTGTAATTCGTACATGGGAACATATCAATTCATTCTACGAAGAGCGTAGTAATGCACAAGAGGAATTGTATGGTAATCCTTTGAAGAAAGAAAAGGGGGTTACATTCACAATTGGCGGTAGAGAAATACAAGGTCAGTATTTCCCTATTGTGTACAATCCTAAAGTAAGTGCTAAAGTATCTGATTTTGAAACAGAGAATATTGCTAAAACGATGATTGCTAGTAATGCAATCTTTGGTACTGGCATGGGTGCTACTAAATCACGTTTAGATGTAGTTAAAGGTAAATCCTTGATGCTTGATTTTGATGTTATTCCTAATGCTATTACGGAAGCAATTAACCACGTTACTATGCGAAAAGCAGTAACCGATGTAAATAAGTTAGTTGGTAATAGCCGTTTCCAAGAGTACATCGTTGATAAATTCGGAATGGAAACCTATCAATTCTTGCGTACATGGGTTAGAGATAACTGGAAAGATGAAGCAGCAAAACTCGATGCATGGGGTAGATTGGTTATGACACTCAAGAAAAACACCTCTACCGCAGTTATGGCTGGCCGTGTATCAGTAGCTTTACAAAATGCGTTGAACATTCCTGTTGCCATGTATCGTATTGGTGTAGGAAATACACTCAAAGCAATTAGTGACGCAGGTATTGGGTTCTATGGTGTAGGTACAGCCAAGTACAACGCAACACGTGATTTTGTTTTAGGTCAATCAATCTTTATGAGGGAGCGTGTTCAAACACTAGATAAGGATTTGAAGCAAGGCTTATCCATTGATGGTAAAGGCTTACGCATAGGTGATACAAATGTTGGTGGTTATAAGGCTGAACAATTAGCTAATATTCGTGATGATATTAATCAAATGGGATTCAGACTTTTAACAGAAACAGATTTTGCACTATCCATTCCAGTATGGAAATTTGCCTATGACAAAAAAATACTTGAACTACAATCTAAAGAGGGTTTAACCGCTGAATTTGTAGAGCAAGAGGCGATAAGTGCTGGTGATAGAGCGGTGCGAGATATATTCGGTAGCGGCGATACAAAAGACAGTGCAGGCATCCAACGTTCAAGAAATGCACTCACTCAACTATTTGTACCGTTCTATTCCTACGCTAACACTTTGTACAATATCATTGCTGAGGGTAACTATGCACGGAAAGACCAAGGCGACTATGGACAATTCGTGCGTATGCTATGGTGGACTTTGACCGCACAAGCGCTTGGTATGATGGTGTACAAAGCTATGACAAATGGAGATGATGATAGCCCTGAAGATTTGGCAAAATTCTTTGGGGAAGAATTGGTATCACAAGCTACTATGGGTGTACCTATTGTGCGTGATATTTCCAACATGGCTATGAAATACATTCTAGGTGAAAAGGTATTCAATAAAGGGAATACAGTAATGGCCACATCAATCGTTGAAAAACTATATGATGTAGGCAGTGCAATTGTATCGCCTAATAAAGGTGCTATGGATGTAGGTAGAAGCCTATCACAAGTATCTAACCGAATTACAGGGTTCAGTGATACTGTAACAGATGGATTATGGACATTAGCTAAATTTGCACTAACGGACACGGATGCAAAACTAGAAGATGTCATTATGGCTATCATGTTTGATAGACGATTGAAAGATAAAAAATCTAAGAAGAAAGATAAGCATTAATAAATAAGGACTACTCAATTATGGGTAGTCCTATTTAATTAGAAAGGGGAACAAATATGATACCAGAAGTCAAAAAACCTAGTGTAGTTTATCAATGTGATGGAGCAAATAAGAAATGGGTATGGCCGTATGATTTTAATAAAGTTGAAGATATAGCTTTAATCATTGTTGGTGCTGACGGCACTGAAAGCGTGCAAACAGGAAATATCGATTACGACAAGGAAAACAAAATATTAACATATCCTGCTGATGGTGAGCCATTAGACAATACTCACAAGATTATTCTTGAACGTAGAACACCAATCGAACAGGACACTGATTTGCCTGACGAATATCCTTTCCAAAATATTGAACACATGACGGATAAGGTAACATTGATTTTGCAAGAAATGCAGGAGAAGATGAATAGAGCCTTATTAATCCGTGTGAGTAGCGATGAGGATGCAACTACAGTTGCACGTAAGATTGTAGATACATCAACAAAGGCAGCGAATGATGCGATTGATGCGTATACAAAAATCAAAGCAGAAAGCGAGGCTATCAATGCTAATGCAGAAACGATTAAAACATTGGGCGGTGAAATTACAGAATTAAGCCGTACAGTCGATGATAAATTGGCAACTAGCAATACGGCACTTGATACATCTAGTGCTAATGTAACGAAAGCAGAAAAGTTAGTATCAGATGCAAAAGCATATGCAGGACAAACAACTGTAGATAAGCGTGATATTAATGAGTTAGTCAGTCAAGCACGCAATTTAAAAACAGACATTGACAATAAACAAACATCAATGGCAAGTGCTGCTAAACAAGCAACAGATGCGGCGGAACGTGCAGAAGCCGCAGCCAATAAAGCGGAACAAATCGCTTTGCCTCGTGGCGGTGGTTTGATTACAAAAACCGAAGCAGATACAAAGTTTGTATCTAAAGATAGCCTATATGGCATCGTATCCGTCAAAGACTTCGGGGCGGTCGGTGATGGTGTAGCAGACGATACGGCAGCATTCAAACGTGCTAACGATAATTTGAAAAACAAAATATTGTTAATCCCTAATGGCATCTACAAAGTGAATGAACATGTTTCATTTGATACTGTTGATAGTGTTATGGATATGGGAACATATAGCAATATCAAACCATTCTATCCTACTGAAACACCGATGTTAAAAGGTGCATCCAATATCGCATTTGTTAAAAATATCCGATATGGTGATGAAGTCAACCAATGTCAAGGCTTTACCTACAACGATAAAAAGAATGTATTTGTACTAGCTTGTATCAATAGTGATGGCACAAAGCAAAATATATATGAACTCAATCCAGATACATTCGAAATTGTAGGTACGTATAAGTTTAGCGACCAAGACAGAATGGGGCATTGTAACACTATGTGCTACAACAAAAACACGAACAAAATTTATCTTGCTAATGGTTTGAAGAATGGGAATAACTTATCTGTATTTAATGCGGATACTATGACATTTGAAAAGACTATTACATTGAATGAACGTGTATTTAATATTGGATATGATCCTATCACACGAACTTATGTAAGCATCGTACCAATTAGCGGTCAACAACGATTGCGTGAAGTCAATTTGTACAATGATGATTTTCAAAAAATGAAAACCTATCAAATTGATTACCAATATGATGACTTTAATAACAATGGTGCGTTAATGCTTAACGGATGCATCATGAGTGCAACGCTCGGTAGTTTGGTAGAATGTACACCGTTCGGAACAGTCAAACAAATTATTGAGATTAATAAGACTACAGAAATTGAGGATATAGCATATTACAATGGCAAATTCTATTTTGCGGTTTTAACTATGCAACCTAACAAGCGACATAAAGTTGATATTTATGTTGGTGATCCAAATAAGGATTATCAGAACTCTATCAATACTGCAAGATTGGCTAACCTTGATTACCTTAAATTAACTGGTGGTAATGTAACTGGTGCAATTAAAATGGCTAACGATACATTGATTGAGGGATATAAGCCTGATGGACATGGTGTTGGTATGGCTAAAGTATCTACCGCTGGCAACGTTGAACTTGGTGATGATTCTGTTAATACATATGTTAAAGGCAAAGAATTTAAATACTATGATGGCACAGATAGCTACACAGTATTAACCACCAAACATTATGACAAGGCTATTTATAGCAAGACTAAAGCGGACGAAGTATTTGTCAAAAAAGATGATGCAGGTTCATTTGGTTTTCCTTATTCTAAATTAGATACCGCAACAGATTGGAACACACTCACAACGCAAGGGTGCTATGAAATTAATTTTGATGGCGGTGCTAATAATCCGCCACGTTCGCATAAGCAAGGTATGTTGATTGTCTTTAACTTTGGAGATGGCAAATTAATCGACCAAACATTGCATGCATTAAATGGTGAAACCTATCATCGTACTTTCATGGCTGATGAATGGGGCAGCTGGGGAAGAGTACAAACATCCTTAAATAGCAGATTGCAATTGTGGAGTGCGAACGGAACAAACGAGGTATACATAGATGGCTAAGTTAGTAGTAAATATTAAAGGTCAATCCGAGGAATTTGGATTGACAGATGATGCACGAGATATTGGCGGTAATGATTATTTAACTGTATCTAACGGAAACAAAAAACAGTACGCACGATTAGGGAATAATGTTACTAAGTTAATCCTTAGAAAAAACAATCAGAAATTCTATGTGCAAAAAGATCCGACTTTTTTTGAAAATAAAACGTTTAGTGTTGTTGAAAAAACACATGCGTTTGATATTTATTTACCGATAGGCAAATATTTTATCGTTCCAGGCAACAAAGAAGTTATTGTATCGAAATCAAATTTTTATAAAGTCATATTAAATCGTTATAGTTCTATAGTAAATATATATAGTGTTGAGATTAAAAATGATACAGATAGAATTCTTTATAATCGGAGAGTTGCAATCATGAAGAATTTCACCATTAGTAGATCAAATAAAATAGACTAACAATTACAGGGAGCATAGTATGATAGAAATCTTTATTCCAATATTTAACGAGGTGTTCAATGTGAGTGAAGCGGTACGCATATCATTGGCTATATTCACAACAGTTATTCTTGTGTTTATAGATACAGTTTTACGAGTATTAGTGGAAGCAAGGAATTACAACCTAGCAACCAATAGAGAAGTTACAATCAAAAATACTGTATTAGCTATCCTGTGGAGAGGTTGGGCTACAGTAGAAATTAACGGAAAGCATAAACGATTTTTAGTAAGTGGTAAGCTACGAGCGGATATGACTAAGAAATTAGTCAAATCCTATCCGTGGCTTTTTTTATTGGCATTCATTCTATTAACATTGCCTGATGTGGTAGTACCTGTATTAGGCCGTGTGGATGTATTCCTATGCACATTGTTGTATTTGATACCTATATTTATCGAATTAGCATCGTGTGTAGAAAACATGATAGAACTCGAATTAGTAGAAACGAGGTGGTTCAAGCGTGCAATAGGATTGTTTAAACAGGTGATTGATTTCGTCAAATCGGTAAAGGAAGCGATTAAATGAAGATTAACTATGAGGATATGATTACGCTGATTGCCTTGGCTAGTGCGTTAATCATGACTATCTATCTTGAACAAAAAGATTTGGCAAGCGTTATAGTCGGTGTATTGGGCGGTTATATTGGTGCAACAGGCGGTGTTAAGCGTTCCCAATATATGAAAGAACAAGAAGCAAAAAAGGAAGATATTGGGTGCTAATATTAGCACCCTCTTTTAGTAAAGGAGATATGAATATGAAAGTTGGTAAATATTTTGATGAAAGCGAATTTGCGTGTAAATGTGGCAATCACGGATTTCATGATGATGGCACACCTTGCCTAGATCATGTGATTGATAAACGATTGGTGGATTTGCTAGATGCAATTCGTGAACGCTTGGGTGTTCCTGTATATATTTTGAGTGGTTATCGTTGCCCTACCCATAATGCAGAAGTAGGTGGTGTATCTAACTCTCAACACGTTTTGGGTACGGCTGCAGATATTACATACGATGGAATTGATGTAGATTATCTAGCTAATTTAGCAGAAGAATGTGCAAGCGAAGTGTTAGGCGAAGGAATTGGCATTGGCAGATATTACTTTCAAGATTTCGTGCATGTAGATGTACGTGGTTATGATGCACGATGGAACGATTTAGACTAAATTTAATTAAACGAGGTGTAAGCCATGTTAATTAGTAAGTTGATACAAAGTATCAAGGAACACTACAAAATAGCCATAGCGATTGTCCTATGCGTTTTTATCGCTATTGTTTGTACATTAATATATCATCACAAACAAAAACAATTAGAAAAGCCTGTTGTACTCGCACAAGAACAGGCGAAATCACCTCAAGAATTGTCAAAAGCAATTCATGTTACTAAACAAGAAGCACAAGAAGTTGTTTCCAAAAAGGAAAGTACTCAACCAATAGCGACTTATTACACACAAGCACCGACTGTAGAAAAGGCTACAGAAAAGGTAAAACAGGATATTGCACATAGCAATCCTAATGTACCTAAAGCAGCAACAGAAAAATCTGATAGAACCGCGGTAGTTGCTAATACCGATGAACAGAAAGTCGATGTGTACAAAATCAATCTAAACAAAGGACACAAGATAAAAGCTGGTGTTACTTTGATAGATAAAAAAGCCTATGAAACCATAGGCTATCAAGCAGGTAAATTTGAAGTGTTAACGCATTTCAATGGACAACATTTAGAGGGCGGTAGCGCACTTTACACAGTAAAGGAATGGTGATCTAAATTATCTCCGAGTTGCACGGATTGCAACAATCAACTATTAATTGACAGTTGAAAATTTATTACTTTGTAACTGAAAGGAAAACATTATGGCACAAGTATTTACATTCAATGGAAAAACACATCAATTCGCAGAAGATATTCAACCAAACAAAGAGGGGTTATACATGGCCACTTTAAAAGACGGCGATAACATAACGTGTGAAATGTGGTTTGTGAATGGTGAATTGAAAAGATTAGTTGAATTGGACTAAACGTATTAGAGGGTAGCTTAATTGCTACCCTCTTTTTTTATTTCGTCAAATATTCGTCAAATTATAATTGTAAAATGTGGTAAAATATGAGAAGTAATATTTACCGCAAGTAAGATTGATTGCAAGTATAATAATAATTGTGAAATAATTGATAATTCATAGTAAATTGGAGTATAATATATTGATATGTTATGACCATGGAGGAGAAAAACATGAAGCGGGTTCTA
>ERZ772974.2605-NODE-2605-length-10942-cov-5.509782_pt1 | contig 10942 bp, 3 predicted proteins | sample MGYA00580671_ERZ772974 | MGnify/ENA primary metagenome ERZ772974 (study PRJEB29015, sample SAMEA2738065) | human oral metagenome | biome: human oral; feature: human-associated habitat; material: saliva | place: China | collected 2218 ... | reverse complement strand
GTTGGCTATGCCACTCACTTCCGCCGGCATCGGATTCGGCTTTACTTTAGTCTTATTATTAGGGCTTTGGGCATTATTAACTTTTAGCGCACTTTTATTCGTTGAGCTCTATCAAACCGCAGAAAGTGATGCTGGTATCGGTACACTCGCAGAACAATATTTTGGTAAAGCAGGACGCATTATTGCTACGGCAGTGCTAATTATTTTCTTATACGCATTAATTGCCGCTTATGTCAGCGGTGGCGGTTCACTACTAAAAGATTTATTACCAGAAAGTTTTGGCGATAAAGTTAGCGTCTTATTATTTACCGTGATTTTCGGTTCATTTATTGTCATCGGCACACATAGCGTAGATAAAATTAATCGCGTGTTATTTTTTGTGATGCTTGCTGCCTTTGCCGTGGTGTTAAGCTTAATGTTGCCAGAAATCAAATTTGATAACTTAATGGCGACGCCAATTGATAATGCTTTAATTATCTCTGCAAGCCCTGTATTTTTGGTTTCCACGGATCCATTCCAAGTTTAAATAAATACTTAGATGGCAACGTAAAAGCATTACGCATTTCTATTTTGGCGGGTTCAGCAATCACCCTTTGTGCTTATATTTTGTGGCAAATGTCGACGCACGGCTTGCTCACACAAAATGAGTTCTTACAAATCTTAAAAGAAGATGCCACCTTAAATGGTTTAGTAAAAGCAACGCTTGCTATCACTGGCAGTAACATGATCGCAGGTGCGGTAAAATTATTCTCAACTTTGGCGCTGGTTACTTCTTTCTTAGGCGTAGGGCTTGGATTGTTGGAATGTATCGAAGATTTATTAAAACGATCTTTTAATATTTCTGCAGGGCGCATCTCACTTGGCTTAATGACATTCATTCCACCACTTGTCTTTGCGCTTTTCTATCCTGAAGGTTTTATTTTAGCGCTAGGCTACGCAGGCCAAATGTTTGCATTCTATGCCGTAGTATTGCCAGTTAGCCTTGTTTGGAAAGCTCGTCGAGCTCACACCAATTTGCCATACAAAGTATGGGGAGGAAATCTGACTTTAATTATCGTATTGGTATTAGGCGTAATCATTACATCTATTCCATTTGCGATTCGTGCGGGTTACTTGCCATTTGTCGTGGGTTAAAAAACAAGGAAAAACCTACCGCACGTCCCAATCTCCATAAAACAAAACGTCGTTCAATCATGAACGACGTTTTTATATTTAGATAAAGTGCGGTGAATTTTTAATTTGTTTTTTAACCGCACTTTGTTTTTATTATCCTTATTTTATTTGCGGTTATTTAAGGTTATTTATATAAGAGTAGAATATCCATAAAAAAATTATAGGTATTATTTTGTTGACTGTTTTCATCGGATTTAATAAACTTGCTATTGTTTAGTTTTTTAGTATGGTATTTAATTTTATTAAATCCAATATTTTTCAACACTTTAATAACCACAATTTTATTATGACTATATCTAGATTATTTGGGAGTGGATTATTTTTAATTTCACCTTTTGTTTTTGCAGAGCCTTCTACTAATTTAAATGTAGAAAAACAAATCGATGCCAAACAACAGAGGCAACAAGCTGAACAAGATGCGGCTATTTTAGCTCAGCAAACGCAATCCGCGAATGTGCGTTTAGAGGGGGAAAAAGAAGCCTCTCGTGGCTTTCCACAAAATGAAGCACAATGTTTTCCTATCAATCAATTGGTGCTGACCGATTATCAAGCTGAAGAAGATTCATCAGCTTCTTCTCTTAAATTAATCCAACCAAGCCAATTCTCTTGGGCATTGAAGTCGGTTTATGCTGAGCGTGATTTTGCGCTGCCGGCTTGTATTGGTTCTGAGGGGATTAATGTCTTACTTCGCCGTATTCAAAATCGTTTAATTGATTTTGGTTATATCACGACCCGCGTGGTGGTGGAGCCGCAGGATTTACGTTCAGGCATGCTCGTACTCACTGTGATTCCGGGTAAAGTGGGTCGTATTCAATTACAAGACCAAAGTGCGATTCCGTTTGCCACCCGTGGTACCTTATGGTTTGCTATGCCAATGGCGCAAGGGGATATATTAAATATTCGCAATATTGAACAAGGTTTAGAAAACTTAAAACGTGTACCGAGTGCTGATGCGAATATGGAGCTTGTGCCAACAGATGCAGTAGGTGAAACCGATGTGGTGATTGCTTATAAGCAAAGCTTACCTTTTCATTTAACCTTGGGACTAGATGATTCAGGCAGTAAAGCTACGGGTCGCTTACAGGGCTCAGCCACGTTTTCTTGGGATAACGTGCTAACACTTAATGATATGTTCTATATCAGCGGTACACGCAGCTTTAAACGTGATAGCGATGATGCGGAAGGCGATTATGGCAGTAAAAATGTCAGCCTCTATTATTCCATTCCTTGGAAGAACTATCTCTTAACGCTTTCCGGTTCAAAATATTCTTATCACCAAACGGTAGCGGGCGCGTTTGAGTCTTACACCTATTCAGGTGAAAGCCAACAAATGAAAGCGAATTTAAGTCGCTTATTATCTCGTGGAAGTCTTCATAAAACCTATGTGAATGCCGCGTTATGGACGAAAAAATCTCATAACTACATTAATGACACCGAAATTGAAGTGCAACGTCGTCGTACCGCAGGTTGGGAAGTGGGGCTTAATCACACCCAATACATTGGTGAAACCGTATTACAACTGTTTGCGAACTATAAACGTGGTACGGGTGGGAATAAATCCTTACCAGCACCGGAAGAAGAATTTGGTGAAGGCACTTCCCGTATGCAGATTTTTACTGCAGGCATTGATTTTACCTATCCTTTCACTATCGGCAATCAACCTTTCCGCTTTAACACCAGCTTGAATGGACAATGGAACGGTACACCTTTAACACAACAAGATAAATTTAGTATTGGTGGTCGTTATACCGTGCGAGGGTTTGATGGTGAGCTATCACTTTCCGGTGAAAAAGGTTGGTTATGGCGAAATGAGTTGGGTTGGGATATTGCCAATAAAGGACATGAGCTTTATTTAGGGATTGACCGAGGTAAGGTGCATTCTAGCCAAGAAGAGCTTCAAATTGGTGACAGCTTAATGGGTGGTGCAATTGGACTTCGCGGTAAATTATGGGGCATTAACTATGATTATTTTGTGGGTGTTCCAATTAAAAAACCGGAAGGATTTAGAACCAGTCATGTGACAACCGGATTTAATGTGAGCTACCGTTTTTAATGCTCACGCTTTTAGATGAATAAATTGATTAAAACCAAACAGAATTTAAAACTTTAAAGGAAATTAAAAAATGAATAAACGTCATTATAAAGTGATTTTTAGCCGTGTATTAAACCAGCTTGTGGTGGTATCTGAGTTAGCAAAATCTCAAGGTAAAGCACAAAGTGAAAATGTGAGTCCGGAACAAGAAAAAACAGGACTATTTTCAAGTACACTTTCACTTAATCCTATTCATTTTAGCTTAATGTTGGCATTAGGCTTTGTCTTCTTATCACCTTCTGTGCATGCAGAAGATATGGCCATTCGTGCAGATAAATCTGCACCGGGTAATCAACAACCTACAGTACTTCAAACCGGCAATGGTTTACCGCAAGTAAATATTCAAACACCAAGCGCAGGTGGGGTATCACGTAACCAATATTCACAATTTGATGTGGCAGAGAAAGGTGCGGTGTTAAACAATGCTCGTAAAGCGGCACAAACACAAATGGCGGGCTGGGTGCAAGGTAACCCGAATCTTGCTCGCGGTGAAGCAAAAGTCATTCTTAACGAGGTGAACTCTGCTAATCCAAGCCGTTTAAAAGGCTATGTGGAAGTTGCAGGTAAAAAAGCGGATGTGGTGATTGCTAACCCAAGTGGTATCCAATGTGATGGCTGTGGAGTGATTAATGCGGGACGCACCACGCTGACAACCGGTAAAGCGGAAGTAGAAAATGGTGAGTTGAAAGGCTATCGCGTAAAAGGCGGTAAAGTGACTGTTGGTCAAAAAGGAATGGATAACAGCCAATCTGATTACACCGATATTATCGCGGAGAAAGCCGAAATCAAAGGTGGGGTTTGGTCGAAGAAAGGCATTAAAGTTACCACGGGTAAAAACAACGTTGACCGCACCAATGATTCGGTTGTGTACATGGGGGATAAAAACACCGACAACACTGACCGCACTTCTGATACCCAAGGCGAAAACCAAAGCTACAGTGTGGATGTGAGCCAATTAGGTGGGATGTATGCTGAAAAAATCCATTTAGTGGATAACGGCCAAGGCCTTGGTGTACGCAATGCGGGACATATTGGTGCATCAGCTGGAAGCGTGAAAATTGATAGCCAAGGTAAGATTGTGAATGAAGGCTTTATTGGTGGTAGCGAAAATGCCGAACTCAATGCGAAAAAGAATATTGAGAACCGTGGCACCGTTTATGCCAAAGCGCAGACCCAACTTAATGCTCAAAATATTGATAACAAACAAGGTGTTATTGCGGGTAAACAAGTTCAGCTTAACGCAAATAACGTGGATAACCGCAAGCAATCGGATAAAGGCTCTTTGATTGTTGCAACAGAGAAAGCGAGCATTAAAGCGAAACATGTAGATAACCAAGGGACGAAAGCTGGCGGCAACACGGAACAAGGTATTCGTGGTGCTCAAATGGCTATTACAGCTGAAAATCTTTCTAACCAACAAGGGGGCATCTACAGTGATGAGCATGCTCAACTAGATGTTGCTCAAACCATTGATAACAAACAAGGTGAGATTGAAGCGGGTAAATCAATTGAGTTAAAAGCGAAGACGTTGGCCAATGAAGGTGATATCAAAACCAAAGGGGATTTAACGGTTCGTCTACAAGATAGTTTAACGTTAAATAATGCCTTCCAAGTTGGCGGTAATTTAGATTTTAAAACCGAAGGGGATTTTAAAAATAATAGCCAATTACGTGTAGGCAATAAGACTGATGTTAAAGCCGCTAATGTGGATAACGCTAAAGATGCTGAAATTAGCGGTAATGAAACACACATTAATACAAATACTTTGACTAACCGAGGCTTAATTGATGGTGCATTGACGGTGGCAAAAGCAGTAACCATTAATAACTTAGGTACCGGTCGTATTTATGGTGACCATGTAGCTTTACAGGGAGACAGTTTAAATAACCTTGAGGAAGGGGACAAGTCTGCTGTAATTGCGGCGCGTGAGCGTTTGGATGTGGGCGTGGATAAAGTCTTAAACCGCAATGAAAGTACCCTTTTAAGTATGGGTAAGATTTATGTGGGTAAAGCATTGGATGAAAACAACCAGGCTACAGGTAAATCGGCATATGTTCACAACTACAACGGTGTGATTGAAGCGTTAAATCTTTACGACAATGCGAAAAGTAAAGCGATTAGTTTCAATACAGGTAAAGTAGAAAACAAACACTTTTTCCTTGAAACGGAAAATGTGGATACCTCGTCTACACCGGTTTTTGAGTATCGAATTGGGAATGATTCGACTATCTACGGTAAAGACTCTGGGGTTTATAAAGTAAAACAAGATAACAAGAGTGGTCGCTGGGGATTAAACCGAAAAATAAGAGATCTTTACCATATTTTTTCACCGGACGGCAAAATTGAAAGTGATAACTGGCATGAGTATGATTATACCCGCACAGTGAATGAAACCGTAGTACTTAAACCAAAATACCAGGAAGGTAAGATTTTAAGTGGTGGCGGTATCGATTTTAATGATGCGCGTGTAGATAACCAAGACAGTAAAGTGATCGCAGGTGGGTTGATTCAGATTGCGGATGGCCAATTACATAATGATGAGTTGAAAGGTCGTACTATTGTAACGGATGCTGGTCGTTTAACGGCTTTTTATAAAGGTAAGAAAAAAAGAAAATGGGACAGATACGATACAACTAAAAGCGATACTAGTATTTATTATAAACAAAATGAAAGCGTAAAAGATTTAGGAGTATTTGCTTATAAAGAAAATGTCGCACCTGAATTTACCAATAATGGCGTGGCTAATAAAGGTGATGTGGGGGATGTGGTGTTAAATCATCTGACACAATCGCTAGATAAATCTTCGCTTTATAATGTGAATCCTAATGCACCAAAAGGCTATGTGATTGAAACTGACCCACGTTTTGCGAATAAGCAAAAATGGTTGAGTTCGGATTATATGTTCAATAAATTACGCTATAACCCAGACAATATGCTTAAACGTCTAGGGGATGGTTTTTATGAGTTACGCCTTGTCAATGAGCAAATCAATCAGTTAACCGGTCGTCGTTATCTTGAAGGTTACCAAAATGATTTAGAGCAATACCAAGGTTTGATGAACAATGGTATACGTTATGCTAAACAATTTAACTTAGTGCCGGGTGTTGTCTTAACCAAAGAACAAATGGCGGAGCTGACCACTGACTTAGTGTGGATGGTGAACCAAGAAATCACCTTACCAAGTGGTAAAAAACTCAATGTGTTAACACCAAAAATTTACTTGGCTTCTAATCGTACTCAAGTTACCCCTACAGGCTCTGTGATTTCGGGAGATAGCATTGTAGGTTCGGTGACCAATATGAGCAATGAAGGGACGGTGCTTGCGTCGAACCTAGTAAATTTATACGGTCAAAATTTAGAGAACAAAGGTCTGGTTTTAGCAGATAATGTCAATCTTAACGCTGAGCAAAAATTAGTGAACCTTGGCGGTAAGATTGTGGCTGCAGATAGCTTGTCTCTATACGGTGGAAAATCCGTAGAGCTTGGTGCAACTACAACAGAAACACAAAGCCAATTAGGACGTACCGAAACCGGGAATAAACAAGTCGATCGTCAAAGTGAATTGAAGGTAACAGGCAAAGGTGGTGAGTTATCCATTCAAAGTGGTGGTGATATCACAATAAAAGCAGCAAATGTGAAATCGGCAGGCACTGTTGATGTGAATGCTAAAGGTAAGCTTTTGGTGACGACTGAGAAGCAAAACAGCAAAGAACACTATGACTTTAGCGATAACCATCATTATCACTTAGATAAAGAAGGTGAAGTAGGCTCTGTTATTGAGGGCAAAGAAGGCACTCGTTTAGTGGGGCAAGAAGAAACGACTCTTCGTCAAGCTAAGGTTAATAGTGAAGACGGTAGAACTATTATTGCCTCAAAAGGTGAAGTGAAACTCGAAGAAGGACGAGATATTGAGCATTTAGATCGCCGAAATAAACAAACATCGAAAGGTTTCTTAACAAAAGAAACTGAAGAAATGCGTCGTCATCATGATTATGACCTTAGCAAAGGCAGTGAAGTAAATGGTAAGGATGTTATTGTTTATTCACAAGATGCAAATGCGACAGTTAAAGGCTCTTCGATTACTGCACAAGATGGATTATTGGTGCAAGCGAAGAACGTTAATGTGAAAGAGGCTGAAAACAACGCTTACGTTGAAGAACATTATGAGAAAAAACGTTCTGGTTTAGCTACAAGCTTTAAAGGTGGTGTGGCAAAAATTGGTTATGAGAAAAGCAAGTCTAATCTAGACACCAAATCCATAAGCTTAGAAGCAGCAGGTAGCCAATTAACAGGCGGTACTACAACTTTAGCCGCTGAAAATGTCTTGACTGTGCGAGGTTCTGATTTAAACAGTCAGGAACAATCTGATCTACGTGCAAAACAAGTCAATCTTGAAGCTGCAAAAGAAGTGCATCATACCGAAGTACATCAATCGAGTAAAACAAGCGGTTTTGGTTTAAGCATGGTTTATGATCCAACTGTGAAAGCCGTAGATCAATATAAACAACGCCAAAAACAAGGTGGTACAGAAACCGTTGTAGGGAAAATTAACTCTATTGCAGAAGCTGGCGCAGATGCAGTGGAGTTAATGAGTCGTGGTATTGTGCCGTATTTGGAACACAAACGCAGTAAATCAGATAAAACCACGATAGAAACAACCGCAAAAGTGACCGCAGTTAATGCTGGCGGACAACTTAATGTGGTGGCATCTGAAGGCGATATTCGTACACAAGGTACACAAATTGCAGCAGAGAAAGGTGCAACATTCCTAGCCTCAAATAATATTGAGTTAGGAACGGCTGAGAACACTTATACTCAGCAGGCCAATACCTCAGATAAAGGATTTAGTTTAGGTGATGCGAATAAATACCTTTTTGGTGTACATACTCAACGTGAAAATGGCGATGCAACTCAAACACAAGAAGTATCAACCACTATTTCTGTAGGTGGTAATAACCAAATTGTGGCACAAAAAGGTGATATTCATGCTAAAGGTGCCAAAATTGTGTCTGAGGGTAAAAACCAATTATCTGCAGGTGGTAATGTGATTTTAGATACGGCCGTTACCACACAAGATACAACGCAGCAACGCAAAGGCCACGCAGTAGGTGAGGCTGTTATTTCAGATTCTGAACGTTTCTATGGTTATAACCGTACTCGTTTTAACCAAGATGGTAACTTTACTCACCATGAAAAAGCGCAATTAGCAAGCTTAGGTGATAAGGTAGAAGTATATGCCGGTAAAGATTATCGTCAAACATCGGCAGAAATTTTATCAAAAGATAAAGCGTCCATTAATGCACAAAATATTATTGTGGATTCAGCTTTTAATACTGATAAATATAAACAAAGTGAAAGCGATCTGAAATTTGGTCAATTTACTCGTGTGAAATCACCAATTATTGATTTAATCAATACGATTGAAAGCACTGTAAAAAATAAAAAAGCCTCAGATCGTGTGCAAGCAGCAAATATCATGAGTGTTGCAGCACAAGCTTATAACTTGGCCTCTGCATTCCAAGGGCAAGGTGGTGCTTCTTATTTAATTCGTGTGGAATCTGGTACTGGGGTGGCTCATAGCCGTAAGAAAGAAGACAGCTATCAGCACACCAGCCAAGGCAACCTATTTAATGCGAAAGAGATTGAGTTTACTGCACGTGGTGATGGCAGCACAAATGCACAAGGTAATCCGCAGTTAGGGAATATTAATATCACCCATGCAGATATCACGTCTGTGGATGAAAAAGGTAACCGCTTAAAAGACAGTAGCGTAACCTTTAATGCCAATAATCTAACGATTGATCCTGGTAAGAGCACAGTAGATCAACATGCTCGCTCACAAAGTGCAGGTGTTGAAGTCGGGATGGCGGCAACAATTGGTGCGCAAACCGGTATTGGTATTTATGCGCGTGTAGGTGGTTCAAGCAGTAAAACCAATGTAGAAGGGGTGAACTATACAAATAGTCATCTTAATACTGAAACCTTGAATATCAATACTCAAGGTGATACTACATTAACGGGTACGACAGCCAAAGCTAAAACAATCAATGCTAACGTAGGTGGAAATCTCAATATTGCGAGCGTACAAGATGAAAATAAATTTGAGACTAAATCAAGCGGCGGTGGTTTAGAGGTTGAGTTTGGCTGGGGAAATAACTGGCGTGTAAGCGGTTACGGTAATTCAGAAAAAGGGGAGTCAGGCTATAAACAAGTGAAAGAGCAAGCTGGATTATTTGCTGAAGAAGGCGGATATCATGTGAATGCGAAGAATGTTCACTTAAAAGGAGCAGCGATTACCAGTACGAATCCGGCTAATAGTGAATTAGCAACCAATAAGCTGACGTTTGAAGATATTCAAAATGAAAGTCATAGTGATGCTTCGAGTATGTCATTTAGTGCAAGCTATAGCAAAGGTGGTAGTGCACCAAAAGATAATTCATCATCAGGTACTACATTTAGCCAAATTGCTTCAAAAATGAAGGATAGCTTTTCATCAAATGGTCCAACATCATCGTCAACAAGCTTTGGTGGTGGCTTACCAATGAATGAATCTAATTCTGATAACTCGGTGACTCGTGCAACCTTAACTGAAGGCAAGATTACCTTAAATAAATATACCGCACCGATGCAAACTACAGCTCAGGCTTTGGGTATTAATACAGACATTAATCAAGCTAACGGTGAAGTTGATAAACCAAAAGATGTTAATCAAATCTTAAGCGAACAACGTCAAATTTCAGCGGCAGTAGGAAATATTAAAAGTGCAGTCAACACTTATGTAGATAGACAAAAAGCACCATTATTACAAGAAATAGAGCGATTGTCGGGAGAGAAAAAAGAACTGGAAGCTCGTCAAGATAATACTGGCGCAGCACTTGTTGGACTACAGTTAAAACGTTTAGAAGATGAAGCCGCTGAATGGGATAGTGGTGGTAAATATCGTCGTGCCGCTGATGCACTCACTTCTACAATTGTTGCTGCATTAACAGGACAATCTGTAAAAGGTATTGCAGCAACAGCTGCTGCACCTTATGTTAATGTAGGGATTAAAAAAGCTACGACAGATGAGTCGGGTAAAGTAAATACAGTTGCTAATATTGCTGCACATGCACTTTGGGGTGGAGTAGAAGCTAATGCTCTTGGTGGTAGTGGTACATCTGGAGCGTTGGCTGCTGGGGTTGCGGAACTTTCTGCACCAGTTGCAGCTAAGCTCTCTAAGATTATTAATGAAGTATCGAGTGATGAATCTTTATCTTCTACTACAGCCAAAATGAAAGCTATTGTAGATAAAATTAAGACGATAGATAAGGGGATTGATTCAAGTGAGTTATCGAATAAAGAAAAGGAAATTCTTATAGGAATAACCAGTTTTATTGGTCAAGTTGTTGCACAAACTACTTCTAAAGTAAGAGGGGCGGATTCTGATACAGCTTCTAAAAATGGAGAGATAGGGAGTATTGTTGCGAAGAATGCAATTGCTAATAACTTGCTAGGTAGTGTCAAATTCAGAAAACGTTTACAAGAAAGGGTGAAAAAGGGAGATAAAGATGCAATTCGGATGCTTCAAATTGAAGAGCTTCTGAAAAAATCTGGTGTACCTGATTCAGAAATATTTATCGACTATTATGATAAATGTGGTGGTTGCGATGATGCAAATAAAAAATATAGTATTGCACG
>ERZ772974.2601-NODE-2601-length-10954-cov-7.568768_pt1 | contig 10954 bp, 4 predicted proteins | sample MGYA00580671_ERZ772974 | MGnify/ENA primary metagenome ERZ772974 (study PRJEB29015, sample SAMEA2738065) | human oral metagenome | biome: human oral; feature: human-associated habitat; material: saliva | place: China | collected 2218 ... | reverse complement strand
GCTCAATACGATTGAGCTTGTCTATCAGTTCTTGATAGGCTTGGCTTTCTACTGCGATTATTTCCATCTTTTCAACTTGGTGCTTTTAATTGTTATATCCATCCCAGAATTCGCAAGGTATTGCATAAGAGAGTTGTAGGCTTCTTTTGTATACACCTCAACGTGTACTTCTGCAATAGGTATGGGAAGATCTTGTCCATTGCTTGCGAGATATGCAAACATCTCGTAAACATTTATCTCCAAAACAGTCGCATAGTTTACTATTTGGAGAAAATCCATTGTAATCTGACCAGACTCCCATCGGGATATTGTGCTTTCATCAACTCCCAACCTCTCAGCTAGATACGCCTGTTTTAGATGTTTGTTCAATCTCTCATTTCGAAGAAATTCCAGTAACTCTTTCATAAACATAAAGTTATAGAAACATCTTGGCACAAGCAACCCGTCACACGCAAGTTTATGTACCCTCTGCAAGTCGTCATGCACCAGATGCATTTTTTTGTTTGGTGGCGGATGCAAAGGGTTTCTATATCACTCATAAGATAAATATAGTAAACTTATATAGAAATAAATAATAACATAATTCACCTTTTATTAGTGATAAAGCTATAAAAGGTCAACCGATATCAGGCAATCATACACAAGTCCTCCAGTGCAAGGTGCAAGACCCTTTATATATAAGGGCTTGCACCTTGCACTGGAATGTGTAGCAGTAAAATCTCTAAATATTTATGGTACAAAGATTTGGAGGTCAGTACAATTTTATATACCTTTGTACCCAAGAAAAGAGAGCGGTTGAGCTTTCAATAGGTAGTCAGAATGGTAGTCATTAAGCAGTCAGAATACTGCTACAAAAATGCTACACTGATGATTTGTCAAAACATATAGAAAGTTTATATACAACGAGATACGAGAGTTTGGTTCACAAACCTCTCTCTCCGCAAACAAGGGTGTAAATCAACGGGTTACGTGATTTACACCCTTTATTACACCCAAAAATTATCGTTTAAGAAATGATTTCAAGGAAAGAGTATTGAATCCTAAAATTTTTGATTTGAGTTGTAATCCATTATCAGACGTTAACATGATTGGATTTTGATCTTTATATTTCAACGCTACGGAAACAATCATATTGTCTGGTGAGCGCTTATCAAAATCTTCTGGTAAAAGAGACGTGTCGGCAAACTCATAGATAATCTCATGTTGAGTTTCGCTGTTGAGGTTACGGAGTGCTTTTTCTGCATTACGTTTGCCCTCATCGCTCAACTTTATCTTCATCTTATCGAGTTCATCAGTTACCTTAGCAGACAGAATGACAGGATACTTCTTATCGATTTTTCTGATAATGTCTGGACAATTTACAAAGACATTTGTGTCGATGATGTAGTAGTTCTTCTTGTCTGAACTCAGTTCCTTCTTTTTGCACTCAAATTTCGACAGGTCAATCTTACCGACAATCTTCACGGCAATAGGAGATTTTGCAAATTCTTGTTTTGGAGATTCCTCTACATGTGGGTTAGGTTCTGCAATTGGTGTAGTTTCAAGTCTATCGTTTGAGATTACTCGTGTATCACCATCATACTTATCGCAATTGTCAACGAATTGTATGACTGTTGGCGAAATGGTATGGAATTCGTTCAAAGGAATGTCAGAAATGATGAGCGTAGTGCTGAGCGAACGGCTGGTAGCCACATTGAAACGACGGTCCTCAAGCGCAAATCCAGGATTGCGACCAGGAACATAGAACACAGCGTAATCAACCGTCATACCTTGAATTCGGTCGATGGTTTCAATCGTGATATCCAATTCAATGCCTGACGTACAGAATCGTTTTTGCAGTTCTATTACTGAATCGCGGAATGGAGTGATAACCGCCAGCGATCGCATTGGATAACACTTCTCCATCGTGTCAATCACATTACGGATTATTGCATCTGCTTTATCAGAATACACGCCATTTCGAGCATCATTTGTGCAATGGTATAGTACACCGCCCTCGGATGGGAAAAGAGGGCTGTTTGCATCAGTAAAGTCAAGGTATTCTTTCTTTACAGACACAAAGCGGTTGCCATAGAAATATTTTGTGAGTGCTGCCGAACGTCTGGTTAGACGGAATGTGGTGACGATACGGTACGACTTAATCTGCGAACCTAAAGCCATCGTTTTCAATCCTTCTACCTGCGTTGAAACATTCCACGAATTGTACTGAGGATTATTGAGTTTTACGATAGGCGGCAACTGCATTGGGTCACCCACGATCATGCAGTCAACGCCTAACTGCTTGAATGCAATAATAGCTGTCAGGAATGCCTGAGAAGCCTCTTCTATGACTACCAAATCGTATTGTGGTAATTCATACAGAGTCATCTTCTGCTCGCTAAAAACGCTTGACAGCTGATAGTTCGTTGCACAAAGCATTTCGCCACCCGGAACTTGCAAGTCTGAAGAGGCAGCTTTTAGACCAGACACCAGTTTGCGCTCGTCAATAGAAAGATTAGTCTTGCTGACACGACCTTCCTTCACATACTTCTGCAAAGGTCTCTGTTTGATAAGTTCTATAAGACCTTTGTTCGCCATAGTTGTGACGCAGACGTTTTTACCAGCGTCAAGATACGATGAAATTACAGAAGCGATGGTGTAGCTCTTACCAGTTCCCGGAGGACCTTGTACGATACAACAATGTTCATTGGCGAGCGTGTCTATGATAGTGTCAGAGATACCTGTTGGCTTCTCCTCATCAAACGCAAGTTCCTCGGGAGCCCATTCTTCGTAATTGATGGTTGGTTCAAGGTTAAGTTCCTCGTTTGAAGAGAATGCATCCATGTAGCTGGCAAGGTTGCGGAAATACTCTACAGGAGGAAATGGATTATGGACGATAAGCGAAAGACTTTTACCATCAGCCAACGCCTTTGATAAAATGTCATACAACTTAAAGCTGAACCCAGAGCATGCTACATAGTCATAGTTGGAATCACCTGTATGCACATAGTACATTGGGGTCATGTCAGAGCCAGGAGAATGAAAATCCTTATTGTCCACGAACTCCTCCCAACGGCATGTCCACTCCGTAACGTGCTCACCTAATGTCTGCTTTGCGCCTTTCTTTATTATGCATACCCCCTTCTGTACTTTCAAGCGAGGAGCCATACGACGAGGGCATTTAAGGATAATCATACCTGTCTCATGCTGAATGGAATCTACATAAGCAAGAGACAACTCGCCTATTTTGAACAAGTTTCTCATCTGCGAGCGGTTTATCTTTTGTTGCTCGTCGATAGCCTCCTTCACTTGGTCGGCGAAGAATGACTTATAGTTAGAAAGCTTGATATTGTCAATCATAATCAATAGTCGTTATCGTTGTAATCATCGTTACCATCTTCTGCTTCTGCCATAGCGCCAACATAGTGGGCGAATACGGCATCCATATTTGTACGTGCAGCGACACGTATTAAGGTATATGCAGTACCCTTGGCACCTTCGAGCAATCCGCCGTAGAGAGTCTTAATGACATCCACCTTCTCCTTGCCAGTAATCTTGATAACCACATCGTCCTTTTCTACGAGTTTCAGGAATTCTTCTGCGTTGTTAATGTAATGGAAGTTTTTGCCTTGTCCATCAAGATAAACACAAATCTTCCATTTGTCATCAACCATTTTATTCCATACAGAAGGAGAAGCGTACATTACGCCACGAGCCGCACTACAAGTGTGAATGTATCTGCCATCTTTAAGTTTGTGAACGGTTACATCACTCGCATTACGCACGAACTCTTCCATTGTTTCCTCAGGATCTGCGTGCATCTCATTTCTGAGGTTCTGGTACAGACGCAACTGAGCAAGATAGTTGGTGTCGGCAATCTGCTCTGGCTTGATGTTACATTGAGCTAAGAGGTCTATTTCCTCCCTCGTTGGTGGTAATGATTCCAGTTCAAGAGGCATTCCATGTGAGCGAAGGCGTTCTAATTCCTTTTTGGTGAAGATCTTCGGATGCTTACGTGTACGAGGTTTATAAGGTCTGTCGCCAACAGGTTGATAATTCTTTTCCTTATCAACAGATCCCATGTACCCATTACGGTCAGGATCATAATCCTTATGAGGCATATTTGATGAAGCGCGAGACGTGTTATATGTATGAGTATTAGAAGACATTGTGCTGGCATTATCCGTTGTGTCAACATCTTCATCAACGTCAGCTTCTACATCGTCTGGTTCATCTGTGTCATCGTAGTCTTCAATATCCTCTTCATCAACCTGTTCATATGTGTCATACTGACCAAGGTCATCTTCCGACTCTTCTTCTGCTGTAGATGACGTTGTTTGACCAACTGGTGATTCAGTTTGTTGCGACTGCTGTTGTGGACAAGAGTCAGAAGTTGGCTGCTGCGATGCGGTTTGAATAGGTTCTTTTGGTGATGTCTCTGCTTCTTCCCCAACTTCAAGTTCGTTAACAGGTCTTGACGTTACATCTTTATTTGGTGCACCAGGCTTGTCATCCTCGCGAATAGTTTCCGTATCGTCAACATGCTGATTTTCTGTTGATGTCTCTGTAGTTGCTTCTGTAGTAGAATCTGTTGGTTCATTCGTAGCATTACTATAGTAATCGTTTTCTGTTTCGATAGGTTCTTCTTCCTCTGGCTCAACATTGATGGTCAAATCCAACAATCTAAGATAAGCGCAGAACTTTTCATCGTATGCAAGCGAAGAGCAATACTTTTCGATGCACGCTTCTACAGAAACGCTATCATCAAGAACGTCTTCACATACATTATCATACACGTCAAAACCTACCAGTCGCTTCAATCTACTACAGAACTTTGTAAAGGTACGATTATGCTTCCATGAGCTTACATAATAAAGGTGATCGTCATCGTTATAGATACGCTCCACATCATTATGTATAGTGTCATAACCGAGGTCTATCTTTTCACATACAACAAAATGATACTGCGACAGCTTTGTATTATAGCGTTCGTAGAGTTCTTGGAATCGATCTGGGTTCTCGATAGCCGACAAGATAAGCAGACGAGGTCTGAGTATGGCAACCATATCAGCTGTTTCATCTTGTTTGCCTATAGGTGTTGCCACAAAATCAGAAGTTGTCAGACATTTTATCTTCAGCATGTTGCAGACCTTGACAAACGAATCTGTATCATAAGGGAAAGCACTTGTCTGCATAACAAACTCATCGCCACGGAAGATATTCCTTTCCTGTGTTGCATCTGGATGGATAGCATAAAGTTTCGTAATATGCTTCTTCTGCCCCTTACCATTACGCCATTCTGCAGTTGGCGTTTTACGATAGTTGTCAACCAAAGTCTCATCTTGAATAGGCGAAGACAGCATCCAATTAATCACTATACTGCGGAAATGAGTTTCTTCCTCTCTTGGATGCGTAACACGAGCAAGGTAATAAAGGCAATCTTCAAAAGAGAGAGCCTTACAGAAGTTGATCTTCTCAAATAATTCACGAGCATCACGATTGTCAATAGAGTCAACAATAGCTTTGCAAGGAACCTTCTCTTGCCATTGAGGTACCTTGGCACGAACAGCATAACCAGCTATGTGAGGTGCATACAACAACTCCGGCTTTTGAACAGAATTCTCTGTTGGTATGCACACGCGGTTATTGAAACATCCATCTTCCACCCATGATTCATATTCGACCAAACGACGAGAGAAACATTTCGACCAGAAATAACAAGCAAATGTGCGGTTTGCGAGATACTTCAAGTCCTCTCGCGTCATATTCTGATGCACGTTCTCCGCCTTGAAATATTGCTTGATGATATCCTTGTTACTTTCGAAGATGTAAGTGTCAGAAAGATACGACAATTCAGACACACCATTTGCCTCAAAGTCGCACGTTGGAGAATATTCTGTTCCAAGTGTCAGCTCATGAGCAAACTTGTATGTCGTTTCATTCGACTTGACCAGATACTTTATCTGCTTACGAAGTGTGTCACTTATGTCATACTCACTCTCACTCTGTATCTTGGCTACTTCACGTACAAACTGAATGTGAATGCCTGCAACGCTATTCTCATCGGCAGCAAACTTGGCAAGATAATCCTTAACCTTTACGTCAATCCACATTTGCTTTGTGGTAATGAGATTGTGATTACCATACTCTTCAGAGATAGCATGAAACAAGTCCTTATTTGCCTTTAGAATATCGGGATGAACCTCGTTAGCAAGAGTGATGTACTTGAATGGTTCAGATACAGAATCCTCATCCACATTGACGATTATTACCTGATCAAGAGTCTTATAACCAGCATATTGAGTACGAACTCTCAACTGCATAATTTGGTATTTCCTTTCTGCCCATTTATCCTTCAGGTCTTTAAGATGCTTGGTCATCATCGCTACAACCGAATCCAAAGACTCAGTCTCAATAGTTGAAAGCTTAGGCAAGATGTCTGAGAAAAGAATATCCTTGTTATCGGACTTAAGACCGAGTTTCCTGAACAATTTCGTCCACTCTGCCTTCTCGTTCTCATTGGTGGTTTCGATGTAAGACGAAGACACAAACTGCGCCTCCTTTACATACTTAGTTACCAGCGTCTCAATTTGTTCCTGTTGATAGGTGTCAGAAATGTAAAGCGATGCACAATTGATAAGCGCGTTGTTATTGTCAAGCAACGGAATAGTCTTGAACTTATCAACAGATGCAATTTGCTTCTGGTTTACCTTTACCCATCGCCAGAAATCAACGTTATTGTTTATAACATTAACCGATTGACGCAAGTTTTCGTTCTGAGCAAGGATGTCAGTTGTGGTATTGATGTCAAACTTCACAATCTTGAACAGCTGACGCATATCCTGAGAGAAATCATCGGTATATTTCTGTGAGAGCACAACATACGTCTTCGGACACCATGCTTTCTCGCACAGAATCTTTGCGTCCTCGTTGTATTCGATATACTGGATATTCAGTTCCCTTGCTCTTACTATGGTTCCGTCATAGGCAAGTAAAGGCATATCCTTGATGTCGTTGAAGCTCATACTGCCATCAAAGAGCCTGTCTGCATCACGCTTCAGATATTCCAAGAAGGTCAGCATGGTCGTTTCGTCAACAAGGCTGGCATAGATAACCGCCTTGTTCTTGATTACAACATCTGTGAAGAACGACTTGTCTGTGAAGGTCTTAACGCCAAACTGCTGACGCAAGAACGATTCCAGTTTCTTTACCTCTTCCTTCTCACGACCTTCAAAATAATCATTCGATAGAGCATACATCATGCTATCCTGCAACCAAGCATGATTGATATTGTCAGCATAGGTGCTGTTCTGAGCATACGCATCCTGATTGAAGTATCGTACATCATCGTTGCAAAGATAAACTTCATTACCTTTGATGTCAACACAGCGCAAGACATAATCCTTGAAACTGTTCTCCTTCAACTGAGCCTCACAACTGAATACGTAGTCAACAAAAGTTTTGTTGGCTACATAATTATTTTCTATGGCAGCATTAACTTTGGCTCGGAAATTTGCATCATCAACTATGACTGTCGTAATAAACGAATTCTTTTCAAACTCGTGGAATCCAAGACGAACAAAGATCTTGATGAGATTATCTTTATCGTCATCAGCCAAGTCATCAAAATAGAAATGCGAAAGTACGTTGATAACATTCTCGCCCAGCCATTTCTCGCAAGTCAGTTTATGAGCATCATCGTTGAAGAAATATCGATAATTGGTATAGTCGGTACTTGGTTCACCATCCTCCGTAATGTACGGAACCTTTGTGCTGTTTATCTTTAGATCTACGCCTTTGAAGGAGAGATAACGATAGAACGCCACCGAATTGTTTGGCACGTTGAGCAAAGCCATAGCATCCTCATTAGAAAGGATGTAAGTGGTGATCATCAATGTGGCATCGAAAGGTTGGAAATACCTATCAACAAATGCCTTCCAGTTGTCATCTTTCTCAAAAATGATTCTTGAAGTATCACAAAGATGTGGAACAAATCTGCGCAGGAACCCTATTCCGCTACAATTAGTGTCAAAATCATAGTAAAGGTTTCCTACAGTAAATAATTCGCCTTCGTATTCAATGAAAATCTGTTTCTTCGCAAACTTATCCAATTCTTTCTCATTCAACCAATGCTTTATGAATCGTGTGTTATTCTGGGTTTCAGCAAGCCATTTCTGGAAATTTGCTTCTTCGCATTTCGCAACAATATCATCAACCTTTACGTTAAGACTTGACGGAGAATGCTTGTACAAGAAATCCATGAATGCCTCCGATTGTCTTAATTCGTCAACTGGCAAGGAGTAGTCACCCAGCTCCATAAGAATTATGAAGTCTTCGTCTGAAATGACTCCGTTCGCTGTCATGCCAGTCATGTCGTTAATAATATTGTCGATGCATTCAAAGGTTTGTTCACCATCCTTATCCACGCATGGAACAAAAGGCTCTTCTTTTATGAGCTTCTCAAATTCTTCCTGGAACTCCTCTATAAACGTCTTATACACGCGTCTCTTCTTGCACTCATCAAAGTCTGGGATAAGTGCAAAGATAGAGTCAAGGTCGTATTTTTTGCTTTCAATAAGCTGCTTGGTCCAATAAAAGAACTGTTTACCTGCAATACGAGCAATAACGTGATTGAGTTCGATATCCTCAATATCATCACGCTGTCCGTTGGGCACCATATCGGTGTTCATTAGGAAATTGAAGCCCCAATCAGCCCGCTTTGCTGGCAGATAGCAATAAAGCATGGCATCATCAACTGGCATCAACTTTCTTTCAGCTTTCTTGCACGCAAACTTTACCGCAGTCTTACGAAAGTTCATGTACTTCTCTGGTATTTTCTCATAACCATCCGAACGAAGAGAGTCTGGATTTTCCAAGACATCGTTTATTTTATCTGTAATGTCCTCAGGAATATCATCTACAAGAGAATCTGATACACACCAGTCTTTATTGTCTTTCTCACGTATAATCGGTTCATCCTGACCATCAATAAAGATGCTAACCTTCTTGATGTTCGGGATAAACAATATGACGCGCTCTGATTCAAATACATCGGTAAACAAATCGATGTAGTTATCATCTCTGTCTTCGTCGGTCAGAATTTCCTTATCTCGTGGTTGAAGAGCGAACTTTACTCTGAACTCGTCATTAGGATGCTGGCGGAATACAGACTTGATGTCATTATCAATTTCATTATTCTCTGTCCAAATAGGCAGTATCTGCCATGGAGTATTGATTACATCCGTTGCAGACTTATCGAATCTAAATGTATAATTACCAGTATTCAGGAGTATATAGTCGTTGTCAAGGAAAACGGTCTTAAAACCAATACCCTTATATCCAATGGCTTCTGTGTTGTCTGCTTTCTCCCCATCATTAATATCACAAATGGCCGCAATATTCTTCGGATTGAAATATTCGCCAGTATGCTCGAATGTCAAGTAGTTCTTGGCAATATGAAATTCCACCTCAACTGGCAAAACTTTATCCTCGCCAGCAATTTTCGCATGACGAGGATAGTCGTTAGCATTCTGCAACAACTCATAGATGAAAACTTCCTTACCGCTTTGTGTAAGTTGCTTTTTGAGCGTATCAAGTGAACGGGCAATCTTCTTTGCGGCACCAGCAGGATAACGCATAATGCCATCGTAAAGGCTGCTCACAATGTCTTTCGGCCATATTGGCGTTATTTCCTCGCGCAAGTCAATACCAAACTTGAGTGGTTCTATTTCAAGTAGCACCCACGTGAACTTATAATAAGCAAAACGATTAAAATCTTTATTGCTTCTGAATGGTATTGATAGATTCTTAACACCACGTTCCTTATCTTCAATCTTTGTGAAGTCAGTATTACGGATGTCTGTTATGGTGTACCAACCTTCATTCTTTTGCGGTGCAAACTGACCAATAAATAGGTTATTTTCAAGACGCAATCTTCGTTTGATATTTTCTGCATCTTTTGAATTTGCAGACAGAATATCCTTGCGTTGAGTGTTATGACGTTTCGATTCTAATTTCCTATTTACATACCAGATCTCTTGTTCTTTACAGAAAACAAAAATACCTGAATCTTTCAAGAACTCATTAAACCAGGTATAGCCCATGTCTTTGAAGTTAATTCGTTCTTTTAAGACTGCTTTTGCAAATTGGTTTTCGTTTACCCAACCATCTCCTTTTTTAGGCAAAGATTCCTTGGGTATTGAAAGAAATATATTGTGCAGTGATTCCTTTATTTTATTATCCAGCATATTGTATTTTTGTGAATAAATTATTCTACTAAATCTTTTGGTGACACACCGAGCAAGTCTGCCACTTTGAAGATGGTAGCAAGATTAGGCTGCTTGCGGTTGCAAACATAGGCGTTGGTTATACTGAAACTCATACCCAACTCTTTAGCGAGCCATGTTTGGGTGATGCCTCGCTTCTTCAAATGCTCCTTAATAAGGTTGCTATGCTCTTTCTTCTGTCCCATCGGATGATAGCTTATCTTGATATTGTCTACAAAGTTATGAACTTATAATGAATAAAACGAAGAAAATAGAGCTTTATCTCCACTGAAAATAAGTTTTCTTTCAAGAGGACACCAAAAGTAATCTCTTAAACAATCAATGATGGGTGAGAAACAATGTGCGTTTGCCCGAAATAGTCCACTTTTTGAATGTATATTGAGCGTTTTTGATTGTCTTTGATTTCCTTGCATTTCCCTATACTTCCCGCTATATCCTTGCTTCTTGGAATAACATCAAAAGCCCTCTACTTTTGCATCGTCAGACCAGACTGAATGCCCTATGCGCAAGGGCAAGTTATTCATTTCAAAACAATTGAATTATGACAATAAACGAATTACTGGACAAGCCTGTTTGGCAGATGACAGGTGCAGAATTACTTTTCCTTGCACTACACAGTAATATATCCACGAGTAGGGAATCAACAAAGGCTTCTTCCTCCAAAGAAGAAAAGCGATATGTGTACGGGT
>ERZ772974.2590-NODE-2590-length-10978-cov-14.178614_pt1 | contig 10978 bp, 7 predicted proteins | sample MGYA00580671_ERZ772974 | MGnify/ENA primary metagenome ERZ772974 (study PRJEB29015, sample SAMEA2738065) | human oral metagenome | biome: human oral; feature: human-associated habitat; material: saliva | place: China | collected 2218 ... | reverse complement strand
AAGGAACATCAAAACCAATCAATGGCAAGCCCGAACCAATTGCTTCCATGAGTGTCAACCCAAAGCCTTCACTTGTAGAAGCAGTTAGATAAACTTCATATTGAGAGTAAATATGAGACAAATCCGCATGGCCCTTAAGATGGATATAATCCTCCGCTTGATTTGTCGTAATGATTTGTCGCAATAAGGATTCTTCGCCACCACTACCGTAGATATCAAAGGTTAATTCTGGCAATTCCTTATGAGCTTCAATCACAGCCTTGACAAGCCAATCAATGTGTTTTTCCTTAGCTAGACGCGAGGCTGTAATAAGAGAAAATGGCTTACGACTCTCTTGTGGTTTTGTTAATTCATCAATGCTTCCAACTGGAATGGTCACAATCTTAGGAGCATGTGTCGTATAGTGAGCAAACTGTTGCTCTAAGACTTCCTTTTGACGATCCGTTGAAACGATGAAGAGATCGACCTTATCTGCATTTGTAAATTGGTAGTCATAATAGTTGTTCCACAAGATATAGTCAGCATTGGTCGCATTTTCACTATAATGCTCCGCATGAACGACCACCGCTAGATGCGCCGCCTGCGCTTCTTCAAAGACCACCTGACCAATCCCTGTCTCACGATCCAAAATCACTAGATCTGATTTACTTAACTCAAGTGTCTGCATGAAATAACGGATCAAAGCAGGCTTCCCGTATAAGATTCGATCCTTGAAACGGTAGACTTCCTCAGTCCCTTGATTCATGAACATCTCATAAGCTGGAGTCCCATCTTCATTGTAGAAGGTTCTTTGATAGAGTGTCGCTACATTGTCTTTAGGAGCAAAATACTCTGTACAGTAGCGTGTGTAAGAGAAGTAATCTTTGCGAACTAAATTACCAGCATATACATACTCTACATGTTGGACGAAATCTTTTTCCTCATCTACCAAATAACAAGTGATAAACTTGTCTTCATCTGAGAAGAAGATTCGTTCAATTTTCCCATTTCTTTCACGACGGCTTTCTACGCCTTCAAAATAAGCCAACACATCATCTACCGTCACACTGGTCGGCGCAATCTTGATATCTGTAAAATAATTATACAGCCAAATAACTTCTTCATCCTTAAAACCAATGTTAGCTGTCAAATGTTGGATATTATCTGCTAAAATCATATCTGTAAAGATAAACTTCGACGGTAAATCCAGGCTGCGAAAAATACCAGCACGATAAGCTTGGGAATATTCAATACCACTGCTGGCCCAGCCAATTCCTAAATTTATATTGTAAATTGTCATATATTCTCCTTCTTATGGAAAATGGGTTACGATTTCGCCCTTAGGTCCCATCTGTACCAATCCCATCAAGACATTCCGTACCATATCTGAACGAATCTGCTCTTTCATAGTTTCAAATCCCATATAGGCTTCTCGGTAGTATTCTACGATAGGATTCGTTTGACTGGCTGTTTGTCCCCCAATTGCCATCATCAATTGTTGCAGATAGTCCACCTGTTCGACCCAGTTATCATCAATGGCTTTAAGCATGGAAATCCTCAAAAATTGATCGTATAAATCATGAGGTTCTAACAAGGTCTTCTTATCATTTAACTCATTGTTAATGATCTGAATTAAGAAATTTCTCAACTCTTGTTCATCTTCAATGACTAGATCAAGAGGTAATTCTCGGATATTAAAACTGATATTCGTGATAATATAGTGAAATAATTCTTCTCTGGTTTTTAGATTGTCAGATAAAATAGTTTCAATATACTCATCAATCATCTCAGATAATACATCTCGAAGATCCCTATCTCCATTTATTAAACGATTTCTTTCCTTATAGATGAGATCGCGCTGGATATTCATACTTTCAGCGTATTCAAGTGTTCTCTGTCTGTTTGTACGACTAGCACTATCACTTGCATTTTGAGCTTTATCAACCAATCGGTGGTATTTTATTCCCTCAAGGACTTGTGGTTGAGTAATATCAGCAACACTGTACTCTTGGTACATTCTATGAACCCAAGATGGACCGAACTTCTTGATGACATCATCTTCTAGTGATACAAAAAACTTCGATAGTCCTGGATCGCCTTGTCTACCTGAGCGTCCTCTGATTTGCAGATCAATTCGCTGACTTTCCATTCGTTCTGTACCGATAACTACTAGGCCACCTAGTTCAGCAACTCCAGGTCCCAATTTAATATCTGTTCCTCGACCTGCCATGGAGGTCGCAACTGTCACAGCTCCCATCTGACCGGATTCTGAGACAATTTGAGCCTCACGTGCAGCATTATTAGCATTCAAGACGTTATGGGCGATTCCTTCCCGCAACAGTAGGGACGAATAGAGATGCGACATCTCAACAGATCCGACAAAAACTAGCAGTGGGTTCCCTTTGAGATGATATTCCTTGATACATTCAAGTGAGGCATAAACCTTTTCTGGTAGTGTTACATAAAGATTGTCTGGATAGTCTTTTCTGAGTAAGGGACGGTTGGTCGGAATTCGGATAACAGACATATTATAGGTTTCCAAAAATTCCTTCTCTGCAACTTTCCCAGTCCCAGTCATTCCTGATATCTTATTAAACATTTTGAAAAGACTTTGATAGGTGATAGAAGCCATTGCCCGTGTTTCAGGAGAGAGCTTCACATGCTCTTTGGCTTCGATAGCCTGATGGAGACCACCTTGTAGCTTAGTCATTTCCATCAAACGACCAGTTCCTTTATCCAGAAGGACCATCTCATCATCCCGGATGATATACTCCTTATCTCTCGTAAACAACTTATGCGCTCTCAGAGAATAGACTATATGTCGTACGTAAGTAGCGTATTCTTCCTTATACAAGTTATCAATCCCTAGGAATCTTTCGGCAGTTTTAGCCCCCTTTGTAGTCAACCATATCTCTTCTTTTTCTTCTTTAAAGATATAGTCTTCATTTTCAACCAAAGTTGTCACTAAAGTATCAATGATACCATAGTAGTTGGACTGAACACGAGGAGACCCCGCAATGATGAGCGGTGTTTGTGCACTATCTAGTAAAATATCGTCAATTTCATCAATAATCACATAGTTAAATGGGCGTAAAAACTTATCTTTACTACTGGAAGCTAGATTATCAGTTAGATAATCAAAACCTAATGCACTATTAGTAGTATAAATAACATCAGATGCGTAAATAAGTTTTTTTTCTTCTGATTTATACTCATTTAGAGGATTACCTGTAAATGGAATTCCTACTGTCAAGCCAAGAAAACGATAAACTTGACCCATTTCTTCCGCATCACGCTTTGCAAGATATTCATTGGTCGTAATAACCATTGTTCCCTTTCCTGTAAGGGAATTAAGATAAACAGGTAGGGTGGCTGTTAGAGTCTTTCCTTCACCAGTATTCATCTCGGCAACATTTCCCTGATGAATAACAATGCCTCCCATAACCTGAACATCATAGGGAAACATCCCTAGGATCCGCTTATCAGCTTCACGTACAACTGCAAAAGCTTCAACAAGTAAGTCGTCTAGGGTTTCCCCTTTTGCTAAACGCTTACGAAACTCTACCGTTTTTGCTGCCAAGGCTTCATCGCTAAGAGCTGCCATTTTGTCTTTGAGACCATTGATCTTTTTTAAAGTAGCTCTGACTTTTCTGAGTTTTCTATTTTGATACAAATTATTAAACACGATCATACTCCTTAATTGAGAAAGAATAAAAATCGAGTGATTCAAATCCAGCAGTAACGAGAGAAACTTTATAGGTATAAGCATCCTCAGGATAAACGAAAGAAAAAGATAGGGTTTCCTCAACTTTTTCTTCTAGCACTTCTTCGTAACGGTCCAAAAAAAATAGCTTGATGTAAATGCTATTTTCAGGATAGCAAGTCATATTCATAGTGAATTGATAGCGATGATTTCCTTTTAAGAGAGGTAAACTGGGTTGGCTCCTGCTACCTTGATAATTCGAGCTTGAAAACCATGATTTGAGAACTTCACCTGGCGCTAGTAGTGGATTTGAAAGACTGATATGCCCATCTTTCCAAAACTGAAGGCGAGTTCCATACATATATGTTGCTCCCATATCTCCCCAAAGTATATCTTCTCTTTGATTTATAATCATGTCTCACCTCTTCCAAATTCTGCTTGTAATATCATGTTATAAAAATGGATAAACCAGGTAACGTTGGTTCCTGTATCATCATTATGTCGACCTACGGTTCCTTTTGATAAAATCTTTGCTTCGGTTTGACAGAGTGTAGTAACTAGCTGTTCATAAGCATGACTGTCCATATCTTCATCCTTCATGTAAGAAAAACCAAAAGTTGTTTGAGAAAAATCTGCTTGTTTGAAGGCAGACCAAAAACGGTTATCTAACTCATCCATATGGGCTGGACTATTTCCTCCAGCTTGATGATGAAGCACGTCAAATCCCGTGGGAAAGACACCTGGTGCTTCCAATCTGCCCCGTCTTGCAATTGTTCCTAAATTTGCTAAGGGTTTACCTACAACGATTCCTTTAGGCTCAAAGAATGAACCATAGTAAAGGGCGGGAAAGGTTCCCATTGATAAACCTGATAAAATCAAATCTTTTTTATCAAAGCCCAAATATTCCTGATAGTGTCGAATGGTTTGCTTAATCTTTTCTTCTAATTCCTCACTACCTAGGTAAAAAGCTCCTCCCTCTAATCGAGGATCAGAGAACAAGATAAAAGGGCACTTAAAATTTTGCATCATTCTGTAGCCTTCAAATCCCTCAGCGGGTCGAAATCCTGAAAAGTAGACAGCCAATGGTGGTTTAAAATCTCCAGGATGGAAGAAATAGTTAATCTCATCACGCTTATTATCATGTAAGATATTACCACCGAGAACAAATTTTCCAAAGTACTTCCGACTCCAACGTTGGTGTAGACTTCCTAATTTTAGGGTTCCCAAACCACGAGCCTCGATAGACATACATAGGTAGGAATTGTAATCCTGATCCATAATGAGGGCCGTTTTCAGGTCTTCTTCTGTAAAGATTAGGTCTTCAACTACTTCCGAAACTGAGCCTTCAGGCATTTTTCGAATACGAAACTGAAATTCTACACCTTCACTTTTTTCATACTCTAGCCACAACTCAATTGGAAGTTTTGTTGAAGAGACAAAGTTGTATTTCCAATTAGCTACTGGAGAAAATTCTGAACCAAAATCCCCCTCCAAGAGTAGATACTCAAACCCTTGATAAGAAATAGCCCCTTTAAAACTGGGATGAACCTCTATTGTAGCTGGTTTCATCTTATCTCCGTACCCACCACCAAATAAGGAAGTGGATAAATCTTTTAACAATTTCTGTGGATTTGAAAAGTCAACTGCTTGGGCACAGCGTTTTTTGATTAAATCCAAAATAAGGGGGTTGTTTGTTTGAAACTCTTTGTTATAGAAAATCGTATAGGGCTCGATTATTTTAATGATTGGGAGTAGGTCAATCAAGTAACGGCCATCTTCGATGAGGATGGCATTGAACTTGCGAATCTCATCCATTTTTACCGTTTCTTTAAGAGCCTTGGGAGAATTAGGGTAAAAATAATACCATTCCATTCTTTTAGGGATCTCATAAAAATGCTTCCAATTTCCCGTCCCTATCTGTAGGATTTTAAGATCCTTTGACATTTGTACTCTCCTCTATCCATTGATCTAGTTTTTCTACAAACCTTTGACCTGTATGTTCCTTGATTTTATCAATTGAGTAGATTAGAGACTGATTCCATTCTTTTAGGGTATCTAGATAGTAATGGGCTGCTTTCTTAAATTCTGTGATAGTAGATAGAAGGTAGCCATTTTTCAAATGGTCAACATAAGCAGTCTCTACTTGATTCACCTGAGGAATTCCTGCACTAATCCCCGCTATTTGAGTATATAGGTGGGGTTGAGGATTTAAATCAACAATCAATCGAACATATTCTAAGGTCTTCATCATTTCCAATTCATCATTGATATTTAATAGACTATAGCGGAGTTGCTGTTGGGCATTTTCCTTCAAAGGATTTTCAGCCCCTTCATAGTCGACTTCTTTCTCAAAAATCTCTGCCGAGAATTTTTCATCTATGATTTCTTGGATTGCCTCTGCTACTCTCTGCATCTGGTCGTTATTGGCAGCAAAAGCACCAAAAATTACCTCAGTGTCTTTGGTCTCTGCAAGGAAGGATAAGATTTGGAAAAGACCTTCTTTGTCCAATTCTTCTTCAAAATTAAGTTGATAATAAATAATGGATTCCTTCTTTGTCTGACTTTCCCCCAATCTTAAACGAGTATCAAAGGGCGATAAATGTTTGAAAAGATGTAGTTTATCTGGATACAAATTCTGTAGAAGTTCAAGGCTATCCTCCCTATCAACTAAAACCAAATCAACTTTAGATATAGGTTCAAGTAGATCTTTCATAGTCTCCTTTGGATTACGACCGATGAAAAGACTCAAGATTTTCGGGTTTACTTCAGGCAAACAGTCTAAAACAAAATCATTATGACGAGAGTCAGATGGGACAATAAACCAATCACTACCTTCTTTGATCTTCTCGATTCGTTTTTCAAAAAATTCAGCCACCAACTGCCCCATATCACTATAATAGAGAGAGTTGAAACGATAGCCAAAAATAGGATTAATCTCTACCCTACCATCCTCTTGTAAATACTCTCTGAACTGCCAAATTCCCTCAGTATTTAGATAGTCTTGGTAAGATGGATGATTGTCCTGATAATAAATAACACTTGAAACCAAGCCACGGTCATCCATAATATAGTGTTTGGTCATGTGACCCTGAGCATCAAAATACTGAATATCACTAATAAAACCTTCCACACCATGCTCAATTTGGGCATAGCGTTTCCCATCTTTGTGGATAACAATAGCGAAAGGACTGTACATAAATTCACAGTCCTTATCCCACTCAATATCTCTGATATTCAGTACTTGTGGAGAAATATCCGTAATATCTTGCATTTCATCAAAAATAGAATATACTTCAGCCTCTAATACACTATGACGATGTAAGAAATAGCGAAGATGTGGTTGATAGGCTAAAACTAAAAGGCTTGACGGCAGTTCTTGTCTATCTAACAGACGAATCTGATTGAAGGTATCGTCAAACTCCAACTTAAAAGAAGACCGATACCAAGGGATGATATCTGCATGCCACTGACGATGACTACCATACCAAGCTGGAATAAAATAATACATAACTCTCTCCTAAATCAGTGGTTTATAAGTTTCGTTCAATTTCAGTGCTTTGATTTCATCTTTAATGTTAAAGATCATACCACTTAGAATCATAAACAAACCTGGAATCATACTCACTCTCAACAATTGTTCATCGACTAAAACAAACAACATTGGTAGACCAGCAAATAACACATTAAAGATACCACCTACAATAGCAAACCTAAAGACTAGATTATTGATAAAATTACTGGTGGCCTCACCTGGATAAACGCCATAAATGTATTCGCCTGAGTTTTTCATCCGTTCTGCCACTCGTTCCCCACTAATATTGACAAAAGCAAAGGCAATACTAAATATAAACAAGGTCGCTATATAGGTATAAATCCACAAGGGTTTCCCCGTTGCATATTGGGAACTTATGTGTTGATAAACTGAGTTACCTGGATCAACTAATTGTAGCAAAAGAAATAGGTAAGTTGGTAAGCTAATTAAACTCATCACATACATGAAGGGCATCCCACCTGCAGGATTCAGCATTATTTCAAAATAAGAATAACGCTTAAAGCGAGATTGAAGACCAATTTTATTCACCGGAATCCGATAACGAGCACGATAAAAAATTGCGATAAGATAGGCAAAAACAATTCCCATTATCCCTAGTAGTGTAATAATCCACATAGAAATCCCGAGTTTTTGTATTGATTCCATGATATCTTGAGGAAGATAGAGAACCATACTAGTCAATAAGATCGCAAGATAGCCACCAATCCCCATAGTAGAGTTAATATCTGACAGCCAGATCAAAAAGAAAGTCCCTGCGATTAGTAAAAGTGTGTTGAGTATGAGCACCAAGAATGAATTATAGTTGTCCTTAATCGGTAGATTTACCGCTAAGGCTAGCGATTGAATCAAGGCAATTATCAAGGTGAGAGACATCTTTCTTCTATCCTGAATCTCCGCCGAACCAGAGGCAAGATTCAAACGCTTAGATAAGGAGAACATTTGCCATAAAATCATCGACGACATCCAGGGGGATAGACCGACTGACAAGATTGACAAGCTCCGTAAATTCCCACCTGTAATTGCGGTTGAAAAAGCTAAATAAGCTGTCGAACCCCCAAGAAAATCTCTGCTATTCAAATCGATAAAAGGAAGAGTTAATCGACTCCCCAGAACATAAATAAAAATTAAGAAAAGAGTTACAAATCCTTTTTTTATAACTATGGATGAAAAATGATTTTTCATAACAATTCCTTCCATTCTATACATAAACATCAGAAAAATCAAAAATATATGTTTCTTTAGTTTACTTTATAAATACATAAAAACCATGATACAAAACGACTCGTTTTTTGTATAAAATGTTATTTCCCTACATAATTTCAATGTCATTATTATAACAAAAAAAGCAGAAAAAATCTGCTTATAAGATAATAAAGGTAAATATCGTTGGTTTTTTATCAAAGAATTTCTTGTTGTTTTAAGATGACTTTTAGAGTCTGATTGATTGTTTCCACACTTTTATTTGAAATCAATCAGATAATTTGAGATCCACTACTTCAATCAGTCAAGATAAACAAACAATCATTTTTCACCCTTGTTAATAGCACTGAATCAATCTCATAACCCTCATTTTCTAATCACAATTGATAGGAGGCTGGACTAGGCAATACAGAACTACATTCTTTGGATAAATTCTTTGTTTAACTTCAGGGAAAGTTTACAATTCTCTAATTAATAATATGATCTAGTTTTAAAGACTCTATTTTATGTTCCAATTTTTGTCTTTCTTCCAAATATCCATGATTTGACAATTCTGTCAACATACGCCTCAAAACATAGTCATACATTTTATAAGTTTTCCCCATATCAATCCCATCTAAATGTCTAGTCTTCTCAATCCGTTCTTCTAGTGCTTCAATATAATCCAGATGAGACAAATTAAAACTACTTGATAGGCCTGAATAATTGATACGATAGGAATAGATAACATGATTACAAATAGATATTGTAGAAGCCTTCATGTATAATTTCCAAGTTGTAAACTGATCTTCTGCATATTTTCCAAAAGGAAAACGAATCTCCTCAAATAAACTACGCTTGTACAGTTTTCCCCAAGCAGTTGAATACATAATAAATTGGAAGTCCGTAAGTTCGTCCATTTGATTCATAGCAAAGCTTTTATCCACAAAAGTAACAGGTAAACTCGGTAAATCTTCTTTTGAATATAAGAGAAAAGTTGGTTCATCAAATCTACAATAAGCTCCCACAACTAGATCTGAGTCTCCTAATAGTGCTGTTGCATATAATTTTTCTATAGCATTATCCATTAAAAAATCATCCGAGTCCACAAAAGTAATATACTCCCCTTCTGAACGATCTAAGCCATAATTTCTCGCATCTGAAAGACCTCCATTCTCCTTTTCAAAATAGCGACATCGGTTATCATATCCCACAAATTCTTGACAAATTATTCCTGAAGAATCGGTCGAACCATCATTTATCAACAATACTTCTATCTCTCGATAAGACTGTTTTAAAATGCTTTCAATACACTGTCGTAAATACTGTTCTACATTATATACTGGAACGATCACACTAATCAATGGTCTCATAAATAATTTTTCCTGACTTTCTAACCTAATTTTAAATACTCAGAAAAAAGTTTAAAAACTCATACAATTATTACAATTTAAACGAGTTTCGAATAATTTCTTTGTATTTCATTGTCTAACAGGATTAGATATAATAAAATATTATACACTTAACCCCTATAATTTTTACTACTAATTATATCATTTTTTTTATCAATTAACTAATAATAAAAATGGCTCTCTACTATTTGTAGGGAGTAAATCCCTATAGATATATATAGTGAAATGAAATAAAACTGGACAAATCACTGAAAAAGTAAAACTAATTTCTAGCAATATTTTAGAAATTGCAATGTACTATTTTATATTCAATCTACTATGTATGGAGACTAATTTGTTGTAGAAAAAATTCAAAAAAGAAATCCTGAAAATTTAAACTTTTCAGGATTTCTTCTTATCTAGTCTTTATAGAACTACTCTATATAACATAGATATCTTAGATTTCATCTTCATTTTCATCTTTACTACGTTTTACAAACAAACCTAAACCGGTAATAGCTGCCAAAGCACCTAAAAGTAGAGATGAATTAGAATCTTCTGAACCAGTATTTGGTAATTGTTTTCCTGAATCACCTGTTGTTTTTACCATTCCAGAAGCTGATGTGCTTGCTGAAGCCGAGGCTGAAGTCAATACACTTTCGATGTTCAAACTTTCAATAGAATGAATCTCTGAAAGACCTTTACTTGTAACAATCGTTTCAGATGCAGACTATGAAGCCGATGTGCTTGCTGAAGCTGAGGTGCTTGCTGAAGCTGACGTGCTTGCTGAAGCTGATGTTGATTCAGAAGCTGATGTTGATTCAGAAGTTGATCTTGATTCTGAAGCCGATGTGCTTGCTGAAGCTGATGTGCTTGCTGAAGCTGAGGTGCTTGCTGAAGCTGATGTTGATTCAGAAGCTGACGTGCTTGCTGAAGCTGATGTACTTGCTGAAGCTGATGTGCTTGCTGAAGCTGATGTGCTTGCTGAAGCTGATGTGCTTGCTGAAGCTGATGTTGATTCAGAAGCTGATGTTGATTCAGAAGTTGATGTGCTTGCTGAAGCCGATGTGCTTGCTGAAGCTGATGTTGATTCAGAAGTTGAGGTGCTTGCTGAAGCCGATGTGCTTGCTGAAGCTGATGTTGATTCAGAAGCTGATGTTGATTCAGAAGTTG
>ERZ772974.2588-NODE-2588-length-10984-cov-13.980053_pt1 | contig 10984 bp, 9 predicted proteins | sample MGYA00580671_ERZ772974 | MGnify/ENA primary metagenome ERZ772974 (study PRJEB29015, sample SAMEA2738065) | human oral metagenome | biome: human oral; feature: human-associated habitat; material: saliva | place: China | collected 2218 ... | reverse complement strand
ATTGACAAGGTGGTGGCCGTCGATCAAAGTCCGCTCGGCCGCACGCCGCGTTCGAATCCGGCCACATACACCGGTGTTTTCGACGACATACGGCAGCTCTTTGTCAATCTGCCCGAATCGAAAATGCGCGCTTACAAGCCCGGTCGCTTCTCATTCAATGTGCGTGGCGGTCGCTGCGAAACCTGCAAAGGCAGCGGCTATAAAACCATCGAGATGAATTTCTTGCCCGATGTGTATGTGCCTTGCGAAACCTGCCACGGCAAACGCTACAACCGCGAGACACTCGAGGTGCGCTTCAAAGGGAAGAGCATCGCCGACGTACTGGACATGACGATCAACCGCGCAGTGGAGTTTTTTGAAAACGTACCCAATATCTTGCACAAAATCAAAGTGTTGCAGGAAGTGGGACTCGGTTATTTGAAACTCGGCCAATCGTGCACCACACTCTCGGGCGGCGAAAGCCAGCGAGTGAAGTTGGCTACCGAACTCTCCAAGCGTGACACCGGCAGCACGGTGTATATTCTCGACGAACCCACCACAGGGTTGCATTTCGAGGACATTCGTGCACTCATCGATGTGCTCAATCGCCTGGTGGAGAAGGGAAACACCGTAATTGTCATCGAACACAACCTCGACGTGATCAAGGTAGCCGACTATCTCATTGATATGGGGCCGGAAGGCGGTCGCGGCGGCGGTACGGTGGTGGCAGCCGGCACACCCGAACAAGTGGTGGCAGCCGGAAAGGGCGACACGGCACGTTTTCTCAAGGACGAACTCGAGTAAATCCATACGACTTCTCCCACTTCGCCGGAAGTGAGCGGACGAATGCAGCGCTTCCGCCGATTCCCAGTATGTTTTCTCGGCGAAGAACGTAGAATCCTCGATTTCATCGAATGATTCCGTAAACTGAGACGGGCTTCGCTCATCTCCTCCCCCTCTTTCCCTACGAAATAAAAATCTCCCATTCATTAACCCCTAAATTCTTTCCCATGTTCGAAGGACAACCCAAAGGGCTATTTGCTCTGGCTCTCGCCAACACCGGCGAGCGATTCGGCTACTACACGATGTTGGCCGTTTTCGTGCTGTTCCTCCAGGATAACTTTGGATGGAGTGCCGCTCTCGCCGGGTCGTACTATTCCACATTCCTGATGTTCGTTTATTTCCTCCCCTTTATCGGAGGTATTCTCGCCGATAAATTCGGTTACGGTCGCATGGTGACGATCGGCATCTCGATCATGTTCCTGGGCTACCTTTTGTTGTCCTTCCCCTTGGGCAACGGTACACCGGCTGTGATCGCCATCATCGGTGCATTGGCACTGATTTGTATGGGGACGGGACTTTTCAAAGGTAATCTCCAAGTCATGGTGGGCGACCTGTACAAAAGTCCGGAATTGGCCGGTAAGCGAGACGCGGCCTTCTCCATTTTCTACATGGCCATTAATATCGGTGCGCTCTTCGCTCCGAGCGCGGCTGTGAAAATCATGGAGTACGCCCAAAACATCGGTTTCTCCAAGGCCGATAGCTACCACTTCGCTTTTGCCGTGGCCTGTGTTTCGCTGATCATCTCGATGCTCATCTATTTTGCATCGCGCTCTACCTTCCGTCACGTCGAAGGAAAGCAAGAAAAAGCCGATTCCACCGAGGAAAACAAGGCAAAAGAAGAAACTGTAGAACTTTCGCCGGCCGACACGCGGGCTCGCATCGTTGCGCTCTGCCTCGTTTTTGCCGTGGTCATCTTCTTCTGGATGGCGTTCCACCAAAACGGGCTTACCTTGACCTATTTCGCTGCTGAGTTCACGCAGAAGACGTCGACCGGTATTCCTTCCATGCTTTTCGATGTGCGCACTTTGCTCCTTTGCATTGTGTCGATTTACGCGGCTTTCGCTGTGGTGCAGAGCAAAACCACGCAGGGTCGTGTCATTGCCACCGCGGTGGTGCTCGTTTGTGCCGCTTTGCTGATCGTCCTTGGACTGAACGTTCCGGCCGAAACGAAGGTGGCAGCTCCCATCTTCCAGCAATTCAATCCTTGTTTCGTTGTGGGACTCACCCCGATCAGTGTGGCGCTCTTCGGCTGGTTGGCCGCTCGCGGCAAAGAACCTTCTGCACCGCGTAAAATCGCCTATGGTATGATCGTGGCTGCGATTGGTTTCGGTGTGATGATCGTTGCTTCTCTCGGTATCAAGCCGTTGGAAGAACAAGTGACGGAGAAATTCAATATCGACGAAGCGACGAAAGAGAAAACCGCGAATATCGACAAGGAAGCGCAGAAACTGATTGATGATCGTACGGCTCGTTTCAACGAAAACAAGGAGAAGATCCAGGCAGAATTGAACAAGCGCCAAAAGCAAGTGGATGAAACTGCCGCGGCTCAGTTGAAAGAGTTGACGGATCCCAAAGAGAAGAGTGAGATCACCAAAAGCGTGACCATACTCAAAGCCAACAACAGTTGCCAGTACGATCAGATTACCGAAATCACTCGTTTGGGTTATGAGAACGAGGTGAACGGCATCAAATCGGCCGCTGCGCAACAAAAGATTCAGGCGCAAACCGTCGGAAAGATGGCCAAAGCCGAAGTGGAGGCTAAGATCGAAAGCGGCGGTCTCCTCGTTTCGCCCGGTTGGTTGATCCTCACTTATCTTGTCCTCACGTTCGCCGAGCTGCTGCTCTCGCCGATGGGCATTTCGTTCGTCTCGAAGGTCGCTCCTCCCAAGTACAAAGGAATGATGATGGGCGGTTGGTTCGTGGCCACGGCTGTCGGCAACTTCCTCACGGTGATTCCTGCACTGCTCTGGTGCAAAGTGCCCCTCTATGTGGTGTGGACCACTCTGGCCGTGTTGTGTCTCCTCTCGTTCATCTTCATCTTCTCGCAGATGAAACGGCTCGAGAAAGTAGGCTAACCCCTTTCTCCTGCATAAACGAAAAAGCCATCGCAGATCCTGCGATGGCTTTTTCGTTGTTTACCATTGAAATCCAATTCCCAGTTCGGTGAAATCGGCCTTTAATCGGTGCGCTTTGATGCCGAACTGCACCGATATGCCCTTCCATCGGGGAGGGGTCCAGCGCACCCCCACTCGTTCGTAGTAGGGTGTCTCATCGAAAGGCTGCATTTTACCGGTGTGTCTCCACAGGTACATGCCTAAATGCACATAAGCACTGAAATCACCGTAGTATGCCTCGTGTTTCAGCGCAATCCCTCCCGACCAGCAACTGTATTTCGCCGTAGAACCTTCGGGCACTTCTCGGTTTTGCAGTGTTCGCACGTAAGGGGTGTAGAAAAGATCGGCCCCCAGGCCCGTCGCCCATCTTCGTGCATAGCGATACATACGGTCCAATTGCAGATTGGCCACCGCATAGCGTTTGAAATGCCCTGTTCGGTATTCAGCATCGGTCGGGGGCGTGTCATACTGCGTGCGCAACCAGTCCTCGATCAGTGTGCGCACGCCGACACTGGCACCGATTCGCCAAAAAGCACCCTTGACGAAGGCCGCTTTCGGCACGTTGACTTGAGGAGTCCCGATTTCATCGAGATCATATTGCAGACTCAGAGTGGGTAGCACCGCGTTCAGTCCTTTGTTCGGTCGGTAAGTCGCCCCGTTGCTCACATGTCTGAACGCCAAATCACCGCGCAAACTCCAATGCTTGTCCAATCGTCTCGCCGCGTAAAGCGAAGCTCCAAAATGAATGAGCCAATGTCCGCCCGTGAGTTCATTGTCTATATTGTGTTCTTTCGCATAAGGCCGGGTGCAAAACGCCAAACCCTCCTCCAAAGCATAGCCCATTTGCCATTTCCCCATGCGGAACAGCGGGCGGCTGAACGATCCCACCAATGAAAAGACCATACCCGGAGAGGAACTGTAGTCCACCGGAACGGCCATACCCCAATCGGGCGAAGGTGTTTTGCGCATCTTCACTCCGGCATAGTCCATCATTTGCAGCGTCACCCCCCATTCCGGGTAGTTGTAGTCCGCTGCATATCCGTCCGGCGCGAAGAGGGTACGTCGTCTCCAACCCCAATGCACCCCTCGACTCGCTGAACTTTCCATCCACGCCCGCTGATAACGATCCATGGTCAACACCTGTCCCACAGAAAGTCCCCCTTCCACCGTTGTCGGACGGAAAAACGTCGATTTCACCGAGTCCGGTTCGGCCATTGGTTGCGCTGCCTGCAGTGATAAGGGGGCGATCCCCACGACACACGCACACGTCATCGCCATCCATCGGGAGGGAGACGCTGCGAGAACGAAAGGAAAGGAGAAAAGACTGAGCATGTGCGCAAAGATAACCAATTTGTCACGACCGCTTTCTCCATCGCTCGAAAAAACGTAACTTTGTCTCCATGAACATGCGACTTTTCCTTTTCTTTTTCCTCCTCCCGCTGAGTCTCTTCGCGCAGTCCGGCGCCGAACGCCTCACGCCGTTGGAACGTTCGTTGGAACAGCGCGGTTTGATCGACGTGCGCGCGGCAGTTCCCGGTGTGTACGTTAGTTTGATGTATGCGCGTCCCGACAATTTTGTCGGTCGCGTGCTCTACACCGACCTGCATCACGCCTATTTGCTACCCGAAACCGCTCGTGCGCTGCGCAAAGCCCAAAACGCATTGCAACGGAAATATCCCGACTACGCCCTCAAAGTGTACGATGCCACACGCCCCATGCGCATACAGCAACGCATGTGGAACGTCGTCGCGCACACGTCCAAAAACATCTACGTAAGTAATCCCGCCCACGGAGGCGGGCTGCACAACTACGGTCTGGCCGTCGACCTCACCCTCTGCTGGGCGCACGACGTTCGCGACCGCGCCGGTCGTTTGCTCCATGCCGCAGGCGACACCACCGGGCTTTCGATGGGAACCCCCATTGACTATCTCGGTCCCGCCGCCCATGTTCGTGATGAAGCGCGTTGGTTGCGCCGAGGCGTGTTGCGTCCCGAACATGTCCGTCTGCGCCGTGTGTTGCGCGAAGCCATGTCTGCCGGCGGCTTTCGCGTCCTTCCCACCGAATGGTGGCATTTCAATTTCAAAACCCGCGCACAAGCTCGCGCACACTATACCCCCATTCCCTAAATGATCGATTGCGCCGAATACTACGAATTCATCGAAGCGCATGCCGAGGAACGTGTCGAAGATCTCGCGCTGCGTCTCAACGCCTTCTCCCCCGAAGCGCGCACTTTCATCTTGCGCCAAATCGAAGGACGCCAACGGCTTCGTGCGAAGGTCCCTTCGTGGTGCGCCGTACCGCGCTTACATTTTCCGCCGCGCCTCTCGCTCGAGCAGTGCAGCGGCGAAGTGACGGCGCGCTACAAAGCGGCGTTGGTCGAGCGCTGGGTCGAAAACCTCGAAAAGCCCGTTTTGGTCGATCTCACCGGCGGTTTGGGTGTTGATTTCTCATTCATGGCTGCGCATTGTGCCGAAGCCGTTTATGTGGAGCGCAATGCCGAATTGGTCGAACTGGCCGCCCACAATTTCCCCTTGATCGGACTGACACAGGCGCGCACGGTCTGTTCCGAAGCCTCCACTTACCTCGACACACTTCTTTCTGCCGATATCCTCTTTCTCGATCCAGCTCGTCGCGATGAAATCGGGCGGAAAGTGGTTCGCATCGAAGCCTGTGAACCCGATGTCTGCGCCCTTTCCGCGTCGCTGCGCAGCCGTTGCCGCCATCTCCTGATCAAGCTCTCGCCCATGCTCGATGTGCGCGATGCCCTCGATCGTTTGCCCGGGATCGAAGCCGTGCACATTGTGGCCGTCGACGGAGAGTGCAAAGAAGTCCTCTTGTGTTGTCGTGGTTTGCTGCACGACATGACGACTGCCCTCGTTCCGATGGAGGTCCCCATCACCTGCGTCGACCTGTCGAGCACCTGTCGCCGTCTGCCCGTCACCTTCTCGTTTACCTTTTCGGCCGAAAACACCGCACCGCTTCGGCTCGCCGAGAATTTGTCGGGCTGGCTCTACGAACCCAATGCTGCTGTGCTGAAAGCCGGTGCCTATCGCACCCTATCGCAGCAGTTTGACGTCGCGGCACTCCATCCCAATACGCACCTTTATGTCGGAACGTCGGCGCAACCGCGCTTAGATTTCCCCGGCCGCGTCTTTCGCCTGAATGATGTAGTCGGTTTTTCCAAATCGGAACTCCGCCGCTTGTCCGCTCTCCGACAAGTCAATCTGACCGTACGCAACTTTCCCGCCACCGTGGCCGAACTGCGCAAACGATTCAAATGGAGCGAAGGAGGCGAACACTACCTGTTTGCCTGCACACTGTCCGACGGGAAAAAAGTGATGCTGGTCTGCGAGAAAGTAAAATAAATGAGTAGGTAATGCATTGACACACAGGGATGACTGAAAAAAGTTTGCGATGAGATGTAACTTTTCCCCATGGTTGTCCGTCTTTCATATAGAGGCATGAATGAAATAGATTTCCAACACGATCTGCTTCCCCTGAAGAACAAACTTTACCGGGTAGCGTTGCGCATCACGCTCGACAGCCTCGAAGCCGAGGATGTGGTCGAAGACACACTGGTGCGTGTGTGGGAACGTCGCAAGGACGTTCCGCACACCGTCAATTTGGAAAGCTACTGTTTGACCATCTGTCGCCACCTGGCCATCGATCGTTCCGAGAAAAAGGACGCCGGCCATCTGCCACTGGACGCCGCGCCCCCCGAGATCGCTCTCGACACCGCGCATCCCGACGAGGAGCTCGAACAACAAGAACGCGTGTTGTGGGTGAAGCGTGTGCTCAACGCCCTCCCCGAGAAACAGCGCACCGCATTGCAATTGCGCGAAATCGACGGTCGTTCCTACGAAGAGGTGGCAGAAGTGATGCAAATCACCGCAGCCGATGTGAAAGTCACCTTGCATCGAGCACGCAAAGCACTCAAAGCCGCCCTCGAAGCCGATCTGCATCGATTTTGAGCGGTCGCCTGCCTCCCATTCACTCTCATTGCATTCTCTCATATGGACTACGTATACATCGAACAGCTGATCGATCGCTACTTTGAAGCAGCGACCACGATCGAAGAAGAGCGCATCTTGCGTGCCTTCTTCTCTCAAAGAGACGTTCCGCAGCATTTGCGGCGCTATGCTCCCATCTTCTTGATGGAAGCCGGTGAAATCGCCGAAAAACCGCGTCTCGATGAGCACTTCGACCGTAAAATCATGGCTCGCCTCGAAGCAGAGGGGCTGGCTCCCGAAGTCCATGTGACTGCAGTGAAGATGACTTTTGCCGATCGCATTCGCCCGTTGTGGCGTGCCGCGGCGGCAGTGGCCATTGTCGTACTGGTGGGCACCGCAGCCTTCGAAGCCACGGATCGCTCGAACAATGCGCCCGTGGGCGTCGCACTCGAACATCAGCACAAGGCGGATTCAGCACAGCTCGAAACCACACCCTATCGACAATTGCAGAATGGAATGAAGATGGCCGTGACCATCGATTCGGCACAAAACAACGTGCACGACTGAGGAAGACAAAACAACACATTGCTCTCTATTAAAACACCCCGCCGATCTCCTCGGTTTCAGTTCTCTCTCTTCCCCCTTTTGTCCACCCGGACAAACGAACACATCGGAAAGTGACTCGCTCGCTTTCCGATGTGTCGTTTCTATCCTCCAATGTCGTTTCCGTTTCCCCCGGCTTCGTGTGAGGAAGGGTTCCGTTTTTTTTGTGTATTTGCTTTTTGTTTTTATCTTTGCCCTCATACCCGATGAGTCCGGTAAGTTCCATGCGCTGTCAAGCTGAGCGCCTGCACGGATTGCTATGGGTTCGTCGCAAAGTCGGTTTCAGCAGCAAACCGCAGTTAGATACAATCCCACCCCCTTCATCCCACATTTCACCTTATGAAAACGCTTTCTCAAATCGTGCTGATCATGGCCATCTGCACCCCGGCGACCGCAGCGAAGCAACCTGCTGTCACGGCATCTCCCGCGCAAACGACAACCCAAATCCAAGCTTGGCCCACGGCGTGGGGAACCCCTTGGGATTTCCTGTCCGAGCGGAGACTGACTTCCAAGGAAGTGGCCAACCTCAGCGAGCGCGAAATTTGGATTTGGAAGAATGCCCTCTATGCTCGCAAGGGCTACATCTTCAAGAATCCGGTATTGCTGAAATTCTTTCTCAAATACGATTGGTACGTACCCCGTCACAAGTCTATTCCCAAAAGCGCCTTTTCGAGCATAGAAGCCTTTAATGTCTCGTTGTTGCATCAATTTGAGCAATAACAGCTCCCTCCATTCTTTTCACCCCGCGCAATATGATAAAAAGCTGCATCGCGGCCTCCTTCGCCCTGGCGCTCAGTGCCTATCTCGGCGTGAACCTCTGCAAACAAGCTGCTGCCCAACCATTCCCCGAGTGCGAACAAACACCCCACGTCGGAGGCAAGAACTCCACGGGGCAGATACCTCGTTATGCAAAGATCCTGATGGATTGTTATCCCGACTACGTCAAAGGATACAAGGACAATTACCTGATCATGAGCGACGGGAGCAAAATACTTTACGACGACGGGCAGCAGAAGACCCCGATCGAACGGTTGGACCACGCTGACATCGAGGACATGTTCTATTTCACGTACCGAAGAGAGCGCCCAACCGGCATCCGAAACGACGCCGGCCGCTGCCGCAATGAGCGTCTCTTCAAATACATGTACGGTTCCACACCGGCCGAAGTGCGCAAGCAGCTCGTCAAAGTGCCCTGGAATGGCAGCTATGTGCTCTTTTCGAAGGTGAACGGTGCCGCAGCAGCCTTGGCAGCAGTAAATCGCGAATTGCAACAACACCCCGAACTCAAAAAATACCTGGTTTCATCGGGCACTTTCAATTGGCGCTACATCCGAGGCACCAAGCGACTCAGCTCACATGCCTTCGCCACCGCCATCGACATCGGTGTGGCCAAGTATGCTGACTATTGGAAAAACGCCGGACTGAGCGAAGCCAGCACGCAGCTGGTTTACCGCAACCGCATGCCACTCGAACTGGCGAAGATTTTTGAGAAGCATGGTTTCATCTGGGGAGGGTATTGGTATCATTACGACACCATGCACTTCGAATACCACCCGGAGATCATTGCTGCCAACCCGTGAAACATCATGACCTGATTCTTTTCAGTGGCCTGCGCTCTCGAGTTACCATTTCAGTATATGCAAACGGTTTATTTGCGTTTCTCGCGTGCGCGCACGTACGCGCGTGTCAACCGTTTTGCGAAAAATGTCTTCACCCTTCACCGGGTGGGCGTAAGGTGGTGAGTATGAGTTGGTTTAGTGTGAAGACTTTGCTCAAAACAAGCCTTCACCTTGCCTTCACCGGTGTGCTTATTATCCGTAATGAGATTGCGAAATATGCATCGGTGAACTTTCCGGTTTTCAAAAGCCTTCACCCGTAAATGTCTGCCACTTAGTGGGTTGTAGTCGTCGGTGAAGGGTGATGATCGTTTTCTGAAATCGACTGACGCGCGCGTATAGGGCGATGGTTCCCGCCATTCCTATTCACCGCCTCCTCGTGTTTCACGGGGAGGCGGTGCTGTTCGTACTTGCAGCGTAGCTGCTCGAGAAAGTGGGGAACAGAGGGAAGAAAGTAGCGGAGTTTTCGGGAAAAGATGGGGACGAGGGTTGAAAAAATTAGGTCAGTTCGACTTTTTTGGGGAAGATTATTTGGTGGGCCTTGTTTTTTTTTTAGCTTTGCGCGCAAAAGCCATGAAACCGTGAGAAATCTATTGTTAGCATTGTTGTGGTTGCCGTTCAGCATGTGCGCACAAGTGTTTGATGCCGGGCGCCCACAACTCACCTGGAGCGATTTTGTCGAAGAATATCTCACGATGCTCGACGACGAAAGCGAAGAAGCCAATGTATTGACCCTTCGCGGCTATACCGTGCTCGATGAAATCGAGCCTTTTCTCGAAAATCCGCTGAATTTGAACACCGCCACAGCCGAAGATTTCCGTGCGTTGGGACTGCTCGATGAGGCACAAATCGATTCGCTGCTGCGTTATCGCAGCCGATTGCGTGCCTTTGCTTCGCCCGGCGAATTGATGGGCGTGCGCGGTTTAGACTATCGCCGGCGGCGTTGGCTTTCGCTCTTCACTTACGTGGGTGACACTCTAGTCGCTTCGCCGAATTGGCGTAAAAGGTGTTTTTCCGGCCGTCACAGCCTCGAAATGCGTTCGGAGCTACCCCTGTATCGTCGCAAAGGTTTTCGTCCGTCAGATCGCGAAGAGTTGCTTCGCAAGCGTTCGCAGTTCTTTCTCGGCCCCAATCTCGGCACCGCGTTGCGCTATCGCTACTCCGCCCGTCGCGAATTGCAGTGGGGATTGTCGTTCGAGAACGACGTGGGCGAACCCTTCGCGGCGCATGGCAACCGGCCTTTCGATCACGTCGGTGCTTTCGTGACCTATCGAGCGCATTCCGGACGGTGGAGCGGCTTGGTGGGCGACTATGCTTTGGCCATCGGCGAGGGACTCTTGTTCGGTCATGCCTTTTTCATCCACCCCCTCTTGGAATTGGAACGCACTGCGGCACGACAAAGTCGATTTTTGCCTAATTCACCGTCCAATGAGACGCAATTTTTGCGCGGAGCGGTGGTGAGTGTCGGAAGGGGCGCATGGCGTTTCACCGGTTTTGCCTCCCACGCGCTGTGGGATGCGCGCTTGCGCGGTGATTCCGCCCTGACGCTTTATCACGCAGGGCTGCATCGTTCACTCGATGAGCGCTCCCATCGTCACACCTTGGGCGTGACCACACTCGGTGCTCGCGCCGAATGGATTTCCGGCCGTTTCACTGCGGGAGCCACGACCTACTTCGCCGGTTTCTCTTCCCCGGTGTTTCCGAGCGAGCGGAATTATGCAGTCGGCTATCTGCGGGGCAATCATGCAGCGGGCGTTGCGCTCGACGGCGGTTACGGCGGTGCAGGACGTGAGGTGCGGGGCGAAGTGGCCGTAGACGGCAGTGGCAACGTTTCGGCGGTCGCTTTTGCGCGGTTTCATCGCCGCGACGATTGGCAGTC
>ERZ772974.2587-NODE-2587-length-10986-cov-2.942823_pt1 | contig 10986 bp, 9 predicted proteins | sample MGYA00580671_ERZ772974 | MGnify/ENA primary metagenome ERZ772974 (study PRJEB29015, sample SAMEA2738065) | human oral metagenome | biome: human oral; feature: human-associated habitat; material: saliva | place: China | collected 2218 ... | reverse complement strand
CCCCTCTCGGGAGGATAACCCTCCCGAGAAGGGGCAAGGGGGAGAGACAGGCATCTCACTTCTCAGCCTAAAGATCCCGATTTTCAAGGCAAGAAGGTGTAAGCTGTAAGGAGGTTGGGCTTGCGCAATGGCCTCCGATGAGGGATGATAGGGCAGGATTAGGAGGCCATCGAGAGATGCTCCCTCTGTCATCTGTATAAAAGGATCATGGCTTACCCATCCTCCGATGGGTAAGCCATGATCATTAGTGTGCTAGGTCGTGCGGAGCTCGGTTGGGGCTGGAGCGCTAGAGGAGTTGGTTTTTTAGAGTACGAAGGAGGCCGACCCGATCTGGTTGCCGTCTGCGAATATCTTCACTCGGTAGGTGCCACTCTGTAGACTCTCTTCGACAGGCCAGTACATGGTCACAGGGGTATCCTCTCCGTTGTACTCGATCTCACGGCGGATGGAGTAGGGGATCTGTTTGCCCTCGAAGGCGAAGGTGCCCGAAGAGGCCTTGGTGAGTAGCTCATCGTTGGGCTGCGTGATACGGATGTAGAAGGTCTTCTCGCCTACACTGGCCGTGACGTTCTTAGCGATGAAGAAGTGAATCTGGATATTGACCGTCTTCTCGAGCTTCTTACTTGGCTTGCCTCGCTTGTCAAGTGGGGTGATCACGATGCGTGTCGCATCGAGCTTGGCAGCTAGCTTCACTCGGTCGGTGAGGTGCGCCTTCTCTGTAGAGAGCTGTTGGGCTTCATTCGAGGCACGCTCATAGTTAGCACGTACTTCCGAGTTCTCTTGACGTAGCTGGGCATTGGTGCGCTGGAGGGAGTCGATCTGCCCGACATAGCTCTTGAGCACGGAGCGCAGGGTCGAGACCTCCTTGGTCAGCTGACTGATACGCTGGGCACTGGTTGCTTTGCTCTGCTTGAGCTCCTTCTGTAGTTGCTCGACTTTGGATCGCTCGGCGAGGAGCTGAGAGATCAGCGAGTCGGTCGCTAGCGATACCTTCTGCTCTCCGAGACCACCAGCGAGCTTCTGATACTGGATGTCATACTCGGAGGCGAGCTTCTCGAGCTCCTCCTGCATGAGCTCCTTCTGCTGGTTGGTGAAGATCTCTTTCTCCTCCTGGAGCTGAGCACGCTCGTTGTTGAGGACGTAGTAGAACCCGATGACAAGTGCCACGATGATGGCTATAGCAGCCAGGATGACATGCTTGACTTTCATAGATGATAGAGGCAGTTTACTTGATAGCGGTGAGTGAGAAAGCCGAACCTGTCCAGCGATAGGTTAGGGTCGGTAGCAAGGTAAGGAGCTGCATCAGCTCTGTGCTCTGGCGGTCTTCTTCGGAGAGTAGCACGGAGGGACGGACGAGTAGGATCGGTTCATCTCCCACCTGCCAGCTCATCTCGTAGTGGAGAGGATAGAGTAGCTCGCGCAGGCGTCCACATGCCCAGGTAGAGGAGAGCTTCATCGAGCCGATGAAGTCCTTAGCCTCGGGGAGAGTGAGTAGCGGACTCCTTGTTTGGAGAGGTCGCCCATCCTTGTCAAAGAAGGATAGACGAGCATCTGTCTGGGGAGCTGATACCGTCTCGATGACAGCTGATAGACTATTCCCTCCGAGTAGTGGTAGCAGACGGAGCTCCCAACGCCCTACCTCACTGGTCTGTAGGGTAAGTCCCTGCGGAGAGAAGCTCAGGAGCTTGACCCCTAGATCCAGCCCAAGGGGAGCTTGGGTAGAGTCTTGCTCTAGATGATGGAGGATCTTGCCTCGGAGCTCGGCATCGAGTACATCACATACAGCGAAGGCTTCACGTAGGGGAGCGAGCTTCGATGACTGTGCCGAGGCTAGGATCGTACTCCCCAGGAAGAGCGCTAGGTAGGTAAGCTGACGGAAGAATTTCATCAAGAGAATAGGAGGCTTAGAGCGTAGCTGCACGTAGACGAACGAGACGCTCAAGGAGCCCTTCGAATAGATCTAGAGGCAACATATTGGCACCATCGCTCTTGGCTACGCTAGGATTAGGGTGGGTCTCGAAGAATAGACCATCTGCACCGACGGCAACAGCTGCTTTGGCGATAGTCTCAATGAGCGCAGGTTTTCCTCCCGTGACTCCCGAGGCCTGGTTCGGACGCTGTAGCGAGTGCGTCACATCCATGACGACGGGGAAGCCTGTAGAGCGCATAGCAGGGATATTCGTGAAGTCCACGACGAGGTCAGAGTAGCCGAAGCTATTCCCACGCTCGGTGAGAATGACTTGGTCATTCCCACACTCCGTGACCTTATTGGCCGCATGCTCCATCCCTGATGCCGAGAGGAATTGTCCCTTCTTGATGTTGACGATCTTGCCGGTACGTGCCGCTGCAGCGATGAGATCCGTCTGACGGCAGAGGAAGGCGGGGATCTGTAGGACATCGACGTATTCGGCGGCCATAGCGGCCTCCTGTGTCTCATGAATATCTGTCACGACTGGGATATCGAAGGTCTCACGTACCTTGCGAAGGATCTTCAGTGCCTTTTCATCCCCAATGCCGGTGAAGCTATCGACACGTGAGCGGTTCGCCTTGCGATAAGAGCCCTTGAAGATATAGGGGATGCCTAGGCGCTGAGTGATCTCTACGATGCGCTCAGCGATGAGTAGCGGAGTCGTCTCATCCTCGATAGCACATGGACCGGCCATGAGGAAGAAGTTTGGCGTAGCCGTGAGGTCTTTATACTGAATCATAGGGTAAGCGGTGTTAAGGGTGTGCTTGGAACCACTGCTCGGAGAGCTCCAGTGCGATGGCTAGCTGTTCCTCCCTAGGGAGTAGTGCATCTATATAGTGTAGGGTAAAACCTCGTCGCTCCATACCTCGGAACCAAGTCATCTGACGCTTGGCGAACTGATGTATGGCAGTCTCTAGTGCTGAGAACATCTCCGTATAGGATAGCTCGCCAAGAAGGTGTAGTGTGAGGAACTTATACTCTAGCCCATAATAGATCAGATTCTCGGGGGCAATGCCGGAGCTTAGGAGTGTGCGAACTTCCTCCAGCATACCTTCCTGCTCCAAACGGATACGCAGACGCTGGGTGATACGACGGCGACGCTCCTCTCTCGGGAGATCAAGGCAAAGGATGAGACTTGGAATAGGAGGATACTCGGTATGGTCAATGCCATCACGACTAAGCTGAGCTTGGTATTCGGCTATCTCGATGGCACGGATAGCACGTGCGGGACTATCGAGGTCAGTCGTATTGTGAAGTGCGCCATAGCTGGCAAGTCGATCCCGTAGCTCGGTGATCGTCTTCCCAGCAAGCTCTTCACGTAACTTGGTGTTCGGGGGGACGTCTGGCAGCTGGTAGCCTTTGAGAACAGCTTCAGCATAGAGCCCCGTCCCTCCACAGAGTAGGGGTAGCTTACCTCGTCCTATGATGTCTGCATAGGCCTTATGAAAGGCACGCTGCCAAGCGAAGAGGCTGTATTTAGTACCAGCTGGTACGATATCAATGAGGTGATAGGGGATATCACGTCCCTCGACCTGATACTCTCGGATATCCTTGCCCGTACCGATGTCCATTCCCTGATAGACTTGGCGGGAGTCTGCACTGAGTAGCTCCGCACCAAGTCGATCAGTGAGTAGGACACCTAAGGCAGTTTTGCCTGAGGCGGTAGGGCCTAGGAGTGTGATCATCCGCGATCCTTCAGGATCACATCATGAGCCCCCCCCTCGACGATGGAGGTGCTAGAGACGAGGGTGATCTTCGCCTTCTCCTGAAGCTCTGGGAGGGTAATGGCACCACAGCTACACATGGTCGCCTTCATCTTCCCGAGTGTTTGAGCTAGGTTGTCCTTGAGCTTACCTGCATAGGGGACATAGCTATCGACACCTTCTTCGAACTTCATACCCTCGGTGCCACCACTATCATAGCGCTGCCAGTTCTGAGCACGGTTAGAGCCTTCACCCCAGTACTCCTTGACGATATTGTTCCCGATCTTGAGTTTGCGAGTGGGAGATTCGTCAAAGCGTGCGAAGTAGCGCCCCATCATGAGGAAGTCTGCTCCCATAGCTAGAGCAAGGGTCATGTGGTAGTCATGCACTAGACCACCATCGCTACAGATGGGGACGTAGACACCCTTTTCCTCGAAGTAGCGATCACGAGCCTGCGCTACATCGATGATAGCCGTTGCTTGACCACGACCGATCCCCTTCTGCTCACGAGTAATACAGATGGATCCACCACCGATCCCCACCTTGACGAAGTCGGCGCCTGCATCTGCGAGGTACCGGAAGCCTTCTTCATCTACTACGTTCCCTGCGCCGACGAGGACCTTGTCGCCATAGCGCTCCCTGATCCAGCGGAGGGTATCGTACTGCCACTCTGAATAGCCATCGGAAGAGTCGATACAGAGGACATCGGCTCCTGCTTCGACTAGTGCGGGGACACGCTCAGCGAAGTCTCGAGTATTGATCCCTGCTCCCACAAGGAGCTCCTTCGTCTCCTTATTAGATAGCTCGATGGGATTATCCTTGTGTGCATCGTAGTCCTTGCGGAAGACGAGGTAGACTAGGTTGTCATGCTCGTCGATGATAGGTAGGGTATTCAGCTTATGCTCCCAGATGATATTGTTTGCCTCCTTCAGCGTAATGCCTAGACGACCGACCTTGAGACGAGAGAAGGGGGTCATGAAGTCCTTGACCTGTGCATCCTCTGGGGTCGTACCTAGACGATAGTCACGACTGGTGACGATCCCGAGAAGGCGACCATTGGGGCTACCATCTTCAGTGACACCGACCGTGGAGTGCCCCGTCTGACGGCGTAGAGCTAGGACATCACGAAGGGTAGCATCAGGGCGGATATTCGAGTCGCTTGAGACAAAGCCAGCCTTGAACTTCTTCACACGACGTACCATCTCTGCTTGCTCAGCGATGGGCTGAGATCCGAAGATAAAGGAGAGCCCTCCATTGCGAGCTAGCTCGATAGCTAGGGTATCATTGGATACCGACTGCATGATCGCAGAGACGAAGGGTATGTTGAGGCTAATACGTGCCTGCTCACCACGAGCGAAACGTACTAGAGGAGTCGTAAGCGAAACATTCTGCGGTGTGCATTGGCGAGTCGTGAGTCCAGGGATCAGGAGATACTCGCCAAAGGTGCGGGAAACTTCATTGACAAAAATAGCCATAGTGCAAGGGGGATGAAGTAATGGTGTAGGTTGAAGGTAGAGAGGTGAGGGGAATTACTTGACATTATGCAAGACATGTCCCATACGCTCCTTCTTTGTCTTCATGTAGAAGGCGTTGTGTTCGTTGGGCTGTACCTCGAGAGGCACAGACTCGACGACCTCAAGCCCATAGGCCTCGAGACCTACACGCTTGATGGGATTGTTGGACATGAGGCGCATCTTCCCGACACCGAGCTGACGGAGGATTTGTGCACCTACGCCATAGTCTCGTTCGTCTGCCTGATGACCAAGGTGGAGGTTAGCATCGACGGTATCGAGACCCTGCTCTTGGAGCTTATAGGCACGGATCTTCTCCATGAGGCCGATGCCACGTCCTTCCTGATTGAGGTAGATGACTACGCCACGTCCTTCCTGCTCGATGAGCTCCATAGCTTTGTGAAGCTGTTCGCCACATTCACAACGCTGGGAGCCGAAGATGTCTCCCGTAGCACAGCTTGAGTGGACGCGTACTAGGACGGGGTCGGTGGTGGATAGATCACCCTTGAATAGGGCGACGTGCTCTAGGCCATTGCTCTTCTGTCGGAAGGGGATAAGTCGGAAGTCTCCCCACTGAGTGGGCATCGAGACCTCTTCGCCACGCTCGACAGTGCTCTCGGTGCGTAGGCGATAGGCGATAAGATCCTTGATGGTGATGATCTTTAGTCCGAAGCGCTGAGCTACCTCCCAGAGCTGTGGTAGGCGAGCCATCGTGCCATCTTCATTGATGATCTCGATGAGGGCAGCTACGGGCTGGAGGCCGGAGAGGCGAGCGAGATCGACTGCGGCTTCGGTGTGTCCTGCACGACGAAGGACGCCCTTATTGCGGGCTCTGAGCGGACAGATATGGCCGGGACGTGCGAGATCACCAGGAGTAATGCTGGGGTCTGCTAGGGCAAGGATCGTCTGAGCTCTGTCATACATGGATACTCCCGTGGTGCAGCCATTACCTAGTCGGTCGACGGTGACTGTGAAGGGGGTTTCATGGACAGAGGTATTGTTCGGTACTTGCATCTCGAGTTCAAGCTCCCGAGCTCGATCTTCGGTGATGGGAGCACAGAGGACTCCTCGGCCGTAGCGCATCATGAAGTTGATCTTCTCAGGAGTCACCTTTTCGGCAGCGATGATGAAGTCACCTTCATTCTCTCTGTCTTCGTCATCGACGACGATGAGGAACTTCCCCTCACGGAAGTCTTCGAGGGCTTCCTCGATCGTGTTCAGCTTAATCTCACTCATAGTGTTTATATGTATTTGTCTTGCCTAGGAGTCAGGAGAGCCTGTCCTCCGAGGGATTGTCTTCGGGTGATGGGAAAGTAACAGCCTTATGGCTAGGGTTGTTCGCACGTAGCTTCTCTACTTCTTCGGCGATCTGTGTGAGCGTACTGTGCGTCGTCTTCAGGTCAGCACGTAGATGTGAGCGTACTCTTCCTAGGAAGAAGAGGAGGGGAAGAGAGACGGGGAGGAGGGCACAGAGCACCATCCCTAGACGTCGGTCTGATGGAAGTAGGGGCGAGAGCTGGGTGGGAAGCAAGGGTAGGTCACAGAGCTTGCCGACCAAGAGCCGTGAAGAAGAGTGACGAAGCTGCTCTGTGAGCCGGTCAAGGGCGTGGGAGAGCTCGGCAAGCTGATGCTGTGTCTGCCCTAATACCCACATCTTCCAGAGAGGAGTCGTGAAGAGGGCCCCTTGTTGGAGAGCCTCGGTCTGACGGAGTACGTGACTGACGGCTTCGGCACCTTGGACATAGTCTGCTTCCTCGAAGAGGATCTCTTGGTACTCGACACGGCGTACCCCTCGGAAGCCTAGAAGTTTGCGGAAGAAAGCTATGTAGGCTTCGATGTTTAGCGCAGAGGAGTCTTGGTTCGCCTTATAGAGTAGGAAGATGCCGACGGGTGCGAGGATGAGGTTGCTGAGCCACATCCCTAGCCATACGGCGATATCTCCGCTTCGGACGAGATTGACCCCGAGGGAGTCAATGATGAAGTAGATGATGAAGAAGAATACCGAGATGATGATAGGCATACCTATCCCCCCACGACGAACGATCGCCCCGAGAGATGCCCCGATCAGTGCAAAGATGATGCAAGCTACTGAGGCCGTCCACTTGCGGTGCCACTCTTGGCGGAAGGTGCGATACTCATAGAAGGCACGATCATCATAGTCCACGTAGATCTGCATCTGACTCTTCGTCTGATTCGCTCGATCTAGGGCGATCTGGAGAGCTGTGAGACTATCCTGTGCCGAGAGGGAGGGGAGTAGCTCTTGCGCTACTTGGCTGACCTGCTTCCCTGTGTAGCGCTTCTCTAGCTCCTGGATCCGCTGTCGGTGAGCCAGCTGTGCGAGGCTGTCCTCGTAGGCATAGCTACGGTAGCCATAGTGGTTCGTCTGTATCTGGGTATTGATGACCTGCGCCTGGACTAGGCGCGAGCTATCGATGATGCGAGTCGATGAGTCGATCGAGTGCTGTAGCTGGCTGAGGTTCTTCCCGACATACATGGAGCGAAGCTCGCCTTCGTCCTGCTCTTTGATGTTCGCATCGAAGTTGATCACGATCTCGCTGTACTTAAAGCGAGGCAGCATATATGGGGTAGGCTCGGTGGAGGTATTGTAATCCGGTGCGCGTAGGTTCTCAAAGTTCTGCCCGTCGTAGAGCTTGAGGATAAGGAAGGTCTTACTCTCGTCCATCACGAGGCGTCCAGAGTCAGCACGTATGATGCGGGGGCTGAGGTAGCCACGGCTCATATCGTAGACCATCAGGTTGAGAAGCATCCCGTCGGGTCTTCGATCCCGTGTATAGAGGCTGTATCCAGGGATACCTGTATAGAAGACCCCAGGCGTGAGCTCCATCTCGGGAGAAGCAAACTTCGCCGTGATGACTACTGTCCACATGCGCAGCTGGGACTGGATCATGAGCGTATTAGAGAAGACGAAGAGCCCGACAGCCATCGCTGTAATCAGCAGCATCAGCGAACGTATGATGCGGTAAAGGCGGACTCCGGAGGCCTTAACGGCAAGGAGCTCCAGGCTTTCCCCGAGGTTCCCCATCGTCATCACGGTGGATAGCAGGATCGCCAGAGGGAGAGCCATGGGCGTAAAGGCAAGGCAAGCATGGAAGATCACCTCAAGTAGCACCAGCGTACTTAGCCCTTTGCCGATAAATTCCTCTGCGTAGCGCCAGAAGAACTGCATCACGACGAAGAACAGACACACCACAAAGCTCATCACGAAGAGCGGGATGAATTTCCGAAGGATGTATCTATCTATGATCTTGAACACGTCTTCTTAGGCTAATTTATTGCCACAAAGATACATCTTTTCTGCGTGGTCGAGTGCGCTGACCTAGCTCGCTCCCCGACCGAGAATAAGCCTCTCCGACAGCAGTGATCTATCGGCTGGTCTTGCTCCCTAGGGAGCTTGTCTTCAGAGGGCTGGGAGAGCTGGAGTCGAGTGTGCTTTTTCTCTCCTGCCCAGGATGAAGGCTCTTCAGCGAAATGCTTACCTTTATGAGGACGAAGGTAGAGGTTTGCTCTAGGCAAGGTCTACCTTTGTCTACTCCAAGGTCTACCTTAGCTCTGAGGGTGGCATCCTTCGTCTAGAGTGGAGCTGTGAGTAAGATAGGCGGAGGGTGTGCTAAAGTAGAGCCTGAGAGCGTTCTTATACCAAAGAAGCGTCGAGGTAGCGGTTCGCCGAGAGCCTTCTCTGAAGGGCACTATCTAGAGTTATTCAACTTCTAACAACAGAACAAATGAAGCCACAGATCGTCTTATACAGCCTAGTGACCGCTGTTAGTCTTAGCTCTTGTGGGATTTCTTCGATCCTAGGAGTAGAGTCCAATACCGATCGCATTGAGCGAGGCATGAGTAGAGAGGAGGTGCAGCGCATCTTAGGTCGACCTGAGTCCCGAAGTCTAGGCTACGACGGGGAGGAAATCTGGGTGTATCGCTCCAATGACCTCTTCGATACGGGACGGATCACCGAGATCACGTTCTACCGTGGACGTGTCGCTCGGATGAATACCTACCGTGCTGGCGAGAGAAGACGGGAGGATTCCTATCCCTCTTACCCCAGTTATCCCGAGCGAGGAGACTACCCTCGCTACGAAGACTCACGCCGCTGTATGTCGGACAATGCGTTCCAGCGATTCGTTTACGATGTCCAGCGCCAGTCATTCAAGGATGATAAGCTCCGCTACATCTATGATGCGGCTCAGCGGAACTACTTCACCGTCCAGCAGGCCGAGCGTCTTCTCCGCCTTTTCTCTTGGGATGATGAGAAGCTTCAGGTGCTTCAGGCGGTAGCACCTCGCTTGGTTAACGCCTATGAGTCCTATCGTCTCGTCGAGCTCTTTACCTTCGACAGCGGGAAGCGTAAGGCGCGTCGGATCCTAGGCTTCCGCTAAAGCCTCACATTAGCTAGCCCAATAAAAGATCGCCCCCACACTCCGCTCGGAGCGTGGGGGCGATCTTCTTCAGTTGATGACCTACCTTGGGGGAGATAAGCGATGTGCCCAAAGGAGGTGTGGACGCTTGGGCCGAGGAGCGACCTAGAAGGGAGGAGGCCCCATAGGACCACGTCCGTGCTGCTTCATGTCCGACTTCGAAGCTCCAGCGCTGAAGCTATCGAAGCGGTAGATGAAGTGGAGCATGACGTAGCGGCCTAGCGTGTTAGACTCTTCGGTGATGCTATTGAGCGCCGTGATCTCACGATAGATGCTACGACGGGAGTCGAGGAGGTCGTAGCCCTTGAGGCGAACCGTAGCTTTCTTATTAGCAAGGAAGCTGTAGGAGAGCCCTGCGTTCAGCAACCATTGGTCTTGATTGAATCCAGAAGCATAGCCTCGAGAGGTGGTGTAGGTTGCTTCTCCCTCGAAGGTGAAGCCTAGAGGTAGCTGGATATTGCTCGTGTAGCCGAGACTATAGTCCTTGGTGGCAGGTGTCGTAGCTGAGGGGAGCGTGTTCGATGCGTTGTAGTAGCCGAGGACACCACGCAGGCTCATGTCGATGCCTTGGTGACGATAGGTCAGTGACAGGTCTTCTCGTAGGCGAAGGGCGTGAGAGCGGTTCTTTTCTCCGTTGATGAAGCTGTTGGAGCGGATGAAGCTGTTGAAAGAGCTTAGACGAAGAGAGAACTTACTCCCGAGCGACTGCGTGACGAAGCCACCAAAGCCAGCGAAACCATTGCCGTCCACATTCGTGTAGTCGATCGTCCGTGCCCCTGTCGTCAGATCATAGCGGGAGCGAGAGATGATGTCATTCTGCACGAACTGGGCATGCCCGAAGAGGGCAAGCATCGTCTTCGAGGCGGAGAAGAACTTGTTGAATCGCCCGAAGAGATTGTGTTGGAAGCCTGGAGCTAGGTCGGGATTCCCGATATAGGATACCAGCGGATTTGTGACGTCCTGCACGGGAGAGAGCTGTTCGTTAGTCGGCTGGAAGCTACGACCAGAGTAGTCGATACGTAGCTCAGTGCCTCGCTGGGGCTTGTAGCTGAGGCGTAGGGTAGGAGAGTAGTTGAGTGTCGTGCGAGAGATATCTGGTGTCGCACTGCCACCTACGATAGAGTGGCTCTTGAGCTGGGAGGAGGTGACATTGATCCCCGCTGTGAGGTCATAGACCTTGCCCTTCTTCTTCAGAGCTAGACCGACCTGATGGGAGAGGAAGGAAGACTCGAACTCGTTACTATAGGTAGCATTTCGGCTCGTATAGCTCCCCGTAGCATCAGCATCGAAGGCATCACGCTGACTGCGGGCACTGGATCCATTGATCTGATAGGTAAGCTGGGTGAAGTAGCCCTTGCCTAGAGGTT
>ERZ772974.2584-NODE-2584-length-10990-cov-9.036123_pt1 | contig 10990 bp, 8 predicted proteins | sample MGYA00580671_ERZ772974 | MGnify/ENA primary metagenome ERZ772974 (study PRJEB29015, sample SAMEA2738065) | human oral metagenome | biome: human oral; feature: human-associated habitat; material: saliva | place: China | collected 2218 ... | reverse complement strand
GGTGGGGCTTATATTATAAGGTATAGGGAGATCGGGCTTACTTGATCTTCTTGAGACTTTCGAAGCCTTCGCCATAGACGCCCTTTACAGCTCCATTGGAGACGAAGGCCTTCGGGTCAATCTCTTCGATGATGCGTGAGATAGCTACAGACTGCTGCTTGCGTACTACGACGAGGAGGACCTTCTGAGGCTGGCCCGTATAGCCCCCTGTAGCTTCGAGTAGGGTACAGCCACGACGCAGACGAGAGGTGATCGCATCATTGATCTCTTGATACTTCGAGCTGAAGATCATGAACTGCACCGACTGGCGGTTGCCGCTCGTGTACCAGTCCATCGTCATCGCCAGTAGTACGACCTCGATGAAGGACATGACGAGCTTATCAAAGGCCATCAGCGGGTCGATCTTGATGTCTGCCAGATAGACGTTGGCGAAGTAGGAGAAGAGCACGACCGTACCATCCACAGCGACGAAGATGCGCCCGAAGGACATATTGCGGTACTTGCTGATGAGTGCGACGATAACATCCGTCCCCCCAGAGCTACCGTTCACGGAGAAGATGAGCCCCAGCCCAAGACCGCACATCATAGCACCGAGGATGAGGGCAAGCAGAGGCTGATCCTTGAGGACCATCAGATGCCACAGCTCTTCGACACGTGGGTCAGGGATAGCGGTACGCGTAGCGATGGGCACGAGCACAGCAAGGAGACCAATCCCGATGAGGGTCTTGATGAAGAAGTTCTTGTCCAGGAAGAGGAAGGCGATGACAAGGAGGCTGATGTTGATGATGTTGTACGGGATGTCGACCTTGATCCCTGTGATGATCGTGATGATGTTACAGATCCCCATGAGCCCACCAGTGGTGACACGCTGTGGGTAGATGAGGAAGCTGAAGCCTACGGTGTAGAGGACTACCCCCATCAGCACGATCAGAAGGTCTTTCCAGAAGTACTTGGAGACCGCTTGATGGGAGAGTTCATGGAAAAGATCCTTGAACTTCTGGCCGAGGAACGTCAGCAGATTGAGATTCTGTGCCATTGCTACTTGTTAGTGAGGTTGGTAGAGGTTAAGCTATTGTGATTACTATAATACGATGTTGATGATGCGGCCGGGGACGATGATGACCTTCTTAGGAGTCTTGCCCTCGAGCCACTTCTGTGCTTCGTCAGCCGAAAGTACGGCCTCGCGGATCTCATCCTGAGACGCTTCACGTGGCAGTTCGATGGTGAAGCGAGTCTTCCCATTGAAGCTCACGGGGTACTTGAAGCTATCCTCGACGAGGAGCTTCTCATCGCACTCGGGCCACTCGGCAGCGACGATAGTCGTCTCTTCGCCGATAGCATGCCAGAGCTCCTCTGCGATGTGAGGAGCGAATGGAGCGAGGAGGATGAGGAGTGGCTGGAGTACTTCGCGAGAAGACGTCTTCATGCCCTGCAGCTCGTTGATGCAGATCATGAAGGCGGCTACGGAGGTATTGAAGGAGAACTGCTCGACGTCCTGCGTCACCTTGCGGATCAGCTTGTGCAGGCTCTTGAGTTCCTCCTTGGTAGCGGGTGCGTCAGTGACACGCAGACCTTCGGCTGAGTAGTACAGCCCCCACAGCTTGCGGAGGAAGCGGTGTACGCCATCGATACCATTGGTGTCCCAGGGCTTGCTCTGCTCGAGAGGCCCGAGGAACATCTCGTACAGGCGGAGCGTGTCAGCACCGTAGCGCTCGACGATCATATCGGGGTTGACGACATTGTACATCGACTTACTCATCTTCTCGACAGCCCATCCGCAGATGTACTTGCCATCCTCGAGGATGAAGTCAGCCGTAGCGTACTCGGGGCGCCAAGCACGGAAGGCCTCGAGATCGAGCTGGTCGTTGTAGACGATATTCACATCCACGTGGATGGGGGTCGTGTCGTACTGATCCTTGAGGCCGAGGGAGACGAAGGTATTCGTATCCTTGATGCGGTAGACGAAGTTGGAGCGACCCTGGATCATCCCCTGATTGACCAGCTTACGGAAGGGCTCGTCTTCGACGACGAGGCCGAGGTCATAGACGAACTTATTCCAGAAGCGGCTATAGATGAGGTGACCTGTGGCATGCTCTGCACCCCCGACATAGAGGTCTACATGGCGCCAGTAGGCATTCTTATCGCGACCAACAAGTGCCTTGTCATTGTGCGGATCCATGTAGCGGAGGTAATAGGCCGAGCTACCAGCGAAGCCCGGCATTGTGCTCAGCTCGTAGGGGAAGCCTTCGGCGGTGTGCCACCCCTTAGCACGACCAAGAGGGGGCTGACCATCGGAGGTGGGGAGGAACTTATCTACCTCGGGGAGGCAGAGGGGCAGTTCATCTTCGCTGATGGTATGGGCTGTCCCCTCGGAATCATAATAGATGGGGAAGGGCTCACCCCAGTAGCGCTGACGGCTGAAGATCGCGTCGCGTAGACGATAGTTCGTCTTGACCTGTCCCAGCCCTTCGCTCGTGATGTGTGCCTTCATCTTGGCGATGGCATCCGTGACGGAGAGACCGGTGATGATCCCAGAGTTGATGAGTACACCGCTCTTGCTGTCCTTGGATTCCTCCCAAGTCGCAGGATCGGTAGCTTCTTCGCCTTCGGGGACGACAACCTGAATGATAGGCAGGCCGAAGTGACGAGCGAAGGCAAAGTCTCGGCTGTCGTGAGCGGGTACGGCCATGACGGCTCCCGTCCCATAGCCAGCTAAGACGTAGTCACTGATCCAGATGGGGATCGCTTCGCCTGTCAGCGGATTAGTCGCATAGGAGCCAGAGAAGACCCCAGAGACGCGACGATCAGAGATACGATCACGCTCGGTGCGACGGCGGGTAGCCGCAAGGTATTCGTCTACGGTAGCCTGTTGCTCGGCAGTGGTGACCATGGGTACATAGTCACTCTCGGGGGCTAAGACCATGAAGGTAACCCCATAGATGGTGTCGACACGCGTAGTAAAGACGGTGAGCTCTGCTCCATCGCCACCCTTGAGAGGGAAGCGTACTTCGGCACCTTCACTCTTGCCGATCCAGTTGCGCTGTGATTCCTTGAGGGATTCACTCCACTCGAGGTCGTTGAGGCTGTCGAGTAGGCGACCTGCATAGGCCGAGACACGCAGACACCACTGCTGCATCTTCTTCTGCTCTACGGGGTGGCCTCCGCGTACGCTGACTCCATCTTGGACTTCGTCGTTGGCCAGTACGGTACCAAGAGCAGCACACCAGTTGACCATCGTCTCACCGAGATAGGCCAGACGATAGTTCATCAAGGTCTGCATCTGCTTCTTCTTATCCCAGCTACGCCATTCTTCGGCGGTGAAGGAGAGCGCTTCGCTTTCGGCTACATTGATCCCCTTAGTCCCTTCGGCCTCGAAGTGGGCGATGAGCTCAGAGATAGGAGCAGCCTTGCCTGTAGCATTATTATAATAGGAGTGGAAGAGCTTGATGAAGACCCACTGCGTCCACTTATAGTATTCGGGATCGGAGGTGCGTACTTCGCGTGACCAGTCAAAGCTGAAGCCAATCTGATCCAGCTGCTCACGGTAGCGACGGATATTCTCCGTAGTCGTTACCTCTGGGTGCTGACCCGTCTGAATAGCGTACTGCTCAGCGGGAAGCCCGAAGGCATCGTAACCCATGGGATGGAGTACATTGAAGCCACGAAGTCGCTTGTAGCGGGCGAAGATGTCCGAGGCGATATAGCCTAATGGGTGACCGACATGCAGGCCTGCTCCCGAGGGGTAGGGGAACATGTCCAGGACGTAATAAGGGGGGCGGCTGGGATCTTCCGTGACACGATATACGTCTTCTGCTCGCCAGTACGCTTGCCAGCGTGCTTCGATAGCTCTAAAGTTATATTCCATCTATAGGTAGTTGACTTGTCTTTAATGAACACGCAAAGGTACGTTATTTGCTTCAAAATGTTGCGACTGCATCCCCGCTTTTAATGCCCGCACTCTCATTTCTTACCGAAGGTTTTCTCACACTGGTGAAGGATGCCTTGTGAATGGTCTATACCTATGGTTGGCGTGCCTCCTATCACACCGTAATGTGGGGGTGCAAAGCTCCATCGGATCGTTGGAATAGAAGAGGTGATGAAATGACTGTGAGCCTGTTGCCGGGAGTCCCGCCCGCTATTTGTTGTGCTACGGTATCGCACGTCCAGCTCCCCTATATACCTCTCCGAAGCGATACACAAGCCCTTCGCCTTATCGCGAGTATTCCTCTTGTCCAGCGGAGGGAAAAGTGTCCTTCTCGTGAAGAAAAAAGCGCCTTCCCGTAGTGTTTTTTTCGCATCTATGCACGTAGTCTTAAAGACCAGGCACGTAAATCCAATTATCCACGTACGTAGACATTAGATCCACGTACGTAGATCAAGCTTATCTGCCACTCGTCCGCAACTTTTATCCCTACGCGAAGCAACAGTCTAATATAGGTCACTTCACAAAGCTCTATAGGAATCGATCCAAAGCTATATAGCTTCCTTCGCCATCCTATATAGCTCTACACACGTATTCATATAGGTTCACCCAGCGACTCGTATAGGTTCATACGGTCCCCCGCGTAATCGGTGAAATAAGCCTCCTATTAAGGTAAGATAACCTGCCGCCATCGATGTGCTATTAGTCATAAGGAACTTCTATGATCTTAAAGGGAAAGTCTAAGCTGGCGAGCTAATGCCCCCTTTTCTGTAACTTTGCGTGAAGGGTTGTGCTGTAGCGAGAGTCGCTACTACACGCTTTTATTAAAGGAGACTAACAAATGCAAGCACTGAAGATCGTACTCATCGGCTACGGCAAGATGGGTCACGTCATAGAAGAAATGGCCCGTGCACGAGGGCATGAGATCGTGCTGACTATCGACCGCAACGAAGAGCACCTCTTCGATGATCCCCGCTTCGCTGCGGCTGATGTCGCTATCGAGTTCACTGCTCCTGCGATGGCTTATGACAACTGTCGCCGAGCTATCGACCGCGGAGTACCCGTAGTCTCTGGTACGACGGGGTGGGCGGATAAGCTGCCCGAGCTGCGTGAGCGCTGTGAGGCGGGTGAGGGGACGCTCTTTTGGTCCTCCAACTACAGCATCGGCGTCCAGCTCTTCCTTCAGATCAATCGCCGTGTAGCTGAGCTCATGCAGGCTGCTCCTGGTTATCGCCTAAGTCTCGATGAGACGCACCATATCCATAAGCTTGATGCCCCCAGTGGCACGGCGATCACGCTGGCTGAGACCATCCTCGCAGGACGTCCCGAGCTCCATGGATGGGAGCTGACGGATAAGCCCGAGCCAGGTATCCTGCCTGTCATCGCACATCGTGAGGGCGAAGTACCTGGGATACATACGGTGACCTATACCTCAGAGGTTGACCGCATCGTCTTGACTCATGAGGCGTTTGGGCGTCAGGGCTTTGCTCTTGGGGCAGTCTTGGCAGCTGAGTATGCCTACACGCACCGCGGGTGGCTGACGATGGATGATCTCCTTCAGCTTCGCTAAGTAGTCTCTACTCTCCCGATGCATATACACCATAATTATATATAGAGCACCGAATGAAATCGCATCCGATAGCAGGCCTTACTCCGGGACAGCGCATATGGCGCCATATCAAGGGCGGGATTCTGATTCTTCTTCTTATCGCCTTTGCTTGCTGGGCAAGCTGGTGGTGGCTGATTCTCCTGCCTCTCCTCATCGACTTCTACTTTACGCGATGGATCAACTGGCGTTATCTGCGTGAGCACCCCAACCCCACCGTGCGCCTCCTTGGCGGTCTGGTCGAGGATATCATCTTCGTGGTCTTCACCGTGTCGATTATCTTCACCTACTTCTTCCAGAACTTTGCCATCCCCTCCTCCTCGCTGGAGAAGACGCTTCTCATCGGTGATTATCTCTTCGTCAATAAGCTGAGCTATGGCCCTCGTGTGCCGATGACGCCCGTGGCCTTCCCCTTAGCGCACAATACCATTCTCGGGCATAAGTCCTACCTCGATGAGCCTTCGCTCCCTTATCGCCGCCTCAAGGGCTTCGGGAAGGTCGAGCGTAATGACCTCGTCGTCTTCAACTTCCCTGCAGGGGATACGGTGGCGCTCAATATGCCTAACCCTGATTACTACACGCTGTGTGCTACTTATGGTCGCGATGCCGTGTGGAGTGATCGAGCTCAGTTCGGTGAGATCGTCTACCGCCCCGTGGATCGTCGTGACCACTATGTCAAGCGCTGTATCGGTCTCCCAGGGGAGCGCTTCGAGATCCGCAATAAGCAGGTCTATATTGATGGTAAGGCTATTACCAACCCCGAGAAGATGCAGTACAACTACTTCCTCCAGACGGATGGGAGAGCACTGCCCCAGGAGATCTTAGATGATCTTGAGATCAACGATCGTGATGTGCAGCTGATCTACGACCAGCGTACCTATCAGCCCACTTCCGAAATGGGGACTATCGAGGGCTACCTGCGCTATGCGGGGCTTTCCTTCCAGCCCACCGATGCGGAGGGGCATTATGGTGCTATCTACTACCTCCCCCTGACGGAGGAGATGAAGACTCGTCTCAAGGCTGAGCCTTATGTCCGTGCTATCGCTGTCGACATAGCCCAGCCTCAGAGCTCGACGGGCGTGTATCCTGTGGATTTCAAGACGCCTTGGACGAAGGACAACTATGGGCCGCTCCTCATTCCACGCCGTGGGCTGAAGATCGTCCTTAACCCCACGGCTGTGGCACTCTACCATCGCTGTATCCGCAACTACGAAGGGCACCGCCTCGAGGTGCAGCCCGACGGGACGGTACTCATTGACGGGAAGCCCAGTACGACCTACACCTTCCAGCAGGATTACTACTTCATGCTTGGGGACAACCGCGATATGTCAGCCGACAGCCGCTACTGGGGCTTCGTTCCCGAAGACCATATCGTAGGTAAGCCCGCCTTCCTCTGGCTCTCGCTCAATAGTGAGCGTCCGCTGACGAATGGTGGTATCCGCTGGTCGCGGATGATGCGTCTGATTCATGATAAGTAAGGATCAGATCGTCAGCTCATCCTTCGTACGCTACGGAGCACTACCGCTGGGGCTTATTGCCCTGGTGGTAGTGCTCCGTATATTCTTCTTCACACCCTTTCGTGTGATGACGCCCGCCCAAGCGCCCGCCTTACGCCTTGGAGCATGGGCATTGGCTCGTCGCACGCAGAGCCCCGATCGAGGTGCACTCATTCTCTATCATACGGATAGAGCAGGCGCTTCCAACTCAGCGCAGAGTCTGATGGTGGGCCGCGTGGTCGCCCTGCCTGGAGATAGCCTTGAGGTGCGCTCTGGTCAGCTCTTCGTGAATGGTGTTGCGGTGCCTGACTACCGCCATCCACGAGATGCTCGAGAGCAGTATGCGCTACGCTTACCCCGTGAGGGCGGCGTCTACCCCCTGACCTCCACCAATCTTGTTGCCTATCGTGCCGCCCTCGTCGAGGAGCAGCGACTCTTTGCTGCTGCGCGTGGCGAGATCGCTCTACACGGACTGGCTCCTAAGGATTGGCTCACTGCACTCGCCTCCAACCCTTATCACACCTTCCGTCGGGATTACTACTGGGTACTCACCGACGATACGAGCGTTGCGCCTGACTCCCGCCATCTGGGTATCCTCCCTGCGGATGCTATCGAGGGCGTTATCCTCTTTGCCCTATGATGGAGAGCCTACCCACGCTACTCCTCGCTACGGCCTACGCGCCACCTGTCAGCTATTTTGTGAAGCTCTATGAGCACGCTCCTGGCACTATTGCGCTCGAGGGGTGCGAGCACTATATCAAGCAGAGCTATCGTAATCGCTGCCGTATCCTTGGTCCGAATGGCGTGCAGTCCCTCACGATACCAGTCGAGCTTCCCGCCGGGACGAAGACTCCGATACGCGAGGTGCGTATCTCGGATCATGGGGAGTGGCGGCACCTGCATGCGCAGGCACTGCGCACGGCTTATGGGGCAAGTCCGTTCTTTGAATTCTATGCAGATGAACTGATGCCCTTCTATGAGCGGCACTATACTTATCTGTGGGACTTCAACGCGGAGCTACTGCAGATGCTCCTCGCTCAGCTACAGCTTGACCTTGACTGGGGTACGACTACGGACTTCCTTCCCCCTCAGTCGTCTGAGGCTATGTCCGAGTGCTTCGACCTTCGCTATACGCTGAGTCCGAAGCAGGCAGCTCCATTGCCTGGAGTTCAGCTACGCCCATATTATCAGCTTCATCTGGAGCGCATGGGCTTTGTAGAAGACCTGAGTATCCTCGATCTTCTCTTTGAGATGGGCCCCGAAGCTCTACTTGTCCTGCGGGATAGCCTGCAGGCTTAGCTCTTTTATTTACCCAATTTCCTATCACTTATTGCTATCCAACAGATGGATTTTACTCAATCATCCTTGCCTACACTTACCCCTCCACGTGCTGAAGTCCAAGACGAATGCTTGACTCATTTGGGACGCGAACGTATTGACCCCTTCTACTACATGCGGGATAAAGAAGATCCGCGTGTGCTTGAATACCTCCGTGCAGAGAATGCTTATACCGCTGAGGTCATGGCCTCGATGCATGAGACAGAGGAGCAGATATTTAAGGAGATTGTAGGGCGAATCAAGGAGGATGATCAGAGTTATCCGACGCTGCGCCGTGGCTACTATTACTATGCTCGCACTGAGAAGGGGAAGCAATACCCTTCGTATTACCGTGTCTCTGAGGCTGACTTTGTAGAGCGCTATGGGCAGTGCCCTACGGCGATCGAGGGTGGGGAACTACTCTTCGATGTCAATGCCCTTGCCGAAGGACATGATGCGTATATCTTCGCGGGCTATGCGGTGAGTCCCAATAACAAGCTTGCAGCCTACTTTGCTAATACGACGGGCTCGTATGCGGAGTTTGACCTCCATATACGTGACCTCGAGCGCGGCGAAGACCTTGCCTTTACGCTCTCGGGTGTCTCATCGCTGGCTTGGGCTGAGGATAGCGAGACGATCTACTATACCTTGATTGATGAGACCCTTCGCTCAACGAAGGCTTTCGCCCAGCGCCTTACGGATGCCGAGCCTACGCTCATCTACGAAGAGCAGGACGTCCGCTTCTCTTGCAGTGTGAGTGAGACGAAGACCCGCGAGTATATCTTCTTGACGGCAGGGAGTAGCACAACGACCGAGGAATACTACCTCACCTCGGACGGGTCGGATCGTATGCCAAAGCTTTTCCTGCCCCGTGAGCAGGATGTGCGCTACTCTATACTTAGCCACCGTGAGAAGTTCTTCATCTACTATAAGGATAAGGCTTCTCTTAATGGGATGGTCTACGTCACTGACAAGGATAAGGTACAGGACCGTAGCGCTTGGAAGCTCTTCGTTCCTCACCGCGCGGAGGTACGCCTCGATAGTATCGGTGTCTACGCCTCTCACGTGGCGCTGGAGGAGCGCCAAGATGGTCTCACTCAGATTCGTGTCCTCTCTATCGAAGGGGAGCCGTGCGGGTCGATTCATTTCCCTGAGCCTGTCTATACCATCAGCCTCAAGGGAAATTCCACCTACGAAGCTACGACGATACGCTATAGCTATTCCTCTCCCAATCGCCCCTCTTCGCTCTACGAGTATGATATGGAGCAGCGGGAGAGCCGCCTCCTCAAGCAGCAGGAGGTCGGCGGTGGTTTTAGCCCCGAGGACTATACCGTAGAGCGCCTTTGGGCTACAGCGCCCGATGGTGTGCGTGTACCGATGACGCTGCTCTATCGGAAGGGACTGAAGCGTGACGGCTCGGCCCCCGCCTTGCTCTATGGCTATGGGAGCTATGGCGTGACGCTTGATGCACACTTCAGCGTCTCGGTCTTGAGCCTTGTTGACCGCGGTTTCGTCTACGCACAAGCTCAGGTGCGCGGGGGGAGTGACCTCGGGGAACAGTGGTATGAAGATGGGAAGTTCCTCAAGAAGAAGAATACCTTCACCGACTTCATTGCTTGTGCAGAGACCCTCATCGCTGAGGGCTATACCTCTCCCGAGCGCTTGATGGCCGAAGGGGGGAGTGCTGGTGGTCTGCTGGTCGGTGCTGTGGCAAATAGTCGTCCCGACCTCTTCCATGCGATGATCGCAGCGGTGCCTTTCGTTGATGTCGCGACGACGATGCTTGATGAGTCCCTCCCGCTCACTACAGGAGAGTACGAAGAGTGGGGGAATCCTAATGATCCTGAGTACTTCGACTACATGCTCAGCTATTCGCCCTATGACAATATCTCGGCACAGAGCTATCCGCATCTCTTGGTCACAGGTGGGCTCAATGACTCGCAGGTACTCTTCCATGAGCCCACAAAGTATGTAGCGAAGCTCCGCCGTCTCAAGACGGATGACCATCTCCTTCTCTTGAAGATGAATATGGATTCGGGCCATGGTGGAGCTACTGGGCGTTATGATGGTATCCGAGATACCGCCTTTGAGTACGCCTTCCTCTTATTGACGCTCGGTATGAAGTAATCCTTCATGTTCGGATAGAGCTATACCGTAATATATATAGGGTGGGGGATGTACAATATAGTTATCCTCGCCTCCCTCCCTCCCAATGTTCCCAGCAGTGGGTCGTAATGTGCCTCCCTAATCGGATGCTCTTACGACTCACTGCTGGGTGCTTTTAGCCCCCCAGCTAAGAGGCCTATGTAGCAGATTTTCGCGAAGGGAGGCTATTGCATAGAGTCCAGTCCTCTATTTATTCAGCTAAGGCATCGCACGCCCAGCTCCCCGATATGCCTCTCCGAAGTGGTACGCAAGCCCTTCGCCTTATCGCGCGTATTCCTCTTATCCAGCGGAGGGAAAAGCATCGTTCTTGTGAAGAAAAAAGCGCCTTCTCGTAGTGGTTTTTCTCTGTCTACGCACGTAGTCTTAAAGACCTGGCACGCAAATCCAAATATCCATGTACGTAGATATTAGATCCACGTACGTAGCCTAAACTTATCTGCCACTCGTCCACAACTTTTATCCCTACGCAAAGCAACGGTCTCA
>ERZ772974.2583-NODE-2583-length-10994-cov-2.637810_pt1 | contig 10994 bp, 9 predicted proteins | sample MGYA00580671_ERZ772974 | MGnify/ENA primary metagenome ERZ772974 (study PRJEB29015, sample SAMEA2738065) | human oral metagenome | biome: human oral; feature: human-associated habitat; material: saliva | place: China | collected 2218 ... | reverse complement strand
GTTCGGTGAAGCCATTCTGCTCAAGCTAGTGCTAGTGAGTTGGGGTGGCTTTTTTCGTGCTCATCGGGTGCATAATATGCTGATGTCGTCAAAGAAAAATGATGACATCACAGTGAAGGTAGAGCGCACATGGGCTTCCGAAGACTGCACGCACTCGTTGTGTCCTACGCTGCTGATAGCGGTGCACACGCATGAGCAAAGAACATAAGTTACGTGCTCTCGGCCTGCAGACGGCCTCTGAGTTTTGGGGATCTATCGGGCTGCAGGTGGGCTCCTCTTGCCGCGATTCAGCTGCTTGATGCGACAGCCATGCAGGTGGCTATTCTGAATCTCACGGAATCCGCAGCGGCGCTGGTGTTTGGATTGGGCGTCGGCCAGGCGGTGGACCGCTGGGGTGGCGCTTCCTCAATCACTACCGCAAACCTCGTCCGCGCGGCAGGCGTGGGAGCGCTTGCCTTCTCGCTGTTTGCCGGTCCCTCGCTTCCGATTCTTTACCTCACGTTGTTCCTCATGGGTGTTGCGTCCCTGCTGCATGATGCGGGAATCAGTACCGCAATTGTGGAATACGTTGGTCGCGACGGCAAAGAACTCAACCGCGCTAATTCGCTGCTGCGAACCTCGGAGATTATTTCCTCGCTGGGTGGGCCGGGGCTTGGGGGAGCGATTCTCGCTTTCATGACGTTCGGAGCAGCAGCACTGTTTAGCTCAATGAGCTTCGCCATCGCCGCAGGCTGCGCTGCTACCGTCTGGTTTTCAACCAAGGCAATTCGGGCACAGCAAAAATTAAAAGCTTCCGACGCCCAGACCACCGACAGCTCGCACGACACCACCTCCGGCGGAGTTTTAGACGGCCTCCGCTACATCCTGCGCAGTGGATTCCTCCGGCCTTTGGCAGCAACTGGGCTGCACTTCAACTTTTTCAGCGCCATCTTCCAGGCTGTGTTTGTTATCTACTGTGTACGCGTCCTCGGGTTTGAGACGTGGGTAATGTCGCTGGTCGGCATCGTTGGAGGGCTGGGTGGTCTTGTTGGGGCTGCGTTTTCTAGTACCGCTACAGCGGAACAGAACGCAAAAAAGTTCTATGCTTCATCGCTTGTTATTCCAGCGGCATCTGTGCTCGTTATGCTGTGCGCGCAGATGACTACCATCCACGCTGCGCGGATCACAGCTGTTGCGCTCGCTGAAGCGGTGTTTTCGTTCTGCATGGTGCTGTGCATGGTGTTGTTCAATACTGCCCGCCAGCAAGCCTCACCTGATGGCATGGTGGGGCAGATCGCCGCGACGGAAAGAATGATTGCCTTGGGTGGTGAGGTCCTGGGTGCGTTGATTGGCGGGGCCGTTGCCACGGCGGTGTCCGTTCAATTTTCCATGACAGTGGCCTTAGTGGGAATGCTGTTCGCCGCAGTGTGGCTTATTGGAATGAAGGGTTGGCCTTCGTCTAGCACAGAAGTGACATCGTCCGCTAGTGCCATTGGGCCTTAATGCATAAAGCAACTCTCTGTATTATTATGTTACCTCGAACAATGAAATTGTTACATGTTTAGGGCATACTGCAATATTTATCTCATTAGTGCTTTCTGGATGGAATTTTTCCCGCTCTCTCGTTGATAATGGTGTGGTCAGGCAGGTCCACCCAGCACAAAGAGAGTGATAATGGAATTAAAAACCAATAAGCCCAGCTACCCGCTCTATTCTGGAGATATTGATGACGAGTACTCATCCGCACTTTTAAATCACATTATCCTGGCGGCAAACCATGCGTCGCGTGATTGGACACGGGCTGCTGTTCTTATCAATCAGGTTGTCTCTGAAGATAAAGGGCTGGTCGGCGCACTGTTCTGCCCGTTCATTGTGGGTGATGGGCAGCGTTTTCTAGGGAAGTGGATGTCGGATGATGAGGGTAATGAGATCACTCGCATCGTAGAGACGTGGCAGCATCGTATTGGTAAAAGTGGCTATACCAATTGGAGTGCTATTTTCGTCGGGGTAGAAAAATCTGACAATAATCAATACAAACGTATCTGGATTCCAGAATATCGCTCTGACTATGGAAAATGGCACATAGCCGACAGTGATGAGGTAAATTGGTGGGCGTTCCACGAGGGTTTCAGCGACAAACCCGCGTTTTAAACCTACACGCTACCTATATGCTCACGCCGACTTCTTCGAGGGCATCGTGAAGCTTTGCGCGCGCCCTGTTGAGTCGGCTTTTTACTGTTTGAACCCCAACGTTTTGGTGTTCGGCTATTTCTTGATAGTTCATGCCCGCGTATTCCCGCAATACGATAGCTTCTTTGAATTCGGGGGCAAGTTGTTCAAGCGCGTGGCGGATGACTATCCCGGCGGTGACGCGGTCGTCGATAGGCGAATGCCTGTCGGGTTCCTGGATGCCTGCCTCGGCGTCGGGGGTGTCCCGGCGGGACCGAATGAGTTGTAGCGCGGCATTGGAGGCGATGCGGTAGGCCCAGGTGGAAAAACGCGCGCGGGGTTCAAAGCTGCCGATGTTGCGCCAGATGGCGGTCAGCGCGTTTTGCATCGCGTCTTCGGCGTCCTGGTGGTTGCCGGTGATGGAGAGACACACTGCCCACATGCGCCCGTGCGCGTCGCGGATGAGCGTGCCAAATGCGGCTGTGTCGCCGTTTTGAGCGCGGGTGATGAGCGCAAGGTCGTCGCTGGTGTTGCTCCCGGTGGGATGCTGTTCCGCCACGTCACATGCCTCCGAGGAGGTCATCGTCGACGCCGTCAGCAAAACCGTGGTCAGCAAACCCATGATCTGCGCCGTCGTGGAGGGCGTCATCATGGCCCCCGTTGTGCATGTCGCCGTCGTAGTCCCCAAAATCGTGAAGGTCATGCCCCTCACCAACGTGCCCGTCGTCGAGATGACCTGTTCCCAGATCTCCATCGTCCGGGGTGTCAAAGAAATCACTCAGGTCATCGTGATCACTATTGTCGGCGCCAAACCCACCATCGTACATGTCGCCGTGGTGTGCGTCGTCGGCGAAGTCATTCAGATCAATGTCAAAGCTGGGAAGGTCGATCCCCGGGTCGGGGGTCATTGGGTCAAAGGCGACGGTGAGCATGCGGTCAAGCATGTCGTCGGTGAGTGGTGTCGCTACAGAGCCGTAGAGGGCGTCAAGAGGTGGGAGCATGAGGTCGTCGAACTCCTGGTTGTCGGGGCCGTCGGGCCGTGTCATGGGGTCACCTCCTTGGCATCGGGTGTAGCGAGGGAACCGATGGTGATGAGGCTGATTGTACCGGTTGTTTAGGATGTCCACCCAAGGTACTTGGTGAGTTCCTTAACTTGGTCGGGGGTGGCGTCGTAAGAGGTTTCAAAGTAGAGCGTGAATTTCTGTCGCGGATAGTAGGCGTAGACGAAGCCAGAGCCGGTTTCAGTGAGTGCGTAACCTACTTCTGGTGTGTTGCGGAAGGATTTCTGGAGTCGTTCCTTGCTGGTGGTTTTTGAGCTTTTGTTTGCTTTGCCGGATTCGAGTTCGTCGCGAGCTTGTTTCGCATCGTCACCAGGAATCCAGTAGATGGTGCTTGGGGTGGAGCTGCCGACTTTGGGGGCATCGCTCATGGCGCTGGTTAACAATGAGCAGTCGTAGACGGTGTTGACGGTGAGGTCGTCACTGTATTCGTTGGCTTTGCCTTCGCAATCTTGCATTGCTTGGAGGGTTTTTTCGGGCAGGAATTGCGAGGCGGTGTCGTAGCGTTCCGTCAGTGGGATCATTGAGTCGGCTGCGGTGGTGTTGACCTTCGTGACCATGGTTGTTCCCCAGAAGAACTGGTACGTCATGAATACCATCAGCAGTAGGGCCACGGCCACCGCGCCGGATATTACTTTCTTGCGGGTGGGGATACTGCTGAGGGCCGTTGTCACGCGGTTACCGGCTGCGGATGCGCGATGTCGCTGCGGTAGGTTTTGGTCAGTGCCGGTATTCTGCTGACCCTGCCCGGCCCCTTGTGCACCCTGTGCTGCTTGCCCGGCTCCTTGTTGCCCTTGCGAGGCTGCCTGTGCCGCGCCAACCGTTCCGGGTCCGACCCCGAAAGGATTGTTGGGCTGCTGCGATTTCGTTGCCGTGACCTGCCCCGATCCTTCGGTGAATCCCATCATGGTTGCGGCCAACGCACCCCGGGCCACCACGGTTTTCGGGTCGTCCAGGGTCATGACGGTACCGACCTCACCAAGGCGGTTCTGCACATACGGTATGCGTGAAGACCCACCGGTCATGTAAATCGGCGTGCTCTTATCGACGCCCGCCTGGCTCAAGGCCGCCTGCGTCAGCTCCACCGCGCGCCCCACAACTTTGTCGATGAGGGTGTTGAATTCGTCGCGGGTGATCAGGAAATCGTGCTCGCCCCGAGGGGTGGATACGGTGATGGTGGCCGAGGACGTGTCAGAGAGCATTTCCTTGGCTTCCCTGATTGACTGGTCTAGGGAGTGCATGACCGACACCTCAGCCGATTTGAGTTCGTCGGCGGTATCAGGGTCGTTGTGTTCCACCTGGTCCAGCACCCAGCGATACAGCACATTATCAATGGTGCGGCCGCCAAGCGTGTTGTCGCCCTTGGCGGCGACCACGCTGAAGTCGCCGTTTTGTTCCGCACGCAGCACCGCAATGTCCAGGGTGCCACCGCCGAAGTCGAACACGGCCACATGGGAACCAGCTGGAATGTGCTGCTGGGCGGCGTAGTGGATTGCCGCTGCTCGCGGCTCTGAGATGGTTCGGATGGTGTCTTTTGACAGTCCCACCGTTGCTGCTGCGGACAGCAACATGTCCACATTGTGCACCGACCAGGATTCCGGGTGGGTGAGGGTGACGGTAGTTGGGTTTTCACCCGAATGCTGAGCACGCCCCCGTTCCAGTACCCCGTACAGCACAGCGCCGATGAGGGCGTTAAGCGGTACATCTTGACCGGCCACCTGCACTTGATCATGCCCGATGTAGCGTTTCGGTGCTGGCACCAGCCGCGATGGGTCCCTGCGCCCCAGCGATATTGCGGAATCGCCGCAGTGGATCGCCCCGTCGGCCTGCACAAACACCGCTGAGGGGATGAGGTTACTTCGGTGAGAGAGCGGAAGTGTCTCCACCGCGCCTGTCAGCGGTGCCGTGTGCGCTGCCGCCGAGTTTGATGTGCCAAAATCCACGGCGATGTGCCATTGTGCCGGTGCATTCATTGTGTGCTCACCTAAACCTATCGTTGTTGGTTACATGTGTGACGTACAGGTGTAATACGTCCCAGGCCCATAATGTTCCCGAGACGTGTTATGTCATAGATCGCAGTGCCTGCTGGTGTGCGATGATGAGCCGCTCCCGAGCCTCGTCCTCTGCCGCTGACAGGGGAGTCATGGCGAGTTGCTGCAGCCTGCCCAGTTCCTGCTCGTGCCGTGCGCGCACAGACGCAGGGTCAGCAGACTGCGACAGTCCTGCCACTTCCGCAGAGGTGGTGGCGGTGATGGCCTGCCGCAGCGGACCCAGCAGGGAGGAATCCGGGGTGCTCACATACGTATCCCGGTAGCTGCGGTACAGCAGAACCTCATGCATCTGTGGCTGCCCGAGAAGAATTTCCTGCACCCAGCGCACGTGGTCGCGCACGGCGTAGTTGTTGGAGAGGTCTTCCAAGGCATCCAACATGCGTACCGCGCGTTGTAGTACTGCGAAGTAGGCATTGTCGCCGGTGAGCAGGTCCGTCAGAGAGTCAATGCCCGAGACATCACGCATCCACTGCATGAGTCCCACTGCCCCCTGAGCGTGAGCCACCGAACGCCCCACCATCACGCCGTATTCCCCCAGCACATCTAACAGTTCATCGCGCATCGCGGCGGTGAAACCGGGAACGATAATCGAGGGGTCATCCACCTCGATCACGTCCAACACCCCGTCCCGATCTAGGTGCGCCAGCGCCGCCGCGCTCCTGGCAACCCGTTCCGTTACCTGTCCCACCAGCGCGGACTCCGCCAACAGTCCCGAAAGTGGCAGCACTGTCCGCACCGCCGATCCCAGTTGCTCGGCAATGCGTGCCGCATGCACCCCCGCCAGTTGAATGGGGTCTTGGTTTCCAAATGCTCCGGCACCAAAGGAATCAGCACGGGAGAGCACGCCCATCGTCGTCAAGGGAGTCATGCCCAGCTGCGAGAGAAACACCCGCTCGTCTTCACGCGGCGCGGAATCAGAGAGGAACACCACGCAGTCCGCCCAAGCGCTGGCGCGGCGGGTGTCTTTCGTGCCGTCGATAAGCATTCGGCGAGTTCGCTGCTCGTTGTCCACCGTCAACGTCGCCGTACCGGGGGTGTCGATCAGTGATAGCCGCTGCAAGCTCACGTTCGGCACGAATTGCCGCACGTAATCGACCTCGTCCAGCGGACGCGGCAGATGGTCCAGCGGCCCCTGACCCAGGCTGACACGATCCACCCGGCCGTCCAAGCCCACCACCTCAGCGCGCGCTGGGGCACCGTCAAGATACATGCTCACTGCCATAGTGCATTCCACGGAATCCGTGGCGGCAATGTGGTGTTGGGTCAGGGCGTTGACCAGCGTTGATTTGCCGGATTTCAGTCGCCCGGCGATGGCCACGCGTGGCGGGCGGGTCACCATTTCCCGAAGTTCCGACGCAGGTTCCACGAGTTCGGGGCCGCCGGATTCCAAGGCGTCGATAGCCTGAGTGAGCAGCAGCGTTATGGTTTCAATGGCCTCCTGGCGTGATGGATTCATGCGCGCGCTCCTCCCTGCTGCAGGTGCCGACCCAACTCCGCAATCGTTGCCTCGATAATCTGGACGTTCCGTGTCAGCCGGGCGCTGCGTTCCTGGCGCTCTCCCTCCGATTCGCGCGCCGCCTCCCGAGCCTGGTCGATCCGGCCGTGCAGTTCCTTGATCTTCGTCCGCAGATCGGCGCGGTACCGCAACATCACATCCGTGCGTGCCGTAGTGATCAGGGTATCCAACATGCGGGTGGTGGCCGTGCGCACGCTGGCGGTGGTTTCCCGAAGCCACGTAATCAAATGTTGTTTGCCGTTTCGCATCGCGCGGTAGCCCAGGTTAACGCCCACCCACACGGCACCCGCCAACGGTGCTACCGGGATGATGGCCGCCAACGCACCCGAACCGATCATGCCCATCATCAGCACACTGGGGTCAATGATGTCCTTGGTTTTCTTCTCCACCTCGTGCCCCGAGACTTCCGCCGGGGTTAACGACGCCACGGTGGTCCCCATGATCTCTGCGATCAGTTCTTGGCGGTCGGGGAAAAGCGCCGATGCGAGTTCGGAAATTTCCTCCACCATGGCTCCCACGGTGTCTTCCATCACCACGGCCAGTTCCGTCTCAATCTGGCTGGTGAACACCTGAGGTTTGGATCGCAGCACGCGCAGCGAGTCCGCATTGATCTGCTGCGTCCATTCGTGACGCACCTCCTCTAGGGCCTTATCCAGCCCCTCCGTCACCCGGGTGCGCGCCACCGCGAGGTCACGTTGGAAGCGCTGCTCAAACTCGGAGGATTCCTCCCGAAGCCGCTCCAGGGTGGTTTTCTCGGCTTCCAACTGCTCCACCGCTGTCGAGGATTCCGCTAGCAGCCGAATGTCATCCCGCACCGTTTTGGCAATTCCCGTCAGGGTTGTGGTGATGGATTGCAACGCCGCGCGCTGACCCATCGCCGCTGGTTGCCGCAGCTGCGCGCGAAGTTGTGAACGCAGCTGCGCGATCCCGGAACGCCGTTCCAACTCTGCTCGGCGCGCAGGATCGATGCAGCGTGCGGCATCAAGGGCGCGCAGGCTGGAGACGCCGACCACCGGGACGTCGATACCCATGTGGCTGCTGATCAGTCGCTTGTTGTCCTCAACAATGGCGCGCCAGCGTCGGGTGTTTTTGTCCGTCTTGGTCACGGCGACGATGACCCCGCCGACGGAATCGTGGGCCTGCCGCAAGATGTCCATTTCAGGGGCTGTGATGGGGGTGGAGGCATCGCACACCATGAGCAGAACACCAGCGTGCCGTGCCTCCTGAAGTGCTGCGGTAACGGCGCGTTTGTCCAGCCCACCCACGCCGGGCGTATCGACGACCGTGATGCCGTCCATGTCCGGATATCGTACGGCGATCTCCGCTGAACTGGGTGGGTCCTGCGCCTCATCCATGCCAGTGTTGGTGTTGCCTTGTAGCGACCCCACCCCGTCCACCGTCACCCAGCGGGCAAGTTCTGTGGCCAATATCATTTCCCGCTCTGTGCCCCGCACAAGAGTGACCTGGGGAACAACCGGGCCGTCGTGGGAAACGGCCACGCGAATCGGTGCGCTGGTACAGGTGAGAACGTCAACGGGCAGCAGATCCGGCTGGGCAATCAGGGCGTTGACCAGCGATGACTTTCCCCGTTTCACTTCCCCCACAACCACCACTGTACCCGCCCGGAATGTGGCATTCAGCATCTGGACTGCGCGGTCCGCAGCGCTGTCTTGACCGTATCGTCGTGCAATGTCCGCCGCGCGTGTCACTGACTCTTCAGGGGTGCGAGGCGCGGCGGCCGGGGATCCGTGGGACATGCGCAGCCTTCACTATTGTTGAGAAAACAGTACCATCACCTTTAATAGCACAGCGTTCTTCCATGCAGGGGATTTCCAGCTATTTTCCCAGGAAAATAGCTGGACTAGGGCTGAAGTAAAAAATTTTTTGGCACCTCGGGAACATTCTTCTGCATGGGTGCATTCCATCATCGACAACATCGCAAACGCACCGTGAAGGTGTGAGAAGGAAAGGACCACATCATGAGCGACCCCAACGGCACTACCGCTAACAACGCTGCTGGCACCGCTGGTGCCCCTGCTGGTAACGCAGAGTCCATCCACACCGTGGACGTGAACGGCAACCCGGTCACTGGAACGGTGATGGGTCAGTACGACACCGATAGTGACAAGGACATTGATACCTTCGATCTGGACACCAACGGCGACGGCCGCGCTGACATGCGCATCACCGACCCGGATGAAGACGGCACTGCTGACGTTCTCGAATACGACACCGACGGCGATGGCGTGACCAACGTTCGGACCGAAGACAGGAATGATGACGGTACCGCCGACAAAGACTCCATTGACACCAACGGCGATGGCCGGATGGACACGGTACTCACCGACCTGGACTATGACGGTCACATGGACGAAAAGGAAGTGGACACCAACGGCGACGGCACCAGTGACTACAACGAGTACGACAACAACGACGACGGCGTCATCGACAGCACCAGCGGTGTGAATGCGATTACCGACGCCCAGCGCGCGGCCGCCGCAGGTCACGATACCGGTGCTGCCCCAGGGGGAGCGGCTCCTGGTGACACTGCTCCAAGTGGTACTACCCCGGGTGTTGCGCCCGTCAGTGACCACCACGAGATCGACCTTGACGCCGATGGCTACGGCGACAGCCTGGCATTTGACACCAACAGTGACGGCATCACCGACATGGTGGAACAGGACACCAACGGTGACGGGCTGACCGACATTCGGTTCACCGACACCAACCACGACGGTCACATTGACCTTGTGGAGGACGACACAGACTTTAACGGCACCGTCGACCGTGTTGACATTGACAACAACTTCGATGGCCGGCTTGACGAGCAGCATGGTGACTTCGACGGTGATGGTAACCCCGACGATGCCCTGTTCGACCACAACCACGACGGCTGGGCGGACTCCATGGCCACCGACACGGACAACGATGGGCACTATGACACCTACACCGATGTACACTCCACCAACGAGGCACCCATGATGCCCGACCATGACATCTCCGGGCTGTAATACCTGAGGCAGAACCCGGAAACGCAGACTAGGCGGCCCGACCATAAGTAGCGGTGGTCAGGGCCGCCTACCCATGCCGCCTACCCATGATGAAGCCTCCAACTGGGAGACCTTCGAAGCCGGTTTCAGTGGCAGTATATAAGGCATGCGAGAACTCCGCGCCGACGACCGTGACCTTCTGTTAGAAGCAACTTTGTGCAATGTGAATTGGGTGGAAGAACGCTTCACCCGGGACGACGTGCTCACCAACCCGTACTTCCACCACTACTACGATCCGTGGCAAGAATCAGACTTCGGCTATGTTGCTGAAAACAGCAACGGCGAGGCTATTGGTGTGGTGTGGCTGCGCTTCTTCACCGCTGACGACCCCGGCTTCGGTTTCATCGACGAAGCCACCCCTGAACTCAGCATCTGGGTCACCGAGGGCGAGCGCGGCCAGGGAATTGGCGGGCAGCTTCTCGACGCCGCGATCCGCGCCGCCCGCTCGAAAGGGCTCCGGCGCATCAGTCTCAGCGTGGAAGAGGGCAACCCGGCACGCCGACTCTATGAACGCGCCGGTTTTGCATGGGCGGGATCAGGTTTCGATCCCGGGACGTTGGTGCTAGAGCTGGCGTGAATTTTGGTGATTGTAGGGCGGGTTTGGGAACCTGCCCTCAACGCCCAGCACTAAGCCTGAGCTTGCGGTACCGATTCACCGCAGCCATAATCTCCTGGCTGCGGGGGCGCGCAAACAACCCCGGATGCCCGCGATGCGGCGACAACACGTCCAAACCATGTTCATCCAGGTCTTGTACTAACTGATCCACCAGCTGCGCAAGGCTGGTGCTGCCATCACATCGGCCCGCGATGGAATCTAAAGCGTGGGCAATGCCGGTGGTTTGCGCGGCGTCGATAAGCTGCATCAACCCGATCAGATCGATGTTTTCGCGCCCATACTGAATATCCGTGCGGCTGCGGGCCTTCGCGGGCTTCGTCTTACTTGGCTCCCGCAAGCCATCCCGCGCCGGGACGCGAGGGTTCGGGGAATCGAAAACGCGTAACGACGCCGTGTCATTCTGTGGCGTCCGATTCGCAATGCTGTGGGCCTGCGCCGTCACGTCGTTCGGAACGTACGAGTTCAGGGCAATGACGTGATCCGCGACGTCGAAAAACGCGCCCGAACCGCCCGCCACCAGGATCGTCGAGACGCCCTTCTCCGTAAACAACGGGC
>ERZ772974.2577-NODE-2577-length-11007-cov-29.418462_pt1 | contig 11007 bp, 12 predicted proteins | sample MGYA00580671_ERZ772974 | MGnify/ENA primary metagenome ERZ772974 (study PRJEB29015, sample SAMEA2738065) | human oral metagenome | biome: human oral; feature: human-associated habitat; material: saliva | place: China | collected 2218 ... | reverse complement strand
GTAATATCCGTGGTACCACCCTACTGACCTTCTGTGAAAGCTAGAATATTCCGAGCATACGAAATAACTAGGCTTCATATTGTGAAAGCCACTTAGACATATAACGGTGTTCACCGGCAGGGTTCCTGCTTGCTCCAAAGTGATCCGCACATCTCTAGATTTCCAAACCTTTCAGCCCATGAGTTTGGTCTCTACAAAATCCGCCTGAGACATGCCGTCTTTTTCAACGCAATCTTATTCTTAATATACCAAGATATTATAGGGTAGATTTATATACATTGTCAATAGCATCAACTGTAACTGGGTCAAAAACCAATTATGTAAGACCTATTTTGTAGTTGCTGCAACAATAGCAATCCCCACAACATATATAACAACCGTAATAATAGCAACAGCTTTATCCATACTGGATGTAGGAGTCGGTTCTAAACCTGTTTCAGAAGCCATTTCCGCAGTCACGGTTTCATAACCCACAACAGGACCGTACTCATTTACGTCTTCATCTCCGCTTTTAGCCAATAGGTACACTACATAGAACCAACCAACAAGCGGAATTAAGGATACCAAAAGCATCCAACCGGATTTGCCGATATCATGTAAGCGGCGTACAGATACAGCAATGCTTGGCAATAACAAACCAAAACTTATAGCTAATGATAACAAGGAGAAAACAATACCCAAGAAAGTGTCGCTCAACAAAGCACTTAACACTTGAATAATAGTAGATAAGCAAATATATAAAGCCGTAAAGCGCCAGTATTCACCACGACTGGCACGACCTTTAAAATTGGTATAATTCTCCATAATAACAAATTTGAAATTATCTTTATATCCTAATTTTTTTGTTACTAAATCACTCATATAAAGCCACCTCTCATGAGAATAAAACTAAAACTATATAAATTACAGTATCAATTATATCATAATTGATACTGTATATCGTAGACTAACTTTAATTAAAACCTATATATCATAATCAACATAACTTATATTGATTCACAACTTATTGAAAATGCTATGACTGATGGGATAAAGAATAAGCCCATAATACAATCGAAAGAATAATGAGTCCCATCAATATTCCCACCATAAGCCATCTATAACCCGAACTCGGTGTCGTGCTAAGACGCAATTCTCGGCTCATATCAGGGGTAATCTCAATATAAGATGTCTTATTTCCATATTCATTAGGACCTGCTTCACTAGGCTGTACAAACCAGTACAGTAAAAGAAGACCGCCTACGAAAGGAACCATGCTCACCAGCATATACCATCCGGACTTTCCGATATCATGAAGGCGTCGAACTTGCACTGCAAGTGTCGGCAACAGAAGCCCATATGCCCCTATGAATACAAACATATAGATTATAAAAAATGATGCAATAATATTACCTAATAATATATTCAAGAAACCCGTTACAGTTCCTATTGCGGCAAAGACCATATAGTAAAACAATACGTACTGCCAAAGCTCACTCCGACTTGCCCGCCCACCGATAGTGACATATTTCTTAATAACAGTTCGATAAACCGAATCCAGTATCCCCATATCATATTTATCATTAGGATACTTTAATGACTCCAGTTCACATGTTAATTCCTGAATACGTTGCTTTATAGCTAATTTCTGAGCATATTTCTCCGCCCCAGTCAAAGGTTTATTTGAAACTATGTTGGACTCTGTACTCACAGGTTCTACATTAGATGAGTCGGTTTCAACTTGATGTTGTTCTTTTTGTTGTTCATTTAGTTGTTCATTTTGTTGATTATTTTCTATCATATATATTCTCCTAATTTTATTTGCTTCGCTTTCAAAAGAAAAAAGCCTACGTAAGTAGGCTTTTTATTTCTAATTAAGAAAATACACTCATAAGAATTACTTCAAGAATAATAATACCAATGCATGCATACATGAATTTGCGGTCCATGTCTTCTGTTGGAGTTTCTTTAAGACCTGTACGAGCAGCTTCTTCAGCAGTAATTACTTCATAGCTCATTGGAGATCCGTATTGGTTATCACCTTCATCACCCTTTTGAGCAAGTAGATAAATAGGATACATCATAGACTACATCGCACTAGTCATAAGTAGTTTATCTACCAGGAACCAAAGCACAAAGATAGCGCAGAATAGTCCTGCAGTTAGTCCCATAGATGGCGTAGTATCAATAAGACCTAATTCACGGGCCATTTGTTTTTGTTACAACCACTTGACCTGTAGGGGAACCAAAGCGATTTGATAGGCTTTCACCAGGTAGAGCCATAAGGATCAACAGGATAATGGTCCCTACCACCGGGATAAAGCCAATAAATACAAGTCCGCCTGATCGGCCTTGATCGTGTAAGCGTCGTACTGAAACGGCCACACCAGGAATAACCATAATCACGGACAAAAGAACAAGAATGACCAAGCCAAAACCTACGCCTACTACGCTAGATAGTGGGCTAATATAGCTTAAAAAAGCACAAGTAAATAGAATAGCCACAAACAACAATTGATAGACTAACAAGAAATGCCAATATTCACTACGACTTGCACGACCATCAAAGTCAGCATATTTATAAACCAAACATTGTTTAAAGTTTTCAATCAAGCCTAGATTGTATTTATCTAACGAGATTTGTGGCCTACTAACATGCCCACATTCTGGGCAGTAACACTCTGTTTTTAACACTTCATGTCCACAATAGGGACAAGATTTCATAATAAACTCCTCCTAGTTACAAACAGGAATCAGCAAAGATTACGAAGTCCTGCGGTACTTAACACATATAAGAACTTAGATATTTTTTATTTATTAATATCTATATTTTTGAATTCATCTGAAATTCATTTTACTACAAAGTGTTATATTGTCTATAAAGGAGATGTTAAACTTTTATAAAATAAAATAATGAGATTGTTAATAAATGCAGATCTTTATTACATATATCCATTTCCATTAATACCATACCATAATATCTCTCTAATGATATCAGCAATAATAATAGATTGGATAATAAAGATAGCAATCCCCATCGCCCAATCTTGGCGACGGGATGGAGTTTCTTCTAGACCAGTAGCTTTGCTAACCTCAGGAGTAATAGGTGTATATCCGGTTCTTTCACCATATGAATTCTCTCTTTGATCGCCACGACGCAATTCGTAAATGAGAAATATAAAGAATCCTATAACAGGAATAAATGAGATTAGCTGCGTCCAACCACTCCGGCCAATATCATGCATACGCCGCGCTGTGATAGCTATATTGGGAACTATAAAGAAAAGGGATACCCCTACAGCAACATTATCGATAAGCGTTTCATAATTAGGGAAGCCCAAGATACTACAAAGTAAAGCTAAAATGCCAAGTAATCCTTGTATCAATGTAACGCCTGCCACAAATCGCCAATATTCACTACGGCTAACACGACCGTTAAAATTAGCATAGTTCCTAATACCTAATTTGAAGGCATCAGTATAGTTCAAATCATATATATTTATGGTTGACATAACCTAATCCTCCTCCATGGCTTCAATAGCAACAATGCCCCAGCCTTTGCCTTCATTATGCAAACGAACTAATAGAGGCTCTGATTTATCTTTAAAAGTAACGGTAAAGCCCATATAGTTTACAACAATATCATCATCTTGGTCTTGAGAAACATAGTCAAGCTGTATCGCTTTCACCTTAGGAGCCTCTTCCTTAGTCATGGCTTGTTCCCATAGTTCAAAGGTACCATATCGTTCCATAGCACGAGCGCTCAAATAACGATATGCACCATGATAATCCTTTTTATTGAGGGCTTCATAATAATTACTTACCACAGTACGCCCCTCTGTTGTAGCCGTTTCACTTTGTAAAAGACGATTTGCTTGTTTCGTTAACGAACTAGGTTCTAAATTGCCATAAGCAGTCTCCTCTACTATAAAATTATGATTAATCATTGTACTACCTGCACTAATAGCTAAGCAGCCTAATACTAATATAGCCACAATAAAGAGGCCCGATACGGAACGTTTTCCCTCTAATCCATTAGATACAGGCGATGTGCGCTTACAGAATAGATACAATAATGCAAGCCAGCCTAAAAAAGGAACCAATAGTAAAATCATTAACGTTGGATCATTATTAGAGTCTCGTAACCGTCTTGCCATTAACATAATCTTCGGCAAGCATAACAGGATGGACAGTACAAATAATACGCCGCCACCAATAGAGACAGCATAAAGAAATCCGTACGGTATGTAGGTTGCAAGACCTGTAATACATATAATTAAGCCATATACAAAAGATATGGCACTTATGGTGAGCCAAAAATCGGCTGTATTGGTACGTCCCTTACTGTTCGCATAGTTTTCCACTAGCTCACGATAGAGGATTTCGTATACTCTCTGTTTCATAAAGCTCCTACTATAATCTTAGATAATATTAGATAATAAACATATATAGATATTCCTATTATACTATGATTTATCAACTTAGTTGATTCATTTTTTGTTCATGAAATCTACCTATACTACAGATATATTTCTTACAACTAAAATTCGTGCAATTAATTATGCAGGAGATAATTATGAAAGCTAAATTAATTAAATCAGTAGCCTTGGCCAGTTTAGGTGCCTTCTTAACAGTTGGTATTGGTGCCAATGTAGCCCAAGCCAAAGATTATCACTTCAAAATCGGTGAAAACCATCGCATGGTAAAAAATGATGATGGCACAGTAGATAGCAGCGGTCATCCATGGTACAAAGTAAATGATAAAAAGAAAAAGCACAGAAAGCATAGAATATCTGAACGTGAAAAGCATGATAAAAATGCAACAGCAAAACGCAGCGAACGACACCAACGTTCTGAATCCTCTAATGACTAAGCCTCGTTCCTGTGCCAAAACCATCAAAAGAGAACACATATAAAAAAGTGCATGCTCATCATAACCAACATTCACATGAACAACATTAAATACCAAATGAACTGCACCCCAAAAATTGAATTCAATTTTTGGGGTGCAGTTTTTCTATGTCAAAATATTCTAAAAAATCTAAATGACTTACTAAAACCGGTATTTAAATGAAATCATTTATTATACACTAGCCTTTAGAACAGCTTGTTTCATGGATTTTACGTAATCAAACAACGCTTGATCCGCATGTTCACCGTGTTCTGCCACGATTTTAACGATGGCAGAGCCTACGATAGCACCGTCGGATACGCGCGCCATAGCTTCCGCTTGTTCTGGCTTAGAGATACCAAAACCAACAGCTACCGGGATATCCGTATATTTGCGAATCATTTCAACAATGGATTTAATATCCGTCTTAATTTCACTGCGCATGCCTGTAACGCCAAGTGAGGATACACAGTATACAAAGCCTTCTGCGTCTTTGGCGATCATTTCGATGCGGTTTTCAGATGTTGGCGCAATTAAGGATACAACTTCAACACCATGCTTATGAGCCACACTAGCGAGCTCGCCTTTTTCTTCAAACGGCATGTCTGGTACGATAACACCAGAGATTCCCACCTCTTCACAGAGGGTAAAGAATTTTTCACGACCAAATACATAAATAGGATTCAAATAGGTCATGAATACGAGCGGTATAGTCACCGCATCATCACCTGTACGCAGACGACGCACCATATCGAAGATATCATTGATTTTTACGCCTGTAGATAATGCGCGTGTACTTGCTTCTTGGATAACTGGGCCTTCCGCTGTGGGATCGGAGAAAGGAATACCGATTTCCACCATGTCGGCACCGGCTTTCACCATAATGCGAATATAACGTTCTGTATTTTCAATACCGTGGTCACCAGCACTAATGAACGGGATGAATGCCTTGCCCTTTGTGAAAGCGTCTTTAATTTTACTCATGAAGATCCACCCCTCTGTATTTCGCCATAGCCGCTACGTCTTTGTCACCGCGACCAGATAAACAAATAATAATGATGTCGTCCTTGCTCATAGTAGGAGCAATTTTACGTGCATGTGCCACCGCATGAGCACTTTCAATCGCAGGAATAATACCTTCCAAGCGAGATAAATATTCAAAGGCATCTACTGCTTCGTCATCTGTAACAGGCACATATTCAGCACGCCCGCTATCGTGCAAGTACGCATGTTCAGGACCGATGCCAGGGTAATCGAGGCCTGCAGAGATAGAATATACTGGAGCAATTTGACCGTCTTCATCTTGGCAGAAGTAAGATTTCATACCGTGGAAAATACCAACAGACCCCTTCGCGATTGTTGCTGCATGTTCCTCTGTATCGATGCCGCGACCTGCTGCTTCACAACCGATGAGACGAACCCCTTCATCTGGAATAAAGTGATAGAACATGCCCATCGCATTGGAGCCACCGCCTACGCAAGCCATAACAGCTGTTGGCAATTTGCCTTCTGCTTCGAGGATTTGTTCACGCGCTTCACGACTGATAATAGATTGGAAATCACGAACGATCATAGGGAATGGATGGGCACCCATAACGGAGCCCAATACATAGTGCGTATCGGACATGCGGTTTATCCATTCGCGTAACGCTTCGGAAACCGCATCTTTCAATGTACTAGTCCCTGTTGTTACTGGATGCACCTTAGCACCTAGCAATTCCATACGATATACGTTAAGCGCCTGACGTTCACAGTCCTCTGCACCCATGTATACTTCGCATTCCATGCCCATCAATGCAGCGATAGTAGCCGTTGCCACGCCGTGTTGGCCTGCCCCAGTTTCAGCAATAACGCGTGTTTTACCCATCCGTTTTGCCAATAACATTTGGCCGATTACGTTATTCAACTTGTGAGAACCAGTATGGTTTAAGTCCTCACGTTTTAAATAAATTTTGGCTCCCCCAAGGTCCTTTGTCATACGGTCCGCATAGTATAACAGGGATGGACGACCTGTATATTTTTTATGTAAATCCTCAAGTTCATGTACGAAATCAGGATCATCTTTGTACTTATTGTACGCCTCTTCTAGTTCGATAACTGCATTCATCAATGTTTCTGGCATAAATTGACCCCCAAAGGAGCCAAAATAGCCATGTCTTTGTTCACTCATATAACTTACCTTTCTATATACCATTCCTGCTAGCACGCCATACTATGGCATTGCTATTGTTCTCACAATGTTGGTGAAAGCTTTTATCTTCTCATCGTCCTTCACGCCTTCTGTTTCAATGCCGCTACTGATATCGATGCCGTACGGTCGAACCGTACGAATGGCACGCGCCACATTGGTGCTATTGATACCACCAGCGAGCATAAACGGTCGTTCAAACTCATCTAACGAGGACCAGTCGAAGACTTCACCCATACCGCCCCGCTCATCTTTGTGGTACGCATCAAATAATAGCATATCAGCACTGCTATCAATCCACGCCTCTGCATCTGCAGCACTACGGACTTGAACAGCTTTCCAAACCTCTACATTAGACTGTTCTTTTAATGTTTGGATGAAAGACTCATCTTCATCTCCATGAAGTTGAATCACATCAAGTTTGACTTCCTTAGCAATCTTAAGTAGACTTTCTACCGTTTCATTTACGAATACGCCTACAGTTTTAATAGATTCTTGATGTATAAGTGTCTGATTACTGTATTGTTCTGCGTCTCTGTTATATCGATTTGCGTATTGTTTATGTAGTTCTTCAACTAAGGTTTTTGCTTGGTCTACAGTGACTTGTCGTTTGCTCGGCGTAAACACTAAACCCATATAGTCTGGCTTTGCATCTACTACAGCAGGGATTGTTTCAACCTTGGAGATACCACACATTTTAACCTTTGGTGTGTAGTAGGTTGAACCATAGAGATATGCCAGTTTTTCCACCTTGTTAGGGGAACGCATGAAGGTTTCCCCCATCAAGGCTACTCCGATATTGTTATCCCGCAATACTTGGATGTCCTCTGGAGTTTCAAGGCCGCTTTCAGATACGAAGATCACATCGTCTTGCACAAGATTGCGTAAGCGTACACTATTTTGTACATCTACAGTGAAGTCCTTGAGATTCCGATTGTTAACGCCAATAATGCGGGCACCGCAATCGATGGCCATTTGTACTTCTGCTTCGTCATGCGCCTCAACTAGGGAAGACAATCCTAACGAGTCTGCTAATTCACGGAACTTTGTTAACGTAGGCACATCGAGGCAGGCACAGATCAAGAGGATCGCACTAGCGCCCCACACCTTCGCTTGATAGATTTGGTATTCATCGATGATGAAGTCCTTACGAAGCACAGGGATTTTTACAGTGTTAGCGATTTCTTGGAGATATTTTTTATCACCTTTAAAGAAGTCTGGCTCTGTTAATACAGAGATGGCCGCTGCCCCTGCTATCTCATATTCTTTAGCGATCTCTAAATAGGGGAAGTGCTCAGCGATGATTCCCTTAGACGGAGATGCCTTTTTCACTTCACAAATGAAATTGAAATCTTGCTGACGAAGGGCTGCTTCAAAAGGAAATCCTGTATCAGATGGTAATGCTAAAGCCGCTGCTTTCACAGGCTCTGGAGATTCAATCTGTTTTTCTTGGGCTACCCGAATTTTGGTCGCCTCTATAATCTTATCTAAAATCAATGGTTACACCTCTTGGGTTGCTTTCACAAACTGTTCCATTGTCGCAAGAGCCTTGCCAGAGTCGATCATATGTTTCGCCTCTTCGATGCCCTCTGCCAATGTAATACCGTCTTTCGCAAGGTAAATCGCCATGCCCGCGTTAAGAACAACAGCCGTGCGTTTACCACCTTGCTCACCACCGAGAACGCGACGTGTAATCTCAGCGTTTACCGTAGCATCGCCACCTTCAAGCTCAGTTTTATCAGCGTATTCGAAACCGTATTCCTTAGGATCGAATTCGTAGCTTGTGAAAGTACCATTATTAATTTCGCATACGTACGTTTTGTTGGTAGCCGTAATCTCATCAAGGCCGTCGAAGCCGTGTACCACAGCACCGCGTTTAACACCAAGGTTAGATAAAACACGAGCCAATGGCTCTACTAAGGATTTGTCGTAAACACCCATCAACTCCACAGTAGCACCTGCTGGATTTGCCAAAGGGCCAAGGATGTTAAACACCGTACGAACACCCAACGCCTTACGTACAGGACCAGCATACTTCATAGCTTGGTGATATACAGGAGCAAACATAAAGCACATATTGGCTTTGTTAAGCACTGCCTCGTTTTGTTCACCGTTAAGCTCTAATTTAGCGCCCAACTCTTCAATTAAGTCGGCAGCACCACATTTACTAGATACACTGCGGTTACCATGCTTTGCTACAGGAATACCTGCGGCAGAAATGATGAAACCAGATGTGGTAGAAATGTTGAACGTATTAGCCTCATCACCGCCAGTACCTACGATCTCTACAACAGTGCCTTCGTGAGGAACAGAACCAGCCTTCTCGCGCATAACCTCTGCAAAAGCCGTAACCTCATCTACAGTAGGGCCTTTTGCTGCAAGAGCACACAAGAAACCAGCCATAGGAACCTCGGCTACCTCGCCGCTCATAATCTTGTTCATTGTATCTTTAGCAAGGTCGTAGGATAAATCTTGACCATGAGTTACTGCATATAATGCGTCTTTAATCATTTTATAGCTCCTTACTTGTTGTTCATTTTACTTCGGTTCAACGATAATAGGGCATATACCTGCGTTAATACTACATGTGATTCACGTGGACCTATGCCCTCCACTGGCCGGGTCTGACTACGGCCTACGGCCTTCGCAGGGCCAAAGTCGGGCCTAGAACCCCGTGAACTCACATAAACACTATGACATTTAATCTTTTATATGCCCTACTCACCGTCCCAATCGCAATAAAATGAACAACAATTCAATATCTCTCAAATGATCCTGCGCATTATATGGAGTAACGCACAGGTCATTTCTTTATAGAGGGTGGGAGTATAGAACGGCGTAGCCGTTCTCTTCCCTTATGATGATTTGCAATTTTTTATTTATGGTAATGATAGGACTGCATTTGGATCTAAATTAAGGTTTAGTCGAGATGGTGGTCATAAAACGACTTTGGCCCTATCCCGAAGGGATAGACCTGGCCAGTGGAGGCTTTAGGGCCACTAGCTCGACTACTAAGGTATTTAAAGCAAATGCCGGTCCACAGTACTACTTAGATAAGAAATTGCGGATCATTTGTTCCCCGTTCGGCGTCATGATAGATTCCGGATGGAATTGCACGCCATAGATTGGGTAGTCTTTGTGTTCTACGCTCATTACTTCGCCGTCGTCGGTAATGGATGTAACGATGAGTTCGCTTGGCATGGTTTCGTCAATAATCGCCAAGGAGTGGTAGCGTGCTACTTCAAATTGTTCAGGTACGCCTTTAAGGATTTTGGATGGGTGTACTTGTTTAGCTACGCTTTGTTTGCCGTGCATAACTTGTTTTGCGTAGGAAACGGTGCCGCCGAATACTTCGCCGATGGCTTGGTGACCAAGGCATACGCCGAGGATTGGGAATTCGCCTTTGCATTCGCGCAATAGGTCTTCGTATACGCCCGCATCAGCTGGTCTGCCAGGTCCTGGTGAAAGTATCACATAGTCTGGTTTCAACGCGCGGATTTCTTCAACTGTTAATTCATCGCTGCGGATGACTTTAATATCTGGATCGATAGAGCCTACTAATTGGTATAAATTGAAGGAGAAGCTATCGTAATTATCTATAAGGAGTACCATTATTCTACCTCCTGTGCATCTGTAATTGCGGAAATCATGGATTGGCCTTTCATCAAAGTTTCATTGTATTCGCTTGCAGGTACGCTATCACGAACGATACCTGCACCAGCGCGAACATAAACCTTACCGCCTTTATTCATAGCCATACGGATGCCGATACATACGTCCATGTTACCAGAGAAGTCGATGTAACCTACAGCGCCGCCGTATACACCGCGTGGGCTTTTTTCAAGTTCGTGTAAAATCTCGATAGCACGAATTTTAGGAGCCCCGGACAATGTACCAGCTGGCAATGTAGCACCGATAGCATCGAGAGCATCTTTACCGTCTTGAATGT
>ERZ772974.2576-NODE-2576-length-11007-cov-29.851169_pt1 | contig 11007 bp, 9 predicted proteins | sample MGYA00580671_ERZ772974 | MGnify/ENA primary metagenome ERZ772974 (study PRJEB29015, sample SAMEA2738065) | human oral metagenome | biome: human oral; feature: human-associated habitat; material: saliva | place: China | collected 2218 ... | reverse complement strand
GTTAGCACAACACCTGCTACAAGTGAAGCACCTGCAGTTAGCACAACACCTGCTACAAGTCTAGTGCCTTCAAAAAACATTCATTCCATGAATTCTGTCACTTCTCCATTTACACAAACACGTAATGCAGGAATTAAATCGGAAGCTGATGGAAAATTGACAAGTCACGATTTACCAAAAACAGGAGATACAAACTCTAAAGTTGGTATGCTAGGTATGGTTTTGGTAGGACTTGGTTTGACAAGCTTCGTTTATAAAGGGCGTCACAGACGTTCATAATAAACAATGACTAGAGGCAAACTTAAAGAACGAGACCATTGAAACAGTCGTCTTTAAATTTTAAATAATAACGAAAAACGAGGAATCTACTCTTATTTAAGAAGATTCCTCGTTTTTTCTAACTTATCATAAACCGTGTTAAAAATTTATAGTCTTCATTACCATATACATAGTTTATCTATTAACTATATATCGTGTATAATGTATTAACCATTAAATGATTTATAAATCACTCAAAGCTTCCTTAGTTGTCTCTGCAGCTACGTGTGCATATACCTCTACCATTGCAGTCCCCTTGTGTCCCAATTGTTGGGAGACTAGGAGGCTGTCTTTTGTTTGCTCATATAGACGTGTCGCAAGTGTGTGTCGCAATTTGTGAGGAGTAGTGGGTTTACCATAGGCGGTAGATAACTTCTTCACCAATAGCTCGACAGAACGTGTTCCAAGCCTTGCAGGCACTTTATTCTGAGTTGTTAAGAAGAATGCTTTATCTGAATCACTTGCTGCGTAGCGTCCCTTCCTAATTTCTAAGTAACGCTCAATATAAGGTATACCAAATGGAGCGATATTTACAACGTCCTTTTTACCACCTTTTCGAATAACTGTAATCGTCCTTGTGGCTAGATTGACATCTTGCATATCTAGGTTCACTAGTTCAGATAAACGGACTCCAGTTGAGAGTAGAAGTGCTATGACAGCAAGATCACGCTCTTTATTTTTGACAAAGGATACCTGGGCACGTTTTGAGATTTTCTTTTCATGCTCATTGTCAATATAATCTAGGAAAGACTGTGTATCGTTTAGAAAGAGTTTTTCTTTCATGTTATCTGCACGACTAGCCAAGGTATCTTTAGGTTTCTTGATTTTTACCTTAACCATGACATTGCGGTAAAAATAAGGCTCACCCTCGTCATCCTCAGTTTCTTGAGTGAGATACTTAAACAAACTAGAGAGAGCATCTTTAGTTCGAATAATGCTGACTTCAGAGATTGTACGACGCTCAGTATTTTCACGAAGGTAAACAAAGTAGCCTTCGATAACAGACTTTGGTAAATGGGCCAGCTCATCAATATGAACATCAGCAATCGTATCATAGTCTGCATAACATACAGTTTCACCTAATTTCTCATGATCGCTAATCAACCATTCAAAAAATCGTCTATATTCCTTTAAGTACTCATACAGTGTCTTGTAGCTATATGGAATAACGAGCTTTGCATGATAATATTCCTTAACATACCAAGGCATAATCTCAAGCAACTCGTTTATATTTTTCATAAGTGTTTCTTGTTTCATATTAGCCTCAAATCTAACAATTTTCTTGTTAGTAGTAGTTTATCATAACTAATATGTGTATTCAACAAATACTTATTTTCCGAATAGATGCGGAGTGCCCCTAAGCTAATATCGATTTATCGTGATAGTATACATTTACTAACTCTAAAGCTTGACAATCATTTAGTGAAAGACCTAGTACTTTACAGTACTAGGTCCTTTTCTACTATTAATCAAGACTATGAAGGTTTTATATCGATAAACTTTTTTAGTTTTGGCCAAATTAATTTCTTTTTATCTCAACCTACATAATCGTCTATTTAAATTTTCTTTCTGAACGTTTTAATTCAATTTCTTTATCAAGAAGGTGGAGTAATGGAACCACATGCTCTGGGTTAGAAAATTTAGGACCAAAAATTACTTGTTCTAATTGAATGGGCATAACCCGTTCTAAATAAAGCTTCGCAACTGGACCACTCTTATCATCTATCTTTATATCTTTATTATCTGGATCTAACATAGCATATTTCAAAATACGTAGTTCAGATTCATAGCTATAGCCTGAAACTTTAAAAAGATAACGTATTTCCTCGAGGCACTCCTCAATAGCATTGTTCAGTAATGAATCTTTAGCTATGTTATTCAAAAATTGCTTAAGTTCTACTAAACTTGTGTTTATAGATTTTATTTCTTCATCATCTAACATATTATTATTATCTTCTTTAACCACATTTGAATCACCGTTGTTTAATGATTCTTCATCAAGGTAACAAATTCGATAAAGGTAGTCCTTTTCATAAGAAGAGTTTGTTTCCTCACATTTTGTAGATATTAATTTTTTCTCCAAGATTGAATTACCAAATTTACCCATCCATTCTGTTTCAGCCATAGACTCATATACTTTAAAACTATCAGTTTTTAATACCAGACAAACACCCTCCGCTCTAGCCCCGTACTGTGACCACATAGCTAAGTTATCAATCTCAGTTGTTAAACTCATCAAAAACCAAGGGCTAGGTTTTAAAAAATCTTCTGAATAATCTGATTCACTTATACCTAGATATTTATCTAAGACAGTTCCCTCCTCAGGGTCATTCATATACTTTACATTGCATAAACGTGAATGCTCTCTGATATAATACTCTTCTTTACGATTCTTACTGTCTTTACTTTGTTTTAAGAATATTTGTAAAACTTCTCCTGAGGTATAGTGACCAAATTTTTTTTCTGTTAAATCCTTAACGGATAATTGGTACTTAATTTTTTGCACTATCCAGTATATTTTGATTAGTTGTTCCCAATAACAGTCTTCCAAATCTTTTAATAGTTCTATTAAAGGAGCATATCTTGTCAGTTCTACACCAAATTCAATGATAATTTTAAACATTTCCTTAGTAACTGACACTGTATCACTATTAAACGAATCTGTTCCATTATTAAAATAAAAAATATTGCCTATAATATATTCAGTAAGTTCATAATTATCATTACTTAGACAATTAAATAGAATTTTCAACCTTTCTTTAACACTAACTTTTTCCCCACTAGAAAAATTAGAATTAATGTTATTTATATATTCAGAGATTACAGCTGCAAATACTCTACTAATATGTTCCTTCTTAGAAAACTTATTATAAATGTTAATTACTTCCGTAAAAGTTTCCATTAAATCCTGTTTAGCGTCCTGTCTACTTGCTAAATAAACTAATGTTTTTACATATGCACCTGCTACGGCTTCTGAGTCAGGAAAATTCTCGTAAATATCATATGCTTTAGCTACCGTTGCCGTTGCGTTAACTAGATCCTGTCTCATGACTAGAGTACTTAATGTCTGTACATATTCATATGCTACGGCTTCTGAGTCAGGAAAATTCTCGTAAATATCATATGCTTTAGCTACCGTTGCCGTTACATCAGCTTGGCTATCCTGAAGCCTGGCTAGAATACTTAATGTGAGAACATATGTATATGCAACGACTTCTGATTCAGGAAATTTCTCGTAAATACTATGAATTTTAGCTACCGTTACCGTTACGTCAGTTAGACTGTCCTGTCTCATGGCTAGAATAGATAATATCCTTACATATTCCATTGCTATGTCTTTTGATTCAGGAAATTTCTCGTAAATATCAAGAATTTTAGCTACCGTTGCCGTTGCGTTAACTAGATCCTGTCTCATGACTAGAGTACTTAATGTCTGTACATATTCAGTTGCTACGTTTTCTGATTCGGGAAACTTCTCGCAAATATCAGAAGCTTTAACAACCGTTGCTGTTGCGTCAGCTAGACTGTTCTGGCTCAGGGATAGAATATTTAGTGTACTTACATATTGGATTGCTATGTCTTCTGATTCAGGAAATTTCTCGTAAATATTATGAATTTTAGCTACCGTTACCGTTACGTCAGCTAAAGTGTCCTGGCTCAAGGCTGGAGTAAATAGTGTACTTGCAAAAGCTCGATAGGCTAGGTTCCTTAATGTCTGTACATATTCAATTGCTACTAGTTCTGATTCAGGAAATTTCTCGTAAATACTATGAATTTTAGCTACCGTTGCCGTTACGTCAACTAGACCGAACTGTCTCATGACTAGAGTATTTAATGTACTTACATATAAATTTGCTACTTTTTCTGATTCGGGAAACTTCTCGTAAACACCAGAAGCTTTAGCAACAGTATTTGTAATATCTTTGATATCAGATAAATTTGTTTTACTAATAATATCCTCAAGTTCTTTCAACGACTTTTTTATCTCTTTGAAATCCTTTTTCTGTTCATCATTCATAATTATCTCCAAATTTTCTTCATAAGATTGTAAAACAACATAATAATCACTAGGTTAGAGTTTTTATAAAAAGCCACTAGAGTTGACAAAACCATAGCAAATCAAATACGAGCATTTTAAAAAACTTTATCCTAACCAGAAATCATTAAACACTAAAAAAGCTGATTTCTCAGCTTTTTAATCAATCATGGAGCTTAGTTACTTTTGAACTGCATCGCTTCATCACTTTGCACAAACGCCCGTTGAGCATCTGTTAATTCCTCCAGTTCATCACAGCCAATAAGTCCAAAGACTTCCATACCATCTTTTGTACTTACGATGTATGCCTCAAGTTTCCTAGCTTTGTCAACGTCTGACACTAAGTAAATGTATTTTTTAGTCATTACTTCATCAGTCATTTTACTCTCCTTCAACCCTTTATTATTGTTTAATCTTCCCCCAATTTATCATGTTGGGCCCTAAAGGCGTATAATGGATCAAAATCTAAATCAAGTTTATTGTTGTCGTCAGCTTTTTCAGCCATCTTAGCATTTAAACTATCTTCCATTCTCCCAATACAATCCATTACCTTCCTTATCATTGTAAGGGTTTCCGAAGTAATTTTCAAGACCTCACTCGATTTTTCGTTGTGTTTAATTGTATCTAAGCTTTTCACTTTCTGCTTTAGACGTTCTTCAATTTCGTCTAAACGTAGCTCTTTCATGCTTTGTTGAGGTTCTGGAATGGCTGATACTGTCTCTAAAGGTTTTATGCTTTCAACCGTCAAATCTTCAATTTTTGTGACGTTCGTAATGACCTTAGCGCGTGCTTCTTCTTTTCCATTATGACCTGGTATATAGATATAGTTATTGCTACCAAAAAATGCTTGTTGGGTAATATCATTCTTTGCTAAACTCTCAAATAATGTATCATGTCCCTCTACTAAACTGTTAGCAAAATAAATATTTCTCGTGTCTCGAAAAAGTTGGGTATTGAAAATAAATGGCCTATTCTTCGGGAAATTATTTGCGTGGGGAGAATAAAAAAAATGCTCTGTTGATAGGTAATGTACGTAAGGGACCTTGCTGAGTAGCTGAGACAAAGTATTCGTATCCATCTGAGCCTGCTCATCAAAAAGGAAGATATCTGTAATATGGCTTGTTGGAGACGTTACTAACTCAATCCCCTTTTTTAAATAGCCAGCTAGCAGAACGGCATGTTGTTTCTCATCCTCTAGGTCTGCATAATTGTGGGTAATCGTAATCTTAGCTTTATCTTCTAAATACGATAGAGCATTCCAAGAAATATGGGACTTAAACCCCATAATAGCTACTCTATGGTCTTTAGATTTTGCAAAGTTAGTCAGCTTGTGAAAAAAGGGGGAGGCTTCAAAAGGAGATAGGACGTAGGGATCAATATAGATATTAAGCATCAGTATCACCTTCTTCTTGTTCTAGCTCTTCTAGTACGACGTCTTTGATTAGTGGACGCTCATTAAACACTTCATTCATTCTAAAAGGCATGTATTTGGCCACACGACCACCATCAGTTGCATTTTGACTTCTGATAACAACAAGAGACTTATCAATCCCTTCTTCAGCAGCAAGTTCTAGGTTGAGGAAAATAATGTTATTAAGGTTCTTATAGCCACCATTTTCAATAAGCATATACTTATCTTCAATTTCTTGAATGTCGTCAAAATTATCAACGATAATCAGTAGATAACGTTTGTTGCCTTCTTCATCTAAACCATCCTCGAAACGTCCAAAGTGTTTAAAGACATTGAGCAATTTATCAAGATCACTGGTACCACCTACGTTAGTGATATAAGGATACACATCAAAAAGATTCTTTGTACCGTCATCTTCCTTCTTATTGAGAGCTAACTGACCGATAAAGAGATATCTAGGAACATGGACCGTATACGTACGCTCCTTCTTCTTCGCCTTTTTGGCTTGTAATTCTGATTTTCGTTTCTCCATACCAGAAAGAGGACTTGTACTCTCACTCTTATCTTGTGTCTTTGTCACTGTATACGTGAACTTCTCCAGTTTTGACGTAGGAACAAAATAGGCATAGTTTTGATTAAATTTGAAGTTCTGATAAGCATCTACGACCTTCCAGTATCGAATAGGAGAGTAGTTATCTTCTTCCCGAAGAATATCTTTCCATTTATAAGTGAAGTTTCTGCTGATCTTATTTGCTAGTAAGAGCAACATCGTTCCATGACTGTAAATAGAGTAACTTGTCGCAAGAGCCCCTGGAGTGTCTTCACGTTCGAACTCCCACTCTTGAACTAAGTAAAACTCTCTGAGTCGTTTGAGATGTGGTTTGATTTTAGGAATTGGTAAACCAAACTCCCTAGAAATTTGAAGTAGTTGAACATTTCGAAAAGTAGCTATAAATAGTAGAATATCCATATCTAACTGGTTTAGTTGCTTACTTATTAACTCATAGTCCGTTTCTTGACTATAGTTGATTTGAATGATGTAATCTTCTTGAAGTTGCAAATGGAAAGGAAAGTCATTGTTTGGGTAAACTTGTTTCAGTAATGGTGTCGAGGCATACTTCTTATAATAGTCGTCCGAGAATCGAGAGACAGTATTCAATGTTGCTTTTCCATCGATTGTTCTTACCCCAAAACGACGTAGTCTTTCATTGAATCTTTTAACGAAGTCTTGATAGGCTTCCAGTGCTTCAGCAGAAGGCTTTTCTCCTGTTTCAGATAATCGAACTGTCCCATCAGGCATGAGAGTGACTTCTTCCCCATTAAATTTTTTCTTCGGATAAAGTGGGAGATTGATTTTCTTAGCAATATTTTGGAACCATTTTTTATTACCTGGTGTTCTTGTCATTTGTCTATTCCTTCTCTTCAATTTTTTGGAACCATTATACTAAACCCCATATACCTTCTATAACCCAGTGACACCCACCTTGTTTATGAAGACACAAAAAAAGGATATGTTTTTATATCCTTTTCCCCTTTATTCATTCTATATTCAATTCTAAAATCTACTTAAATACAACACTTTCTGAGTTGTACAATAGTTTACCGCTAGAGAAACGAAGTTGAGAACTCCTTAAAAATCTTTTTTCAATCACTTCATCTACTGCAGCATCGTCAAAATGGATGACCTCTCCGACTTTTTTCAAACATCCCGCTTCACTTGAATCAAGCAAGCTGAAGATTTTCGCTAAATCTGGAACTTCTCCAACACCAGCGTATTTAAACAATTCGGCTAGAGGAATGTAATTGGTGAGTGTCTTAAGTGGTAAATTCTGAATGTATTTCCTGCAACCTTTCATGAAGGCTAATTTTTTTACTTCATTTTGTTGCCGGTTATTTGTCAAACTGGAGATCCTGACTTGGACTTCTTTAGAAGCTAGCTTATTTTGTCCCGCAAGCAACATATCAAATAACATATATTGATAGTACGTTGATATCACGTCTTTAGCTATGGCTTTAGCTTCAGTTTCTGGTTTTCCCTCTTCGATTAGCTTTCTCCAAAGTTTATCAGAAATATCTCTGGTTGCCTGATAAAACCATGGTGATCCAAACTTCTTATATCGAGTAATTGCAAATGGCCCTTCTGAGTCAATCATATACTCAATAATGGTTCGACATAAGTCATCACTAAATACATGGATGAATGATTCTAGCTTTTCTTCTAGGTCTTCTAAAGTGATTTTTTTAGGGTTAGTGATTGCTGTTGTCATTGTCCCTCCCTTATCTTCCATCATAAAACGCTGCGTAATACTTTAGATGCCAAAGATTAGCAATTAGTGCTTTCTTGTTCCTAAAATATCGTCCGTAGAAACACCAAAGTATTCGGCTAAGGCTACAACGTTTTCCATACGAATATTAGCCCCATTTTCCCATTTGTCGATAGTCCCTGCATCAACATTAAGGTCATGAGCTAACGCTTTCTTTGAGAGCTTCTTTCGTCGTCTCAATTCTGAAATAATGTTTCCCATGTATATATATAACCTGCCTAATCTTTGTGTTTCTGAATTGATTTTACTATTTTTGTGTCAAACAATCAAGAGAATTTTATAATTTAATTATACCTTACTCACGTTATTTTAATTATTTTGTTGTTTAATAGCTGGTAAACATGACTTTGTCATCATTTTAGTTTAACACATCATTGTTTTTTGTTTTACTTTTTATCGATTAAATAAAAGAACGCTTATACCAATTTATACAGTATATATACTGTTTAACGTATTATTTTTCTGTATTTGTTTATTGTTTCTAAAACTGCTATAATGATTTTGATTATAAAAAATTTTAATTTTTTTAGGAAGACGTATGTAGGGAAGATACATGATAGAGTGTAAGGATAGTAACAATTTAAAGGGGAAAATGTTTACTGATCGCTTAACAAAACTCCGGCAAGCTAGAGGCTGGACCAAAAAAGAATTTAGTGTTCAGATTGGAAAAACACAGCAGACAGTAGGAAAGTGGGAAAATGGAACCAATGCTCCTACATTTAAAGATCTTGTGAAATTAGTCGAGTTATTTGGGGTTACGTCAGACTATTTATTAGGGTTATCAGACTCACCCGGTAAATATGCCTACCCACCATTTAACGACAATAAGGAAGAATATGTTGGTGAAATGTTCAAGCAGCTTGACGAGGGGAATCAGGATGCTACTGTTGATTTCATAGAAAACCGATTAGATAATCAGCATATCTCTAAAGAAATCAGAGAAAAGGACCATAGAAAACGAATAGTTAAACAAGATAAACTACCAACCAAAAGAGTCAGTATTTATGCTAGAGCAGATGCACAAGGGTTTGAACTATCAGAGGTCCCAGTCGACTGCCTTGACTACCCAGTGCCTATTCCGGTACATGATATTGCGTTTAAGGTTGTTGGTGAGTCCCTGGAACCTAGTTTCTTCGATGATGAAGTGATATTTATCATAAAAGATTCAATTCTACGAACTGGGGATATCAGCATCGTACAGCTAGATAGTCGTTACTACGTAATGAAGGTGAGTCAAAATAGAGAAAATGGTGACATTCTCCTTAACTCACTAAATTCTAACGAGGCACCTATCACCTTGTCAGAAAAGGATGATTTCAGCATCTTTGGCAAGATTGTACTTATGTAAGGTTAGTCATAATGATTCATTTTGATTACATAATCAATAAGTAAAAAGGCAACCCCAATGGAGTTGCCATAAACTGCAAGTATCTAACTTACAGGAATAAAAGAAAGTACCTTCATTTTACGGCTCTATAATTTCTGTAGTGGGTAAAACCACTGTAGAGATTATAGAGCTTTTTGAGTGTACACAACTTATTTTACACTACCGCTTTTAAATTCATATTACTTTGTAAATAATAATTTAATATTACTTTTTATATGCAATCATTACACCAACTGGTGCAAGACCTCCATTTACCAATTTCATTTCAGCTACTGAAAATCCATATTCATGGATAAATTCTTCAAATTGCTTTTTATCCCATTCTTTATACATCTTAAACCCTACAATAGACATCAGCCGTTTTTTGAATTTACTTTGTTTTTCCTCTTTCCATAAAAAAGTGGGAGCAAACAAAGTACCATTAGGTTTTAATACCCTATATATTTCTTTCATTGCCTTGTCAGGCTCGGGCATAATATGAAGTGCATTAGCTATTACTACACAATCAAATTTCTCATCTGTATAAATCAATGAAGTAGCATCAGCTATTTCAAAGACAAGGTTCTCGTATTCTCCATGTTTTCTTGCTTCAAAAATCATTTGTTTAGAAAAATCAGTTGCAATCCAACTTTTCGTATATTTGGAAAGGTTAAAGGATAATTGACCTGAACCACAAGCAAGTTCAAGTACATTCATATCCTTACTCAAATAGGGGTTTATGTATCCGCAAACTTTATCATAAACACCTTTATCCTTCTTCATAAAAGGAGCATACAACTTGGCGAATTTATCCCAAAATTTTTTGTTACTCTTATCACTCACCAGCAAAACTCTTCCCAACAACAAATTTTAAACTCTCTCCGCTTTTAGCATTTCACATTATTCCTTAAAGATGAAAGCTAATTGCAAGTTAGTCTAAATTAACTAATAATATTTTACCATTTTTAAGTCATTTTTCTATACCCGCTTTTCATAGCACTTGACAGTTGCCTATAAAGTTAAAGTAAACATCGACTTGTTATTTTCTATTGTAATTTCCTCTCTATTTCTGATTCTATTTTATCAAAAGTAATCTGAACAGTTTATAAATGTTTTTACTTGGAAAAATCAATAATGATATAATAGAAGAAAACGGAGGTCAACTATGCAAAAAGAAGCTACTATTTCAGACAATCAGCTTTATCGCTATAAACTATCTCGTACGTGGGACTCAACAAAACCTACGATTCTTTTTATTGGTTTGAATCCTTCAATTGCCGATGAAACTATCGATGATCCGACAATCACACGATGTATAAATTATGCAAAAGCTTGGGGATATGGAACCTTACTTATGACTAACTTACTTGCTTTTAGAAGCACTTACCCAAAGGATATATATTTAGTTGATGATCCTATAGGAGACGAAAATGATAATTATATTTTAGAATGTGTTGCACAATCTGATTTAGTAGTTGCCTGCTGGGGAAATAATGGTATGTATATGAATAGGGAAAATATCATTAAGGATCTTGTACCCAATTTATATTGT
>ERZ772974.2572-NODE-2572-length-11012-cov-7.499954_pt1 | contig 11012 bp, 10 predicted proteins | sample MGYA00580671_ERZ772974 | MGnify/ENA primary metagenome ERZ772974 (study PRJEB29015, sample SAMEA2738065) | human oral metagenome | biome: human oral; feature: human-associated habitat; material: saliva | place: China | collected 2218 ... | reverse complement strand
TTCGATCCGGCCGTCTCTATTATCGCGCTGGCCTGCGATCCGCTGGCTCGCTCCCAGGGGTCGGCCGTCGCCCGGAGCCCGGTCAGATGGTGGGAGTCCAAGAGGATGCACCCGCGGCTGATCAGCGTCCCGGCCGTGATCGCTCGCCATGCCCGCAGGGTCGTCACCGCTGCGCCTCCGGCCATCCCTGGACCAGCCTCCTGGTGTCCGGGATCGAACACCTCCGGGCATCACCCGCCCCGAAGCGACCGGTCCGGGGGCCCTCTGTATGATCGCGGCTCCCGGGAGGAGATCCGCTGGTCCTGAAAGGGCTCGCTCGTCGCCAGGCGACATGCGGCGAACTGTCGCACCCGCATGCCACAATCGCGTCATCATCAGCGGCAGCGGCGTCGCCGACCCGAACTCACCCAAGTCATGAAGGATCGAGATGAGGTCGACTATCGGGACGATGGTGCGCCACACTGGACGTGGTCCCATCGATCTGCTTTACACTTGACGAACACGTCAGTCCCTCGTTATCTACCGAGTCCCCTGCGCGCCACAGCAACAGAAAGAATTGTCTGTGCAGTACGATCTGATCATCCGCTTCGATATGCTCGCTCATATCGTCTCTCGTCTCGACTGGGAGAAAGACAATCTCTCCGCCTCTCCCGGCGACTGTCTGGTACCACCTCAAGGTGCGACCGCAGGATTCCCTGAGGTCTTTAACGGTTCCTTAATGGCTCTGGATGCCGATAAAGATGCCCTGACCGATAGTATTGACGATCTATCGGTTGGCGTACGGACGGTTTCGTCGTTATTTTCGGCGACTGAGGAAAAAGTTGTCAGCTCTGCGAGGAGCATGATCTCCGGGGGCCAGCACGTATGACTGCAACGCTGAGTGCGGCCGCGTCCTTCAACCCCGACCTGTACTATCAGGCGGCGCATGGGCTGGAGTCCCAGGATCGCACGATCCGAGAATCATCCCAGGATATTTCCAGTTTGACGAGCGTGACCGCTGACGACTGGCGAGGCGAATCGGCTGACGCCTTCACGAAGCGGGTCAAGTCTGTCGCGAAGTCAGGTGAGCGGCTGGCGCAGAATCTCGGTCATCATGCGCACGTACTCACCTGGTATGCGAGCGCGAAGAGCGCCGCATGCCAGCGAGCAGTCGCAGCGGCCGATCGAATGAGGGCGACCGGTTTCGACGTGTCGGACACGTGGACGCTTTCTCTGTCCGCGCAGCAGCAGGCGGGAGCCGGGCGCGGTTTTCTCATTATCGAGATGACCGCTCTTCAGGCTATTCTCAATGCCTTCGTCCGTGCCATCGACCAGGTCGATTCTCAGGCCATGGCGCAATTGACCGCCTCGCATAACGGCCCAGCGGGATCGGCTTCCGCTGCTTCCGCGTCGAGCTCGCCGACTACCCTACCGCCATATGTGACATCCAATGGTTACACAACTGGCGATGCGCCCGATCGCACGATTCATCCAGATGATTACTTCCCCTTCGAGTCAAAGAAGGGGCAGGACACATGGGAGGACCACGCTTCCTGGTGGAAATGGGAAGCAATACTTCGAGGGGCACAGACGCTGCGCCCCGACCTCGATGACGCCCTACCAATGTATGAGCACTTCAGAGACGCGTCTGGCACACCGATGACCTTCGATTTCGATGAAGGATACCGGGAAGATCAGATGATCCACGAGGAGGTCGATACTGAGCTTTCCAGAACCATCACTGCAGCCGATGAGCTGGCGCAGAATGGGTATACCTCGACGGATTTTCATTCACCCATGCGGTCTGGTGATACCGTAACAGAAGACTGGTCCAAGACCATCGGTCAATACACCTATTATAGTGATTCTCATCTGGAGGTCGTGGGGGACACCGTCACGCTCACCACAACAGTGAGCGCAAAGGATCGCTGGAATTTTAATGACGGCGCCACTGACAAGGCCTCAAAGGTCCCAGATTCAGAAAATGGTCGTTTTGAGGAACTGGGGTGGGCGCAAAGCTTCGATACGAGTGGATCTCTGACGCGAACATATACATGGAAGGTCGGAGAAGAGCCTCCCCAGATTGCTGCGGGCTCCGACTCCGCCGACGGCGGCTGGGGAGACGACGGTTCACGAGATCGCGACGACTGGCGCGGGGGCTGGGATAATGGTGGAGGTCGCTACCCCAGGGCGGAACCCGGGGAACGTTCCCCGGGGGAGAAGGATCCGGTTAATCGGTATCCTGACGGGAGGGAATACTGATGTCCGTTGGACCTGTACGTACCGATGTTGAGCCGTTACTGCCTCTGATTCCGGTTCTGCGGGGAGACGAGCGTTGCAAGTGGGTGGCCTGTGACGACTCTGACGACGGATTGCCAGGTCTGGTTACCACCTGGGTGCATATCTTGGTCACGGTAGACGACGCTTTCGCCGAAGAGCTGGCCGGCTACGCCGATCTGTCAGTGGGGCTACCCTCCACCATTCCCGCATCTTTAGGAGTTGATCGTTCCTTGACATGGAAGACCGGACACAGGCTGGCGGGCGGTCTGGGGATCGCTGTGCCGCGGACAACCACGGCCATTTCGGGTAAACTCGTCTACGCATGCCGCCGCATCGGCGGCTAGGATGTCGGGACTCTGTATTCAACGCGAGAGATAGTATTGTGGGCGCAGGAAGCATGCACAGAAAAGCTATTGTCCTAGCGGTAATTTGTGTTACTTTGATCCTGGCGAATTGTTCGTCGCCGTTACGGGGCGAACGCTATAAAGACAGTCGTTTCGCCGAATATACTCAGTACACGCCGAACAAACCCGAGGTGTCAACCGACATGGAACTCTTCAAGAGTTTCACCCCCGACGCCCAGGTGTCGAACATTCACTTCGTCATTCAAAAGCGCTATCGAAAGGGGGAGTCGCGTCTTCCCGAGCCCGATCGTCCTTACTGGGTTCATTCGGTGTTCACCGCCGACTCTGGTACCCTCCAGGCGCTCGCCGACGCTTCTTCCGGAAGCGCCCACCAGCTGCCCGGAATCTACACCGATCTACGCCAGTACGTCCCCCAGGGCTGCACCTTCTCCACCGTCCAAGCAGACGAGGCCGACACCATACTGGGAACGGATCACGCCCAGTTCGACTCCGCTGAGGAAGGCTTCCATGTCGATGAGCTTGTGGCCTCCCAGGACTGCAACCTCGTCATTATGACAGGAACGGGAGGGAAAGGCCGGGGCCCCTCGCCCAAGCCGACAGCCACACCCACGGACTGAGTTCGCTGAGCGCAACCCTGACAACTGAGTTGTATAGTTTTGGTGTCCTGTTGGGGTGTTGGGGGTGGTGGGGTTGTTTCGGGTCGCTTGGGCAGATTTTGTGTGCGGCTTTTGGACTGGTTTGGGGGTGCTCTGGTGCTGGCTTGGGCTCTGTGGGGGGAATTGCTACCATAGGCGCTGCCTTGCGGCGTGTCGCCGGCGTGTCGGGGGTCTATGGTCGCAAAACCCCCGCGTGGTTGCTCGGTTGCGCGGTTGCGTCCCCGTGTGGTGGCTTGGGTTTGCTGTGATGGCTGGTGGTGTGGTGTCTGGCGGTATGTCTCTGGTGTCGTTGTGGCTTGGGTCGTCTTCGTTGGTGGCTTGGGGGGAATTGCTACCATAGGCGCTGCGTTGCGGCGTGTCGCCGGCGTGTCGGTGCTCTATGGTCGCAAAACCCCCGCGTGGTTGCTCAAAGTGCAGTCGACCTCGGTGGTATGCGGGTGACATGGGGTGTTTGGGGTGTAGTGGACGACGGTTTGGGCGCGCTGGTTCGTGGCGAGGCGTTTTCTGCGCGCCGGCGTGTCGGGTACGTCGGGCCTCAGTGCGTGCTGCCGGGATGATCGAGCCCACTGTCGGCGTTTTCTGCGGGGCGGCGCGGTAGGGACGTGCATCTTGGTGTGTTTTGACGGATTTCTGTGCTGTGGCAGGGGAGGTGTTGCCGCGTATGGTCAGGTTTTTCTGCGGCGGGATAGGTTGAGTATCGTGTGCTCGTGTGCTCGTGTGCTCGTGTGCTCGTGTGCTCGTGTGCTCGTTGGGACCATCGACCGCACTGTCGGAGTGGGAGTCCCGAAGCAGCCTTTCCCCAACCGCTGAAAGTATTCACGTCGGCGCCATACACGTCGGGCGGTGCCTCTTAGCAGCCGCGTTCATGCGGCGTGGTGGTGTCGTAGTCTCGTTCGTCCGTCGACCAGAGCAAGCGATGAATATTTCAAGAATTGAATAGTATTCGAAGCGGCATCGACGTCGCTCACCTCACGGCAGTAAAACGTTTGAATGTGACCGAGGCTACGAACGGCTATTGTTTCGTCGTTTTGCTCTGCGCCTCGTGCTACGGGCGCATCTGATCGACGGATGATGCTGCGCTCTTCATCGCCAGGAGAATCGATCCTACAGAACAACACTTTTGCCGTTTGACGGATTACTTCGGCAATCCTGTGTCCATTCCTGCATCGCGGGATTTCGATGCAGGAAGTGCCGGTGGAGGCCCGTAGACTATAGGCAGTAGCTAGGAAGGTGTCACGTGACTGTAGAAAACACCCCTCTGTCCTCTCAGATCGAACGCAATATCGCCGATTTGCAGATGCTCGCGCACGCTGAGTTCCGCAAGCCGCCGTCGACGCGCATCATCGCGATCGCCAATCAGAAGGGCGGGGTCGGCAAGACAACCTCGGCCGTCAATCTCGCCGCAGGCCTCGCGCTGGGCGGTCTGTCGGTGCTTGTCATCGATGCCGACGCGCAGGGTAACGCCTCGAGCGCTCTCGGCGTCGAGCACCCCGCGGGAACACCGTCGACGTACGACGTGATGATCGGGGGAGCGGAGCTCGCGGACGTCCTACAGCCTTGCCCGGACATTGACGGCATTCTTGTGTGCCCTGCGACGATCGACCTGTCCGGCGCCGAAATTGAACTCGTGGACGTCCCGGACCGCGAGGCCCGCCTCAAGACTGCGCTTCGAGCGTACGTCTCGGAGCACCCCGAGATCGACGTAATCCTCATTGATTGCCCTCCGTCCCTCGGGCTCGTGACGCTCAACGTGATGGTTGCTGCCGACGAGGTGTTGATTCCCATTCAGGCTGAGTACTACGCTCTCGAGGGCCTGAGCCAGCTGTGGAATACGGTCGAGCGTATCGGGGCGAGCATGAACCCCGGTCTGCGCGTCTCGGGCATGCTCCTGACCATGGCCGACAAGCGCACCCGCCTGTCTGAAGAGGTCGAATCCGAGGTGCGCGCGCACTTCCCGGATCACACATTCGACACGGTTATTCCGCGCAGCGTCCGCATTTCCGAGGCCCCCAGCTACGCCCAGACCGTGATTACATACGACCCGCGAAACGTTGGTTCGATCGCCTATCGCAAGGCTGCGCTCGAACTGTGTGATCGGCTTGCCAACACACTGTAAAACAATGTTTCACGTGAAACATTGAATGTCAGCGGCGATTTTATGTAGCTAAGAACGTAATCACCACGACTCTTGACCAAAAGTTCAACAAAGTGATCAAAGCCGCTCATCAGCTGAGCGCAGGGCATTGTTTCACGTGAAACAATGAACGAACGCAATTGAAGGAGTTATGCAATGGCGGATGTAACACCGAAGTCTGAGGGCCGTAAGGGCACCCGTAAGCATTCCGGCCTTGGCCGTGGACTTGGAGCTCTTATTCCCCAGGCGGGTGAACAGAAGTCGCCTGCTGCGCCCGTCGCTCCCGCGCGTCCGCTCGATGTGTTCTTCCCGGAGGGCCCGTCCGCCAAGGGTAGGGGAGGATCCGCAAAGGACCTTTTGCAGCCCAAGCGATCCACGGCCTCGGCGAAAAAGAAGCGCCCGACCATGCCCGGTCTGGACACAGCCGGCAGCCGTCGTGCGGGCAAGCCTTCCGTCTCTATTGGTTCTGGGGTCAACGGCTCAGCTCCCAGCCCGAGCGGCCCTTCCACGCGCGTCGCTGCCCCGGTGGCCACGCCCGCCCCTCAGGCTGCGCCGGATGTTTCACGTGAAACATCCGATGAGCATGAGCTTTTGCCGGTGCCCGGCGCGTCCTTCGCTGAAATTGCTATCGATCAAATCGTTCCCAACGCAAAGCAGCCTCGAGAGGTTTTCGATGAGGACGACCTGAAGGAGCTCGCCGCTTCCATCAAGGAGGTCGGCGTTCTTCAGCCCGTCGTCGTTCGTAGCATTCCCGCTGAGGGGCGCTCCGCGAAGCTCCAGGAGTTCCTCGCTGAGAAGCCCGAGGCCCGCTACGAGCTGATCATGGGTGAGCGCCGCCTGCGCGCTTCCGAGCTCGCCGGCGAAACCACGATTCCCGCGATCATCCGAGAGACCGACGATGGAGATCTGCTCCGCGACGCGCTCCTGGAAAACCTCCACAGGGCCCAACTCAACCCACTGGAGGAAGCGAGCGCATATCAGCAGCTCATGGCCGATTTTGGCGCGACTCAGGAAGAGCTCGCCAAACGAATTGCGCGCTCACGCCCGCAGATCGCGAACACTCTGCGCCTGCTCAAGCTGCCGCCGGTCGTTCAGAAGAAGGTGGCCGCACAGGTCATCACCGCGGGCCACGCTCGCGCCCTTCTTTCCTTGGAAACGGCCGAAGATATGGAGCGGCTCGCCGAGCGCATCGTCGCGGAAGGACTCTCGGTGCGCACCACCGAAGAGATCGTCCGCCTGGGCAAGGCGAAGGCCACTCCGCGTCCGCGCGCCCGTCAGCAGCGTCCGCTGTCGCAGCTGGGGGAGACCGTCGTGTCGGCCCTGTCCAATGCGTACGACACACGTGTGTCCATCACGGAGGGGCGTAAGAAAGGTCGAATCATCATCGAATTCGCGGGAGCGGACGACCTCCAGCGAATCGCAGACCTCATTCTTCGCTGAGTTTGCTTCGTACGTCTTTCCGCAGATCAGAAGGAGTATGTTCCCAATCATACATTTTCCGTTCTAATCTGTGGCTGAAACTACGCTTAAACTACTCTTAAAGGATCCGACGTCGGACTCTCGCAGTACTAGAAGGAGCGAAAGGCATGCACGCTCAAAGCAGTTCGCGCACCGTGCTTTTCGATGTCGGGGGCGTTCTCGTGGAATCACACCCCGATCCCGCCGTGATCGCCCGCATGTTCGGGGACGAGTCGCGCGGCCTCACAACGCTCGTTGACCAAGCCATGTGGACGCATCGCGGAGAATACGATGCGGGCTTGCCCGACCGTGACTTCTGGGATCGCATCGCAGGTGATTGCGGTCAACCCGAGCCGTCGCATGAGCTTTTGAAGGCACTGGTCGAGCTCGACTCTTCGCGCATGGCCGAGGCAAACGAGCGCTCGCTGGCACTCGTTCGCTTGCTGCGCCACCAGGGCGTCCGCGTCGGTATTCTGTCCAACGCCCCTTATCCGATCGCCAAGGCTATCCGCCGATCCGAGTGGGGGAGCCTCTTCGACTTTTTCGCGTTCTCCTGCGACTACGGTATCTGCAAGCCCTCGCGCGGCATCTACAGGGATGTCCTGCACCGCCTGAACACGCCCGTTGAGGACGTTGCGTTCATTGACGATCGGCGCGAGAACGTGCGGGCTGCGGAACTCCTGGGCGTCCAGGGCATAGTCTGGGAGGGCGCCGACCAGGCCGAGGCCCGCCTTAAGGAACTCGGTTTCCTGTTCTGATAGCCTCCCCTGTTCGCCTGCGTTCCGGCCGACGCTGGGCCTGCCCGCCCGGCGCGATCACCGCACGCGTGCCTGCGGCTCGGAATGGTCGATCTCGAAGCCCGGCCAGGCCCTCCGGGCCCAACGGCACCCGCCACGCTGGCTGCTCGTCGTGTTGTGCCCGGCTGCACCAAGCAGTGCTATGCTGGTATCAGTAGGGGTCAAGAAGGCAGTCCACCCTATACGCCAAGCGCGTCGGACAGCCGGATCGCCCTACGAGTGAGGACATTAGGCAGCCCCATCGGGCAGCCGGGATGTCCTCACTTTATGTAGCCCGAATTCACCGATTGTGGGCGCCGAGTTTGGTCGGTGATATAGCGTGTCCATCGTTGCATAGTGCGATGGACTGGCGATTGTTTCACGTGAAACATGTGGGCCCGGGAGGACGACAGTCCTCCCGGGCCCGGTGCGTCTCGCAGGGTAGTACGCGAGCAAAAAGCCTAAGCGGGATCAGTCGGTGACAACATCCTCCACCGGCTCGGCGTTGTCGGCTGCCGCAGCCACGTCCCCAGAGACCGCCTCGGCCTCGGCGGGTACGCGTCCGCCAGCCACGAACTCGACGATGTCAGCACACAACTGCGCAAACGACGAATCCTCGAGCGCATCCGCTGCCTGGGGGAGAAGCGACGTATCCGTCATACCCGGCGCCACATTCACGTCGATGCACCAGCAGGTGCCCTCCTCATCGACGACGAAGTCCATGCGCGACAAGTCCCGCAGACCCAGCGTCGTGTGCGCCTCCACGGCCGCGGCCTGCATGTCAGCCAAGGCCTCGGGAGAGAAACGCGCCGGAACGAAGTACTCCGCCTCATCAGTCGTGTAACGCGCATCGTAGTCGTAGCGACCATCGTCCGTCACAACCTCGACGGGCGGCAGAGCGACCGGGCCGCCCTCCAGATCCACGACCGACACGGCCACGTCGCGGCCCTCAATGCGCTGCTCCACCATCAGACGCTGGCCGTACGCAAACGCATCCACCATCGACCGACGCAATTGCTTCGCATCATGCGCCGTCGAAATACCCAGTGCCGAGCCACCATCCGTCGGCTTAATAACAACCGGGAACGACACCGACCCCTCCAGCGCAGACAGCACATTCGACGCACCCAGCTGACGGAAAATCGCCTGCGGCAGCGTCACCCACCCTGGCGTCGCCAACCCCGCAGAACCCAGCAGAGCCTTCGCCGTCGGCTTGTTCGACGCCAACATCGAATGAACCGACGACGACCCCACAAAGGGGATCCCCAACGACTCCAAGAACGACTGCAACGAGCCATCCTCGCCAATCGACCCATGCACGAGAGGCCAAATCACGTCAGGAGCGAACGACTCAATCGCCCCCGCCAGCGACGCATCCACATCCGAAATGACAACCTCGTAGCCGGCCTGCGCCAGAATATTCGCGACACGACGACCCGAACGCACAGACACGTCACGCTCGTGCGTCAGACCGCCCGAAATAATCAGAACTTTCGTAGCCACAGTGTGTTACTCCTTCGCAACGTTAACGATGAGACCCAGCCCCGGCCTCGTCAATTGAAGCCGTGCCAAACATGTCGACCATTTCCTTCTCCGCATTAACCACCGTTGACAGGCGGCGCACACCCTCGCGGATATCCTCGGGCGTGGGGTAGCAGAACGACAAACGCATGTGATTCGACCCCTGCCCGTCGTAGAAGAACGCCGTGCCCGACACGTACGCGACCTGGGCGCGCACCGCGCGCGGCAGCATCGCCTTCGCATCCAGACCCTCAGGCAGCGTCACCCACGTGTAGAAGCCACCATCCGGCACCGTCCACGAGCACGACGGCATGAACTCCTCGAGCGCCGTCAGCATCGAGCGGCAACGCTCCGCGTACATCGAACGGAACGACTTCACCTGCCCATACCAGTCGTAGTTGCTCAGGTAATCCGCGATCGCCATCTGGCCCACCATCGACGGGCACAGGATCGCCGACTCGAGCGCCAGGACCAGCTTCGCGCGAATCGCGTGCGGCGCGTACGCCCAGCCGATACGGAAACCGGGCGCAAACATCTTCGAGAACGAACCCAGGTAGACGACACCCTCCGGGCTGTACGAGGCGATGGCCGGCAACGGGTCATTGTGGAAGCCGAGCAGGCCGTAGGGATTATCCTCGACGATCAGAACATGCTCACGCAGGCAGATCTCGGCGATGATCGGGCGGCGCTCCGCCGACAGGGTCACGCCCGCCGGGTTGTGGTAGTTCGGGATGATGTAGATGAACTTAATTGTGCGACCCGAGGCGCGCACGTCGCGGATCGTCTCAACCAAGGCCTCGGGAATGATGCCGTGCTCATCCATGGGGACGTGCACGATGTCCGCCTGGCGGGCGCGGAAGACGCCCAGCGCGCCCACGTACGAGGGGGCCTCGGCGAGGATGACGTCGCCCGGGTTCACGAAGAGCTCGGTCACGAGGTCAAGGGCCTGCTGACTGCCTGTTGTTACGACCACGTCGTCGGGGTCGGCGCCGACGATGCCGTCGTAGGCCATGACCTCGGTGATGCGCTCGCGCAGCACCTCCCAGCCCTGGCCGTTGCCGTACTGCATGGCCTGCGCGCCGTGGTTGCGGATCAGCTTCTCCGCGGACGCGGCAAGGCGGTCGAGGGGGAGGTCCTTCAGGTTCGGCATACCGCCGGCGAGGGAGACGACCTCGGGGCGCGAGACGACGGAGAAGAGCGCGCGAATCTCCGACGCGCGCAGGTTCAGTGCGCGGTCCGCGTAAACGTCGTACCAGGGGTCGAGGCGGTTACCCTGCGCGGGCGTGCGCCCGGACGAGGCCGGGGTCGCCCCGTGTGTCGAAGGCTGAGTCAAGGGGTGCCATCCTTTACTTGGAGTCGCGTTATCCGTATAGGTAAAGTGTGCCACTTTCCTGGCTTATCGGGGCGATGAGGACCGGTGATTGGGCGCAGCGTTTCGCGTTTCCTTCGCCGTGGCCATGGTTGGCTTTCCGGGCGAGGCGCGGGCGCTGCGGTGTCGTCGCGCGTGACTGTTTCACGTGAAACAATTGATAGTGTTGAACGGTCAGTGCGGACGCACGGCTGCGCCGCTGATGTGTCGTTCCGCTGGCTGGCGTGGATGCCCGTGTTGGCGAGGCTCCTTCGGGGCCGGAAGGGAGCGCGATATGTCTTTTGAGTTCACTGTGTTGTCTGATGATCGTTTCATCGAGATCCTCCAGGCGTGGGTGGATTCGCCCTGGCCTAAGACTGCTGAAGATGGCTACGCCCTGCGCGACCACTTCGGATGGACGCCCTCGGAGAACAAGCCGGATGTTTTCACCTCTGATGTCGTGCCTGATGAGCTTTCCGCTAGCTTCACCAGTCG
>ERZ772974.2570-NODE-2570-length-11022-cov-15.192851_pt1 | contig 11022 bp, 11 predicted proteins | sample MGYA00580671_ERZ772974 | MGnify/ENA primary metagenome ERZ772974 (study PRJEB29015, sample SAMEA2738065) | human oral metagenome | biome: human oral; feature: human-associated habitat; material: saliva | place: China | collected 2218 ... | reverse complement strand
AAACAGAAAGAATTTCAAGGAAATATTGTTATCATAGATGGTGATAGTTTTCGTTATCAACATCCACACTATTTAGAACTTCAGCAAGAATATGGCAAAGATAGTGTAGAATACACCAAAGATTTTGCAGGCAAAATGGTAGAGTCTTTAGTAACAGAATTGAGTTATTTGGGATACAATCTTTTGATAGAGGGAACTTTACGAACGATTGATGTTCCAAAGAAAACAGCACAACTCTTGAAAAATAAGGGATATGAAGTACAATTAGCCTTGATTGCGACAAAGCCTAAGCTGTCCTATCTGAGCACTCTTATCCGATACGAAGAACTGTACGCTATCAATCCAAATCAAGCACGCGCAACTCCAAAAGAACATCATGATTTCATTGTAAATCATCTAGTTGATAATACACGACAATTGGAAGAACTAGCTATCTTTGAAAGAATTCAAATTTATCAACGAGATAGAAGTTGTGTATATGATTCAAAAGAAAATACAACTCCAGTAGCAGATGTTCTTCAAGGGTTACTCTTTGGGGAGTGGAGTCAGGTAGAGAAAGAGATGCTTAAATCTGGAGATGAAAGATTAAAAGATTTAACTAATCGAAATGATTGTTAGAGTTAGAATTTTTCTGTCTAACTTTTGTGGTACAATTCATTATAAATAAGTTTGTATTATTCAATTAATAATTCACCAATTATCGTTTAACATGATATAATGAAGATAAGTAAAGACGATAATTTAAGGAGGGACACATGCCAACTTTACAGTCACAGTTTATTAAATTTCACGAAACAATTAAGCTAGACGCTGACGATAAAAAGGTATTAATTGACAAACGTAAAGAAGTTGAAGAAGCAATAAACAAAGGTGTTTCAGGATTTGGAAAAAGCTTTTTCAACCAAGGAAGTTACTCAACTTACACGGGTATTTTGCCAATCGATGAAGGAGATTATGATTTAGATAGAGGTTTAAAAATAGATGTTGATAGACAATCGCATTCTCCTAAAGAGGTAAAGAAGTTTATTTTTGATGCATTAGCTTCCGAATTTGGGGAAAATAGTGTCAAAGTAAAAAATCCATGTGTGACAGTATCATTCCCTGAAGATAATGTTCACATTGATATAGCGGTGTATTGTACTGAAAATGATAACTATTTTTTAGCTAGAGGAAAACTTAATAGTACTGACGAAAACATTAAATGGGAGGAAGCTGACCCTGTAGAATTAACTAAAGAAATTAATAATGCTATGGAGAACTCCGAAGACAGAAACCAATTTCGGAGAGTAATTCGTTACTTAAAAAGATGGAAAGATCTCAAATTTAAAAATCAAGATAATAGACCGACAGGTATTGGGATCTCAGTTTTTGCTATTAATAATTTTTCTGTATCCAAAAAAGTAGACTATTTATCCGGGAAAACCACTTATGATGATATTTCAGCCTTAAGAAACTTAATAAATACTATGATTAATTCATTTTCGGATAGATATGATGTTGAAAGAAAATTATTTTATCCGAGATTAGAGATTATATTACCTGTTAAGCCAAATACTGATGTATATGAAAAGGTATCAAATATACAAATGGAAGATTTTAAGAATAAATTAGAAAAATTAAGAACCTCACTAGATGAGGCAATAGAAGCTACTGATTTAAGTGAGTCTACAAAAATATTAAGTAAACAGTTTGGTGACGATTTTCCTATTATTGAGCAAAATGAGACAGCAGAAAACTTTGGTACTAAGGCTATTATCAGTGATTATCCAAGTGCTTAGATACGAGTATGTTAGAAAAAAAAAGAAATATTCCAAATGTACTTTGAAAATATACATTCAGAGAGATTTGAGTCTGAAGATAAAGAATGCTACTTTTATCAATATAAAAAATTCACCTTAAAAATTATCGTTTCTAATGACTTTCCCCACTCACTTCCTGAATTTTATCTTTCAAATTATATGGCTTTTAATAAATGGTATAGCCATGTCGGTTCCGAAGGGAAATTGTGTTACATTTCAGAAGATAATTTAATCTGGGACTTTAACAATCCATGTGGATTATTGAAAGATTGCTGTGAAAAAGTAAAGGAATTATTGGATAGTTGGGATACACCAAAAATGATTGAAGATCTCAGACAAGAGTTTCTATCATATTGGCAGATTAGTTGTTTGAATTCAAAAACAAAATATATATCCATTCGAAGTTACTTATCCAGGGTCGGTTCATTTGAAAAACATGAATTAGTTCTATCGAATCAGAATGGCTATCTTTTTAATTATGGTTCACAACTCAAAGAGAGTGTTGCGCCACATTCTAAAAAAAGCAGTGATGTTTATATACTTCCACTTAAAGATTCAACTTCTGTGATTCCTCCTAATCCCCTGAACGAACTAACAGAAGCAACATTTAAGAAAATGATTACAGGAAATCTATCTTCGAGGGTTAGACGTCGCTTCCAAAAGTGGTGTAAAACGAAACGAAAGTCATTCATATTAATTATATCACTTCCTATATCTGATAATGATTTTGTTTTGTTTGGTGCGAGTTTTGAGTCTAGAACTTCGAAATATCCATTTAAATTTGATAATAAGGTACCACAAAAAAGTAAAGGTAGAAAAAAAATTGGTTCTAAGGGGAAGAAATCAAAAAATGGAAGTTTTAAGATTACTCCAGTATATATTACAAGATTCGACAAGGAGTATAGAGTGAGTAGGACATCCCAAGAATATGATTTTCTTAATAAAAAAGTAGTAATTGTTGGACTTGGATCTGTAGGATCGTTTGTTGCAAATAATTTATCTAAAATGGGTATAGCGAAACTTCTTTTAATAGATCCTGATTTTTTAACAGTAGATAACATTTCAAGGCACTATTTAGGTATCGATAGTGTAATAGACAATATTCAAAAAGTAGATGCTTTAGAAGATAGATTGAAAAAAGAAAATCCAGATTTAGAGATTGAATGTGAGGGTATCCGATTTCAAGAAATAGTTCGGAAGAATCCAAATTTATTTCATGAATATGATTTTGTTTTTTCTTGTGTCGGAGATACTAAAACAAATTTTGAAATTAATCATTTTTTTAGAAAGATTGGTAAAACGGTATTGTATTGCTGGTTAGATCCATATGGAGTTGGGTATCATAACCTACTAGTTTCTCCACCAAATAATGGATGCTATATGTGTATGAATTATGAAAACGGATATCTTGTTAATAATAGGGCCTCTTTTGCAGAGGAAAATCAAATATTTGAAAAGCGTTTAGCCAGTTGTTATTCTTCGTTTATTCCTTATAATGTTATTGCACCTAGTTCTTTGGCAAATAAAGCTATAGAAGTATATTTACAGTACTTGGATGGGGAATTTTCTTCTGAAAACAGATTAATATCAGAAATTGGTTCAAATAAACAGTTTGGAAAAGAAGGATTTACATATAGTGTTCGATACTACAATTGTTTAAAGAACAGTGATTTATTAAATGTTGCTTTAAGAACAAATACATCTTGTCCAGAGTGTAACGGAGATTATAAAGTTGATATATGTAAATCTGAATAATAAATCTCGAATTGTAATACCATCTGATATTTTTAATTCATTGCTAAAGTTTAGGCAACTTGGTTTGGAACCTGAAGCAGGTGGTATTTTTGTTGGTAAGAGACTTTTAAATAATTCGATACTTATTATAAATTTTTCAGAACCACAGGATAATGATGTAAGAAGTAGATTTAAATTCTCAAAAACTTCTCAAAACCACCAGAAATTTGCAGATGATTATTTTGATAAAAGTTCAGGTTTTATAAGTTTAATTGGGGAATGGCATACTCATCCCGAAGATATCCCTACTGCATCTTTTGTTGACATTAACTCATGGGAAAAAATTATATCAGATAATGATGACAGATTATTCTTTTTGATAGTTGGAATTCGAGCTGGTAGATTCTACTTTAAGGAATCAAATAAGTGGCAATCCACTCTAATCTATTTTAAGGATGTATAGATACGCATGAATCGAAAAAATAAATTATTTAAGAAATACTTTTTTTGGTCTCAAAAATTTTATTTACCATTAGTATTAATTTTTATATTTCCAATTCTGATTTGCTGTTTGATTGGGAAAAGTTTGACCCTAGTTGAAGTTGAAAAAATATCAAATACCAATTTTTTTACAAGAGCTATTTTTGAAATAATTCCTGATAATTCTAACGCTACTTATATAGTTCTTTATGTATTAATCTCTACTTCATTATTGATGATTTTTAGAAAAAAAAACGCGGAACGAACATTTAATGATGGTCATTCTGTATATCTTCACAACTGTTATAAAAGACTGTGGATTGCAGCAAATTTATTAGGTTATCGAAAGTTACAACTTATAGGTGTCTCAATACCAATGCAGTTTGAACTTATTAATAATGGAGTTTTTTCAGAGTTTATCTCTGAATCATCAGTTGTTCAATATGATGAATTTAAAGGAGAAATTATTGTTGAGTATCTAATTGAAAACAAAAAGAATAAAGTTGTAAATTTATTAGTATGTGATACATATGATATTCCTATAGAAAAATTAGCACCTGACTATTTGGAAAATACAACAGTAAAAATTTCATCGCAAAGAAATTATAGTGGTAACAGATATAACAATCCTCTATTAGTTAGTACAGTTCGAGAAGAGGTACAGAAAATAGTTAACACCTATAATGAGGTTAATCTATTCATGACAACAAATCCATTAAATACACAAGGAATTGTAGGAAAAGCATTTTTAACACTAGATAGATCAGGTTTTGATAAAGTCTCAGTTATACAGATGGATGATACAAAAATTTACAAAGCTCCATTTGTAATATACGAAAATTAATAGGAAATCAATGGTTGAGAATTGTAAAACTATTCTTAGTGTTTGATTGCAATTATTTTTTAGAGAGCCACCTGGCTCTTTTTCTTATTTTTTTTGATGTTGTGATACCTTTTCCAAATCATCCTTGTTATCCTAATACCATTCCTAAGAAAATCGATCCTTGATTTTTCTCTGGGGGTTTGGGGGTGAAGCCACCAAGTTATCTTATCGTTGGCTGTCAAAACTGGAGGTTTTTAGTCAGCTAGCGATATGATTTTTGGGAAATTGTGGACACAATATCTGAGCTCACAAGAGCTTTAGGAAATTTCCCGTATGACACACGGGGTCGGGGTTTACCCGAGAAAGGATAAAAGTGAGGAAAAGAGATGTCTGAACAGTATCGTGACATTCGAAAATAGGTAAATCTAACCACTAATGAGCTAAAATAGATTGAAAAGATGATGGAGGTTGGCAATTATCGTCACTTTTCACCATTCGTCAGAGAAAAAATTTTGATGACGGATGATAAACAGTTAGTTGCTAAAGAATGGTTCTCCTTTTGGCAATCTCAAAAGTTTGAGCAGATTAGTCGAGATATGCATGAGGTTTTGATTATTGCAAGAGAGAATCATCAACTGAATCAGGAGCACGTCTCAATCTTATTGACTTGCGTTTAAGAATTGATTGCATAAGTCAATCAAGCACAGCCACTCAGTCGTGAGTTCCATGAAAAGTATATGTGAGAGGTGGTTACTATGGTTTATCCTTATCGTACCAATCTCAAAAAAGTATTTCTAACAGATTCAGAATTACACCAATTGAATGAACGGATTGCTAAGAGCAATTGTCAAAATTTCTCAGTCTATGCCAGAAAAGTTTTGCTTAATCCCAATATGGCTTTTGTCACAATTAACACGGATACCTATGAACAGTTAGTGTTTGAATTGAGACGGATCGGAAATAATATTAATCAAATTGCGCGCGCTATCAATCAGAGCCATCTGATTTCTCAGGAACAATTACAAGAATTGAGTAAGGGAATTAGTGAGTTAATTACTGGAGTAGAGAAAGATTTTCAAGTTGAAGTGAATAGACTGAGGGAGTTTTATGGTAGTCACTAAGCATTTTGCGACACACGGAAAAAAATATCGTAGGCGTTTAATTAAGTATATCCTCAATCCTGATAAAGCGGACAATTTGAAATTAGTATCTGATTTTGGTATGAGCAATTACTTAGATTTTCCTAGCTATGAAGAGATGGTAGAAATGTACAATGTCAACTTTACCAATAACGACCAGTTGTACGAATACAGAAATGACCGACAAGAAAAACACCAATAAAATATTCCTGCCCACCATCTGATCCAATCATTTTCTCCTGATGATAATCTAACACCAGAAGAAATCAATCACATTGGATATGAGACTATGATGGAGTTGACAGGAGGACGTTTTCGTTTCATCGTAGCAACTTACACAGAAGTGTGAGTACTGAAATTGATACATTTTTTTATGATTTTGTTTTTGAAATTACGAATAGTAAGTTGGGTAGTTTTGATTGTTTTTTCAAAAATTTCATGCTAGAATATTCTTAGTAATTTAAAACCTTCTGGTATCGGGGAATAGGGGTTCGACTCCCCTCCCCATCATTTGCTGCTAACCGATGTTTCAGACTCCACTACCTTAATTCTATTGTGTGTAGAAGTAGCAATAGAAATCCTCATAGACTTAGTGAGTGATTGGCTATTCAATGTATTGAATGATATGGAGGGCAAGTTTATGGCTATAATAATTTCGTCAGGTTTTAAATTTATGTGTCTCGTTGCAGCGGTGGGGAGCTTCGGTAGCGTTTATGCAGGGCTAGCGAGACACTACAGAAGGGCATTATAAAAGTAATGCCTTTCTGTAGTGTCCCCAAGATTGGAGTTGTTATGACAGATTCTATTATTTCTAACGCAATAAAAACAAGTATAGATCGCCCTAAATATGAGGGTTTTTATGCATGTGCTGACATTACTTTTGAATTGTTAAATGGAGAAAAAATAAACTGATTGAAAAGATATCTTCAGGTAGTTACCTCACTTCTGAGGAGCAGTATTTTTTAGTAAAACTTGAATCTATTATGAAAACTCTCAACGATAAATATAACGGATTTTGCTTTTGATTTTAAAGTATCTTAGTATAAATCGGAAACATTGCACCCCCTTTTCTATAATCGTTAAAAAGTGTATCCTATCATAGGCCACTCGAAAGGGTGGTTTTGTATTAGGTTCTTAATGTGAAAAAGATCACATTAAAATTTCTATAATGGTAAGGTAGGTTTTTAGAAAGGAGGTAAATCATGGCTAGAAGGAAAATAAGAATAATTACTAAGAAGCAAGAGGCTATCCGTCAGGCTTTTGAGAATGAACTATTTGTTGAAGACTAATGTAAATTATTTAGCATGGAGGATTACTGATGAAGAGAAGAAGGTTCGCAGAAGTAAATTTCTATACTACATATTGGCCAATAGATACTGATCAAGATATGAGTGATGGATTTTATTTTGCAAAAGATAATTGGGACGATTACGGATTTAACACAACATATCAAGTAGTGGCTTGTTTTGAGGGGGAAAAGAACGACTTAGGGAGTATTAACATCACAGTTTATCCATACTCTTCAAGTGATGTGATATCTTTTGACAAAATTAAAAAAAATTTACACTCTCAAAATATAATATCTTTAGGAAATTTAAAATATTATAGATTTCTCAATGATATTTTTGATGAAAAAGATAGAATAGAATATTTAAAAATATTAGGAGACCTTGCATTTGATGATGAAAAATTAGAAGAATTATATAATAACCCTAATTTTCAGACAATAGTCAGTTGGGCACCTAAAAGGGACGTAATCAGAGATTCTTTTTTTAGAAATAATAATTATAATGAAGTTATTAATCAGTTCCATCGAGTTACTCTAGGTGGAAGTTATCAGGATAAATATGAAGTTAATCTGATTAATCTTAATGAAGAGGAAATTTTTAAATTCAATGTTGATCCTAATTCTAAAATCCCCACTTCAATGTATTCTATTATCGGAAATAATGGTAGTGGCAAAACTAATTTTTTGAAACAAATTATAAGTTTTTATCATTATCAAAAAAATGGAAGTTTACTAGATAATGCTGAAGAAAAATTATATTCTGATAGGTCGAATCTTAATCAATTTAATTCATTAGTTTGTTTTTCGTATAGTCCATTTGATTCGGGTTTTAAAAAAGAAGACTCAGATATTTATAAATTTATAGGAATAAATTTTTCGAATACTGAAGATCTAAGCGAAATTATTGCAAAAGATATTCATAAATTGTTCACTGAAGTAGGCAAAAGATACCGTACAAAGTTAGGAAATATTATAAAAAAATTTTCATTTGATCCATGGTTTTTACAAATTGAACACGCTATTGATATGGAAAATTTCAGTTTAGAAGATGTGAAGAAATTAAGCTCAGGACAAAAGATTATCCTTCTAAATTTATTAAATCTAATTATTTATGTTTCAGAAAAAACTTTTGTGATTATTGATGAACCCGAACTATTTCTACATCCACCATTATTAAAAGCTTATATACGGGCGATAGATGAAATTATAAGCGATGCCAATGGGGTTTGTTTATTAGCGACCCATTCTGCTATTGTGCTTCAAGAACTGGCTCACATCAATATTAGGAAGATAGTACGGAATTTTGATAACAATCAAAATCGAATTGAGTCAATTTCAATTAAAACTTTTGGAGAAAGCATTAGTTATATTAATAATGCGATTTTTGGTACAGATCTTAGGAACACTGGATTTTACAAATTTATAGTGGATTTAATTAAGGAAGATAAAACTGAACTAGATAAAATTGATTTTATCTTTGGAAGCGAAGCATTACTAGTAAAGAAATTTGAAGAGGTTAGTGATGAAGAAAATTAGTTCACCAAGCTTTTGTATAGCAAATGTAATTGATGAAATAGTTGGATACATGGAACAAAATCAAGGTAATAATAAATCTGGTATTATTAGGAAGCTTCATGAATCCAATTGTCTTTTACCATACTTCAATAAAATTGAAAGCGACTATCTTGAGGCTGGTGAAAATTTACAATCTTTGATTTCTAAATTAGAGCAGTCAGATGAAGTTTTGGTAATTGAAAAATCAAAAATGAAAGAACTATACAAGACGTTTTACTCTTCAGAAAGTTCATTTAGGAGAGACTTGTACAAACTTACACCTAGATGTTGTCCAATTTGTGATGCCGAATGGGGTTATGCAACACATACTTTAGATCATATTTTACCAGAATCAATTTTTCCGCAATTTGCTATCTTACCAATTAACTTAGTTTCAACGTGTTATAGGTGTAATCATTCAAAAAATTCGATTGTAGGCTATTCAGAAAATCAGGGAGTTTTAAATCCGTATTTTAATTCTGTAAATTTGTTACCATACTTGAAATGTTATACATATATCAAAGGTGACGATTTTATTACGCATATCCAATTAAAGAACGAGTCAGTTGTTGGACTTGATCCATTGAAATATCAAAGATTGAGATTCTTTTACGAGGAAGTTTATAAATTGAATGAAACTTATAGTGAAGTAGCACGTGTAAGTGTTTTGAATAGCCTCATTGATACGCTTTCAGAATTAGGGGATGTAACAAGTGATTTTATTAAGGGGTATTTTCAATCTCTTATTATGGATGATAAAGAAGATTTAATTTCAAAGGGAGTTGTCACATTAGAATTCTTAAAAGTTTTAGTTTTAGAATCTCTTCAAGACTTGGAGGTTGAATCGTATGATTTAATTAACAGAATGGTTCAAGAAAGACGACAAATGAGTGAAGTACAGGATATATTTTAAAAGAAGTGTCAGAATTTTGTGTAGAGTCCACTAGTCGTTAATCAAGTTAGAATTTTTGCATAGTATTTTATATATATATTGTTATAATTGACTTATAATTAAATATATTATATAATGTGTTTATTAAATGTGAAAGAAGGGTTATTATGTTAGATGCATGGATTAATTTCATGTTATATTTTCGTTACTTTTAATAGTTAATAAAATATAATAATTAATTAAATATAGGAGAAGGATATGATTAATTTATTAAAGAATAAAATAATTGCAATAAAAAAGGATTATATGGATACAAAGGGACGCCCAAACGAAGATTTCCTAGAATGGTTTATTCAAAGAAAAATGACTTGGGGAGCAAGATGGATATTAGTTATCATTTTAGATATATCTCTTCCGTTATTATTTTTAAAATTATCAAATCTATTTTATTTTTTTGCAATTATGCTGTTTTTTATGATTGTGTATGTTTTAGTTTGGTTATATGACATTATAAAAAGTAAATTATTATAACTATTAAATTAGAAACATAGCCCATTAATTTGGCATTAAAATCATATATGAAACTGTAAATTAATTATAGCGCCCTATTTTTAAGTTAAAATCTATATTTCTTAATATGTTTAACTTCTTATTAAATAGAGTTAATGTTACTATATTAAGAGGTTGAATTAAGCAATGTTTTATTGTTTATTTGGTTGTTCGACAAATTCTTATGGTGATTAATTTTACCAAAAAGGATTTGTTGAACAGCTTTATTAATTTGGTCAGAATTTGTTTTTTTAGTTAAGTTTACATAATTGATTAATATGGTAAATTACTCTTTGAATTATTTTCGTAGTTGAAGAAATTTAATGAAATAAATACTATATAGCTAGTGTTAGATGAAAATCGACAGCATGAAATCCCAAGATATAAGGAGTTCATGCTGTCGATTTTGTTTGGTTTGTAATTTTACGACTAAAAATAGTAGAAATTCCTTTACATTATAGATGAATAAAGAATATTAAATGTGGAATTTTTACATGATTATTGTAATACAAACAAAACAATTTTGGAAAGAAAGTTTATTACGCGAATATCGTGAAAACAGCCAGTTATGACAATTGTATGGAATTCAATCACATTATATTTCTCAATTCACATTTTCGAGTAGCATTAAGTTCTTATGTGATATTCCATTTTATTAAAAATTAAGGTTACATTAAGTAGATTTAATAGAGAATCATTTACGCTGAGATCTTTTAGAATACTATTTACTAAAATACTACTTTGAGATATAGTGAACAATAATA
>ERZ772974.2569-NODE-2569-length-11023-cov-10.168217_pt1 | contig 11023 bp, 9 predicted proteins | sample MGYA00580671_ERZ772974 | MGnify/ENA primary metagenome ERZ772974 (study PRJEB29015, sample SAMEA2738065) | human oral metagenome | biome: human oral; feature: human-associated habitat; material: saliva | place: China | collected 2218 ... | reverse complement strand
CTTGCTCTTGACCCTCATGGTCAATGCCCGCCATCTCTTCTATGGCCTGGCCATGCTGGACAAATACCACCATCTGGGCTGGCAGCAGCCCTATCTGATCTTCGGCATGTGCGATGAGTCCTTCTCCATTAATGTGACGCTAGACCTACCTCAAGACCTTGACCGCGGCTGGGCCTACTTCCATGTGACCTGGCTCAACCAATTCTACTGGGTCTGTGCGACGGCCATAGGGGCTTTTATTGGTCCCTACCTGCCCATTAATGTCAAGGGCATGGACTTCGTCCTCAACGCCCTCTTCATTGTCTTGCTGATTGAACAATGGCGTTCCCACCGTCAACATTCCGCTGCCTTTATTGGCTTAGGCGCATCGGTTCTCTGTTTGGTTCTCTTTGGCCCGGAAAATTTTATGATTCCGGCCATGATCCTCATGTTAGTCCTCTTTGGCTACCGCTACTGGCAGCAGAAGCAGCAGCCAGACCAGGAGGTGAGCGCATGACACCTTGGCAGCAAGCTATTACCATCGTACTAGTCGTTCTAGGAACTGTGCTGACACGTTTTCTAGCCTTCTGGATCTTCCCAGCTCACAAGCGGCCACCAGCCTTCGTTAGCTACTTAGGCCAAATGCTACCCACTGCCGTCATGGGACTCCTAGTCGTCTATGCCTTCCGCCATCTCAGCCCTAGTCTGCCCCAAGACAGTCTGCTTTCGATTGGCGCAGCCCTTATCACAGCTGTTTGCCACCTGTGGAAGCGCAACTTCCTCCTTAGCATCGCGTTGGGCACTGCCGTCTATATGATGGGCTTACATTTAATAGGATTAAGAAAAACGAGCTAGGAAGCATCCTAGCTCGTTCTTTTTATATTCAATTAAACCAGCACATTCAAGAGACCCATAAGTCCCATGCCTAGGAAGACGGCATAGGGAATGATCGGGCGCTTAGACTGTCGGACCACCTCCTGATAGAGGTCTACAAAGGCCACATAGAAGAGATAGCCAGCCATGAGTTGATTGAGGACGGCTAGGCTGATTAAGGAGCCCATGCCCTCGATTAGGACGAAGCCAAGGCCTAGCCCAGCCAAGTTACCTAGCACCAACCAGAGCCAGGTGCCAGCCTTGGCTGGACGGCTTAATTCCCGAATGGTCATAGCTTCCACTAAGGCGTGCGGCGCCGTTAGGAAGAGATAGGCTGTCCCTAACCAGGGATTGACTCGGCAGAGGCTGTAAATCAGGACCCCTTCCAGCATATTTTGGAGGGTGAAGGCCCCTAGGCGCAGGCGCCCGCTCGGTGCCCAGCCAACAAAGGAATGGAGACCTGACATGAGGATAACTGGGGTAAAGAAGAGAATGAGGCTAAACAAAGTGGCCATACGGAAACCCAGAATCCCCATAAGAGTGGGCTGGGTAGAAGGCAATAAATCGAAGAAGACTAATTCTAGCCAGATGCCGCAGGTCAACAAGAGTAGTTGGCTGCGAACCCAAGGCCGTTGCTGCAACTTAGGGCCTAAGTGCCAGCCCCAAAAGGTGGCCAAAGCATAGGCAGCCATGCCCAAGCCTAGGCCTAACCAAGCAAGTGGACTCATGTTAACACCCCAAATTCATAACCTTGAGACTTGAAGTAATCAATAATGTGAGGCAGGGCCTCAATGGTCAATTGCTTATCCGAAGCATCGTGCATGAGGATGACCCGGACCTTGGCATCAGGTGCCACATAGAAGGATTTTTCCATATAGGCTAGCATATCACTCGGCGTGGTTGGTCGAGCAGACGGTGTTTCCGCATCGCCAGACATACCATTCCAGTCCATCCAGTCTACATCTAGTTTCTTAAGAGAGACATCCAGTTCCTCGGTCCCCTTCCAAGACATATGACCACCTGGATAACGCCAGACAGCCGTGTGGAAATCCCGACCTAGCACTTCCTGCATAGAAGCTTGGGTTTCCTTGACTTCCTTGACTACTTGTTTGACATCGACTACCCCGCCCGGAAAGAGACGGTTGTAATCATGACTGTAGGAATGAATCCCGATAGCATGTCCCTCGCGAATTTGTCGTTCTAACAAGGGCCGGGTCTTGTCTCCCACTGTCTTGCCTATCACGAAGAAGGTGGCTGGCACCTTCTTAGCCTTGAGAACATCTAAAATCTTAGGTGTCACTTCAAAGTTAACCCCGTCATCGAAGGTTAAAAATACTATTTTTTTATCTGAGGCTTTAGAATCGTAGAGTAGCTTACGCACATCCTGGGCCTTATAGGCATAGGCGCTGGCCGCCTGGTTATGGTTAGATCCCTTGACCAGTTCTTGAGGCTTGCTTTCTGCTTCCTTCTTACTGGACTCTTGACTGGCTGAAGATTGAGACTGCCCTGTTAAGGCTAACTGACTTGAGCTAGCCTGCTGAGAAGAGTCCTGCCCTTCAAGGGTCTGTAGGAAGAGCATGACGGATAAGATGCAGACAATACAGACCAGGCACAAAATAAGTGCCAATAAGCTATTATAAAGTAGATTCTTCTTGTCCTTTGACCGCATGCTATCGCCCTCGCTATATTTATATCCTTGACTACAATCCTATTATACTCCACTAAGCCAGAAAATGCGACACTTTCTTATGATTTATGCCAAGTATTTTCTTACTTCACGCAAAAATCACCTCGCCTAGAATTAATTCTAAAGCGAGGTGACTAGCTATTCTTTATTAAGCTTCATGATCCTCGTTTTGACTGTCATCCGCAGACGCTTGGGTCTTGCGGCGACGGAAGAAGAGAATAGCGCCGGCTAAGGCTATTAGAGCTAAAGCCAGTGGCGTTAACCAAGCCATAACTTGTTCACCCGTTGATGGTAACTTCCCGTCCTTACGTTCCACATTAGAAGTCTTAGTGGCCGTCACCTTGTCAGATGAGGAGCTAGAACTGGATGATGCCGCAACTTTTTCAGCTAATTGAATCGTCCGCTTAGCCGTCTGTCCATTGGCTAGCGTTAATTTAATCTTAGTTTGATCCAATTGGTAAGGCTCAGGTACTGCTACCACATAGTAGTCGTAGTCCCCTGCCTTGAGATCAGTAAAGGTCACTTTACCTTGAGCATCGGTCTTCAATTGTTGACTACCAACTGCTAAGGTCACATCCGCTACTGCCTGGCCTGAAACATTGACTACATTGAGTTCTAAGCTAGCTGCTTGAGACTTACGGCGCACCTTGAGTTCTGGATGTAAATCCGCTCCTGGCGCTACATCTAAGGTTTGGGCACCTGTTTCAGCTTGATAGTTGTCTGGCACTTCTTTAATGCCATAAGTATACTTACCTGCTTCTAAGGCTTCGAAGAGAATATTCCCTTGGTCGTCCGTTTGGCCTTCCAACTCACCTAAGTAAACTGTCACACCTGGGACAACCTGGTTGTTTTCATCTACAACTTTAACCGTTACATTGGCTACAGCCTGTTGACGTTGAACGGTCAAAGTGATGGAGTGGTCAGTGTCAGAAGGTAATTCAGCATCACCTGATTGGACGCCGGTATAATTCTCTGGCAAGTTGACAATCTCATAGTGGAAGGTCCCTGGGGTCAAGCCTTTGAAGACAGCTTGGCCGTATTCATTGGTGACTTGTACTTGGTCGCCAATCTTGACGCTGACGCCTGGTACTTCCTTGCCGGCATTGTCCAAGATTTTAACAGTCAGGTCGCGCTTCTCAGTTTGAGAAGAAGATGAGCTTGAAGAGGAAGCTTGGACCTTACGAGTTACTTGTAAGGTAATGGAGTGATCCGTATCCGTTGGCAATTCAGCTTCGCCGCTTAGCGTGCCTTCATAGCCGTCTGGCAACTTGGTCACTGCGTAGCGAACCATCCCTGGAGTCAGCCCCTTGAAGTGAGCATCCCCATTCTCGTCCGTTACAGCTGTCTGATCTTCAACTGTTACAGTGACACCCGCTACAATCTTCTGGTCTTGGTCTAAAATTTTGACCGTCAAATCACGTTTAGCTGCTGGAACTGCTGGTTTTTCAGCTTTCTTAGTCACTTGTAAAGTAATGGAATGGTCGGTGTCGCTTGGTAGTTCTGCATCACCACTTGGCGTGCCTTCGTAACCGTCTGGTAAATCAGTTACGGCATAGTGAACCTTACCAGGCGTCAAGCCCTTGAAGTGGGCATCCCCATTCTCGTCGGTGACCGCCGTTTGCTCTTCCACCTTGACAGTTACACCTGGCACAAGTTTTTGTTCTTGATCTAAGATTTTAACCGTCAAGTCACGCTTAGCAGCTTGAGATTCAGCCTTCTTAGTTACTTGTAAAGTGATGGAGTGGTCGGTGTCGCTTGGTAATTCAGCTTCACCACTTGGGGTCCCTTCGTAACCGTCTGGTAATTGGGTGACCGCATAGTGAACCGTCCCTGGCGTTAAGCCTTTGAAGTGGGCATCCCCATTTTCATCAGTGACAGCTGTTTGGTCTTCTACTGTTACCGTTACGCCGGCCACAGGCTTCTGCTCTTGATCTAAAACCTTCAGGGTTAAGTCGCGCTTAGTCACTTGAGACTCGGCCTTCTTGGCTACTTGTAAGGTAATGGAATGATCGGTATCACTTGGCAGCTCAGCTTCACCACTTGGGTTGCCTTCATAACCTGCTGGCAATTGGGTCACCGCATAGTGAACTGTTCCAGGAGTGAGATCCTTGAAGTGGGCATCCCCGTTTTCATCCGTCACGGCTGTTTGACCTTCCACGGTGACCGTGGCACCCGGCACAATATCTTGCGCTTGGTCTAAGACCTTGACCGTCAAGTTGCGCTTCACCTCTGGCGCCTGGCTAGAGGATTGGGCTGGCGCTTGTGGCGCACTGCCTGCCCCTTCTTGGTCAGATAGGGTAACGGCTAATTTAGAGACCATTTTCTGATGGTCAGCACTTTCTAAGTCAGGGCCTGCCTTGACTTCGAAGGCTACTTCATAGTAGGCCTGACCTTGGTCGTCTGTCTTGAGACTGCCCTTGTCAGACTGTTCCTGTAATTGCTTGTTGGCGGCGACATCTTGTTCTGACCGCTTAGGAATAGAGGTTTCAACTTTTTGTGCTTTAAGAACCTTGTCCGCACGTTTGAAACCTTGGCCATCATACAAGCGTAAACGATACTTACCAGCGGTTAACTTAGGTACTTCGCTCGCTTGGGCGTCAGATTCATGACGATAAACGACATTGCCTGCCTCGTCCAGGATTTCGTAGGTTGCATTTTCCTGACGTTTTGGCGGATTGGCATCAACTTGCAACAGAATATCCACCGATACTTCAATCGGTGAGTTAGGATTCACTTGCGCTAGGACCAGTCCAGAAGGTACATAGGTCGCTAACATTCCGGCAACTGCAAGGGCAGCGCCAATTTTTCTTAAGCGATTCATACTCTCGCCTCCTTTACCCATATATTACCACATTCAATCGACCCTGTGGGCCATGTCAATAAGAAGTCTAGATTAAATCAATAATCTTCATCATAAATTCATAAATAGGAAAAAAATGGCACTTGATAAAACCGCACCTAGGCCTATTGTATAGGCAACTAAAGCCCTATCACAAAAGGAGTTAAGTTAGTCAGTCCTCTAACACTATCTTGCTAGCAGACCTAGCTAATTATGCCCACAAAAATAAGTCTGATCACCTGCCTGTACAGGTGGTCAGACTCTCTTACTTAGTGACGTCCCCGGCAGGAATTGAACCTGCGGCAGTCCGCTTAGGAGGCGAATCCTCTATCCTACTGAGGTACGGGGACTAGGTGTTCTTAGCACATGGTTTATTATAGCACATGAAGACCTATCCGACGAGCCTTGCAGGCTCAAAGTTAGCTGCTAGCTAAGAAAAAGAGACTGGTTGCCCAGCCTCTTCTTGATGGCTTATTTTGCTAAAGCTTGGTTAGCGGTGATAATGGCTACCTTGTAGACATCTTCTTCCACGCAACCACGAGATAAGTCAGAGATTGGCGCGTTCAAACCTTGTAGGATTGGACCTACTGCTTCGTAGCGACCCAAACGTTGGGCAATCTTGTAGCCGATGTTACCAGATTGGAGGTCAGGGAAGATGTAGACCGTCGCATGACCCGCTACTTCAGAACCTGGCGCCTTTTGGTCAGCCACGATTTCTGAGTAAGAAGCGTCAAATTGGAGTTCCCCGTCGATGAGTACTTCTGGCGCTAATTCTTGTGCCAACTTAGTTGCTTCTACCACCTTGTCCACTTCAGGTGCCTTAGCTGAGCCCTTGGTTGAGAAGCTGAGCATAGCCACACGTGGCTCGATGTCGAAGATTTTAGCAGTGTGCGCAGATTCCACTGCGATTTCAGCTAATTCTTGCGCTGAAGGGTTGATGTTGATCGCGCAGTCGGCGAAGACTAATTTTTGACCGTCGCTCTCAGCTGGTACCATGATGAAGGCCCCAGATGTACGGCTAATGCCTGGCTTGGTCTTGATGATTTGTAAGGCTGGACGAACTGTGTCACCAGTTGAGTGAACGGCCCCGCTGACTAAACCATCCGCTAAGCCCATGTAGACCAACATAGTCCCGAAGTAGGACACGTCTTTGAGCAAGTCGCGTGCTTGTTCTTCAGTTGCTTTGCCCTTACGGCGTTCTACGAAAGCTGCTACCATGGCATCATATTCTGCATAAGTTTCTGGATCGATAATGGTGAAGGCCTCAATATTCCAGCTGTTTTGTGCTGCCAAGGCCTTAACTTCTTCTACATTCCCTAAGAGGATTGGCTCAACTAAGTCATCTACACGTAGACGAACAGCTGCCCCTAATACACGTTTGTCGTTAGCTTCTGGGAAAACAATCTTGAGGTGTTTACCCTTGATGTTGTTAGCTAAGCGTTTGAACATTACCATAAAATTTGGCCACTTCCTTTTTCTAGTAATAAAACTCTAACTCCTAGTTTACACCCTTTAGGCCTAAAAAAAAAGTGTTCAGTCTAAAAAAAACAAAAAAGGCGCAAATCTTTTAGATTCCGCCTTTAGTCTGTTTTATATGAGAATTAATCTGTACTAGTGGTTTTCATGAAAACGCCCTACTTTTGGCGCTCGCTTCAGGGCCAGCATGCCATAGGCTAGCAAGAGGAAGACCGCCAAAATGGCCACAAAATATTTGCTGAAGCCCCACCAGCCAATCCGGTCAATGTTGAGGAAGAAGTAAGGATAAGGTGAGGCCTTCTCGTTAGGGATGGGCAGATGGAAGACAGCACCCCGTATCAGGGCAAAGGTCATATACATAAGGGGCAATACCGTCCAGGTCAAGGGCTCAAACCAACGATAGTGGCCTTTGGCATCATAGAGGAGCCAATCTAGAATGACCAGAATAGGCGCAATAAAATGCAGGGCGAAGTTCTGGACCCGCCAGAACTGCTCGGGTGTCGCAGTTGGCATCAACAAGACCAGGTAGACGAAGAAGGTCAGGAGAATGGCCGTTGTCACCGCCCCCTTGATACGGGTCAGGCTAGCAGATGGCGTCGGGCGAGCCAGCACTAGCCAAGCGAAGAAGGCTAAGACCAAAATATTGGATAACAAGGTATAGTAGGTTAACTGGTGCCATTTATTAGGATAGAGATTGAAGGTGAGGCCTACGAGCTCGGTTAGAACAATGAGGCTAGGTAGGATGAGACGGCGTTGGCTCAAGATAAGAGACTCCTTTACTTAATTTATTTACTGGCCTATTCTAGCACAAGCTCAGCCAAATGAAAAGGCTGTCGAAAATTTGTCATTTTATTGCCTCAGCTACTTATCAAGCCCCCAAAAATGCGCTATAATGAAACTATCTTTTATTGGAGGGAAAACCATGTCAGATATGTCATTATCACCATTCGTAGATTTTATTAAGAAAGCCTGCACCAAGAAAGCGGCGCTTCTGGAAGAAAGCCTAGGTCGTTACGCAGCGCGCTCTATTTATGCCGGCGCCTTCTTGACCTTGTCAACCGCAGCTGGGGCTGTTGCTGCTGATCAAATCAACACCCTGCACCCAAGCTTAGGTCGCTTCTTCTTCGCCTTCATCTTCGCCTTCGGGTTGGCTTACGCTGTCTTCCTCAACGGGGAGCTGGCTACTTCCAACATGATGTTCCTCACTGCAGGGACCTTCAGCAAGGCCATTGATTGGAAAAAAGCACTCAAAGTCCTCTTAATTTGTTCCATCTTCAACTTAGTTGGGACCTTGTTCGCTGGCTACCTCTTAGGTAACACCGCAGCCTTCGCTAACCTCAATGAAAACTCAGCCATTGTCGGCATTATCCAAACGAAACTCGCGCGTGGCAACGCCCAAGTCTTCCTTGAAGGGATTGTGGCTAACGTCTTAGTTAACATTGCCATTCTCTGCTTCGTCTTAGTTAAGGATCAAGCAGCACGCCTCACCTTAGTGCTCTCTGCTATCTTCATGTTTGTCTACATGACCAACGAGCACGTGGTAGCTAACTTCGCTTCTATGTCTATCTTGCTCTTCTCACCTTTCAAAGGAGCTAAAGGTTTTGAATTAGTCAATGTCCTACGCCACTGGGGTGTTTCTTACCTTGGTAACCTGGTAGGCGGCGGCCTCTTAATCGGGGTTGTCTACACTTGGCTGAACCAAACCAAGACCAACTACCAAGAGCAAGTTTAATCAGCCAAATCAAGTCTGGGCTTTGCCCAGGCTTTTTTTGTGGGCAAAATCAAAAAGGTTGAAGCTAAGAACTGCTTCAACCTTTTGAATCTAGTTTATTTGAGGACGCTGGCAATGGCCGCTTCTAAGTGCTCCTGGGTCGGATAGGCTAGGAGTTGGTCTTGCAAGGTCTTCACAGCAGTCCAGTCCGTCCGGCTTAGCAGCTGCTTAAAGCCAGCTTCAATGGAGTCTGGCCGCTTGAGGCTAGCTACCAAGGCGGCATCGGCCCATTCTAGTCGCGCTGCATAGTCAAACTGGTCATAATCATGGGGAATGACCAAGGCCGGCTTGCCATGACGGATGCTGGCATAGAGGATGCCGGCTCCACCGTGGTGGATGACGTAATCGACATGAGGTAGAACCGCCTCGTAATCAATGTACTGATAGCGGTAGACATTGTCCATAATAGCTTCTACCGGCTGATCTTTGCGGGCTTCACTGCCAGACGTCACCAAAAAGCAAATATCCGGATGAGCCTGAGCCAGACGCTTGACGATCGTCAGCAGGGATTCCTTACCCCAAGGTAGCAGGGTCCCATTGGTCACCAAGACCGTTGGCAGGTCGGTTGGTAAGTGGAAGTCGGCTACTGGCTTTTTAGGATAGGTCGGGCCTAACCAGGTCAGATGAGCTGGAAAGTCCTTGCGGAACTCCAACTCTTCCATACCTAGAGCCAGAATACCATAAGGTGAATAAAAGCCCTCTTCGCCATTTTCACGATAGAGCTTAAACTGCTGATAGATGACGGGGTCGAAGCGCTTAAGAGCCTTCTTAACGAAGAGACCATAGACTAGACGCTTGAAGCCATGGACGGCGCCCCGCCCTAGACGGTTGCGCAAGGCTTGGCGCCAGTTAAGAGGTGGCTTGAGCCCCCCTAGGAAGGCAGGGGCGTCGGTCTTGCTTTCGATTGAAAAAGGCGTCGGGTTGGTCGTCAACCATGGCAGGCCTAGCTTATCACAGACCATGCCTAGGGGGGCGAAGACAAAGTCTACGGTCGCCACATCTGGTTGAGTCTCTCTCAAAATAGCTTCCACCTGGGTCATGAGGTCCTGACACATGGTGATGGCAGCCTGAATCTGCCCGTAGAGGGTGGAGGCATTGAGTTTGGTATCGGTCGAAGCAATGTTGTCGAAGACATCTGGTTGATCAGGAAGGAGGGCCTGGCACTTAAAGCCCAAAGCCTGGGCTACCGGCACCTTGGTCACACCTGTATAGACGGTAATATCATAGTTAGGGTTATCTAATAAGGGTTGCATCAAGCCCAGAACGGGATAGAGATGCCCACTTAATGGGGGGGCAAACACGGCCAGTTTGATGACTCGGCAGGTCATAGTCTCCCACTCCTTTGTTCATAAATTCATCTCACTGCTCTAGTGTGAACCATCTCAGCTTAATAGTCAACGATATTTGCGAATTTTTTAGATTAAGTTTGCATAACGCCAAGTAAAAAGGACAGGTCTAATAACCTGTCCTTCTAGCTTAATCTTCGCCAATAATCCGTACTTCTGGCTCCATGAAGACCCCAGTCCGAGCCCAGACCACCAGACGAATGTGCTCAATGACTTCCAAGTAGTCAGTAGCTGTCGCATGGTCTACATTGACAATGAAGCCCGCGTGCTTGGTCGAGACTTGCGCGCCACCTACTTGGTAGCCCTGCAGGCCAGCATCTTGAATGAGCTTGCCGGCAAAGTAACCCTCAGGCCGCTTGAAGACTGAGCCGCAAGAGGGATACTCTAGCGGTTGCTTGCTTTGACGCAAGTGGGTCAACTCGGCCACCTTGCTATCAATGGTGCTCTGATCTCCTGGCGCTAAATCGAAGGTGACGCCTAAAATAACCTCGTCCCCTTCTTGGAAACGACTGTGGCGATAGCTGAAGTCGCAGTCCGCTCCCGCATAGGTCTTGAGCTGGCCGTCACGCGTTACCACCTCAACCTGGCTAATGACGTCCTTGACCTCGCCCCCGTAGGCGCCGGCATTCATATAGATGGCCCCTCCAATGGAACCCGGAATGCCGCAGGCAAATTCCAAGCCAGTCAGACCGGCCGTCGCCGCCTGACGGCTGGCTTCAATCAAGGCCGCCCCACTAGCTGCCTTCAACTGGTTACCTTCTATGACCAGTTCCTGCATGTCCGTTAGAATCATGACCAGGCCCCGGATCCCACCGTCTTTGACGATGAGGTTGCTGGCATTGCCCAGAACGGTTAGAGGCAAGCTTTCTTGTTTGACTGCGGCTAGGACCCTTTGGACTTCCTCCACAGAACGTGGGAAGACTAAGAGATCAGCAGGCCCCCCGGTCTTGGTGTAGGTATAATTGGATAAGGGTTCATTGGCTTTGATGGTCAAAGTCCCTAAGATATCTTGTAATTTGGCTAAATCCACCATAAATTAACCTCTTTTCACA
>ERZ772974.2565-NODE-2565-length-11039-cov-10.137837_pt1 | contig 11039 bp, 10 predicted proteins | sample MGYA00580671_ERZ772974 | MGnify/ENA primary metagenome ERZ772974 (study PRJEB29015, sample SAMEA2738065) | human oral metagenome | biome: human oral; feature: human-associated habitat; material: saliva | place: China | collected 2218 ... | reverse complement strand
GCAAAATGGGGCAAAGTCATCAAAATCGATTAAAAATCATCGAATTTGATGTTTTATGAGAAAAACCCTCAGAAAAGTTATCTGGGGCTTTAAACGTATGATCAATTAATAACCTTCTTACTTATTTAGCACAAAAGTGTCGTAGACTTGTAGATAAGCTATTATTGAAGACAAGAAAATGCTGCGACTAAGGTAAATTTGAATATTTTATGCTGCATATTTACTGACAACCTTTCTATCACGTTCATAAGTCTATCTTCTTAAACGACGTTTTTCTGCCAAGACGATTAAGAAACCAATCAGCGTTAATCCAAGGGATACAATTGAGATAATTCCAATATTGACTTCACCTGTATTTGGTAACTGTCTGCCAATCTTGTTGCTTGGTGTGGCCGCAGCTACTGGAGCAGGGCTTTGGGCTGGTTTGTTAGCTTTCTCAGACTGACTATCTTTCTTAGCTAGATTAGTTGGAGCGTCAACCTTCTTACTTGGAGATTGACTAACTTCTTTCTTAACTGTATCAATCTTCTCTTCTTTCTTGCTTGGAGCTGGTTTTTCTGCCTTATTTTCTTTGGCTTGCGCAGATGAAGTCGCTTCTTGACTTTGGCTTGCTTGGCTACTTACGGTTGCAGCTGATGATTGAGCTGCTGGCTCAGCTGCTGCTACTTGAGGTTTGGCAGCTTGGACCGCCGTTAAGACATAGTGGCTACGGAAGACATTAACAGTCCCTAGACTTGTAAGGACTTGCTCTAGTTGCTGGCGGTTAACGCTACCTTGTAACTGGGCGGTTTGCGCGTCCACTTGATACTCAGGGTGCTCCTTGGTAAAGCTAGCTGCCGCTAAGTCAACTGGAGATTCTGTGCTATCACTATTAATTAAGTAATGGGTGGTAGCTAAGTCAGTCCCTGCTTGGTCCTTAACCTCTACTGTCACTAATTGTTCATAGAATAGGTCTGCTCCTTTTTCTTCCAATACGGTAACAGGATAGATAACAGGTTCTTCAGCTTTTTCAACTGGAACTTGATCTGGGTTCTTAAGAACAAAATTAGCTGCTAAGTAACTTCCATAGAACTCGCCATGGTCGGTCACATAATTCTTGAGATGGGTGTCTGTTTGCACATTTTGTGGTGCTAATTCAATGTCATAACTTGACCCTAGCAAGCTAGCTACTTGGCCCAAGGTAATATCCACCGTGTTGAAGCTAGTGTAATAGAGCGACTTATGAACGACATTATCGGCACCTACTAAGTTAATCTTGACTAAGGCATTGCGCCCGATTCTTGGCGTTGCATCTTTGGGTACAAGACTCACAACTGGTAATACATTAGGCTGTTCTTGGGCCTGGGCTTGCACAACTGGCAAACCCATCCCCACAAGAGCCGCTAAGGCCATTAGCTTATGAACAACTTTTTTCATGATAATATCCTCCTAGAATATTGGATTATTGAATAATCCGACGAGCAAAACTTGGCATATAGTAGGTCATATCCGCAATCTTAACAACTTGGCCTGGATAAGGAGCATGAATATATTGCTTACCACCTAAATAGATGGAGACATGCTCGGTGCCACCACGAGGACCATAGAAGAAGAGGTCACCTGGTTTTGCATCTTTGATTGCGACTTCAGTCCCTTTACGTTCTTGAGTAACTGTCCATGTTGTAATATCAATGCCTAAGGCTTCCTTGAATACATAGCCGACAAAACCTGAACAGTCAAAGCCGCTTGGTGTCTTACCGCCATAAACGTATGGCACACCTAAATACTTCTTAGCTACTTCAATGACTTTCTGACGTCTAGCATCCAAAGTTGATGGTGTAGTAGGTTGTGGTTTTGCTGGCGCTGGGGTTGCCTTGCCAGAATTACCAGAGCCCTTCTTAACGATAATTTGTTGTCCTGGATGAATCATATCACGATAGGAGCTGAAGCCATTCCACTTAACCAAATCGTCAAGTGTTACCCCGTAACGTTGTGATAACAGCCAGAGAGAATCACCTGATTGAATTGTATGAGTAGTGTCAGGTGTATAATTATTGCTTCCACTTGCTGGATTATTGTCATTAGATGGTGTACCAGTAGCAGGCTTGCCTGGTTTCACAACTAGCTTATCTCCCGGATGGATCATTGTGCTTAATGATGAGAAGTTGTTATATTTAAGCAGCTCGTCCAAGGTAATCTTATAGAGGTTCGCGATTGCCCATAGGGAGTCTCCTGATTTTACTTGGTGATACTGTGCCGCCTCCCCGCGAGACTTGAAGCCAGAGTAGCCTTTATCTTCTTTTTCTTTCTTATCTGCTGGTTTGGCTTCTTCATTCGCTTCTTTCTTCGCATCTTCCTTGGCTTCTTGACTTGCAGCCGGCTCTGATACTTTGTCTTCATTGGTAGTAGGTTTCGCTTCGGCTTCGGAAGACTCTTGGACTTTAGTTTCTTCTGTCTTCTTATCGTCTGGTACTTTCTTATCCTCTGGCGCTTTTTCTTCGGTCACACTCCCAAGTTTATCAGCTGAGGCTGCTTCAACTTTGGCAGACTCTGGAGCTTGAGGCGCTTGACTTAGAGTTGACTCAATAGGTTGTACTTTTTCGACTAATTCAACTGTTGGTGTTGATTGAGCTTCGGTTACTTCCTCAGCCTTGACTGCTTGTTCTGTTGCTAAAATTGCTACTAATGCTGCACCACATAAAAATAATTTCTTGTTCATTTTCTTTTCTCCTCTATATTTATTTTAGCTATAATATAAAATGTTAAATGTATGTCCCGTAGTATCCCCCATCTCCACATCTTTTAACTAGTACTAGTCTCATTCCGCCATATTTAGTTGGCGGATAGTTCTTAAAGATTCTTCGATATGGCATCTTAAAAAATGATGTATATCCAACTTCATTTTCTGTATTAGGATGATTCAACTCATGAGCTGATATGTTACTTACAGCTAACAGTTGAAGCCCCAACAATGCGAGTAGTACTGTTTTTTTCATTGTCATAATCACTCCTTGTTCTTTGACTAAATTAACTATATAATAGAACTATCAGAAATTGTTCGAAGTCTTCAAAATCGATGTTGAAATCGTCATTTTCGATTGCAAAACATCAAAAGCGATGTTCAAAACATCATTTTCGATGACAAGTCATCATTTTCGACGTTTTGTCCATCATTTTCGATGACTACTCGTCATTTTCGATAGTTTTTTCGTCATTTTCGATGACTTATTATTAGATTATTCAATGGAGGTAGCTACTCTATGGAGCTTCTTATCAATCTAAGTGAATCTTACCACACACTAATCGGTATATTTGCTCAGCGAAATCCTCTTAAAAATTGGCCTATGTCCTTTTTTTATAGCATGGCAGTAATTTTGATTTCTTATTCATTTTCTATCTTTGGTTTCCCTACCTATGTTTCGCAGCTAGTTATATTTGTTGTTTTGCTGACTGGCGCCCTAATCGAGCCTAGTGATGATAAGACCAATGCCATGGTAAAAGCGACCATTTTTGCTACGCTCCCCTATATCAACCTCAAACTCGATGGTTTTATTCAGGACTTCTTTCTCTCAAATATCCAGATAGAATCTATCGAAACTGAGCTTATCGTTTCTCACATCATCTCGCTCATTCTTATTATCTTGTTGACTCGCCTTGAAATGTCCTTTTATAAGTATTGTCAGAACCAGTTCAATCGGCTCAGTTTCTGGATTATCCCGATTCAGCTTTCTCTTTACTTCTTCTTTATTTATAGCGATTTGGCCCTAACCATTACCGAAATGTATGACGCAAGTCCAGCTCAGACGCTTCTTCATTTCAGCCCCTTCGTGGTCTTGCCTATCTTATCTATTTTATCCATTGTTTTCTTCAACCATGCTATGAACCAATCCCAAGAAGTCGCCCGCGAGAAGGAGCAATTCAAGGTGAGTCAGGCCTTCTCTAGCATGATGGCGGATCAATACCAGGAAATGCGCAAGTTTCGTCATGACTATAAGAACATCCTCTTGACCCTGGAAGGCTATATTCGCGACCAGGAATGGCAGGGGCTGGCGGATTATTTCCATCAACATATCCAACCCACCCAAGTCATGACCGACCAGCTAGGCCTAGAACTCAGTCGTCTGTCTAAGATTCAGAGTCCGGATGTCCGCAATCTGCTCTTCACCAAGTTGGCCTTTGCCGGGACTAATGGCATGGACCTCAATATTGAAGTGCCGGATGACCTCCATCTCAATGTTGAGCGCAACCCTATCTACTTGGTCCGCATTATCGGGATTCTCTTGGACAATGCCATTGAAGCCCTAAGCAATCAGGAGGGTGGCAAGCTGACCTTGGCGGTCTTCGAAGACCTTGGCGATGTTCACCTTATTATTGAAAATGACTGCCAAGAAGACCCAGGTGACCTCAACAAGCTCCTGGAAGCCGGCTACTCCACTAAGGGCAGTGGCCGAGGGTTGGGCCTGAGCAACGCCTTAGAATTAGCGCGAGAAAGTCAGTTCCAACTGACCACTCAATTTGCTAACGAACGCTTCACCCAACATTTACTCATTCGGAAGGAGTTGCTAGTCCCATGACAGACTTCAAATTCCCAATCTATATTTGCGAGGACAACCCCAAGCAGCGTCAGTGGCTAGCGGACCTGATTGAACGCTATGTCATGATTGAAGATTATCCCATGGTCTTGGCCTGCGTGACAGGTGACCCGGACAAGCTCCTGAATAGCTGGACGGATCGGCGAGGAAATGCCATCTTCTTCCTGGATATTGACCTGCAACATGAGCTTACTGGTATGGATATTGCGCGGCAGATCCGCCAATATGACGATGGCGCTAAGGTTATTTTCGTTACGACCAAGGAAGACTACCTGCCCCTGTCCTTGCGTTATAAGGTACAGGCTTTGGATTTCATTCCTAAGGATGACATGGACGACATGGCCCAACGCGTCAAGGAGTGCCTAGACACTATCAACAACTGGCGCAGTCTCAATGGCCAGGCCAAGCAAGTCTTCACCTTCAAGCAAGGTAAGAGCCAGATTAGCCTTAGCTACGATAAGATTCGCTTCTTCGCCACCCTGCCCCAGGCCCATACTGTTGAAGTGGTCGCTGTCAATGCCCGCTATCAGTTCTACCATTCGATGAAAGAACTGGTCGACGAGTTGGCTGAACCCTTCATGGCCATTAGCCGCTCTGAAATTGTTAACCTGGACAAGGTGGTCAGCTACAATCCCATGCTGCACACCCTAACCGTGGAAGGCGGCTACTCCCTAGGTATCGCCCAACGCCAGTATGGCCGCGTCATCCGCGCCCTCAAGGTGCGCAATATCAAGCCCCAACTTCTCTAGGCAAATAAAGCAAAAGCACTGCACCCCTTGGCGGGGTGCAGTGCTTTTTGTGTGGGGCGCGATGGGGGCTGGTGCCTTGTTTGGAGGGCGCGCCAGTGGTCCACTCTGGAGAGTGGTCCACTGGCTACCCGGAAAAAGGCAGAAATCAGGCAAAAGCCCCAAAATGAAGCGAGCTAGTGGTCCACTTTCAAGAGTGGACCACTAGCTTCCCGGAAAAAGGCAGAAACTAGGCAAAAGTCCCGAAATACCGTGAGCTAGTGGTCCACTTTTTAGAGTGGTCCACTAGCTTCCCGGAAAATGGCAGAAACTAGGCAAAAGTCCCGAAATACCGTGAGCTAGTGGTCCACTTTGGAGAGTGGTCCACTAGCTTCCCGGAAAATGGCAGAATTCCGGCATTTGCCCCGAAATGGCGTGAGCTAGTGGTCCACTTTCAAGAGTGGTCCACTGGCTTCCTGGGAAAAGGCAGAAATCCGGTAAAAACCCCGAAATAAAGCGAGCTAGTGGTCCACTTTCAAGAGTGGTCCACTAGCTTCCTGGAAAAAGGCTGAAATCGGGTAAAAGCTCCGAAAAAGCGTGAGCTAGTGGTCCACTTTGAAGAGTAGTCCACTAGCTACCCGGAAAAAGGCTGAAATCGGGTAAAAGCCCCGAAATGAAGTGAGCCTTAGAGTGGGCCACTGGCTACCCGGAAAAAGGCAGAAATCAGGCAAATGCCCCGAAATACCGCGAGCTAGTGGTCCACTCGAAAGAGTGGTCCACTAGCTACCCGGAAAAAGGCAGAATTCCGGCAAAAGTCACGAAATGCCGCGAGCTAGTGGTCCACTTTCATGAGTGGTCCACTAGCTCTGGCTATTTAGGGCCAGCCCTACCCCTCCCCTTTCAACAAGCCCTTCAAATCCCAGAGCTTGGTGGCTAGGCGGGTGCGGCGGTCGTCGTAGGAGCTGAGGCTGATGCCGAGTTGGCGGGCTTTGGCGGTGTCGGTCAGGCGCGGATCTAACAACAAACATAGAAAGTCTGCCTCTTTATCAGACAAGCGCGACCGAGCAGCAGCCAGGAAGGCGTCCGCCCCCTGACTTGACTCCTGGACCCCGACCTGCTGGGCTTGCCAGGCTCCCGTCTCCGACCGCTTCAAATCCTGAGCCAGCAAATCAGCCACCAGCTCCGAATCGGTCTCAGCCCCGCCGCCATTTGCCAATAAGCCTAAGGGCTCGCGACTGCGCCGGCGGCTAGCGGCCTGGGCCAAATCCCAGAGATAGTAGCGCAGGGCCGGCTTGACATAGCCAACGAAGCGGTTGCGACTATCTTCCTCTAGGGGCTGGCCCTTAAATTTCTGGGCCAGGTCCCAGAGTTTGAGGTAGAGTTCCTGATAGAAGTCCTCATAGTCGGGATGGCCGCGGTAGTAACCTTGCGAATGTAGTACATAATGTATGACCCCACCATACTGTTCGACGAGCGCTGTTTGATCCAGCGTCTGGTCTTGTGTCAGCATGGTTTCACCTCTTGGGGCGCCGCCAGTCAGCCCACACTCCCCATCCCGATTTCACCCTAAGGGATGAGGCCAAGCCTGGGCAAGGCTGGCTAGGCGCCATGATATTTGTGCTTAATCAGTCACCTATTGGGGCGCGTCCTGTGTTAAACTAAGACTGACCCCACTAGTTCGACTGAACAACCGCTTGTTGACGCAGGCGGTTGTTTTGTATTCTTTTGTCTGGAAAGTCCGTCGGCTTGGAGCGACGGGACCTGATTTCCCCTCCTCATAGTGGATGCCGAGGGTGCGCTAGGCCTTGCTGGCCTGCTGGCAGATGGTGCTAATATAGGCAAAGGGCTTCTTGGCCTGGCGACGATGGGCCTGCTCGATGGCTTCGATGACTGGCCAATAACCAATCTTATCCAGCCAGTTCCGAAATTGCAGGCTTTCCGCCCCGCTCATGGGGCCAAAGTAGCGCTCATAAAAGGGCCGTAGCTTGGCCATGTCGCGCTCCACACGGACAAATTGATCCATGGTCTGCTGGCTAAGGCCCGCCTGGGACTGGCCTATCTGACTGGTCAGGGACTGGGCCCGGGCTAGGGTCTGGCTGAGGCTCTGGTCTGGTAGGTTGATGGCCTGGCCAAAGGGTTGGGAGCTAGCGGCGCTGGAAGAAGTGGTGTGCGGTTGACTTGAAGTTGGCCTACTGGAGGTGATGCCTAGCGCTAAGCTAGAAACTGGTGCGTTGGAGCTAGCGCCTAGCCTTGGGTTGGAAACTGACGTACTGGAGGAAGTGCCTAGTGCCTGGCTGGAAACTGGCGTGCCGGAGCTAGTTGATAGTGCTTGTCTGGAAACTGACCTGCTGGAGGAAGTAGCTGAACTGGCTGCCCAATCACTAAGCACCTCTTTTGCCGAGCTCTCCCCCAACTCCCTAGCATCTAATTTGCTCTCCGAATCAGGGTCCAGCTTGGACGCTGAATTATGATTCTGATTCTGTTTGTGATTATGACTCTGATTCTCTTTATGAATCTGATTGTCTTTCTGATTAGGATCTTGATTATGGAGGTCACGGGTGATTAGGCTCCTGGAAGCCACATGAGTCCCTTGACTGTCACTAAGTAGCTGGCTCCCCTGACTCAAACTAGTCACCCCTTCCCCCTCACTTCCCAACTCTTGGCGGCGCTTAAGTTCGGTGGCTAGGACCTCCTGGGACAGCTGGTCGATTAGGCGGTGGCTATGCTCATAATAACTGGCTAGGTGCTGGAAGACCTTGACTAGGAGTTGGCTATCGCGGACATCTTCGGCCTGGTTGCGTAGCAGGCGCTCGACCGGCTGGCCGCCTTTGACTAGGCTATAAGTGAGAAAGTCCAGAATGGCCACTTCCTGGGTCTGGTCGGAATAGGCGATGACCTGATAATCGTCTTGAAAGCGAGCTAGGAGTTGTCCCACCTGAGCATCGTCCAGACTCATATCGAAGGCAATAACCCGCTTTGGTAGGGAATAGATGCCCAACTGTGTCGAACGAGGACAGGTCATGAGATATAAGGCAAAGAGCTTGTCCTGGGAGGAATAACGTTCCATAACGTCTACTTGATTCCAGAAGCGGGTGTCGACGACGCGTTTGAGGCTCATAGGTCCTGCCCCTCTCTCTCATTGCAGGCTTGAATGGCCTGACGCAGGGCACTGGCGGGTTGCCATTTGGCCCAGAAATCCAGGGCGGCTTGCTTGTCGCCTTGGCGAATCATGTCGAAACGACTGACCTCGAACTGGAGTTTGAAGTCGCGTTGGGCCTGGTGGAAGAGTCGGTAGCGCAGCCCCTCATTGAGATAGGCTGGGGCTTGAGGTCCGCCCAACCAGTCCCTCAGGCACTGACGGCGAATAGAGGCCAGGCCTTCGGCGACGGCCGGTAGAATGACAGGTTCTGGCCGACTCTCTAGGGCAGGACGGTCGCTGGCCAATTTTATAAGGGCCGCTAAGACCGTTTGGACATCTTGTGGTGACAGAGAATTTGCTTTATTTGTGTTTTTGTTAACATTCGTTGTCATAAGTATTCCCCCTATTGGTGACAACTGTGCTTGCTATCGAGCGCCAGCCACTTGGCTAGTTGAGGACGTGGCCACCGGGTCACGGCTCGATATCTTCTCTGAAATGATGGGGTCAGCCTTGACTGCTGTCTTCTGCCGCTTCAGGATGCTCACGCAACCATAGTTGGTGGTAGAAGATACGAACGAAGGCGTCATTATCCAGATTGAGACCCAGGGCCAAACGCAAGGCCACGCGTCGCCGCGGCTTATAGTGGCCGCAGATAATGCGGTTCAAGAGGGAGCGGTCAATCCCATAGCGTTGGGCCCGTTCCTTCTGGCTACCGTAATCTGCCTCAATCAGTTGAATCAAGAAGCCAGCATCATAATCCTCATCGCTGTTAGCGCGATAGTCTGCCATTGTAATCCCTCCTTTCTGACTTATATTACCTTTAAGAAAAGGTTTACAACTACATCATATTCCCATCTTCACGAATTTTCAAGATGATTTTAATTATTTCCGGTAAAATCGCACAACTTGTTAACTTTTGTTAACTGACTTTGGCCTGGGACCGGTACTAAGCGGCATTATTTATAGGCACAAAAAAAGACAGGAAGCTAAACTTCCCGTCTCTCTTGTATTTCTTAGTACCAGCCGTTGGCTTCCCAGAAGACTTTGGCGGCTTCCCAAGAACCGTAACGGTTCTTAACGTATTCGTCAGCCACGCGTTCTTGGTTCTCAATGGAGTAGTCACCGTTCAAGTACTCAGCAGTTAATTGGTAACGGCCGATGTAACGACCTGATGGGTTGACTGCGTTGTAGTCACCACCGGATTCCTTCTGCGCAATCCATTCTTTGGCTGCGGATTGGATCCCTTGGTAGCCTGAGCTTGAGCTGGTGCTGGTAGTTTCTTCAGTCTTGCTTTCTTCAGCAGCTGGGGCAGCTTCTTCAGAAGATTCCTCGACTGCTGGTGCAGCTGGCGTCGCTGGCGCTTCTTCAACTGGCGCTGGCGTTTCAGCTACAGGAGCTGTAGATTCCGCAACAGAAGCTGGGGTTTCTTCAAGAGAAACTGGCGCGTTGACTTCGCTAGCAGATTCTACTTGAGACTCAGATGATTGGCTTGCTTGCTCTTGGGAGCTAGCAGGCTCAGCAACTGGTTTGGCTTGTTCTTGAGCTTGCGCTGCAGCTGCGGCTTGTGCTTCTTGGAAAGCAGCGGCAGAAGCCGTTGGCGCTTGATGAACTTGAGTGACTGGTGACAAGTCAACTGGTTGTTGGCTTGCTTCAGATAAAACTTCTTGTGGAACAGCTTCAGCAGCCACTTGTTGGTGGGTATCCGCTTGAACGGTTTCCACGTTCCCTTGACGGTCGTCTAAGGTCACGGTGTTAGCGCTTGGGTTATAGTAGATAACAGACCCTGCAATAATCAAGTCTGGGTTGGCAATGCCGTTGAGACCGACTAAAGATTCTGTTGGCACATCTAAGGCCTGAGAAATGGTCCATAAGGTGTCGCCCCACTGTACCACATAGTATTGTGAGTTGGTTACAGAGTTGCGGACATGTTCAACCGTCCGTTGAACCCAGCCGGTTACAGACGCATCAGAATAATCTACGGCTAAGGCAGTTGCTTGTTGTGCTGCGAAACCTAACACGGTTAAGGCAGTCACCACTTTAAGTGTCTTCTTCATATAGATATCTCCTTTATACATCGCACACGCCCTCGGGCGCAGACGTTAAATTCTTTGAGTGGGTAGGCGCTGGACTTGCGTGAGCTCCTGGAAGCTTGGCTTGCTGAAGCTTTTGAAAGCTTGGCTTGAACTCCTGAAAGTCGGGCTTGCACTCCGGAAAGCCGGAAAGCCTGAAAGCCGGACTTGCTGACCTAGACCTATTAAGCTAGGAAAAGCCGCCAAACTTGGCGCGGCCAGTGACCCTCCACCTCGTGTCACATACTTATCATACCCTAATTAGACGCCCCTGTGGGGAAAATGCCCCAGATGTTAATCAGCTTTAAAGGATCCCGCCCCAAGCTGACGCAAATTTGTTATCTAGGGCGTGGATTGTAACCTGTCTGTAACTTTTTTGGGTATGGGGCTGGGGGCTTTTGGGTTGCTGCCTTGTACCCAGGGAGCCAGTGGTCCACTCTGTCGAGTGGACCACTGGCTCACGGCTTTTCTGGCTTTTGAAGTCAAGTCCAAAATCCTGTGTAAAAATATGTAGGCTGTCCTATAGCTTATTTGC
>ERZ772974.2560-NODE-2560-length-11050-cov-28.631378_pt1 | contig 11050 bp, 10 predicted proteins | sample MGYA00580671_ERZ772974 | MGnify/ENA primary metagenome ERZ772974 (study PRJEB29015, sample SAMEA2738065) | human oral metagenome | biome: human oral; feature: human-associated habitat; material: saliva | place: China | collected 2218 ... | reverse complement strand
GCGAGCTGGGTTCAGAACGTCGTGAGACAGTTCGGTCCCTATCCGTCGCGGGCGTTGGAAATTTGAGAGGAGCTGTCCTTAGTACGAGAGGACCGGGATGGACACACCGCTGGTGTACCAGTTGTTCTGCCAAGAGCATCGCTGGGTAGCTATGTGTGGACGGGATAAACGCTGAAAGCATCTAAGCGTGAAGCCCCCCTCGAGATGAGATTTCCCATCATTTTAAATGAGTAAGACCCCTGAGAGACGATCAGGTAGATAGGCTAGAAGTGGAAGTGCCGTGAGGTATGGAGCGGACTAGTACTAATCGGTCGAGGACTTAACCAAGGTTGAAGGTGAATGAGGAGAGATTTGGATATAGATTCAGTTTTGAGAGAGCGAGAGCTTTTTCAAGAGAGAAGTGTGGTGACGATGGCAAGAAGGATACACCTGTTCCCATCTCGAACACAGAAGTTAAGCTTCTTAGCGCCGATAGTAGTTGGGGGTTTCCCCCTGTGAGGGTAGGACGTTGCCACGCTTCTGATTAGAAGGAGAATTTCTGGAAGGAAATTCTCTTTTTTTGTATACTATTTTTATAAAGAATATTGGAGAATAGACATGAAAAAAGTAAATTATTGGATGTTTTGTTTACTAGGACTTTTTCTAGTAGGATGTAGCGAAGTAGTTGAAGATAAAGGTTTGCAAGATAAATTAGTACAACAAGAAACACAAGTTCAAAATTATCATTTAACATTAAAACAAAATGAAGTGAAGAAAAAAGATGTAACAAGTTCGACTCAAGTCATTGCGAATGCTTCTGTTTGGAGTGATGGTACAGGATTTGGAACGCGAATTGATAAAACAGACGGTAAAGCTACGAATCAAATTGAAGTGATTAGTGAAGGTAGTAAAGGTGCTATTCGTTATTATCAAGATAAATGGGAGCCAACCATTTCTGCTCAATCAAGCTTACAAAATGTTATTGGATTTTCGTATCATAGCGTATTACAACTAGCTCAAGAGATGTCAAATCTTGCTACTTGGCAATCAGATGGAAGTTTTGAATATCAAGGAAGTGATTCTGTTGTCCGCTTAGCATTAGCTTCTATGAATATTCAAGTTCACGAGAATACGAAAATTACGGTGAAGATGAAAGCTGATGTTAAGACAAACTTAATTCAAAGTTTCTCATTAATGTTAAATGAAGAAGACGAAACGATTCAAAAAAATTATGAAGTGATTTTTAATGGAATGAATCAACAGCATAAGAAAGAATTGCCACTTTAGTAAGTTTCAAGTTATGAATATATAAATGAAAAAGTTATCTCATGTTTCAATGGATTTCCTAGGAAAAGACTACTCATATTCCTGTTTTTTTGTTACAATAGGAATGGATAAATTTAAAGAATTGCGAGAAATGGAAAACATTTTGTAGACATGCGAGAGGGAGAATGCTTGCATTCTCCTTTTTTTATGAAGATTGGAGGTAAGACAATGGGAAGAATTATTTCAGTTGCAAATCAAAAAGGTGGAGTTGGTAAGACAACGACAACTGTCAGTCTAGCAGCTTCTCTAGCAAAACTTGGTCAAAAAGTTTTAATTATTGATAGTGACCCTCAAGGTAATGCAACTAGTGGATTAGGAGTACAAAAAGCTGAGTTAACCTATGATGTTTATGATGTGATTGTAAATGAAGTGAATGTTCATGAAGTAATTGTACCTACGACACGTGAAAATTTAATGATCGTCCCTTCAACAATTCAGTTGGCAGGAGCTGAAATTGAATTAACAAATCAAACTCATCGTGAGCAAAGATTAAAACATGCTTTAACAACGATTCGTGATGAATATGATTATATTTTTATAGATTGTCCTCCTTCTTTAGGACATTTAACAATGAATGCATTTACGGCTAGTGATACAGTTTTAATTCCTGTGCAATGCGAATATTATGCATTAGAAGGATTATCTCAATTGATGAATACGATCACGATGGTTCGTAAACACTTCAACCCACAATTAAAAATTGAAGGAGTTTTACTAACTATGTTTGATGCACGAACAAACTTAGGAAATGAAGTAAAAGATGATGTTATTAAATATTTCAGAGAAAAAGTATACCGCACTATTATTCCTAGAAACGTTCGTTTATCAGAAGCACCAAGTTATGGACAAGCGATTGTGGACTATGACCCTCGTTCAAGAGGAGCAGAAGTTTATCTTGAATTAGCAAAGGAAGTGTTATCAAATGGTTAAAAATCAAAAATCAAAAGGCCTAGGTCGTGGAATTGATGCACTTTTTGGTGGAAACTTTGATAGTATCGAAAATTTAGAAAAAGTAGATACAATGAATGAAACAGTAGAAGAAATATCTATTAGTGAAATTCGTCCAAATCCGTATCAACCTCGAAAAGATTTCAATGAAGAAGCTTTACAAGAGTTAGCAGATTCGATTCGTGAACAAGGAGTTTTTCAGCCGATTATCGTCCGTAAATCGAGTATTAAAGGCTATGAACTAGTAGCAGGAGAAAGAAGGTTACGTGCTTCTAAACTTGCAGGTAAAGAAACCATTCCTGCGATTATTCGTGAATATAGCGAAGAAATTATGATTCAAGTAGCCGTAGTAGAAAATCTACAAAGAGAAGATTTACGACCAATGGATGAAGCATTAGCGTATAAATCTTTAATGGATGCATTAAAATTAAATCAAGAAGAAGTAGCAAAAAAAATTGGGAAAAGTCGTCCGTATATTGCTAACTTCCTCCGATTGTTATCATTACCATTAGAAATTCAAACACAGTTACAAGAAGGTCAATTATCGGTAGGACATGCTCGTGCTTTATTAGGCTTAAAACAAGCGGATAAAATGATTCCTTTATCTAAAAAAGTAATTGAAGAAGGAATGACGGTTCGAGCACTAGAAGAATTGATTCAGACAGTGAATGAGCCAGTTGAAAAAGTAAAGAAAATCAAAACGATTCAACAAAAACCAGCGTACATTGTGGAATCTGAAGAAAGATTAATGGATAAATTTGGGACATCTGTCCAAATCACTCCGAAAGGAGAACGTGGAAAAATCGAGATTGAATACCTTTCTCAAAAAGATTTAACTCGTATTTTAGATGTATTAGAAATTGAATTAGATGATTAGGAGTGAATAGAATGGCTGTAGTGGAATATGCACTTGGGGATTGCGTCGAAATGAAAAAACCTCATGCATGTCAAACCAATTCATGGACGATCATTCGAATGGGAATGGATATTCGTATCAAATGTAATCATTGTGGGCAAATGGTCTTAATGCCAAGACGAGAATTTGAACGCAAAATGAAAAAAGTAACTTTGAAGAAAGAAAATAATGAATAGAAAGAGTGTGAAAAATACATGGCGTTAACAGCAGGAATCGTTGGATTACCAAACGTTGGGAAATCAACATTATTTAATGCAATTACAAAAGCAGGAGTAGAGGCAGCAAACTATCCGTTTGCGACTATTGACCCAAACGTTGGGGTAGTAGAAGTTCCAGATGAAAGACTTCAAAAATTAACAGAATTAGTAAAACCTAAAAAGACAGTTCCAACAACATTTGAATTTACAGATATTGCAGGAATTGTAAAAGGAGCTAGCCGTGGGGAAGGTTTAGGGAATAAATTTTTAAGCCACATTCGTCAAGTAGATGCGATTTGCCAAGTGGTTCGTTGCTTTGAAGATGAAAATATTACACACGTTGCTGGTAAAGTAGATCCAATTGCGGATATTGAAACGATTAATTTAGAATTAGTATTAGCAGATTTAGAATCAGTTGATAAACGTATTGCTCGTGTCGCTAAGATTGCTAAAACAAAAGATAAAGATGCCGTAGCAGAATTAGCCGTTTTAGAAAAAATTAAACCAGTACTAGAAGATGGTCAATTAGCACGTACGATTGAATTTACAGATGAAGAATTACCAATCGTGAAAGGTTTATTTTTATTAACAACGAAACCTATGTTATATATTGCTAATATTTCAGAAGATGATGTGGCAGAAGGTGGACATAATCAATATGTTCAATTAGTAGAAGAATATGCTGCAAAAGAAGATGCAGAAGTAGTTGTTATTTGTGCACGTGTAGAAGAAGAAGTCGCTGAATTAGAAGAAGAAGAAAAACAAGTGTTCTTAGAAGAAATGGGAATTGAAACTTCAGGTTTAGATATTTTAATTCAAAAAGCTTATCATTTATTAGGATTAGCTACTTATTTCACTGCTGGAGAACAAGAAGTTCGTGCTTGGACTTTCCGTAGAGGAATGAAAGCTCCACAATGTGCGGGAATTATTCACTCTGATTTTGAAAGAGGATTTATTCGTGCTGAGACAGTCGCTTATGCAGACTTATTAGAATTTGGTAGTATGGGTGCTGCAAAAGAAAATGGAAAAGTTCGTCAAGAAGGAAAAGAGTATATCGTACAAGATGGCGATGTTATGCTTTTCAGATTTAACGTATAATATCATATCTTGTGGGGGGATTTAATCATGACAGAAAATCAAACTGAAGTAAAAAAAGTAGATGTTGCTACATTACGTAGTCAATTAACAAAAAAAAATGAACAATATATTTTACAATTAGAACGTTCATTAAAAGAAGCTCAAGTTTCTAAAGCAAAAATCACTTCAACTTTAGAAGAAATGCTTCCTGTGTTAGTAGAAAATCAGAAAAAAGGTTTAACAGCTCGCCAATTATTTGGTACAGTGACACAACAAACACAATCTGTATTGGAAGGACCTAAAAAAGATCCAACGGTGAAATCACCAGATTGGCAAATTGCAGTGGATGGTGGATTAATGGTTGGAGGATTCTTCGCATTAATTGCTGGAATTACTTTATTCTTAAATCCAGAACAATCAGAAGCAATGGGAGTTATTTCTTTAATCATGAACTTTGTCGTAGGTGGTTTAGCGTTATTAGCTTTATCTAAAGTAACTCCAGATATTAATCAACCAAAAGGAAAACGTGGCTATATTCGTTATTTAGTTGTGAGTTCATTAGTGATGCTAGCGTGGTTAGTTCTTGTAATGGGAACACAATTGTTAATTCCGACAAGTATTAACTATGTTTTCCCAGCCATTGTGTACTTATTTATTGGTTCGGGGGCCCTTGTTTTAAAATGGTATTTGAAAAAAACATTGGATATTCGAGGCGGTATTTTATAAGCAAAGTTTTGATCATTTAAAGTTAATGAGACTTGAGTAGGATAATGGAAGTGGGAGTAGAAATCTGTTATTTCATCCCACTTTCACTGTATCGGAGGGAATAAAATGAAACCATTACGAAAAATAATAGTAATGCTGATGTTTTTAATGCTACCTCTATTCATTTTTACTTCAACAATTGAAGCTAAAAGTTTAGAAGTAACAAAATATAATATTGATGTTGATGTAAGACCAAATGGGGATGTTCGTTTTAAAGAAGAAATGACCTTTACTGCTGATGGAAGTTATAATGGTATTTTTTATAATTTAGATTATTTTGAAGAAAAAGAACCAAAGGATGTAACGGTTGATTTTAAAACAAGCGATGGAGAAGTTGTTACACTATTAAAAAGTGATACAGGGCATAATAGCACTTATTCAACAGAAACTCTTGGATCTTTATTAAAATTTAAGGTGTTCTTACCTTTCGCAGATAGTTCGAGAACCGTTGTTTTTAATTATACAATTCCACAGTTGATTAAAAATTATAAAGATACAGCAGAATTAAACCGACGAGTAGTTGGACAAGAGTGGGAAGTTACGCAAAAAAATATTCATGTTCATGTTAGCTTACCAGGTGCCGCAACAAAAGAAACATTAAGAGCTTGGGGACATGGCGGAATTGGTGGTAAGGTAGAAATTGATCCGGATTACAAAGGGGTTACATTTACCGTTAAAAAAAATGAACCAAAGAGTTTTGTAGAAACGCATATGCTATTTCCTGTAGAATTAACAAAGGATAATCCTGTGACAAACGATTTTAACGCTTTTGCTGGAATTGTAGACAGAGAAGAACAATTAGTGAAAAGAGATCAAGAGGAACGTTCTGTAAAATGGGGTGTAGCAGGTTTTGGAGGACTACTTAGTTTAGTCGCTTTAGTTTGGGCATTTTTCAAAGGGTATTTAGCTGATAAAAAGCGTCTTGAAAAAGTACCGTTTGTACCAGAACATTTATATGAATTGCCAGAAGATTTGACACCAGCCATTATGTCAGCAGCTATTTATGACGGTGTAACGATTGATGATTTTAGTGCAACGATAATGGATTTAGTACGTAAAAAAGTTCTAACGATGACGAGTGAAGAACCTTATATTTTAGAGTTGAAACAACATTCGTATCATTTACTACCACATGAACAATTAGCTTTAGATATTTTATTTAAAAAAATTGCTAAAGGAAACACTTTAGATTTAGATTTAGTTTCTGAATTTGCAGAGAATTGCCCAGAAAGATATACAGATATGCTAGATAATTGGTATGAAGGAGTAGATGATGCTGCTGATGAATATAGTGTTTATCGTTTCGAGGAGGGAGAAACTGCTCCAAAGGCAAATGGAGCAATTCTTTTAGGGATAGCAGGGCTTCTTCTGTTTGTAGGTAGTGTATTTTGGGCTACTAAGAATCTGTTCCCGACTATTATTGCAGGGATTATTAGTTTTATTATTTATCTTGTAACAGTTCGTTTTAGTAAATCAAATGCTCTACAAAGAAGCTTAAAAGGTGAATATGAATATCGTCGTTGGGAAGCATTCCGTCAAATGTTAGTTGATATTTCTAGTTTAGATAGAGCTGATTTACCAAGTATTCAAATCTGGGATCATTTATTAGTTTATGCCATTTCTTTAGGAGTTGCTGAACAAGTCATTGAAGTATTAGAAGAAAAATTCCCTGATTGGATTCAAGAAAGTGTATTCTATTCACCAACCTATGGTTGGCAAATGGCTGTCTATAATGAGATTCTACAGGATTCATTCACTGATAGTTATCTTTCAGCAGTGGATGAAGTTAGTTCAAGTTCCGATTCATCGAATAGCGGTGGATTTGGAGGAGGATTTAGTGGCGGTAGTTCGTTTGGATCTGGTGGAGGATCCGGCGGTGGAGGTTTCTAATTTCCTCATGATAAATCGATAAAAGGAGCAAGTATGTTAAATGAAATGATGTTTCGACCAGTCGTTAAACCTGAAGTGGTCGAATATATGAGAAAAAGTCAACGTTTCTTTCCTGGTAAATTAGGAGAGCTAGAACAAATGGCGAATGATTTAGGAATTCCAATTATTCCTCATGAAACAGCGGTATATTTAGATTTCTTATTAGGGCTGTATCGTCCGACTCATATTTTAGAAATTGGAACAGCTATTGGTTTTTCTGCTAGTTTAATGGCGCAATATGTACCAAAAGGCGGTTCTGTGACAACGATTGATCGATATGAATTAATGTATTCAAGAGCAAAAGAGAATTTCAAAAAATTAGGTATTGATGACATTGTGACTCAAATTGAAGGGGATGCAGCACATGTGTTGCCGACTTTAGAGCAACAATATGACTTTATTTTTATGGATAGTGCAAAAGCAAAATATATCGAATTTTTCCCTCATTGTATGAGAGTATTAAAAACAGGTGGAGTATTGGTTGTTGATGATATTTTCCAAGGTGGAACAATTTTACAAGATGAAAGTGAAATCCCACGAAAAGTTCGAAAAATTCATCGTCGTCTAAACCTATTTTTAGACTTTGTTCAAAAAGATGAAGCATTGAAATCCACTCTAGTCCCATTAGGAGATGGCATTATTATGATTCAAAAGTTAGAAGAAAAAGATTATCTTCCAATCATTGAAGCATTATTATAAAAACAGACTCTTTCTTTTCTATGAAAGTAGGAAAGGAAGAGTTTTTTTGTGTTTTATAAAGAGAGAAAAGCAGATGTTAGAAATAAAATGTATATTTTATTTCCAAAAAGTATATAAAAAATGGTAGAATAGATAAAAGAACTAGAATCTTGAAAGGACTTAGAAATGAAATTACTAACAATAGCAGTTCCTTGTTATAATTCACAAGAATATATGCATTACTGTATTCAATCATTAGTGATAGGTGGAGATTTAGTAGAAGTCTTAATTATTAATGATGGATCAAGTGATGAAACACAAAATATAGCAGAAAAGTTTGAACAACAATATCCAGGCATTGTCCGTGCGATTTCTCAAGAAAATAAAGGGCATGGTGGTGCTGTCAATACAGGCATGCAACACGCAACTGGGAAATATTTTAAAGTAGTAGATAGTGATGATTGGGTTGATGTCCGTGCTTATTTAAAAATTTTAGAGCATCTTCAACAATTAGAAGAAGCACAAGAAGAAGTGGATGTAGTTATTACAAACTTTGTTTATGAAAAAGAACAAGCTCGAAGAAAGAAAATTATGAGATATCAGTCGTCCTTCCCAAAAAATAAAGTGTTTACTTGGGATGATGCAAAGCCGCTTCGAAAAGGAAAGTATATGATGATGCATTCCTTAATCTATCGACTAGATATTTTAAAACAATCAAAATTACAATTGCCAGAACATACTTTTTATGTGGATAATTTATTTGTATTTATTCCATTGCAGTATTGTAAGAAATTGTATTATATCAATGTTGATTTTTACCGTTACTTTATCGGAAGAGAAGATCAATCCGTTAATGAACAAGTGATGATTCGCAGAATTGATCAACAAATTAGAGTGAATCAATTATTGATGGAAGCTTATCATAGTGATTGGGAATTTCCAAAAGTTTTAAATGACTATTTATTAAATCATTTAGAAATTACAACTTTAATTTCATGTGCTTTACTAAATAAAGCAGGTGGAACGGAACACCAAGAGAAAAAGAAAGCTTTATTAGAAAAATTAAAAGAAACCAATACGACCGTTTACAAAGAAATTCGTAAAAATGTGATTAGTAAAATTGCGATGAACAATAATGAACCTGCTAGACAAATGTCAAATTTGATTTATACAGTGACTCAAAAAATAGTTGGATTTAATTAGAAAATCCCCAACGATAGAGACTGCTCTCTAATCGTTGGGGATTTTGATTTGTTGTTATTAGTTATTAGCAGAAGCTTCAGCAGTAGTAGGTTCAAATTCAGTAGTAGTAGTAGGTTCAGGTTCGGTTTCAGGTTCAGTTGAAGTTCCTGCAGTAGTTTCAACTGAAGAAGATTCAAAAATTGGTTCTTCCATAGTAACTTCAATTGAAGGTTTGTCATGAATTGGAGCTTCATTTGGAACTACACCACCATTAAATTCAGGATTTTCATGCACTTCAGGCATACCCGGTACTCCGCCTTTGAATTCAGGTTTCTCGAATACTAAAGGTTCACCTTTGCTTGTTTCGGATTTAGTAGTTTCACTATTTTTTGGAATAATGATATAACCATATAGACAGTGGTCTGAAGTTGGTATAAATGAAGTAACTGGAATGGTTGTTACTTTTGTTTCATTTTGTGCCATCACATTTCTTAAATTATAAAGAGATGTTACAGAAGCTGTAATCAATAATACCATCCATACTTTTTTCTTATGGTATTTAATCATAAGAAATGCTAAAGCAACTAATACTCCTGCAGTTAAAACAACTGTGACAGATTTTTGTGTTCCAGTTTGTGGTAAAGATTGTTTTACTTGATTTTTTAAAACAGTTGTAAATGTTGTTGTTTGTGGTGCACTTTCAGTTGTTTTCTTTTGTGTTTCTGTAGTCGATGAACTAGTTGTTGTTACTTCTTGACTAGTGACTGTAGTAGTATCTTGACTAGTTCCAGTTATTACTTCACTTGTTTTTTCTGGTTCATCTGGTAATTTACAGTGTTGCTTTGAATACACAAGAGTATAAGTAGTACCATCTTTAGGTAATTCATTTTCAGAATTTACGCGGATAATGTTTTTTACTTGCCCTTGATTTAATGTTTCTAATTCAACTGCGTTAGCTGCTTGAGCATAAATTGAATAATTTAAACCGCTAAATAATGCTGTTGTTAGAAATGCTGCTAATAATAATAGTTTTTTCATCATAATTTTCCCCCATTTATACACTTAATATTTTATGCAAACTAGGAATATGTGTCAAGGTGCGATATTTATTTATTTATGTTAAAATAGTAGTAAGTTAAATTAAAGGAGAAGAAAAATATGACATATGATTATTTAGTAGTAGGTGCAGGTTTGTTTGGTGCAACCTTTGCACGTGAAGCTGCTAATCGTGGATTTAAAGTAAAAGTAATTGAAAAACGTTCGCATATTGCAGGAAATATTTATACAAAAGAAGTTGAAGGGATTCAAGTTCATGAATATGGAGCGCATATTTTCCATACGAGTGATAAAAGAATTTGGGATTATGTGCATCAATTTGCTACATTTAATCGTTATACAAATACACCTGTTGCGAATTTTAATGGTGAAATCTATAATTTACCATTTAATATGAATACTTTTAATAAATTATGGGGAGTTGTGACTCCGCAAGAAGCAGCTGCTAAAATTGAAGAACAACGAGCAGTCTTAAAAGGAAAAACTCCTGAAAACTTGGAAGAACAAGCTATTTCTTTAGTAGGAGAAGATGTTTATTACAAGTTAATCAAAGGGTATACTGAAAAACAATGGGGACGTTCTGCAACAGAATTACCAGCTTTTATTATTCGTCGATTACCTGTTCGATATACGTATGATAATAATTATTTCAACGATACGTATCAAGGAATTCCAATTGGTGGATATACTCAAATGGTTGAAAATATGTTCAATCATGAAAATATTGAAGTGGAATTAAATGTCGATTTCTTTGAGAAGAAAGAAGAGTATTTACAAAGCGGCATTAAAATTATTTTTACAGGAATGATTGATGAGTTCTTCAATTATGAATTGGGAACTTTAGAATATCGTAGCTTACGCTTTGAAACGGAAGTGTTAGATTCAGAAAACTTCCAAGGGAATGCTGTTGTGAATTATACAGATCGTGAAACTCCATATACTCGTATTATTGAACATAAACATTTTGAGTTTGGAACACAAGAGAAGACAGTTATTA
>ERZ772974.2558-NODE-2558-length-11056-cov-3.099991_pt1 | contig 11056 bp, 9 predicted proteins | sample MGYA00580671_ERZ772974 | MGnify/ENA primary metagenome ERZ772974 (study PRJEB29015, sample SAMEA2738065) | human oral metagenome | biome: human oral; feature: human-associated habitat; material: saliva | place: China | collected 2218 ... | reverse complement strand
TGGCGGAGAACTTCTCCTGATACTCGCTCATATCGATACGGGTGAGCATCGTCTCATCATCGAAGAGGACTTCGGCCAAGGCCTTTGCCAGCTCGGTCTTCCCGACACCGGTGGTACCCAAGAAGATGAACGAACCGATGGGACGTTTGGGGTCTTGAAGACCTGCCCGACTGCGGCGAACAGCATCGCTTACAGCCTGTATGGCCTCGTCCTGTCCGATGACACGTTTGTGAAGTTCGCTCTCCATGTGTACCAGTTTTTCGCGCTCGCTTTGCAGCATTCGGCTGACGGGTATTCCTGTCCAGCGGCTCACTACATCGGCGATATCGTCGGGTGTCACTTCCTCCTTGATAAGAGCTTCTGAGCCTTGGCGCTGATGGAGTTGCTTCTGGATGGAGTCGATTTCATCCTGCAACGCCTTTAGTTTGCCGTAGCGAATTTCAGCAACTCGCTCATAGTTGCCTTCACGCTCAGCGCGCTCAGCCTCAAACTTGAGTTGCTCCATTTGTTTCTTGTTGTCCTGAATCTTGTTGAGCAATTCGCGCTCGCCTTCCCACTTTGCGCGGAAGTCCTTTTCGCGTTCCTCTAATTCAGAAATCTCCTTGTTGAGGGCAGCAAGTTTCTGCTCGTCGTTTTCCCGCTTGATGGCCTCCCTTTCAATTTCGAGCTGGCGCAAGCGTCGTGTGATTTCGTCGAGCTCTTCTGGTTGAGAGTCGCGTTCCATTCGCAGTTTTGCGGCAGCCTCGTCCATGAGGTCTATGGCCTTGTCGGGGAGGAAACGGTCGGAGATGTAGCGATGAGAGAGCTGGGCAGCGGCAATGAGGGCATCGTCCTGAATACGCACCTTGTGGTGGTTCTCATAACGTTCCTTCAGACCGCGCAGAATGCTGATGGCATCCTCCACACTTGGTTCGTCCACCATGACAGTTTGGAATCGGCGTTCGAGTGCCTTGTCCTTTTCGAAATACTTCTGGTATTCTTCCAGTGTGGTGGCTCCGATGGTTCGGATTTCGCCACGTGAGAGAGCCGGCTTGAGGATATTGGCAGCGTCCATGGCTCCTTCGCCTTTGCCCGCGCCCACAAGGGTGTGGATTTCATCAATGAAGAGGATAATCTCTCCGTTGGAGTTGGTCACTTCATTGACAACGCTCTTAAGACGTTCCTCAAATTCTCCCTTATATTTTGCACCGGCCAGCAGTGCGCCCATGTCGAGACTGAAAAGCTGCTTGTTCTTCAGATTCTCGGGTACATCGCCACGAACAATACGTTGTGCCAAGCCTTCAACTATGGCCGTCTTACCCGTACCTGGCTCGCCGATGAGGATAGGATTGTTCTTGCTTCGGCGACTCAAGATTTGCAGAACGCGGCGAATCTCCTCGTCGCGGCCAATAACGGGATCGAGTTTGCCTGTGCGAGCTTCGTCCACGAGGTTGCGGGCGTATTTGCCCAGTGCCTGGTAAGTGTCCTCGCTCGAAGCAGAGTCGGCCTTGCGTCCACCGCGCAATTCTTTGGTGGCAGCAATCAAGCCATTCTCTGTGACGCCTGCATCGTGTAGCATCTGGCTGGCCAAACCTTGGGTTTTAAGGATGGCGAGCAGGAGAGGCTCGAGGCCTACGAATTGGTCGCCTTCTTTCTTGGCTATATCTGTTGCCTTGGTCAGAGCCTCGTTGGCATCGCGGTCCAGATAGGGTTCACCGCCGCTCACGCGGGGCTGACTTTGGAGTTCGCGGTCCACAACCTGCTGCAAGGCATTGCTGTTGACGCCCATCTTCCCGAAAAGGAATTGTGTGACGTTTTCCCCCACTTGCAGGATACCTGCCAGGAGGTGTACAGCCGTAACAGCTTGTTGCCCGCCGCTTTGTGCACGGTTGACAGCCTGTTGTACGGCTTCTTGTGCTTTAATTGTGAAATTATCGAAGTTCATAAGTTTTTTATTTTTATTATTTTGCCATACAATAAAACAAAGGCCGCGCCAAATGGAATAAGAGTGACATTTTGTCAGTAGTTCGTACACAATAATACAAAAAACATCCGCCAGGGTGAGTGGCGGATGTTGATGCGGAGAGCCTATGAATAGGCGGATTAGTTGTCGATACGCTGTGTTTCGCGAGCCATTTTCATGAGCTCGGGGGAGATATGACAGTAGCCACCTGGGTTCTTGTCGAGGTAGTCTTGATGATATTCCTCGGCAGCATAGAAATTCTTCAGCGGCATTACTTCTGTGGCAATCGGATCAGAGAAAGCGAAACTTTCCTCGGCTACGGCGTCCTCTATGATGGCTTTGTCGGCTTCGTCCTCATAGTAGATTCCTGTTCTGTACTGTGAACCTTTGTCTGCTCCTTGTTCGTCGACCTGCGTAGGGTCGATTGTCAGGAAATACATACGGAGCAAAAAGAAAAGAGGTACTTTCTTCTCGTCGTATTCCACCTTTACGGTTTCGGCAAAGTGGGTTGTGTCGGAGCATACCTCCTCGTAAGTTGGGTTTTCCGTATTGCCGTTGGCATAGCCCACGGTTGTATTGACCACTCCGTGTATCTGTTTGAAAAAGTGCTCAGTGCCCCAGAAGCAGCCACCAGCTAAATAAATTGTCTTCACTATTTTGTTTGTCTTTTGATGTGCTAATCGCGAGCGGCAAACCGCGCGGATTAGCACTTTTCTTTATTTCAGTTGCGATTCGATAGGGTCACGATATTGCCCTTGTAGGCGATGAAGCTCCTTGCGAAGTTCCTTCGTGATTTTCTCTGTACCAGGCTGACCATAGATATTATGGAGTTCGTGCGGATCATTCTTTAGATCGAAGAGTTCCCATTCGTCAATGTCATTGTAGAAGTGAATAAGTTTCCAGCGGTCCGTACGTACGCCGTAATGGCGCTTGACACTGTGTTCAGCAGGGTACTCGTAGAAGTGGTAGTAAATACTCTTACGCCAATTCTTTGGGTGTTGTCCTTTGAGCAGCGGCAGCAAGGAAACGCCATCCATATCAGCTGGAATCGGAGCTTCTGCCAATTCGAGGAAAGTTGGGGCATAGTCGATGTTTTGTACCATCTCTTTGATTTCTCCGCGCCCTTTGAAGCCAGCGGGGAGGCGCATAACGAGTGGCGTGTTAAGGCTCTCCTCGTACATGAAGCGCTTGTCGAACCATCCGTGTTCTCCCATGTAGAATCCCTGGTCGGAAGTGTAGACCACAAGGGTTGAATCGAGCAGGTTGAGGCGTTTGAGCTCATCCAGTACTCTACCTACGTTATCATCGAGGGACTTTGTCACTTTGGCGTAGTCGCGCATGAATCGCTGGTACTTGAATTCGGCCAGTTCGCGCCCAGAAAGATTGCGCTGCTTGAAGTCGGTTGTAATACTGTCATAGAAGCAGTCGTAGTCGGCACGGTCGCGTGAATTCATACGTCCAATCATGCTGAGGTACGAATTTGTCAGACGTGTGGCTGCTCCAGGGGTGTAGATTTTGTCATCATAGACAATGTCCATGTCGTGGGAGGAAGCGATGCTCATCTCTTGAGCTGCTGCTGCGGCTCTGCCTTTGTAGTCATCGTAGAAAGTCTCGGGCACTTTGAACGTCTTATCCTCGTATTCGTGGAGATACTTGATTTCGGGCAGCCAACAACGGTGGCAGGCCTTATGATGGATGAAGAGTGCGAAAGGTTTGGACTTGTCGCGTTGGTGCTCTAACCAGTTGATGCTTTTGTCCGTGATGATGTTGGTGATGTATCCTTTCTCTCGCACAGTGTCGTTCTTCATCGTGATGAAGTCGGGGTTGTAGTAATCACCTTGTCCTGGAACGATGTTCCAGTAGTCAAAGCCAGTGGGCAGGCTAATAAGGTGCCACTTACCGATGAGGGCTGTTTCGTAGCCGGCCTTTTGCAGAAGCTTCGGCATGGTCTGTTGCGATCCGTCGAAGATGCCGTGCTCGTTGTTGGTGAAGCCGTTGTTGTGAGAATGTTTACCCGTCAACATGCAAGCGCGTGAAGGGCCCGAAAGAGAATTTGCCACGTAGGAATTGACAAACTTAACGCCGTCACGGGCAATGCGGTCTAAGTTGGGAGTGGAAATATGGCTCTTGTCATAGCAAGACATCATTTGCGCCGTATGATCGTCGGTCATGATGTAGACTATATTGTAGCGTTGAGCAGCTGCAGCCATAGGCAGCAAAGAGAGCAGAGCTACTGCTTGGGTTTTCTTTTTCATAAAGCGGGAGATAGGAATTATAAAAAGAAAGGATTGTGAAAATTAGGGAGGGGTATATACAAATAGACGCGAGAAGTATGCCTTTTCAGAGACATACTCCTCGCGTCGGGTAGTATTTAAGCTTTGTCAGAACCGGCGGCTTGCTTGTTCATCGTTTTCTCAACGATGTCGATGAGTCGCTTACCCAAAGCATCGGCTTCCTCAATGGTGTGAGCCTCTGAGAATATGCGGATGATGGGTTCGGTGTTGCTTTTTCTGAGGTGTACCCACTTGTCGATGGTATCAATCTTCAGACCGTCGATTTCAGTAAGGTTCTCTTTTGCGAACTCTTTTCTAACTTCGGCCAGAATAGCGTTGAGGTCTGTTTGGGGCTGCAAATCGATACGGTTCTTTGCGATGGCGTAGAGCGGATACTGTGCTTTCAGCTGCGAAGGCGTTTTGCCCGACTTTGCCATATAGGTAAGCATCAAGGCAATACCAACTAATGTGTCGCGACCATAGTGGGCTGCCGGATAGATGATTCCGCCATTTCCCTCACCGCCAATCACGGCATTAGTTTCCTTCATCTTCAGCACGACGTTAATCTCGCCCACAGCAGAAGGGGTATACTGTCCACCGTTTTTCTCTGTCACATCGCGCAGGGCACGGGTGGACGAGAGGTTACTAACGGTGTTTCCTTTCGTGTGTTGGAGAACCCAGTCAGCACAAGTAACAAGGGTGTATTCTTCTCCATACATTTCACCGTCTTCTTGGATGAAAACCAAGCGATCTACGTCGGGGTCACAAACAAAGCCGATGTCGTAGTGCTTTTCTTTCATCACGCTGCAAATCTCATTCAGATTTTTGCGCAGCGGTTCGGGATTGTGAGCAAACTGTCCGTTGGGCTCACCATTCAGTATGTCATAAGTCACGCCCAGCTGGTCGAGAAGTTTCGGTAGGATAATGCCACCCACGGAATTGATAGTGTCGAGACAGACGTGGAACTTAGCGTTTCGAATTGCTTCTACATCTACCAGTTTCAAACCTTTGACCATATCAATATGGTATTGGTCATAGATGTTTTTTTCCTCGTAGCTTCCGAGCTCATCTACGTTGGCGTAGACAAAGGAACGTTCATCATCGGCCAGACGAACCACCTCCGCTGCCTCAGCTGGGGGGATAAATTCTCCAAGTTCGTTGAGGAGCTTGAGTGCATTCCACTGTCGAGGATTGTGAGAAGCCGTTAGGATGATACCTCCCACAGCGTTTTCAGCAGGAACAGCTATTTCTGTCGTTGGAGTAGTGGCCAGGCCGATGTTGACTACATCGAAGCCCAATCCCATAAGAGTGCCGCAGACACAGTGGCTCACCATTTCTCCTGAAATGCGCGCATCGCGTCCCACGACAATTTTTTTCTGTACTTTTCCGCCAACTTTTGCAGCACGGAGGGTTGCATACGCTGTTACAGACTTTACAATGTCGAGCGGATTAAGTGTATCTCCAGTGTGGCCGCCGATGGTGCCGCGGAAACCAGAGATAGATTTTATGAGTGTCATTTATTTTGAGTTAGGTTTTAGTTTTCTTGATAGACAGCACAAAGTTAAGAAAGTTCAGAAGAAACTGCAAGAAGTTTTTCTAAGAAAAGAAGCCTATAGATAGCAAATCTCCGCAAGAATTTCTTGGTTCTTGCGGAGATTTGGAGATTATTTCCCAAGTGGTGAATAGTCCACTTTTTTAGTGTGTTTGTCATCGTAGACTGCTTCGCGTATCTTGTCGGCCGATACTTCCACCTTTGTTCGTGTGAGTTCGGGAACATTGAAGCTCTTGAGTAATAGTTTGTTTTCCTCTGGATCGGCCTGTGGTAGGACGAAAGCTTTGTGGGCGCGGCCCTCCTTATCGAAGTAGGCAATAAAGGGGCGCGTGTAAGAGCCGTCCATGCGCCGACTGCTAAACACAATCCAGCGGCCGTTGCTCGACCATGTGTGATAGCTGTCTACGTCAGGGCTGTTGGCTTCCGTGAGAGGACGAATCTCTCCGGTCGTTAAGTCTTTGATCCATAGGTCGCTTGATTTGTGCCAGATGTGGAACTGGCCGTATTTTCCGAGCGTGAAGAGCAAGTATCGTCCATCGGGACTGACACGCGGAACACTTGCGCTGAGGCCCATACTTGTACAGTTTACCTCCAATTGTGGTGGTCCGAACCGGCGGGTCTTCTCGTCGAATGTCATACTATATATATTATAGCGCACAGAATCGTGGCGTTCCAATATGCGATTGATGGCAAGGCTGTCGGGCAGTCCTTTGAAATCGGGTACATAAGCATCGCAATAGTAGAGTTTCTTGCCATCAGGAGCCCAGCAAGGGAATGTCTCAAAATGGTCGTCGGTTTTGAAAATATTTGAGAGCTTGTTGTTGTCCGCATCATAGAAAACGAGGTCGCTGGCATAGTCCACCACTTCTATCTTATTCTTATTGATCATGTGGAAAGCCTGTCCCGTCTTGTTACTGGAGAAAACCACCCAGTTGCGTGTTGGGTGCCACGTTGGGTATACGGTGTTGGCCAGTGTAGAGTCTGTTTTCATGTTTAGCTTCTCAATCTTTCCGTTCTCTATCAGCATTGTTCCGCCGTGCGCGGCGCGAACGTGGAAGAGCATACGCTTCGTATCGTAAGCCTGATAGTTGTGGCAGTTGATGCAATGGTTCTCCTTTTCATCAAACGTACGGTTGTTTTCATAAATCGGCGTTTGTTCGAAGTTTTCCAAATCGCGCTGATAGATGCCCAGTTGGCGATAGAGTTCGTAGCTGGGTTCGATGAGGCGATAAGAGAGATATTTGTCGATAGGCTCTTTGGCTACATGGATAACATATTTCGGGAAACTCACCCACTGGCCGTTACGCTCAGCATAGAGTTCCACGCTCAAGTCGCGCCCCTTGTTGGCCGTGAGCAGCTTGCGCCATTCGGTGCTGTCGAGGAAGAGTTTTCCATCCTCATTCCCCCCTGCCACGAGCTGCACGCCTTGTCCTTGGATCACTCCCACAAAGTTGTCGCCCTTTGCCGTCACCTGGAAATTGAGTGGAGCAATGTTGGGCGGAATGGTGATGTCGCGGTAGTCGGGGTATATACCTGCCACCTCCTTCACGGGGGTGGCATTTTGAGGAATGCTCACCTCCTTGGCACAGGAAGCAAAGGCAAAGAGCGCGAGCAAAAAGAAATATATTTTTTTCATAATTCAGTTGAGCAATTTAGTTGACCTGTCCTTTATTTTTACGGTTGTTGTCCACATTACCTTCATTGTTTTCGCAGAAATAATAGTAGAAGTAAGTGCCCAACCAATCCTTTTTCAGGTTGGCGCGTAGAGCCTCCTTGTCCTTAGTATAAGGTCGGGCCGCCATGAGGAAAGATTGGAGGTTGGCCATAATCATTTGGTTCACTCCGTACTGCTTTACCACGTCTTGATAGCCTTGCTTGATGGCGAGGCAGGCGAGGGCCTCTTGCATGGTTTGAGAAATGGGCATCCCGTTTTGCACCATAAAATTTACACGTGGGAGCAATGCCACCAAGTCTTTGGAATAGAGACACGCCGCAGCTGAGGTGATGAGCGTTTCGTTGGAACCCCTGTTCACACCGAGATTGTAGCCCAAGAACACAGGCTGACGATAGTTTTGTTCGAAAAGGTCCTCTTTCGGGAGAAACTTCTTGACACCAGCCAACTCCGAGTCTTCATCGATGAGCTTAGGATTGTTGAGCATCGGTTCATAGCGATTCACAAAAGTTTGCTCAAAAGGGACATGCTTTAATATGTTGAGGTATTTTTCGGCCAGCTCTTTCTCACCAGTCAGGATGGCACAGAGCGCACAGCGCTTGAGGTTGCGCGTGGTGGGTCCGTCCATCACGATGCGCTCAAAGGCATAATGGTAGGCAGGTTGCACGAGTCCGGCGGCAAAGTCGCAATCCGCCTGGAGCAGTCCGTATTCCTCGCTGCCGTCCACCTTCTTCAGACCTGCATCGGGATAGTCGTAAGGGATTTCAAAAAGGCGATCCAAGAGCTGATCGGTGCGGAGCAGCGCTATGGCATGGTAGGCGGCCACAGTGCGGGTGGGGCGGCGTGCCGACATAGCATCATCGATCATTCCCTCCCAGTCTTGCTCCATCATCTTGTTCTGCATTTTAGCTCCGAGAATATCGTTCTGATGGCGATACATCGCATCGGCATAGAGCCCCGCGAAACCAGCAACGGCCAATAGGAAACCGATGCGTAGCCCTTTGTTGCTTGTCTCGGACTGCTCTTTGCCCCGGCGGATGAAGCGCATAATTTGTGCCACTACGAAGAGCACCACCAGTGTGAGGAACGGAATGAGCATTAGGCAGCTCGGCTCGGCTTTGTAGTAGAGGTTAGTGCCCAGTTCAACAATGTAGGCCATGATGGCAATGGGCAGGAGAAAAGCGATGCCCCGCCAGCGAGCAGGGATACGGAAAATGGCATCCAATTGGCAGGCGATGGCCGTGAGGAGAGAGGAGAGAATGAGACCGCCCACCCATTTCGATTTGAACACCACCATCAGATAGCGGCCGAACCAAAAGAGATGGCCGAAGGGCGTATCGGTGAGGAACTTCATAGATGTGGCATCGCTCACCACAAAGGCATCTTGCTGTGCGCGCACAAAGACATCGCCATAGATGAAAGTGCAAAAAACGAACAACAACACGAAGCCGCAAATTTTGATAAAGGGATTCCAACAAAACTGTTTTTTAGGCTTCATGGCCTTTGTTGGCGTCTGCTTTGCCGGGGCTTTGTGTTGCGGCTTGTAAGTTTTTTTGTGTGACATTATCAAGGTATATGATTACTTTGCTGACAAAGGTACAACTTTTTGCGGATTGGTCTTGCGGTTTCTATGTTTTAGCCGCGAAGAGGAGAGCTTTTGGCCCACGAAGTTTCACGAAGGAGGCGAATGGACACGAATTTTCTTTTTCGATAAGTACTCACAAATGAGATATTGAAAATATAAATTCGTACTCATTCGCCTTATTCGTGTCCATTCGTGGGCTTAAAGCCAAAGGCAGCATATCCCCGTAAAGAATCTTCGCAGTTTTCGGTTCTCAAGAATAGCGTAAAAATCAGCGGAAGATACGATGGCTTATTCCGTCCCTGCCTACACGGACTCATTTGATAAGGCTGTTGGCGGATACAATAAGGCTGTTGGCGAGTATCCTTATTGCACTGGCTGACATCCTTATTGTGTGAGCTGACAGGATAAAGAAAATATTCTGTGAAATGGTACTGAAAAATACGCTTACAATACTGCAATGCCTCTTCTGGATGGGAATTTTCTGAAAAACGAAGGCACGGATGTGCGTTGACCATCTAAAAGTGGGCAAGATAGCTGCATTCTCAGTCTCTTTTAAGAAAATGGTTTGTCAAGTTATTAACCCAATTCGGGATAAGCAGTTCTTCTTTTTCCTCAAAAAAGTTTCAAAAAAAGCCTAATTAATACAATCCCAAAACTCAAGCCCACCCATTTCGGTCAACTCTGTGTTGCCGACATCACCTATGTTGCCACTCAAAGAGGTTGGGCATACCTCTCACTGGTAACAGATGCCGCCTCAAGAGTCATAGTAGGTTGGCAACTCCATCCCACCTTATCCAAGGACGGCCCCATAGGAGCCCTGAAGAAAGCTATCGACTTCTATAGAGCCAATCATGTCAACCCAGCAGGACTCATTCATCACTCCGACCGAGGCACTCAATATTGCTGCAATGAATACATTGCGCTATTGCAAGACCTCGGAATAAGAGCCAGTATGACTCAAACAGGCGACCCTCTACACAATGCCCTAGCAGAGAGGATCAACAATACCGTAAAGAACGGATGGCTCTTTGAAACACAAGAAAAGAGCTTCGAGGAAGTAAAGGAACTCGTTCAAAAAGCCGTTGATATATACAATCGAGTACGTTCCCATCAAAGTTTAGAAATGAGGACACCTCTCGAAGAGATGAAACGGTTATTAGAACAAGCAGCATAGTACAATGTCTCTCGGGGGCTACTCGCCCCCCTGCCGACAGCACCCCCTCGGTGTTTTTCATTCCTCAAGCAGCCACCTCAAAAAAATGGAATGCCAAATAAATTAAAAATCCTTATCTTTGCCACCATAAGGCAAGTGTCAACCTAAAACAGATTTAGGAAACAACAATGACAACCTCCTCTAAACTTAACTTCAGGAGCTGTCAACCAAAACATATTTTAACAAACAGAACTGTCAACCTTTTTCAGTACAGAGCAAACAAACGAGCAAACAAACGAGAGTCTATGAAAAAAGCAATGGCTATAACTTTGATATTTATAGGGGGAGGATTGTGTCTCCTTATATGCTATTGTGTATGTATTGATTCTTATTGGGATAAAGATGAACCTGCATATAAGACTTTATACACAATTTCAGCAGCAAATAGTTCTTCTTTTGTAGAGGTCAGGATAGACAGCAGTGCTTTGTCAACAGATAACCTTATGATATTGAAAAAAGGGAAATGTATTAAAGCTTATAATAAGCACTTGTATTCAATTGATAAAATAGTTGTCGAAAATAATAACGTGATTATATATATAGTTTCTACGGATGATCAATCAGCAAAAGATTCTATCATATTATCATTATATGAATAAAAGTCTATGATGTAAATATTACAAATTGGGGGGTAATACTCTAAATCGGGAGTTGTCAAAATAAAAAGAACAACAAGCGTGGCACGAAAACGGCAATCCACGACAACGATAAATAACAGAATGTATAACATTAAAACTGCAAGTCTATGGTAAACCATATATAAACAGTTTGAACTTACCCATACAAGGGTATTCATCATTTATATGGGTATTAAAAGGC
>ERZ772974.2555-NODE-2555-length-11064-cov-9.264783_pt1 | contig 11064 bp, 6 predicted proteins | sample MGYA00580671_ERZ772974 | MGnify/ENA primary metagenome ERZ772974 (study PRJEB29015, sample SAMEA2738065) | human oral metagenome | biome: human oral; feature: human-associated habitat; material: saliva | place: China | collected 2218 ... | reverse complement strand
CTCTCTTTTTATTTAGTATTGCCATCGCATCATCTTCTGCATAAGCTATTGATGATAATGCACATAAAAACAGAATAGTTTTAAGAAACTTTTTCATACTTCCCTCCCAATTAATTTAAAACTTCTAATAATTTAGTTAATTCTACTATTTGTTGTTCTTTGTCTGCAATTTTTTTCTCTAATTTGTTGTAGTATTCATCAAATCTTTTTAATAATTTCTTATATTCATCTCTATGCCATCTGATTTTTGAATCTTCTTTTAACTTAGCATAAAGTTCTTCCCTTCCTAATTGTTTTTCTTTTAATTCTCTTACTTCATTTTCAAGATTTGCCTTTTCTTGAATGAATTCTTCTTTTCTTTCAGCTTCCTTTTGCATTAAAGCTTGATACTCTGCTTCTATGTTTCTTACTTCACTTATTACCTCTTGAGCTACTGTATCTGTTACCTCTGCTGAGTAAGATAATGATCCAAGTACTAACATTGAAGCTAATAAATATTTAATCTTCATGATTCCCCCTTTACATTTAGTAAAAATTAAAAAAAATCTATCTTAGTCTAGTATACTTTATTTTTCCCATTTAGTCAATGATATAAATGATTTTTTTAATACTTTTTAATATTTTTTGATAGTAGTAAAATATATTGAAATTTTGTTTTATATTTTTATCTAAAAATTACAACATTAAAAAAATAGAGATTTTTAAAGTTTTATTTTCTCTAAAAATCTCTATTACTTATTTTTTTATTATTAGAATATAACTCTAAGTCCTACTCCACCTCTTACATTATGTCCTTTAGTATCGTAACCAACATTTCCAGTTAATCCAATTCTTTGGTTATCTATTCCAATATTAAGGTCTGTTTTAACATTTCCTCTTCTATCTTCTTTTTCACCTCTAATATTGAACCAATCTGCTGATGTATTAGAAACTTTAGCCTTATTCTTGCCATTAGCTACTTTTCCTAATTCATTTTCATAAGCCACTGTCAATCCAACTTTTAGTGTTTTTCTTCCAAAGTATTGTTTGAATATTAAATCAGCTCCTATTTCAGGTTTTACTGAGAAATAATCATTTGATTTAACATCTAATTTAATTTCTCCTGATTTTTCTCTTATCTTTGATACTCTACCATATTCTAAACCTAATGCTGCATATGGTCTTAAGCTGAATGATTCACTTAATCTAAAATCTTTACTGATTTCATTTTTTACTCCTAGACCGTAAGTATGGTATCTTCCTTTTGCACTAAATACTTCATCTACTACTAAGAATTTTCTATTCATCTTGTTGTATCCTGCAAATATATCTCCTGATATTGTCCAATTCAAGCTATTGTTATGATCAAATGGAACTGATTTAAATATACCAATTTTTCCTTGTAATTGTTCTTCTTTTGAATTTCCAATATCTTTAAACTTAAATGTATTATGAACTATACCCGCATACCAACCTACTGTGTCTCCTACTTTAACTGTTTCATCTTCATGAACATAGGCTACTCCATAAGCATTATTTGTGTAATTAATTATTCCAGCTGTATCTGAGTTATATTCACCTTTATCTCCAAATACTTTTACTTTATTTGAATCTTTAGATACAGTTTGCCATTCACTTCTTAAGTAGTTAAATTCTTTATCTAAGATGTCTCCAGTTGCTTGTATTCTTTGTTGAGTATTAGCATATTGGTGTCCCATCATTTCATCTACTGCTTGATAGAATAAAGTTTCTTCATTATTTCCTATAGAGTTCAATTTTTGGAATACTTTATTTTCTCTAGTTCCAATTCCTTCGACTCCATATCTTTGTTCTAATCCATCTAAGAAGTTATATGTATCTGTTACTGCAACTGGTGAAGCCTCGTTTCCAGCAAAAGCTGTATATGGTATTTTTGCCATAGCTACTTTTGAAGGAATACCATTTGCATCAAGTGTTGGTAATGCCATCCAAGTTAAAGCTGCTGAATTATGGCTCCATTTTATTCCTTGAGGTGCAGTTCTCATTGCATCTTGATATGGTTTTAAGATATTTCCAGATACTTCAAAGTATTTTGAAGTTGAGTTTTCTGCTGCTTCAACACCATATAGTAAGTCTGCTTCTTCTATATTTAGATATCCTAATCCATTAATTGGGTTAGTTCCTCTCAATGTATCTACGTACATTCCTAAATTAGATATTAATGCATCTCCTCTTGTTCCTACTGGTTCAGTCACTTTTTCAACATTTGTTACTGCTTGTCCATTTGCTGTTATATTAATATCATTAGTTCCTTTAGGTGATTTTAAAGTTACTCCTCCAACTGTTTTTTCTAATTCTTTTCCTCCAGTTGCATCATATTCACCATCTGCTTGTGCTCCACCACTTACTGTAATATCTCCATAGTTTACTATTACTGCATTAGTTTTTGGTGTATTTGATCTATATACCGCAAAACCATCAGCAGAGTTTATATTTATTGTTGCACCTGCATTATTTATTAATTTAGAATTGTTACTTAAAACAACCCCTTTTACACCTTTAGGCGCTCCTATTGTTGTTATAGAACCATCATTTACTCCTGTTGCTCCATTATCTAGGTACATTCCTACTGAATTTTCGCCACTAAGATTTATTGTACCTTTATTTGTTGCAGTTGACAAAGGTCCTGTTGCATACATACCAATACTATCTTTTCCTGTTACATTAATAACTCCTGTAGGGCTATTGATTATGTTTCCAGAATCACTTGATTTATATCCTGCTGCCATAGCTATTGCATATTTTTCATTAGCAGCATCTGAAGCTCCTACTGTTATTGTAGAATTATTTGTTGCAGTTCCACCAAGGATACTGTAGATACCTACGTTTCCTACGCCCGTTCCAAAATTCATTTGTCCATTATTTGTTATAGTTCCTGCTCCATAAATTCCATAGTTTCCACCACCAGTGGAAGTTAGTGTTGTTCCATTTGTTATAGAACCTGCTTTGTTATTTGAATATGCATATACTGCATCTTCTCCTAGTGTAACATTAGCTGTATTTGTTGTTAATGTTACTGCTGCTCCATTTTCATTTTGAACAACAAAACCATATGCACTATTTCCTATTTTTACATCAGTTGCATTACTTGTTATTGCTCCACCTGTTCCACCAACATAGTATACTCCAACTGCATCATTTGAACCTGTAGTTCCATTTTCTCCAGCAGATAATGTACCTCCATTTATGATAACATTTCCACCTTTAGAATATACTCCTGTTCCTCCTGAACCTACTTTAGTTAGAGAACTTGCTCCTAAATTAACATTATGTCCATAGATTCCAACAGTTTTATCTCCACCTTCTATAGTTCCATTATTTTCAAATGTTACTGTGCTTTGTTCTGTATACATTCCAATATTAGGTGTGTTTACATTAGTTGATGATGCTAAATTTATAGTTCCATCATTTTTAGCAGTGTATGTTCCTGCACCTGTTGCAAACATTCCTGTTGAATTTTGCCCTTGTAAATCTATTACTCCTGTTGATGAATTTTCAAAAGTTTTAGTTCCATATGGACTATCAAACGACATCGCTATTACATTATTAGCAGTTGATTGAATTTTACCATTGTTAATAATTCCTCCACTAATAGCTGTATTAGTTCCCTTTGATTCAACTTTATAGTACATTCCTGTTGAATCTTCTCCTAACGTTATTACTCCTGTTGAACTATTTGTAGCTTTTGCACCAATAGTTGTAGTTGCAGGACTACGATCATCTTCAACTATATATATTCCCGTTGATTTCTTTCCTACAGATATTTGACCATCGTTGGTAATTAACCCTCTTTTAGTATATATACCTGTTGATTCATCACCAGTTAAGTTTATTACTCCACTTGCTGTATTAGTTAAAGTTACTTTATTAGCATCATATCCATTTCCAGATGGGTTGTCTCCATTTTCTTGTGCTATAGCAACTTGTCTATTTAAACTTCCTGTCATAGAATTTGCATTCTCAATAGTTGAGTTAGAAATTTCAAGTTTATTATAGGCATTATTAGGATCGTTTAAATCAACTGATTGATTTATATTTAATTTGCTTAAATACAACATAAATGTCTTATAGTTAGATCCAATTATATTAGGTGCACTTGTTATACCAGTCATTAGACTTGTTGCTGCTGTATCTGATAAATTCATTTCAACATTAGAAGCAATAAATAATCTTGAATTATCTTCCATGTTTAATGTTAAATTATTTAATGTACTACTTCCATTTCCAAAAGAAGTATTAAAATAGTTTTGAATAGCAGCTGTATTAAACGTACCATATGTTCCAGCTGGAGCTTCATAATAGAAAGCTGTTCCTCTTTTTTTAAAAGGAGTAGAATCTCCCTTTATTGTAGCATTAATATTTCCATTAAGAATAATTTTTCCTGTACCTTTTGTATAGAACAATAAAGATGATTGTCCTGTAGTTGCTGTAGAAGTTTTCCCAGTAACAACTTCAATCTTTCCATTATCCTTTGCAAAATAGTTTATAGCTCCATTATTTGTTTTAACAGTTGATTCTCCTATTTTTAATGTTCCTTCTGAGTAAAGTCCTATAGATTTATCACCTGTTACATCTATAGTTGCTTTACCATTTGTACTGTCAATAGTAGAACCTACTCCAGCAGTCATACCTATAGTTCCTCTTGTATTTGTTGCATTATTTCCACCAGTAACTTTAAGTTCACCATTATTAGTTAATATTCCTGTTCCTGTTGTCATAAGTCCAATAGAACCATCTGAGTTTACTGTTACTTTTCCAGCATTAGTATTAGTTCCTGTTCCTGTTCCAGCTACATACATTCCTATATTTTGACCATTTGTCACATTAATATTTCCATTATTAACGATAGTTCCAATATTTGTATAAGCACCTATATTATTTTCTCCTGTGCTTATATTAATATTTCCACTATTAGTTATTGTTGACCCTGCTTTTCCAGAAGCTATACCTATGGATTTTTGTGCATTACTAGCAGAATACTCCTTATTATCCAACCATTTTCCACCTGCATTGTTGCTAGTGAAATTCTTTGAATAATCTGTTATGTTGATATCACCAGTATTTGTCATAGAAGTTGCACTTTCTGTGTACATACCATATGACTCACTTCCAGCAATATTTATTGTACCCGCATTATTAGCATGATCCATATCACTTTGAGCGATAATAGCCATAGACTTATCGTCTAGCATTGAAATAGTTCCTCCAGCAACATTATCAATATATGAATCTGCTACCTTATAGCTTCTTCCAGCTCCAAGTGCAAATCCATAGTTTTCTTTACCTGCCATAACTATTTCACCATTATTTATATTATGAGTAATATATACATTTGAGTGAACCCCATTTGTTTTACTAAAAGCAAAAGCATAAGATTCGTCTCCATCCATAATGATTTTTCCATTATTTATATGCTCATGTGTTGCTGCTGGATTGTCTTGCTCTTTTACAAGTATAAAGGCGACGTTACCCTTCCCTGTAGAATATATTAATCCATCTGTATCATTTATTAGTTGACGTAAATTCCCTGCACCATTTGGATCTTCATCTGTTGCAAATCCAACAACATTATCTGCTGATAATTTAATATTTGATTTATTACGAACTTTTAAATTATTATTACCATCTGTTGAAATTGCTCTAACACCTTTTATTATATTTCCAGTTCTATCTCTAACTGTATCTACTTCTAGTGTTAATCCTTCTATTGTATGGTCACCGCCTATAAATTCAAAAATAGCACCATAAGTGTAGTCTCTCATACCACCTCTTGGATTGTATCCAGGTACTGTTGTATAATCTGTACCATCTGAAGTTTTTAGTACTCCATCTGCAGTGAAATTTTTTATTCTATTATAACCTGGAATATTGGGATTTTTATAATTAGTTGTAAGATTATAAGTAGACCCTGGCTTTACAACATTAGTTCCACTTACATATATATACTGTGTATCTGGTAGACGATCATCTGCATTCCATAATGGCGATAATGTTACATCCTTAATAACAACATTTGGAGGTGCTATAATTGGAGTTTCTGGTGATATTGGACTAAAACTTACAGTTTCAGGTAATGTAACTGCATTTGCAGTTTTAGCTGTAATATTTAAAGCTTGTTTACTTATAGTTTTAGGATTTATTCCTGCATTTACTTGTGTAACAACTTTTGGTTCTTCAGCTAATCTAGTACTTGCAAGACCATAACTTCTTAATCCTTCTCTTTGATTTGAAGCAGCTGATCTAGGATTACTTGATTTAGCTAATGAACTATAATTCTTACTACTTACAGGTACATATCTATTAAACAGATTTGTATCTCTTTCTAATACTCCTTCATAGGCATATTTTTCAGATTTATCTCCTCTTCCCTTATATGAAGATCCCCAATTATCATAAAAATAGTTAGCCCCAAATTGCCAAGAAGCCCAAGGTGATTTTACTACTTGATTTCCTTGCTCCATCAATTGAATTAATTCTAATCTTAATCCATTGATTTCTTTGTTATTTTCTCTTCTTGCCACATCTATTTTATCTTTTAAATTCCCTACAGAATCTCTTAAATTCTCTTTACTTGTTTTTATTTCTTCCATTGTAGGAGTATCTGTAGTCTCTATATCTGATGATAGCTTAGCAAACATTGGTAAAGTAGTTGTATTATCTGCACTAGCTACTAAAACAGTTTTCTCACTTTTTACAACTGAAGTTTTTTCTACTTTAGTTTTTGGAGCAACAAAAAAATTGCTATATAGATCATTAGCTCCAAATTGCATATTTGTCCAAGAAGCTTTTAAACCTTGTTTTGCTTTTTGGATTTTTTCTTCTTGTTTCTTAGCTATAGATTTTGCTGCTTGGTCACTATTTATAGCTTCCTTTTGCTTCTCTGCTTCTTGCATTATATTATTATCAGAAAATGCATTTGTTCCCTTCATTAAGAAAAGTACTGCTAGACCAACTGAATACTTTACGTTCTCATACCTCTTTGCAATTGAACGTAAATTTTTTTCTACATCATATAGATTATTTTTTCTCATCTGTCCTGTCCCTCCTAAAAATTTTCATATTTGTATTAGAATACTCTTTTTACAGAATAATGTCAATATAAATCTGTAATAATTACAATGTGAAAGTATATCAAACTTATTCTTTTTTAAAGTTATTTTTTTTAATAAAAAAAGAGGTCTCCCTCTTTTAAAAAATTTTCCTTAACATTGTAAATAAAACTTCAAATTTTAAAATTCCTAGAATTAAATACAAAAAAGTAAATATTATTGCTGGCTTAATAGTTGCGTTTTCATATTTACTTTTCTTTATAAAAATAAAAATTGAAAAAATTAATACAAAATAATATTCCTTTATATCTGTCATATAGAAAATAGCTAGAAAAACACTTATTAAGCTTGTTGCTACAAAAAAGAGTTTAGTTGTTTCTTTTGAACAAGTTATTCTATTAAAAGGTATCTTTAATAACGCTCCCCCATGCCATTTTCTTGGAAAGAGATCAAATAGCATATGTATTGCTATTGCACTAGAAAAGCCAACTATAAAATATTTAAAAAAGTAACTTGTATCTATCTCATATAGTGCAATAAATATTATAGTAACAAAAGGACTATGAGTTAATATATTTCTATGTCTTAATTTTAATTTAAAATCCCAATCTGGTAACTTAATTCCTAAGAAAAAAGCAACTACTATCAACAAAAAGCCTAATAAATTTAATTTATATATCATTTTTTCCTTTTTCCTTTCTTAGTTTATTAGCAGTTAATAATTTTAGCTCATTAAATTTGTCAAAGTCAAGTTTTTTTAAATCTGTTAAGTATAAATTAATATTGTAAACTAAAAATTAAAATTTATAAGAAATTTTATAATAAAAATATTGCATTTAAAGCTAATCAGTGTTAATATATACTTAATAATTTTGAAAGATAAATTTAGAAATTTATCTACCAATTTAACTAATAGGGAGTGATTATAATGAGTTTTTTAGGGCAAGTTAGAAAAAAAGCCTTACAAGCAAACAGAAGAATAGTTTTACCAGAAACAAGTGATGAAAGAGTAATAAGAGCTGCTTCTTTAATTTTAAAAGAAGGATTAGCACAAGTTGTTCTTGTTGGAAATCAAGAAGCTATAATGAACAGTGCAAAAGCATATGAAGTTTCATTAAGTGGAGCAAAAATTGTAGACCCTTATAATTTTGAAAGAATGAATGACTATGTTAATAAATTAGTAGAATTAAGATCTAAAAAAGGAATGACTCCTGAAGAAGCTAAAAAGATTTTATTAAATGATCCTAACTTCTTTGGAGCTATGCTTATTAAAATGGGAGATGCTGATGGAATGGTATCTGGTTCTGCATCACCAACTGCTAATGTTTTAAGAGCAGCTATACAAGTTATCGGTACTCAACCTGGAGTAAAAACAGTTTCATCTGTTTTCATTATGGAATTATCTCAATTCAAAGATTTATTTGGAAGCATTTTAGTATTTGGAGATTGTTCTGTTATTCCATTCCCAACATCAGAACAATTAGCTGATATAGCTACTTCAGCAGCTGAAACAGCTGTTAAAATTGCTGGAATAAATCCTAGAGTTGCATTAATGACTTTCTCTACTAAAGGTTCTGCTAAACATGAATGTGTTGATAGAGTAATTGAAGCTGGACGTATTTTAAGAGAAAGAAAAGTTTCATTCAGATTTGATGACGAATTACAAGCAGATGCTGCTCTAGTTAAATCTGTAGGAGAAATCAAAGCTCCTCTATCAGATGTATCTGGAAATGCTAACGTATTAATATTCCCTACACTATCTGCTGGAAACATTGGTTACAAATTAGTTCAAAGACTTGCTGGTGCTAATGCTTATGGACCTATCATTCAAGGTTTAAATGCTCCAGTAAACGATTTATCAAGAGGTTGCTCAGTTGAAGATATAGTTGTATTAACAGCTATTACATCTGCTCAAGCTTGTACTGAGTGCTAATTTTAGAAAGGAATTATTATGAAAAAAACTTTAATAATATTAGCTCACCCTGATCTTACAAGATCTATGGCTAATAAAAAATTAAAAGAAGAAGCAGAAAAAAATACAGATATCATAGTACATGATATTTATAAAGAGTATCCTAATGGAAAAATTGATTTAGAAAAAGAGTTAAATTTAGTAAAGGAAACAGGAACTCTAGTTTTACAATTTCCTATGCAATGGTTTAACTGTCCTTCTCTTTTAAAAGAATGGATAGATACAGTTTTTATGGCTGCACACTTTACTGAAAGTGACAAAAAAATCTTAGCTAACAAAAAAATAGGATTAGCTGTTACTACAGGAGCACCAAAAGAAGTATATGAAGGTAAACTTGAAGGAATTTTAGCTCCTTTTGTATTAAGTATAGACTATTTAAATGCTAAAAATATTCCTATATTTTCAGTTCATGGAGTAATGCCTGGTAAAATATCAGAAACTGAAATTGAAGAAAACGCTAAAAAATATGTTGAATATTTAAAAAATAATATAGAATAACGGAGGAAATATAAATGAAAATACTAGTAATAAATTGTGGAAGCTCTTCACTTAAATACCAATTAATAAATCCAGAAACTGAAGAAGTTTTCGCAAAAGGACTTTGTGAAAGAATTGGAATAGACGGTTCTAAAATGGAATATGAAGTTCCTGCCAAAGATTTTGAAAAAAAATTAGAAGCTCCTATGCCTAGCCACAAAGAAGCACTAGAATTAGTAATGTCTCATTTAACAGATAAAGAAATTGGAGTTATTGCTTCAGTTGATGAAGTTGATGCATTAGGACATAGAGTTGTTCATGGTGGAGAAGAATTTGCACAATCTGTATTAATAAATGATGAAGTTTTAAAAGCTATAGAAGCAAATAATGATCTTGCACCTTTACATAACCCTGCAAACTTAATGGGAATAAGAACTTGTATGGAACTTATGCCTGGTAAGAAAAATGTAGCTGTTTTTGATACTGCTTTCCACCAAACTATGAAACCAGAAGCATTTATTTATCCATTACCATATGAAGACTATAAAGAATTAAAAGTTAGAAAATATGGTTTCCATGGAACATCTCACTTATATGTTTCTGGAATCATGAGAGAAATTATGGGAAATCCTGAACATTCAAAAATAATAGTTTGTCACTTAGGAAATGGAGCATCTATAACTGCTGTTAAAGATGGAAAATCAGTTGATACTTCAATGGGATTAACTCCTTTACAAGGTTTAATGATGGGAACAAGATGTGGAGATATCGATCCTGCAGCTGTTCTATTTGTTAAAAATAAAAGAGGGCTTACAGATGCCCAAATGGATGATAGAATGAATAAAAAATCTGGTATCTTAGGATTATTTGGAAAGTCTTCTGACTGTAGAGATATGGAAAATGCAGTTAAAGAAGGAGATGAAAGAGCAATACTTGCTGAAAGTGTTTCTATGCATAGATTAAGATCATATATAGGTGCTTATGCAGCTATTATGGGTGGAGTAGATGCTATCTGCTTTACAGGAGGAATTGGAGAAAATTCTTCAATGACAAGAGAAAAAGCATTAGAAGGTTTGGAATTTTTAGGAGTTGAATTAGATAAAGAAATAAATTCAGTCAGAAAAAAGGGAAATGTAAAATTATCTAAAGAATCTTCAAAAGTTTTAGTGTATAAAATACCTACAAATGAAGAATTAGTCATAGCAAGAGACACATTTAGATTAGCAAAATAATTTATGCAATAAGGAAGGTTATAGATAATTAAACACTTATGATTTAGGATTTAATAATCATAAAGTTCTAAATAAAATAGTGAAATAATAGAAATTAAACACATAAAAAATTAGAAATTAGGAGGAAACTATATGGCAAAAAAAATGCAAACTATGGATGGAAACCAAGCAGCAGCTTACGCGTCTTATGCTTTTACAGAAGTGGCAGGAATATATCCTATAACACCATCTTCACCAATGGCAGAATATACAGATGAATGGGCAGCAAAAGGAATGAAGAATATTTTTGGTGTTCCAGTAAAATTAGTTGAAATGC
>ERZ772974.2553-NODE-2553-length-11074-cov-7.085489_pt1 | contig 11074 bp, 10 predicted proteins | sample MGYA00580671_ERZ772974 | MGnify/ENA primary metagenome ERZ772974 (study PRJEB29015, sample SAMEA2738065) | human oral metagenome | biome: human oral; feature: human-associated habitat; material: saliva | place: China | collected 2218 ... | reverse complement strand
GTAAAGTAGACGTCCTGTTGGGTCTCCAATGGGGTGATGAAGGAAAAGGTAAGGTCGTAGACGTGCTCACACCACGTTACGATGTAGTGGCTCGTTTCCAAGGAGGTCCAAATGCAGGGCACACTCTTGAGTTCGAAGGGCAGAAATATGTTCTGCGTTCTATTCCATCAGGAATATTCCAGGGTGGGAAAGTTAATATCATTGGTAATGGGGTTGTCTTGGCTCCAGACCTCTTTATGGGAGAAGCTAAAGACCTTGAGAAGAGTGGACATCCTTTGAAGGAGCGTCTCCATATCTCAAAGAAGGCTCATCTTATCATGCCTACGCATCGTATTCTTGACCGTGCTTACGAGGCAGCGAAAGGTAAGGATAAAGTAGGAACAACAGGTAAAGGCATTGGTCCTACCTATACTGATAAGGTTAGCCGCAATGGTTTACGTGTTGGTGACATCCTCTGCGACTTTGAAAATAAGTATGTTGCACATAAGGAACGTCACATGAAGATGCTTGCAGCATTGGGTTGGACTGACTTTGAAGGCTTAGAAGATACCGAGAAGTTATGGATGGAAGGAATAGACTACATGAAGGAGTTCAAGTTTGTTGACTCTGAGATAGAGGTCAACCATCTCCTTCGTGAGAATAAGCACATCCTTTGCGAAGGCGCACAAGGAACAATGCTTGATGTTGACTTTGGCTCTTATCCTTTCGTAACCTCTTCAAATACCATCTGTGCTGGTGCTTGTACGGGTCTTGGAATAGGTCCGAACAAGGTGGGCAATGTCTATGGTATTATGAAAGCTTATTGTACCCGTGTGGGCTCTGGACCATTCCCAACAGAGCTCATTGACGAGACAGGAAAGACAATTCGCGACCTTGGACATGAATACGGAGCTGTGACAGGGCGTGAGCGTCGTTGTGGCTGGATTGATCTTGTCCAACTACGTTATTCCGTAATGGTCAATGGCGTAACCGAACTCATTATGATGAAGAGCGATGTTCTTGATAGTTTTGATACTATTAAGGCATGTGTTGCTTACGAGTTACCTGATGGTTCTAAGACAAAGGATTTCCCATACGAGATAGATAATGTCAAACCTATCTATAAGGAATTCCCTGGATGGAGGAAGGACATGACGAAGTGTAAGTCACAAGACGAATTCCCACAAGCTTTCCGAGATTATGTGGCATTCCTTGAGGACTATCTTGAGACACGTATCGGCATTATCTCTGTTGGTCCTGATCGTGAGCAAACAATAGTATTATAATTCTTTCTTAGGCTGTAACTTACGTTTATAGGTAATCAAAGATGCTTATATTCGTAACTTACAGCCTAATATTTTATTTCAATATATAATCATTAAAGCAAATGGCAAACAAACCTTCCATCCCAAAGGGTACTCGTGACTTTGGTCCTGATGAGATGGCTAAAAGAAATTACATATTCGATACTATCAAACGTGTCTATGCGCTCTATGGCTTTCAACAGATTGAGACTCCTTCTATGGAGACTTTACATACTCTGATGGGTAAGTATGGTGAAGAAGGCGACAAACTTCTCTTTAAGATTCTCAACTCTGGTGATTATTTGAAAGCAGTAAGTGACGACGAACTCAAGGAGCGTAACACACTTAAGATGCAGACAAAACTCTGTGAGAAGGGGTTACGTTATGATCTAACCGTTCCTTTCGCTCGTTATGTAGTAATGCATCGTGATGAACTGCAGTTGCCTTTTAAGCGTTATCAGATTCAGCCTGTTTGGCGAGCAGACCGCCCACAAAAGGGACGTTATCGCGAGTTCTATCAGTGTGATGCTGATGTTGTTGGTTCTGATTCATTGCTGAATGAGGTGGAGCTAATGCAGATTATTGACACTGTCTTTACTGAGTTTGGCATCCGTGTACAGATAAAGATTAACAATAGAAAGATTCTCACAGGCATTGCAGAAGTGATTGGTGAGAAGGATAAGATTGTTGACATCACTGTTGCTATTGATAAGCTTGACAAGATAGGACTTGACAATGTAAACGAAGAGTTGCGCAGTAATGGTATATCAGAGGAAGCAATAGAGAAGTTACAGCCTATCATTAAGTTAGAAGGAACTAATGAAGAGAAACTTAATGTTATCGAAGAAGTTCTGAAAGAGAGTGAGACTGGAATGAAAGGTGTTGAGGAGTCTCGTTTTATACTTGACACATTAAAGAGTTCAGGACTTAATAATGAGATACAGTTCGACCTCACCTTGGCTCGTGGCCTGAACTATTACACAGGTGCTATCTTTGAGGTAAAGGCGCTTGACGTACAGATTGGCTCTATTACTGGTGGTGGTCGTTATGATAACCTGACAGGTATCTTTGGTATGCCAGGACTCTCTGGAGTAGGTATAAGCTTCGGTGCCGACCGCATCTATGATGTCCTTAACACCCTCGACCTCTATCCGAAGGAAAGTGTACAGGGTACGCAGCTTCTCTTTATCAACTTTGGTGAGAAAGAGACAGCCTACTGTCTGCCTATTGTTGCAGCTGCACGCAAGGCGGGCATACGTACCGAGATGTTCCCTGACAAGGCCAAGATGAAAAAGCAGATGAGCTATGCAAATGCCAAGAACATTGCTTTTGTTGCTCTTGCAGGTGAGTCTGAGATTCAAGAAGGCAAGATAACACTAAAGAACATGACCTCTGGTGAACAAGAACTTGTAACGCCGGAAGAATTGATTAATAGATTTTAAGCATATCCCTCTCCCCTTATCATTCAAGGTGAGGGGGATTTATCTTTGCTTTAAAATGCACCATGTTTTGTTCGCTGAATAATATATAGGTTGAGACAAACACTTTTTGTATCTCTCAAAACAAAACGTTATCAAAACCACTAAACAGAGAGGTAAATTAATACACATAACTACGATAAAAGTTTAAAATCAGTTTGCTGTCATTTTTAACATTTCGTGTAACTCTGCTGTAAACTAAATAGTTAGGTGATAATGACGGCTGACAGAAATGACAGCAAATTTATTTTTGAATAAACCTCATTGTCTTTGACATACGAAAATACAGGTGGTAAACAACGTAAAAATTGTATTGTAAAAAAGCTCATAGCATTGATTGGTTGTGCAACTTTCCCAAACAAGTATTCATCCTTATTTCTTCTCCTTTTTATCATGCGTTGAAACTTTGTGACTAAGTGGGTTATGCGCTTCAAAAATCAGTAATTACTATCTCCTTCCTCAGATGGTACTTCTCCCCTCCCCTTCCTCGCAGAGAGAAGCGTGATTAGTGGGTTTAACCTTGTAAGAGAGTTGTAAAACGAAGATGGAACGATAAATGCGCAAGCTGAAATTGTTGGGATATTTCATTAGTTACTCTCCTACTCATTTGGAGAAGGGCTGAGAAATGAAACTAAAGGACGCCCTTCAACGTTCAAGAACATGCCCTTCTTGCATCTTGAAGACGCCCTTCTTGAAGCAAGACAAGCGTCTTCTCCTTTGCTATCTGTAATATATTGATTTACTACTGATTACAAGCTTGGTGTGAGTGATAGCTATGCTCCTATCATGAAGGTATTTGACTTGATAAGATGTAATGATATTTCATAATAGTACAAATTCCCTCGAAATGTGGAGAAGACACTACCCTTCTTTAATAGAGATACTGGTAAATGTAAATGGGATACGTTCTTCCCTCACAAAGAAACGGACATAAAAGCTACTAAGAAAGTTAGAAAGAACAATTGAAAAGTTGTAGAACTAAATTAAATCAATGGTTTTGATAGATACTATCGAGGCTTATTTAAGAAAAAAATAAACATTACTTATAAAAATGAAAAAGATTATCACACTATGTTTTTTACTGTTAGGTTGGTTAAACTCAGCCTTCGGACAGGCCACATTTAATATTGATGGGTTTTCAAAACAGTACTATGGTAAGGTTTACTACGCCGACACATCCGCACTTACAACTGCTGGTTGGGTTGAAGTTTATGACCGTATTACAAAAAAGAAACTAATCCATGTTGATGCAGACGACCTTTCTTTTGATCTCCATGATGGTAAGATTAAAGCAAATATAGCGGAGTTTCCTTATGGAGAGTATAGTGTCTTGCTTTATGAAGACTATAATTTTGATGGGAGAAAAGATTTTGCAATTATGGACGGGAACAATGGTTGCTATAATGGTCCATCCTTTCAAATATTCTTAGCAACGAATAAAGGCTTTGTATATAATGCTGATTTCACAGAATTAGCACAGGGTAATTGCGGACTATTTACCATCAATAAGAAAGACAAGACGCTTACAACAATGATAAAAGATGGTTGTTGTTGGCATCAATACTCAGACTATATTGTCGTAAACAACTGTCCAAAGCTTATCCGTACACAGACTGATGATAGTTCGAAGTCTCCTATTTACACGTTAACAATAGAAGAATGGACTGGCAAAAAGCCGATTAAAAAAGTTTTTAAGGGTATCAATCTTGAGAATGAACTTGTCAAGGATTACTTCATGTTCCATGTCGATAAGGTAAATAAAGACGTTATTCTTTATAATCTCGATGACTGTTTGCTCTATTATGCTGTCCTTGATGCAGAAAAGAGTGTAGAGTTTTATTACCCAGCAGATAGACTTCAAGAAGATTCAAAGTTTAAGTATGATAAGAAAAATGGTAAGTTGACCTTTAGTAATAAGGATGCAAAGTATTCTATATATGATAAGTCTGGCACCGTAGGGATTGATATTACTTATAAAGGAAAGACCTATCAGTGGAAAGGAAACCCTAAAAGTCAACATGGCAGTATGGTTAAACTCTTGAAAACTAAGTTGGGTAACGTTGCCTATCAATAGACAACAACGCTCTATCCATACGCTCATAATGGAGTAGCCGACTGTATTTACTTCTCAAAATGATAAATGCCCAGTAATCGTTTTTACCTTTGTTCGGTAACACGTTTACTGGGCATTAAAGCTGTCTCTACGCCTTTAACTACTAAAATTAGGCTGATATAGTTTTGTAAAAAACAATAACTTTCAAATGTAAAAAGATTTACATCTGATAATCCTTAGCCAGTCCTCCAGCACTTGTTTCCTTATAAAGTGATGGTATGTCATGTCCTGTCTGCTTCATAACCTCAACAACACGATCGAATGAAACACGATGGCTACCGTCACTGAACGATGCATAAAGTTGCGCATCCAGTGCACGACAGGCCGCAAAAGCATTTCGCTCAATACAAGGAATTTGTACTAAACCACACACAGGGTCGCATGTCATACCTAAGTGATGCTCCAAGCCCATTTCTGCGGCATACTCTATCTGTGAAGGACTGCCACCGAATAACTGGCAAGAAGCCGCTGAAGCCATTGCACAAGCAACTCCTACCTCACCTTGGCAACCTACTTCAGCACCAGAGATAGAAGCATTATATTTGACAATATTACCAAAGAGACCAGCCGTGGCAAGGGCATGTAATATCTTTGTTTCAGAAAAGTCATGTCCTTTTGAAAGGTGATAAAGCACTGCAGGGACGACACCGCAGGCACCACAAGTGGGCGCTGTTACTATCGTACCACCAGAGGCATTCTCCTCACTAACCGCCAATGCGTATGAATAAACCATACCACGGCTCTGCAAAGAAGGCTTATAGCCACGTGCCTTGATATAATAGTTGGGGGCTTTCCGAGCAAGATTTAACGGACCAGGTAGGGCTCCTTCGCTGTCAAGTCCACGCTCAACAGCAGCCTGCATGGTCTTCCAAACCTCTCGAAGATAGTCCCACAGGTCGTCTCCCTCACATTGTTTGACATACTCCCAATAGCCACGTCCATGATGCTCACACCATGCCTGAATGTCTTTTAGGGTGTGTAAGTCATAGACAGACTCCTTCTGAAAGAAATCGCCTGTCGCTTTGCCCTCTGATAAAGCACCTCCACCGACACTATAGACGGTCCATTCATCTAACAAGTCTTGGCTGTCGTTAAAGGCACGAAAAAGCATTCCATTAGGATGATAAGGCAAGAAAATGTCTGGTTCCCATGTTATTTCGACTGGTGCTACTTGCTTTAGAACATCAATTATGGCCTTATCAGTCATGTGTCCCTTACCCGTTGCAGCCAGACTACCATACAATGTCACTTCAAATCTTGCTGCTTCTGGATGTCGTTCAGCAAAGATTGTTGCCGCACGTTGTGGCCCCATCGTATGACTACTCGATGGTCCTTTACCAATTCTAAATATCTCTTTTAATGATTCCATATATGGTTTGTTCCCAAATACCTCGTATAAATTAAGTCACAAAATTACGAATAAAAAACGTCAAAGATGAAGAAAAGGGCATATAAAATGGTAAGAATCATCTTTTATCATCGTCAAACTACACTGTTGGGTAGGGTCAATACAATAGCTGAGGAGTTTAGAAGAGGGTAAACAAGAGGGTTTGAGTGATGAGAAGAGTTATTGAAATTAAGGCTATTCGATACTTAGCTTCTTTGCTGCCATCTGTTTGCGCTATACGAGCTTAGTATCAGTATGTAGGTAGAAAAGCATTAATATCATTAATTTATATGGTCGGTTAGGTGTTTTATCGGTGCTTTTTCGTACCTTTGTCCACGTACTTATATTGATTCAGAATGAAATACTCCGTCCTAATATTATCAGTTCTGGCATTGTTAGTAGCTGGTTGTAAAGACAAAAACAACAATGTTGAGCCAGCTGCTAAAGCAATTGACACAATCCCAATGTTGGTGACACAGGTACAACAGTGTTCACGACTTTACACGATAGAATATCAGTTTCATAAGATTATCACCCATAATGATAAGATGAAAGTGTCTGGCACGTTTTTAAAACAAGACTTCAGTGTGAACCTTCCCTTAGGTGAGCGTAGTATTGCTATTCCTATGGATGCAACGTTGAAGGCATATATTGACATGTCTAACTTTAGCGAAAAGAATATACAGCGTCGTGGAAAGGAACTTCTTGTCACCTTACCTGACCCCAAGATAATCCTCGTATCGACAAAGATAGACCATAAAGAGATAAAAGAAAACGTACCGTTGACACGTCGTAACTTCACTGATGCCGAACTGACAAACTACGAACAACAAGGTAGGAAACAGATTATTGCATCCATCCCTCAAATGGGTATCATCGAACAAGCACAAGAGAGTGCTGCCCGACAACTTGTCCCTATATTCACAACCATGGGATATAAGGAGTCAGATGTGACTATATCCTTCCGTAAAAAGTTTACGATAAAGGATTTAGGTAGTTTGTTTGAAGCAAAAGCAAAGGATTAAAGATGGAAAAGAATACACCAAATAATAACCTCGCTAACCAGAAGGGTAAGGAGGAGAAGAAGGATATAAGAGGGATACTAAGTCGTGTCATGTCGACTGGCAAAGGTTGTCTCCTCTCTTGTATAACCATTGTAGTGTTAGGAGTGGGGCTCTTTTGGTGGCTTAACTCGTCTAACAAAGTTAGTGTAGACGCTGATCAAAAAATAGAGATAACGCCAACACAGATACAACAGATTCAAAACATCGGACAATGGGAGTTCCTTGCTATCAATGACGAAGAGCTTGTAGACACCATTAGCCGAGGTTTCTTCACGGATAGCGAATTGGTGCGTATCTATTATGGAGTGGCTCGCTTGGGTATAGACTTGCATCAGGCAGAGCCTCAATGGCTACGAGTTGAAGGCGATAGCATCATAGCCACGCTCCCACCTATCGTTCTCTTGGATCGAAACTTTATTGATGAAGCACGGACAAGGTCGTTCTTTGAAAAAGGAAAGTGGACTGACGATGATCGTGAACAACTCTATAAGCGAGCTTACAGAAAGATGTTAAAGCGTTGCATGACAACGAATAATATCAAAATAGCCGAGGATAACGCACGTCAACAGTTTACACAATTCCTTCGTTCGATGGGTTATAAGAAGATTAGAGTAGATATATCTACTAAAAGAAAATAAACATTTAGCCCTGAGGCCTAACTCTCTCAAGACGAAACATAAGGCAAGATTTAAGGATAATAAGAGTAATTATGGCATCAGAAGAACAAACACAACATACTGAGAGTATGACAGAAGGTGCGCCATCACGCGCCATATTGAAGTTTGCCATCCCTCTTATTCTTGGTTACTTATTACAACAAACCTACTTAATCATCGATACTATCATCGTAGGAAGATGGATTGGCGTGGGTGCATTAGCCGCTGTTGGAGCGTCAAGCAGTATTATGTTCCTTATTATGGGCTTCTGTAACGGCGCTTGTGCAGGCTTTGCTATCCCTGTGGCACAGGCCTTCGGCGCTGGTGACTATCGAAAGATGAGGTGTTACGTGAGTAATGCGATGCGCATAGCATTAGTACTTGCAATTGTCATCACGTTACTTTCCTGCTTCCTTTGTGATAAGATTCTACAGATGGTAAACACGCCAAAGGATGTTTTCAATGATGCTTATATCTTCCTATTCCTACAGTTTTGTGCCATCCCTTTCACCATTGCTTATAACCTATTGTCTGGTCAGATCCGAGCATTGGGTAACTCTAAACAGCCTTTCTACTTCCTCATTGCTTCTTCAGTCTTAAACATTCTACTTGACATAGTGTTCATCTTATTATGTGGAATGGGCGTTGAAGGAGCCGGTATTGCAACGCTACTCAGTCAGGTGTTCGCCTCTTTATTATGCTGGTGGTTTATCAAACGGCACATGACAATCCTTGTTCCGAAAGGTGACGAACGTCAGTTTGATAACAAGAAGATTAGTATCTTATTGAATAATGGTGTCCCAATGGGATTGCAGTTCTCAATCACTTCTATCGGTATTATCATGCTACAAAGTGCTAATAACGCCCTTGGAACAGTGTATGTAGCCTCCTTCACGGCTGCTATTCGTATTAAATACCTCTTTACATGTGTACTTGAGAATATCGGAGTAGCCATGGCAACCTATTGTGGACAGAACCTTGGAGCAAAGAAAATAAGTCGAATAAAGACAGGTATCAATGATGCCATGTGGCTTATGTTAGCCTATTTCGCCATTACCGTTGCCATCATCTATCCTTTTGCAGACAACATGATGATGCTGTTTGTCAATGGGAATGAACAAGATGTAATACTGAATGCGGCTCGACTGATGCGTATCTCCAACTGGTTCTATCCAGCATTAGGAGTACTCGTCATCCTTCGCTACAGTATTCAAGGGCTTGGATATAGTAATCTTAGTATGATGAGTGGGGTCATGGAGATGATTGCCCGTTGTGGTGTGAGTATCTGGCTGGTACCAATCTTAGCATGGACAGGAATCTGTTACGCAGACCCTGTCGCTTGGATAATGGCCGATATCTTCCTTATTCCAGCTTATTTCTGGCTTATAAAACGGTTAAGGAAGCAGTTGGGATAGCGTTTTAATCGCTTCCTGCATGTCTTCTGCGAAACGAGTATGCGTTAAAAGAAATTCGTCACGACCGTTTCCTAATCGTTTATAAAGTTCTGAATTCATTTGTTCAACATACAGACTGATGGCATATTCAATGTCATCTTTCTGTTTATCACTATTTGAGAAGGCATAAACCTGGTACTTCTGATGAAAGAAGCAGTAGGCGGCTTCAATACTATCTTTTGTTATCATCTTTCTGTAAGGTAAAATATTTCCACAATGGAGCTACCATTAATGCTTGAATAAAATCGCCACGAAGGAGCATTTCTTTTACTTTCTCCTTAGAACAAAGGAACACTTCTATATCTTCTGTTGCATCAAGATGCTGATTATTAGTCTTTTTCACGCCACGAGCATAGAAGCAATGGCAGAGATTATCCATAACCCCAGGATTTGGAGCTATCGTCATTATCTCCTCCCATTCACCACCAGTATAACCAGTCTCTTCCTCCAATTCGCGTTGTGCAGCATGTAGTGGTAATTCACCATCCTCCACTACTCCAGCACATATCTCCGTTGAAACAACACCAAGACCGTGTCTATACTGACGTTCCAAGATAAGTTCTCCGTCCTCTGTTTCGGCAATTACGTTTATCCAAGTTGGGTATGAAAGCACATAATACTCGTCATAAACCTTTCCATTGGGCAACTTAACCGTATCACGACGCGCCTTCAACCAAGGTCGGTTGATAAGTTGTTCGGAGGAGAGTGTAGACCACTTCAGCTCTTTGTCACTGCGTTGTTTTGTCTTATCCATAACATCATAAACTATTGTTCATTAGCTACAAAGTTATTATATTCCCTCTTAATGACCAAATATTCAGCTTGTTGTTTTCATGTGAAAGGTGGATTACTTTTTCAACAATAAGTGTAGAATATCAATATCCACGCAACTCTTTCCTCTTTATAATAGAAAAAATCAATCAAAAGATTTCTTGTTTATTGACAATAGTACCATTTTATTATCGTATATTTGTAAACAAGATAACAAGGATTTGCCGCATCCTAAATCACTTACTACCAGAGGCATGCTTTGCGGCAAAGCTACTCTATGGAGGACATAACTATGAAACGTAAACCAAAGATGCACAATGAGCAAGAGTTTAACCTTGATAACATCTATCAAGAGGACGATCGTCAGCTTGATAATTTAGACGATACATCCTTTGATATGAGATATAAATAACGATTACTTAGGCCATAACATTTGTGGAATCTCCTTGTAAAACGCTTGGTTTGAGTAGCAATGTTATAGGCTTGCAGACATTAGTTACATTCTACAAAACCTCCATCTTAACATGAAGGTAGTTTGTCATGTACGAATATATTTGGGGATAAAGACAGGAAACAAGGGAGTAGAAATCTTGTGTATAGCATCCGCAGTTTCATAGATTTATCCTCTTTCAAAGAAGAGATATGTGCTGCAAATGCTCTAATTATTGTTAATTAAGTAAGAATAATCCCCCTTTATTATGTTACATAACATTAATTTTTAGTAACTTTGCACCCGATTATGCCGTTCTGGGCTCAGAACAAGTGCTGGATAGATGCTCAGCCGCCCAGCGGTACAAACCCGTTTACAATAAAAAAATGTACGCAATTGTAGAAATTAACGGTCAGCAGTTCAAGGCTGAGGAGGGCA
>ERZ772974.2541-NODE-2541-length-11092-cov-5.832473_pt1 | contig 11092 bp, 11 predicted proteins | sample MGYA00580671_ERZ772974 | MGnify/ENA primary metagenome ERZ772974 (study PRJEB29015, sample SAMEA2738065) | human oral metagenome | biome: human oral; feature: human-associated habitat; material: saliva | place: China | collected 2218 ... | reverse complement strand
CTATCATAATCCTTTGTTCCCACTATTTGATTATAGTTTTATTTAAGAATACCTTGCCGCATATTTTTTACTCCTTTTTTGGAATGATGCTATTATATCACATTAGTTTTAGGAAAGAAAGTACCTAAAAGAAATTTTTCTTCCCCTTATATGTAACAATCATACCGACTTTCTGGCGTTCAGAATGGTTTCTGCTGTCTGCTGTGGTGTTTGGTTGGAATTGTCCAGCCAAAAGCCGATCCGTGGTGTTGTCTGCATAAATGTATCGTATAAGGTTTCAACCGTAAAGCCGGAATAGCCTGTTTTCTCCCTGTATCGTTCCCTTCCTTTTATTGTTTCCACATCTGGACAAAGAACGACAACCTCAACAGGGTATTTATGCGGCACAAAAAATATGTACATGTAACTAATTCAACACATTTATAATTTGAATAGGGACATTATAGCATTTACTAAATACAAATTCAATGTATACGGAAATAAAGATATAAGGAGTGGGAAGGATTCCGCCGTAGTCGGCATTGTAGGAAAATCCAAAAGTTTAGATTTTCCCACAATGCTTATCTTTTGGTCTTTGGTTCGGAATAGTGTAGTGCTGGCGGTCTATCTCTTGTTTTCGGTTGCTTGCTTCCTTACCGTACATGAGCATTGGCACCGGGGTTATCGTTGCCGTAACCTTCCAGAAGGTTGATTGCCCCCCAGATACCGAGTCCTGCACCGAGTGCCACCACGAGAGTCTGTAATACACCGACTGCGCTGTTGAAAAATGCCATGTTGTTTTCCTCCTTTATTTTGCTTTCATTTGTCTTTATTTTGCTTTCATTTGTCTTTGTTTTGCTCATCATTGACCTGAAACCGTGGCTATCGTCCGATTGAACCCCATTCTTGATTGTTGTCTGCTGAACCGCAGTGTGTTTGGTTCCGGACGTGCCCTAATCTCAGGCTGATTACCTGTCAGTCGCCATCTCTTTAGAGTCCTTCCCGGGAGGCTTTACAGGCGGCGCATCCGCCTTCCGTTCGGATAAGTCCGAGAGCACGGAGCCCCTGGATTTTTCCTTATAGGCTTCCAGGAGCAACTTAAGCTGTGCATTCGTGACATCATGGGTTTCACGACCCCAGATTGCCTTACCGGCTTTATCGATTCCGATCTTTACGGAGCGGGAAAGTCTGGTGATGCCGTACTCGGGAAGCTTCATCCATACCCCCTTCCCGAACTGATTGTCATGAATCTTTCTCGGCGAGACCACAAAGGTCTCCCAGGGGCGGGAGTCCCCCTTGTCGGGGTTTGGAATACTGACTTCCACGAGTTCCTTTCCGTTCTTTGAAGTAAAGGGGTCTCCTACAAGCCCCCTGCCAAACTTGATGGTTACCTGATCCGTCTGCTCGGGAAGGGGTTCATCCGTGTGCTTTGCCTCTTCGGCCTCCCGGATAAAATCCGGCATATCACCGGGCACATCTCCGGGCATATCACCGGGCATTGCAAATCTCTCCTCTGCCATTTTGCTGTTCCTCCTTATTCCGTGGCCTCAACAACAAAAAACTCATCCTTCGGGTGGAGCCTTGCCCTGGTATCCAGGAACTTCTCCATGTCAAAGGTGAGTTTCTTATCGTAGTCGGCTGTTAATTTGTAATTCGGGTGCTGCGTCAAATCGTACTTCTCCGACAGGAACGGACGGACACCGCGCAGCTGTAACACGCATTTGCCGCCATCCAGAACTGCAAGCTCATCCCGGCTCATAAGCTCCTTGCCAAGCTTCTGATAGTTGGTTCCGTAGCTTGGACTGTTGCCCCGCGTATCCGAGGTGTTGAAGGTATCGATGGTTTCCTTGCCAAGTGCTTCGGAGAGCTCTTTCAGCGTCGTGGGTTCGGAGCCGCCAAGGAAGACCTGGCTGTCCATGTTGCCGATAATCGTGTCGGCGTTGTCTTTGTAGATCGCTTTCAGCTGAGACCTTGCCTGAAGCACCAGGCAGGCGCTGATTTCGCGGGAGCGAATCGTGGCGACCAGCTTTTCCAGATTCGGAATCTGGCCAATGTTCGCCGCCTCGTCAATCAGGCACCTCACATGGACCGGAAGTCTGCCGCCGTACACATCATCCGCCTTCTCACAAAGAAGGTTAAAAAGCTGGGTATAGATCATGCTGATCAGGAAATTAAAGCTGCCGTCCGTATCTGACATCATCAGGAACAACGCGGTTTTCTCATCTCCAAGGGTATCCAGTCCCAGCTCGTCATACATCGTGATCTCACGGACTTCCTGAATATCGAAGGGCGCAAGTCTGGCACCGGCTGAAACGAGTATCGACTTAAGCGTTTTGCCCGCCGCAAGTTTAAACTTGGCATACTGCCTGACAGCAAAGTGATTCGGCTTCCTTTTCTTCAGATTCTCAAACATCAGATCCACCGGATTCTGGAACTCCTCGTCATCCTCCCGAACCTCCATGGCATTGATGAACTCGATGAGAGTCGCAAAGTTCTGCTCCTCCTGCGGTGCCTCATAATGGATATAGCCAATGAGAGCACAGTAGAGCAGAGCCTCTGCCTTGTCCCAGAACGGATCTCCTCCCTTGCCTTCTCCCCTGGTATTTGCCATCAGGGTTGTAGTCAGCTTCAGGATGTCCTTTTCCGAGCGGATATAGGCAAACGGGTTATAGTGCATCGACTTTTTGAAGTTGATTGTATTGAAGAACCGGATGCGGTATTTTGCCTTAACAAAGGCATTCCCCACCTCAAGAAGAGTCGTTCCTTTCGGGTCGGTTAAAACATAGGAGCTGTGAAGCTGAAGGAGATTCGGCTTAATCCAGAACCTTGTCTTACCGGAGCCGGAACCGCCGACAATCAGAACATTTTTATTTCTCGCATTGGCGAGATTCTTTGGCCGGTTGCTCATCATGAGCCGCTCTGTCTTGGTGAGAAGCACATTGTTTTCAAAAACCGGATCCATGAATGGCGCAATGTCGTTCGGGCCGCCCCAGCGGGCAGAACCGTATTCCGCATTGCGCCTGTATTTCTTTGCATTTTTGCCTTTCAGATGAACGGCAAGCTTAAAACAAACACCACAGATTAGACCTATCATCAGATCCGGCATGTGAAAACTCGGAAGCGGAGAGGCAAACGCTATGCCGAGCGTAGAAAATAACGACAATAGCTTTTCCGATGCATTGATGCCTTCCGCCATGCGCCATGCCTCCCCAAAATTGGTACAGATAAGACCAAACACGAGATAGGGGATATTCAGAATCAGGCGTTTCCTCAACTTTCCGCTATCAACCCTCATCGCGACTGCTCCCTCTGCCTGTCCCTGCTAATCACCTTTGCCGGAATGTCCCTGACCGCGTCCAGCAGTTTGTGCAGTGTCTTCAGCACGCTCGGACGCTTGTTTTTCGCAAAGACCTCTGCGGAGTACGCATGGAAAGCGGCTGTCATGGCATCTGCATCTCGCGCCTTAAAGAACACGAGATACTTCGGCGGATTCACCGACTTATCCCTGGTAATGGCATAGTCCACACCAAATTCTCTGGCGTGTTTTTCAAAACCCTTCAGGTCTGTTCCTGCGATGTCGATGTTGGTGACTCCCTGATTCTGACCTACCAGCTCCCGTATGGTCTGCTTGCCTTTCGGTGGAAGATTCCGTTTGGCTTCGGCCTTCGCCTCACTTTCCTTAAGCTTCCGAATCCCCCACAAAGCCAGGCGAAGCGTGATGCGTGCAGTCAGCTTTGTCGTACTGATTGCCAGATTGACTGTCCTGTTCTCGACCTCTTCCTGCAAGCGTCCTCACCTCCTTTCTTTAACGTTCGTCGTGTCCGGTTTTCCTCTGTTTCGATTTAGAGCCGACCGTATCGGTATCCCTTGTCTTGGCAGCCTTCTTTGCTTCCTGTTCCTTCTTAGGGATGGGAAGCGCCATAATATGATTGCCCATCCGGAGAAATGCTTCCGGCTGATGAAAGAGCTTCTCGAACTTGTTAATCTGTGCCTGTGTCAGAGAGGCGAAGCTTTCCTCGGTAAGACCGGTCACCAGAAAAGACCCGGCAACTACGTCATAGACCTCGCCATTCTCATCGCGGAGCGCCCGGTTGAGCGGCAGACCGTTCATCTTGCCTTCCTCATTCACGATTAAGCCGACCTTCTCCTCAAAGGGATAGACCACCTCGATATAGCCGCCAACGGCCTTCTGCAGATTCGAAAGATCAGACCCGATCTCAACAACTTTCGGATACCGGTTCGGCTCTACCAGAAGTACGGTGAGACTCTTCGGCTGTTCCGGTTCATCTTCGGCAAAGAGCGCCTCTGCCAGCATGGCCTCACGGAGTTCAAAGCTGCGGGCGTTCTCAAAGAGATGTGCCTCGCTGTCATAGTGAAACACGTTGTCGGAAAGCCGGTCCGCCGGAGCTACTTCTGCCTCGTTGATGTCTCGCACCATCTGCTCAAGTTGCGTCAGTGCAACGCTTCCGTCATCGGCAACCAGCAAAACTTCATGGATAGAGGAGGGCAGCACATAGAAATCCCCGCCGATTGTCTCAACCGCCCGGTCAAGAAAACCCGGGTATTGGATTACCGAGGCTCCGTTCATGCCGCCCTCGACCGTTGCAACCCAGAGCGGAGAAGGCTCATCGGAACGGAAATCTGCCCTGTCACCCGCCATCTCCTGCAGAACCTCATTCATGTTCCGAATACTTGCCGGATGATTTTTAACGGCCGCGTCAATCGCATCCGCCGCCAGCCGCTCCTTGGTGATGCCGTAGCTCTTGAGCATCGTATCGGTCACGAGAACGCTGGACACTCCACGTTCATTGCTGCCTAAGTCAAAGCGATAGACCACCGCCATGTCCTCTACCGTCCTATGGGGAAGCTCGGCAAGTTTCTCTTCATTCCCCTTAACCGGAATCATCTGAAGCATCAAAGTCTCCTTCATCTGCTCATAGTTACCGAGGACATTCCAGTCAAGCTGCGGCATGTTCCTAGAAGCCTCCCGAACCGCACTCTCAATCATGTCCATCACCTGGTGCTCGGAAACACCGGTGTTGGTCCGCTCATAGTAGGCATCCAGGTTCAGGCTTGCGCTCACCTTGCTGCCGGGAATTGTTACCATAAGCCCCTCATAGGACTTTCCCTGCAGCTTCTTCATCTCCCGGAATCCGAATTCAAGATTCGGAAAGCGTTCGCGCATTTCATCCATTACGTTCTTCCTGAAAACATCAAAATCCATGTGTCAGTCCTCCTTTTCCAGCAGAAAGCCGATTGCTTCCGCGTTGTTTTTCGCATAGATGGTGTGAGAAGTGAGGTATGCCAGCGCTTCACAGAACTCCACGGCGCTTAAATCCATGCAGGCATCCAGCTCATCCTCATCGATGACGGGGTGTGCGATATAGAGAGGTCCGGTCACTAGGACACTTCCGTCCTTACGCGCCCGGGCATATTCCTTCGGGTACATCGCTATCAGCTCATCCGTGATAAAGTGACTGATAAAACCGGACATACTGTGATTCAGCATGATTTCCTCAATCGCCTCGACCTCCTCAATCAGATGGAAGCTATTGTTAAGTTCCGCATAAAGGACGATGGCCTCCTCTTCGTAGACATCCTCTTCCTCTTCGCCTTCAGTCACATCGTCCGGTTTCTCCGGAATCTCTCCGCTTCCGCTGAAGAGTTCATTCCACTTTTCGGTGAGAACTTTTGCCTTCTTGGTCTGCCGGTAATAACGCATGGTCTCCGCCATGCGCGCCATTGCTTCTTTCGTCATCCGCTTTCGCTCCTTTCCTGCCGGTTTTCGGCAAAAGAAAAACGTCCCCGATTCCTCAAGGACGCTGTTCACTGGGTATTGCATCATCGCTCCTGATCCCGGCCTTTCTTTTTCTGCCACTGATCAAGGAGTTTCAGAATGGTGCTCTGCATCTGCTGCGTGGTGTAAGATCTGGGAAAGTACTTCCGAAGCTGTTCGTTCCGGAAGGTAACTCGCTCAAGGTCCCCTTTCTTTACTTCATTCATGATTTCTCTTACGGCATCCATAGTGAAGCCGCCTTCCTGACTCAACTTTTTCAGACGCTGCGCCTGGGAAAGAGACGGAGCCGCCTGCATCTCATCCATGGCCTGCATGAAGATTTCCTGTTCTTCCGGCTTCAGATACGAGATCTCGACAGCTGGATTGAAGGAAATCTGCTTCTGATCGACCATATCCAAAACTTCAGGGATCAGTTTGGTGAGGCGGATGAAGCGAAACACTGTCGCTTCGCTCTGGCCAGTCTCTTTGGCTAGTGATTCCCTCGATTTGGACTTCTGTTCAACTTGAACAGAAGTGATATCTGTCCGTTCCCCTTGATGATTTAACGCTTCCAGCTTCATCTTGTACGCAAACGCCCGCTCGCTTGGCAGAATGTTCTCTCTCTGCAAGTTGGAATCGACCATAAGCACCGTGGCGGCATCGTCATCCATACGGCGAACCAGCACCGGAACTTCTGTGAGTCCCGCAAGCTCTGCTGCATGCGCCCTCCGATGTCCGGAGATAATCTCGTAGCTGCCATCCTCCAGCGGCCGCGCAATCAGAGGCGTCAAGACGCCGTATTGAGCAATGCTCTCCGTTGTCCGGAGCATGGCTTCGTCATCTACCACCTTGAACGGATGCTCCTTAAAAGGCACCAATGCGCTGAGAGGGATGCTCTGCACACGCTCAAGCTGGCTTTCCGCGCGGCTCTCGTCTGTCTCAAAGATATCATCGTAGCTGGTCAAGCTGATGTTTCCGCCTCTTTTCGGCATTTGCCATCACCTCCTTTGTCAGACTCTGATAAGCTTCGGCGACCTTGCCTCCGGGATCATGTTTGAAAATGCTCACGCCCTCGGCGCTGATTTCTGCCGCCCGGACGGAACGCGGAATATCCGCATCATAGACCTTCAGCCTTCCGCCATAAGTGTCACGAATCAGAGCGCTAATCTCTTTTGCGAAATTCGTGCGGTAATCCACCATGGTCAGCAGTATCCCTTCAATCCTGAGCTTCGGATTAATCTGGCGCTTCACCTTGTTGACTGTCTGAAGCAGCTGTTCCAGACCTTTGGCAGAAAGATAATTGGCCTGAACAGGAATCAGCACCTGATCCGATGCCGCAAGTGCATTGACGGTGAGCATTCCGAGAGAAGGCATACAGTCCAGCAAAATGAAATCATAGCGATCCTTCACGGTCTCCAGATATTGTTTCAGAACCGTTTCCCGACTCATGGCATTGACCAATGAAACCTCAAGACCTGACAGCGTGATATTTGCGGGGACAAGCTCGACGCCTTCTTCATGCGGTAGGATCCCCTCCTTCGGCGAAAGCGGCTGATCCTGCATGACCTTTGCCATTAAATCTGTCAGAGTGACCGGAAGATCATCCGGTCTGGAATTTCCCAGCGCAATCGTAAGAGAGCCCTGCGGATCCGTATCGATTAACAGCACCCGTTTTCCTTCTCTGGCAAGACCGATTCCGAGATTTTCACAGGTGGTGGTCTTGCCGGTTCCTCCCTTCTGATTGACGACTGCCATCACTGTGGCTTTCGACATTGATTGATCACCTCCCTAAAACTGGCCTGTGGCCATGTCGTTATTTACCCACGCCTGATAAAAGGGGCGGATTGTCGCAGGCGCATTGTAGAGCGCGGTCAAGAGATACTGCCTGATATTCCGCACTCTAGTCGTGTTCTCTGAAAGGCACTTCAGAACATAGCGGATATGCTCTGCGTTCAGCTTCATAAACCGACTCTTTACCACTGCGAGCGGCTTATCATCACCGGCGATACGGATAACGCTTCGCTTGGAACAGCAGACATCCACCATGAGATCCAGAATGCCGAGAATGGTTTCCTCTTCGCCAAGGTTCTCCCTAAGCAGCACGTCAATGGACAGCGATTCTCTGAAATAGCGCTCATACTCGTTGCGTTCACTGATTCCATCCTCATCAAATCCCGATTGGATGGGATTGATATCGCTATTCTCAGTATTGTTATGATTAGTATTGATTCCTCGTGATTTCGGGTAATCTACAGTTGTGATATTCACGGCTCCGGAATCGTGGTTTTCACGATTCTGAATTTGTGCCATCAGAGAGCCTTCCACACCGGTAATGAAATTCTTTACGAAGATCAGATTCGGCTTTCCGAGTCCCTGCCGTTTCCGCTCAATCAGACCGCATTTCTTTTCAAGCTCATCCAGAAGCTTCGTGGCTTTCTGGTCAGCACAGTTCATGTCTGCCATAATCTGCTCGATGGTATAGATGATGTACACCCGCCCCTTTTCATCTCCCCACTTGTTCTTGACGGACAGATCCAGCTTATCGAGCATGATGCCGTACAGGATTTTGGCTTCCGCCGACAGTTGCTTAAACTGCTCCCTTGTAAAAAGCACTTTGGGAACCCGGTAGAAGGAAAACTGTTCTGCCTGGGCTCCGTAGAAATAATCAAACAAGCATCATCACCACCTCTTTTCAGGAAAACCCGTCTCGCCTCAGCGGCTTCTTGCGGAATACATCCTTCTCCGCGCCGAAAGGGCAGCTACTGAACTGACAGTTACGGTACTTGAATTCCGGACGGCAGAAGCTACAGCGGGCACAGCTAACAGGCCTGTCCTTTGATTTCCTACCTACCTTTTTGGCTTCCCTTGTCAACTTCTCATATCGTCGGAAGAGCGCTTCATTCCTACTCATTTTGCGCCCCGTCCTTCTCCCTGCGCATTTCTCTGCTTGCCAGTAGCCACCTGTCCAGCTCCTTGTAACAGCAGGCGCTGACACAGGGCTGCGTTTTCGCATAGCAGCAGCCCTCGCATTTCTTTTCCTGCTCGCTCTTCACGCTCTCGGCCAGATAGTAGCAGTTCCGCTCTTCCAGGATGCAACCGGCCTTGCGGTTTTTCCAGAAGAAGCAGCACCTGCAGCTTTCCGGCTTGTCATCGTAGTAGCGAATACCCTCCACCAGAATGACTCTCCTTCGTTTCTGTTTGTTCCCTCTCAAGCTGATATCCTCCTCTCTTTGCTGCGCCCCGGAAAATCCGGAAACGACAAAGCCCCGCAGTGAGTTTTCATCACTACAGGGCTATGTAAGATATCGTATGAGAGGACTCGAGCTAATCAAGGCGCGTGCCTTTGGAAATCCAAAATTCTCAGTCCTTAATTTCTAATGCATTTAGACATTCTCCGTATATAATTGCCATATTTCTAATTTGTTTTTCAGGTTTGAGCACCGGTAAACACAGTTGCGTAGCGAAAAACACACGACCTCCCGCCTTTTTTAGCTTGTGGTCCCTCTGAGGACTTACTCTGGAATTAGAAAAAAAGGCCGTTTTTTAGAAATTATCTAATCGGTTCTCTGTTTTTTTAGATGAAAACAGGGGAAGATTGTTCAATCTTCCCCTGTTCCTAACTGTCCCCGGGCGGATTTGAACCGCCGACGTTTCGCTTAGGAGGCGAACCCTCTATCCAGCTGAGGTACGAAGACATATTGGATTTTCCTTTATTTTCAAGGCTTTGCCATGATGGTCAAGAAAACCATGAATCAAATGACTCTGCTCGCCGCACTTCGGCGCTCTGAATCCCCCTTTCCCGTTTCGAACTCCGAACAAAAAATGCAAAATTCGATTTGGCGCATGATAACATTTTTCTTAGGAGGCGAACGCTCTATCCAACTGAGCTACAGAAACCTGTGCTTCACATTATAAAAGCTTTGCGCGGGAAGCACAAGCGGAACCGGCCGTTCGAAGCGTCTTATCTACACGCATTCGCATCGACATGGTCAAGCGCATAAAATGACGGCCTCCCAAACTGCGGGAGGCCGTCTCTTTTTCTCTGTATGGCTTAGTGCTTACGATAGCGCATTGCGATGACAAGCGCCGCTACACGAAGTGTTTATCTCTGCCTCTTTGCGTTTCTTTACTTGGTTCCCGTGAGCGCTACGCCGTTCACATAGAGCGTGTGCCCGTTTGCCGTCACATTCGCCGCATTTCCGTTAAAGGAACTCACATAGCTGTCCGCGCTGAGCGTCCAGGTACTTGTGCTGTCCAGGGTCACCGCGACGGTTCCGACTTCGGTCGAAACGCTCTCGCCCTTTGCATTGCTGATTTTGCCGTCCACGGAGCCCTCAAAGCTCGAGCCGTCGCTAAGCTCAAGATTTAAGGTGGAATCGTTGCCCACCTTGACTGCGCCCGCAAGCGTCTGCTTGCTTGCCTTCAAGGTCGCAATGTTCTTTCCGCCGCTCCAACCGTCCGCGCAGACCGAGAGCAGTATCTTCTCGGAGTCCTCGTTGACAATCTTCACATCATTCAATGTGATTACGGCATCGGTGTTGGTCACGTGGAACACATGGCCGCTCTGACTGGTCAGGCTGCCGCCGTTCATCGTAAAACTGCTCGTGCCGCTGTCCGCATCACCGGACATGGACTGATAGATCATGATGCTGTCGAGGAAGGTCGCGTTGCCGTTTTGCTCCGTGTTCTTCGCCGTGAGATTGCAGTTCTCAAGCTTAATGGAGTTCAGTCCCTCAATGCAGACACCCTCCGCGCGATACGACTTGAGTTCCGCGTTAGACACCGTGATGTCCGCCGTGGAATAAATCGCCGGGGAACCGACACCGCTTGACTCATAGCTGCCGCCGTCTACCACGACCGTGCCGCCGCCGCGGTCCGTTCGAATCGCCGCGGAGGACTGGCCTGTCGTCGTGACCTTCAGATTCGAAGCGTTCGTGATGCCGCCTCCGGTTGTCATAATGCCGCCAGAACCGTCGCCCATGGTTGTGATCTTCGTATCCTTTATGGTGACCGTTGTGCCGTCACCGCTCGCGCCGTTCTTTCCGCCGTTGCCGCCGTAGCAGAACATACCGTTCGCGCCGTTTGCATTGGATGTGATGCTTCCGCCGGTAATCGTGGTCTTGGAACCGCCTTTTACCAGAAGCGCTGCGTTGAGGCCGTAGAAGTTGCAGTTGTCGCCGCCGTCGGAGTCGCCGGTCTTCGTGAGCAGGGGATTCGCAATGCTCACCGCATCGGAAGTCGAAATGAGCAGCGCGCTCTCATCGCTCGTTGCGCTTACATAGGTCTGGTCGCTCGTCGAGCTTGCGGATGTGATTTCCGCGGCACCCTTGTACTCGA